>Ga0075425_100006295_pt1 | contig 12430 bp, 15 predicted proteins | sample SoiMethybrSBSTD4_FD_75300 | JGI IMG/M metagenome (GOLD analysis project Ga0075425, IMG submission 75300) | Bulk soil microbial communities from a Populus tree surrounding site in Tennessee, USA - Soil MetaG P. TD hybrid SBSTD4 | ecosystem: Environmental > Terrestrial > Soil > Tree plantation...
GTCATCCCCAATTTCATGATTCAGGGCGGCGATCCCGCCGGCAGCGGCTTCGGCGGCCCCGGCTACCAGTTCGAAGACGAAACCAAAAACTCGCCCCACAAATTCGACCGTCCCGGAAAGCTCGCCATGGCCAACTCCGGCCCCAACACCAACGGCTCGCAGTTCTTCATCACCGTCGCGGCGACCACCTGGCTCACCGGCAAGCACACGATTTTTGGGGAGATAGTCGAAGGCCAGGACGTGGCTGAGAAAATCGTGAGCGTCCCCCGCAACCGCCAGGACAAACCAAATAAAGATGTCGTGGTGCAGTCGGTGTCGATCGAGAGGGCCTGAACGGGGTCACCGCTGCAGCTTCACGTTTTGGAAGCGTGGGCGCGCGCGGATGCCCCATTCCTTTAGCGCACTTCATGAAGGTTTCCAATCCTCGGAGTCGATCGGGCGCTTGGTTCGAGATTCGTATCAGGGCACGACTCTCAGTCGCCGATAAAATCAGATCACCGATCCCGGCCCCGCACGGGCGCCACGTGGGAGCGTTCTCCAACCGACTCGCACTGACTGGATCACGACGGGGCCAAACTTAGACTTTCACTGAAGAAAACCATTGCACCCACGATCAATTCGTGTTTCAAACAAACTCGCAATGCCAACGTTGGTACCGCCTTCCCGATGCGGTCCAGCATTTCCGACGACGGGACCCAACTGCGTCTTTCTATCCCTTGCCTCCGCAACTGGGGCACCCTTGCCTTCTTTTCCCTCTGGCTTCCGCTTTGGACATTTGGCGGCCGTCGGCCGCAAACTGATCCGCCACTCTAGCCTTTTCGAGTTCTTCTGGATTCTGTTCTGGATCTTTGCTGAAATCGTGGTGGTCTATTCTCTGCTGCGCATGTTTTTCGGTCGCGACGCCATCATTGTGGGCGGTGGCGCCTTCAGCATTCGTAAAGAACTCGTCGGATTCGCACGCACCAGGACCTATCTGGTCTCCGAGATGCGCGATCTCAGATTTCAGCCGGAACTTGGCGCCGGCAAGGGACGCAGCGCCAGCCGTATCGCCTTTGACTACGGGGCAAAGACCTTCGCTTTCGCCGAAGAGATCGACTTGATCCGCCTGATCAACGCTCGCGCTAAGATACCCGCCGCAACCTCAATTGAGCCCGGAATCCGATTCTGGCAGCACGACTAGCGCGGATCGGATCGAGACAGAATCGCTCCCATCATCGCCTTCTCGCCGATCGTCATCCTCAAGAAGCAAAGTCCTGCCGCTCCCGCTGGACTCCCAACGAACGCCGCTCTCTACACCGAAGAAATCCTCAAGCGCTCCAGCCTCGACCAGATGTGGACTCCCGCCAGGCTGAACAACGGCAAACCCAACTCCGACCACTACGGCTTCGGCTGGTTCATTGCAGAAAAGCACGGACACCGCGTCATCGGCCACGGCGGTGCGTGGCAGGGATTCAAAAACCCCACATCGCCCGCTACGTCGACGACAAACTAACGGTAGTTGTCCTCGCCAATCTCGCCGAAGCCGACCCCGGCAAGATCGCTGACCACGTCGCTGAGCTTTAATTATCGGGAGCTGTGCGCGAAACAAAGACCATAGTGCCGTGCAGGCAGTGTTCAGCGTCAATGTAGATGACGTTACTAATACAGTTCCGCGCTCGCGAGGTCGTTACCCTGGCCAATCGTGACCTCCCGTCACGAGGACCTCACCGTTTTGAAGTAACGCCGCGGCATGCTCCCGGCGCGCGGTGGTCATGTCGGCAGTGCGGGTAAACTAACTGGTAGGGGGATCGAACAGTTCCGCGCTCGAGAGCGCGATCTCGGCCTGATCAAAGGTGAATCCGCCCGCCACGAGCACCTTACCGTTGCCGAGCAGTTTCGCGATGTGGAGATATAGCGGTAGGGCGGCCCCGGACGGGTGTAAGCGGCAGGACTGCTCCTCCTGCAACGGGCTCTAGCTTGCAGCCTGGGAAAACCTGTGCTGAGACTGGTGCTCTGCGATTGGCACGACGAAATCACCTTTGGGGGGCCCGGGATTCAGGAGTACTCGTGCCGGATTGCCGATGGCGCGGGCGTAAGGTGGAATGTCAGTCATTACTACGCTATGACTTCCAATGATCGCCCCTTCTCCGATGGTCACTCCCTTGTTCACCGTACATCCTGCGCCGATCCAGGCATTTCGACAGATCCTCACAGGTTTGATCTCTGAGGCGAACGGCGCAGCGCCGCTCAGGCGATGGCGATGGTCGATTGGATGGCTGTCACTGTCGCGTATGGAACAGCGCGAGGCGATTCGGGCGCCATCCTCGATCACCACCTGTTGGTTCACCACGAAGCCGACATCGGAGCCGATGGTGACTTTATTTCCGATGATGAGCTTCGGGTTATCGTGGGTTCGGCCACTGAAGATTCCGATCTTTCCACTGATGGAAACGTCGTCTCCGATTTGGATATGCGTGTGGCCCTGGACGTCGGGTAGCGACCACAGGAACAGTCTGCCGCCGACCTGGTCACAGCGGCCCCGAAACAGTGGCTCCGCGTAGAACAGAATGTAGAGCCGACGCCAGGTTCGCGCGATGATCCAGTGGAACAAATAGATTGCTCTGAACACAGGCCTGGAGAATTGTGGTACAGGAATGTGAAGCCTAAGCAGCCCAACCAGAATTTTCTTTACGAAAGCGTAACCCGGGGTTTCGGCGCGCCTGATGCTAAGAAGCAATCCGGCCATACTGTAACCTCCGGAGTCGAATCAGGTGAGGTTCGGCTAGGGAGCTTAGCAGCGGTTACTGCGACGCGCAAGGACAAAGGCATCCGCAATAATTAACCTGAGTGGGAAGCCGGAGCTACTTTGGTCGCGCGGGATTAACGATTGCGATCATGCGGATTTTGGAGTGTACGAGGCGTTCGTCCGATGTGATCAGGGTAGGTCGAAGACCTTGGCGGATACAATCAGGAATCGGCCACGCGAGGGATGTTGCCGAGAGATCAGCGCTGCAGCAGGCTTTCCAAGGTTTCGAAGAAGCCGGGATATGAAATCGCGGCTGATTCGGCGCGTCGGATGTGGGTTTCACCATCTGCCCGCAGCGCAGCTACGGCAAATGCCATGGCGATTCGGTGATCACCAAAGGAATCGATTTCTGCTCCGTGGAGCCGTTGGCCACCTGGAATGTGCAGACCATCCTCCCGCTCGTCCACTTCTGCACCCATCGCGCGCAGGTTTGCGGCCACGGAAGCGACGCGATCCGACTCTTTCAGTCGCAACTCGCGGGCGTCGTGGATTTCGATCCCCTGTTTGGTATAGGGGGCGATCGCCGCAAGCACGGGAAGCTCGTCAATGAGGGCCGCGGTGTCGGCACCGGCGATGGTGCCTCTTGTGAGAGTTCGGCCTTCCACCTGAACCGTACCGCGCAATTCCCCGTGCTGCTCGGTCATTTTGAGGACCGAAATGCCAAGGCCCATCGCAATGAGGACGTCCAGCAAGCGCGCCCGAGTGGGATTCATCAGCAGGTCGGTGATCAACAGCTGGGAACCGGGAAATAGGGCAACGGCGCACATGAAAAATGCAGCGCTGGAAAGGTCGCCGGGGATGGTAGTTTCGATGGCATGCAGTTCCTGATTTCCCTCAATACGAATGCTCTTGCTCTGCGTTTTTAATTTTGCGCCGAACGCCCGCAGAGCAATTTCGGTGTGGTCGCGGGTGGGGATGGGTTCGGAGACAGAGGTTTCGCCCTTGGCGAACAAGCCGGCGAAGAGCACTGCCGTTTTCACCTGCGCACTGGCGATGGGCATTTCATACTTTATGGGTTTAAGGTGCGCGCCAGTGATGCGTAGAGGAGGCCGTTGTCCGTTGTGCGCGTGAATCGTTGCTCCCATGGTTTCGAGCGGGGTGATGATGCGGGCCATCGGGCGACGGGAGAGCGACTCGTCGCCAATCAATTCGCTGGTAAAGTCCTGGCCGGCGAGGATGCCGCTCAGCATACGCATCGTGGAACCGGAGTTGCCGCAATCGAGGGGGGATGCGGGCGCTTGAAGGTGGGGGCCGCATCCATGGATCGTGATGGTACTGCCGTCGCGGTCGCAACGAACCCTTAACTTTTCCAAGCAGGCGAGAGTGCTGGTACAGTCGGCGCCAGTGGAGAAATTCTCCAGGCGTGTTGTCCCCTTCGCGATAGCTCCGAGCATCGCGTATCGGTGAGAGATGGACTTGTCCCCGGGAAGACGGAGAGAGCCGGAAATGCTCTTTGCAGGATAAATGAGGATGGTTCGCATTGTTGATTGTTGATGTTGATTGTTGATTCGTTGATTTTGGATTTTTGATTGGCCACCAATTTTGGTGAGAGCTCTTCACTCAACAATCAAAAATCATCAATCAACAACTTTAGATAAGTGCCTGAGCTTCGGCTTGGGCCTCTTTCAGGATATCGGGCGGCACTTCCTTGATTTTGAGGTTGAACTCGAACATAGGCGTCTCGCTACCTCTACCCCAGCGATAAACCTCCCAATGGGCGCGAATAAACTTCACGTCAGGGTGGGACGTGAGATCCAGCAGCAAGGGGTGGTCCGCACGATAGAACTTCTGGGGGAAGCTTGCGATTGGTTTCGGAGTCCAGGTTGTGCCGTCCGCAGAACCGTGGATGCTGACGTCGATCGATTCCTGCTCGACGATGTTGGTGATATTCAGGGTCAGCAGGAATACGCGGTGGGAAGCACTGCTGAGGTCTAGAGCCGGGCCGTCGCCTTTGGCGTTGACCACTGTTTTCTCTGGAAGCAGAAAACTATCGATCATAGCGAGGAGAATTTTAGCAAAGGCAACAGCTTAAACCGCAAAGATCGCAAAAGGCCTCGCAAAGGGCACAAACACATGAACCAGCAGCGCTTCAATTCCACCGTTTCAAGCCGACTTTCGCGGATCTTTTTCGCAATCGAGGAATTGCCGCAGCAATGGTCCAACCTGTGCGGGTTGCTCCCAGGCGGCGAAATGGCCTGCACGCTGGATCACTTTCAGGGTGCTGCCTGGGATGTGCTGGCGCATCAGTTCCCCTTCGGGTGGGCCGGTGAGGGTGTCTTCGTCGCCGGTGATGAGCAGCGTGGGAACGTCGATTGTTTTGAGAATCGGCACCGAATCGCGACGTTCGGACATGCCGCGCTGCACTTGGGCAACATCTTCGGCGGACATCTTCCGCATCATACGCAGTGCGCCTTCTACCAGGTCGGGGCGCGTTTCGCGCGTGGTCTTTCCCAGCAGGCGAGACAGCATGCTTTCGAAGAACGGCTCGGTGCCGCCTTCGAGGACATCGTCAGCGGCCTTGAGACGTCCCGCTCTCGCATCCTGTGTGTCTGCTTGCGCCTTGGTATTGCACAGGGCGAGGGCAGCCACGCGTCCGCGAAAACGCTGCCAGAACTCGAACAGAACGTAGCCGCCGATGGAGACTCCCACGAATAGTGCGCGACCAACGCGCGCGTGATCGAGGACACGCACAAGGTCCCTGGCGTGTTTCTCCATTGTCGCGGCGCCTTCCCCGATCCCCGAATCGCCGTGGCCACGCAGATCGGGGAGGATCAGGCGGTAGCGCGAAAGCAATGATTGGGCGGCTGGAATCCAGAACTCGTGATGCAGTGGGAATGGATGGAGAAGCACTGCGGGAGGACCATTGCCCAATACCTCGTACGCGATCTCCGCGTCACTACTGGTGATGCGTTCCATAGCGCAGGATTTAGTCCCACCGAAGCGGAATTAAGAGGTCGCCTGCTGACCGGCGGGCTGAGGAGCAACTTCGGGTTCTTCCGGCATGACGATCCAGGCGATCGGATAGGAAAGTAAACCGACGCCGGTCATGACGCCCACAAGCAGCCAGACGAGGCGGACCACAGTGACGTCGAGGTCTAAATATTCCGCGAAGCCGGCGCAGACTCCAGCGATCTTTCTTCCGGCGCGGGGCCTGATCAACTTCTTGCGGGCCAGGACTCCACCCACTCGGGTCCCGCAGTAGGCGCAGTGGTTGGCATCATCCTGAATGACCTTGCCACAGTAGTTGCAGTACATAACTGCCTCCTGCAGTTATGATACGCCGCGGGAGGGCAAGTAGTTCCCTTTCTGATTCCGATGTAGAAAGTGCCTGTACTGCATACTTTGTCATCTCCGCTCAGGACAGGTGATGGGTTTTACTGCCGGTACGCGTCTTTTATGCGTTTGCGCGCGGTTTCGGCGGGTGGTGTGCTGGAGTTAAGGGCGACTACGGCCTGGTACTTGGTAAGCGCGAGATCGCGTTTCTGCAAGAGGTCGTACATTTCGCCGGCGCCGAGATTGGCTCTCTGCAGAGCCTCAGGATCGGCGTTCTGAACCTGGCTCACTTGTTCGTAAGCGGCGGCTGCGCCGGAATAATCTTTTTTGCTACGCAGCAGGTCGCCCAGGCTAAGCGAGGCAATTTCGTAGTGCAGCCCGGGATATTTTCCTTCGCGGCCCGTCTGCCAAATCTTTCGGTACACGGCTTCGGCTTCGTGCTCTCGTCCCGCGGCGCGCAGCAGGTTGCCTTCTTCGAGAGCAATCAGGACGTCCTGGGAATAGCGGAGAACCAGTTCGCGGGCGATCTTAAGCGCTTCATCATAGCGGTGTTCGCGCCGCAAAAATAGAACCAGCACGATCTTGGCATCGATGCTGGTTTCGCCGTTTCCCGCAGCACAATCCTGCAGGTATTTCAGTCCTTTTTCTTTATGGCCGCTAAGACCAACCATAGAAGCAGCAACCTTTGCTGCCCAGGGCAGGCTGCCGATCACGTAATTGTGGGCGCCCACGATCAGTTTGGCCTGGACATCCTCGGGAGCAAGTTCGAGCACGCGTTCGTGGTCGTGGCGAGCGCCGACAGCGTTGCGCAGCGCCGAAAACCAGGCTCGCTCGACTAAGGCGACGTAGGTGGAGAAAAGGCCACGCGTGACTCCTCTCGCGTATAGCGCATCAACATCGTTCGGATTGGCCTTCAGGCGTTTCTCTTCCAACGCGAGCGCGCGATGCACGAGATCCTTGATCCTTTGTTGTGCCTTGGGATCGGCCGGACGATGCGCCGCGTGGATGAAGCTGTCGTTGGCGTATTCCCCGGTATTGAGCGCACCCATGCGATAGAGTTCGCGGAACAGAACAGCAGATAAAAGATGATTCACCGCGAATGGGTCCTCGGAGTGCCGTTGCAGAATCTGGTCAAACTCCTGCACCGCGCGGTCGTAATCAAGGTTGTAGAAGTGATTGAACGCGGTCAGATTCAGGGGATCGTGAGGGCGGTAAGACAGAGCCTCGGATTTATCCGCTGCCTGCTGTGCGGGTGCGAGGAATGTCGCCAGCAGCAGAAAAAGAGAGAAGCGCAGGGCGCGGAGCAGAACAGACAATTGTGATCGCCTTGAAGTGAGCTTTCGCCCAGTGTAACCGAAGTGGTAGTGAAGGCAGCGAATCACGACAGTTACGTATAGAAATGATTGATGACTGGTAAGGTCAATATACAATTCATGTAGGTGTATCTTTGCTCAGCTACAGGGTAATTCTTGCTCGCCGGCGCCATGCAATTGCCCGGAATCGTGGCGCAAACAGTCGGAAATCAATTGTTTATGCGATGCCATATTTTGGTCCTTAGTTTGCGTGTAGTAGTCGTGAGCTAGTGTATGTCGGAAGTGGTGCCCAATACGCCGCAGGAATTTTGGCGGCCTCCCGTGGCGCAACCAGCGGTGGCCTCAGGCATGACTGAGGTATGCCAGGGTTGCGGTACCGAATTCATGGTGGGGGCGCGTTTCTGCCACCTTTGTGGTACATCTCGCGCAGCGCTGGCGCGGCGGTCGGCGCGATGGACTCGCTACCTGGAGTTTCACCACATCCGGGAGGGACTCGCGCTATCGACGGGATCACTCGTGGCCTTTTTCGTGGGTGTGGGGTGTGTTCTGGCTGCGGTTGCGGTGTGGATCGTCTACAGCGTTCAGACGATCAACGACCTCTGGGCTGTTCAACTGTACCGAATGCAGTGGCTGGTTGCGGCGGTCGCGGCGTTTGCAGCGGGCGTTTTGCTGAAGAAGTCTCCCCAATCGAAGGACTGAGTCCTCCTGCTTTAAGTAAGCTGACCTGTTAGTCCATCTCTATTTTCATTTTGGGCCTGGAGCCCTGCGCAGAAATGCAGTGGCCTAGTTCACAGGTTCCGGGTCTGCTATTACGACTCGCCTCTGCTGATACATGCGGTACAAGTGATGTACGGGGCCAATGCCGCGGCCAACGGCGTGGGCCTTGGCGATTGCTGCGGAAACGTAAGCCTTAGCCAACAGAACTGCTTCGGGCAAACCGCGATCCTGTGCCAGATGACACGCCATGGCTGTTGCGAAAGCACAGCCCGTTCCGTGGGTAGAGTTGGAGGTCTGGCGATCGGATTTGAAGACTTCCTGCTGGACTCCTCGTTTGTTAGTGAAGCTCAGAAGGTCGGTGGCTTTTTGAAGATCGCCGCCGGTCACGACCACAGCGGCGGCGCCCATGGCATGGAGCTTTCGAGCGGCGGCACGCATTTCCTCGAGGTTGGTGACAGGCAGACCGGTTAGAGCGGAAGCTTCTTCCCGGTTCGGGGTGACGACCGAGGCAAGTGGGAGCAACTTCTCCAAAAGGATGGCTGGGCCGCTATCCTCCAGCAACTGCGTCCCGGAGGAAGACTTTAGAATTGGATCCAGCACTACATTTGGTAGTCCCCGCTCGTGGACAAACTCGGCGACTGCTTTAACGACGGCGCGGGAGCCTAGCATTCCGATTCGGACCGCCGCGATCTCCAGATCGGAAGTTAGCTCTTCCAGGGTCTCGGTAAGGAAAGACGGGGATAGCGGTTCGACGCGCCGGACGCCCGAGGTCGACTGGACTGTAAGAGCTGTGATACAGGCCACCCCATAGCAGCCGTGGGCAGCAATGGTCTTGATATCGGCCGTAACTCCAGCCCCCGACGACGGGTCGAAGCCAGCAATCGTCAGGATGATCGGGGGAGACGGCATAGGGGCAATGTACCGGAAATTGGAGGTGGCGCAAATCTCATTCTGAGCAACCGGGAATTCGGGCCAACTGCCAGTACAGCCGCAACTTGCAAGGTAACTTGTAAAAATTGAGCTAAGTAGCTGAAAACATTGGAGTGTAATTATTTCAGCACCAGGCAGTACTCGATTATTTACTTATTGGTAAACACATAAAGCGGTCATTCGGCAAGCGTTTGTGTGCAGTAACCAAGATTCACAGCAAGTTACGTGAAAAATCTATTACCACTTTATTACCAAAATACAGAGATTTCCTCATTGACAGCCTCCGGGGACGCCGCTACCATCTCCGAATCCTAGGCGAAGGGGCAGGAGCAAGACTTTTAGAGATGCGAGGTGACTGAATGCGGAGATCTATTGCTCATGGCTTGGCGGCCGTTTTACTGGTCGTCAGCCTGGGGGCAGCTCAGGGGCCGAACAGCTCAGAGTCCCGAAGTAACGTACCCCAGAAGTCAAGGGTCACTGGCGTCAAGAAGGAACGGGCCAAGCCATATCAGGTTGGGACAGCCTCTTGGTATGGAGACTATTTTCAAGGCAAACCCACAGCCAGTGGCGAGCCTTACGACATGTACGACCTGACAGCGGCGCACCCCACGCTGCCGCTGGGAACCTATGTGCGGGTGACGAACCTGCGCAACGGTCGAGCAGTTGTTGTGCGGGTGAATGATCGAGGCCCGGTTGTGCCCGGGCGGATTATTGACGTTTCGTACAGCACTGCCTGCGTGCTCCAGTTCAAGGCCGAAGGTCTGCAGCGAGTTCGGCTGGATGTTGTGCAGCCGAGACTCGTCGCCATCGAGGGTATGTAATTTACTAGTAGCCTGCCGACCCAAAAGCTTTTAAACTCCCCTTGAATGTTCGATCCGCGGCAACACTTGATTGTCGCTTTGGATGTTTCGTCCGCGGCCGCTGCCAAGAAAATTGTTGCGGCGGTCGGAGACTGCGCCTCCACTTTCAAAGTGGGCTTGCAGCTCTACACGGCGGCCGGACCGGAGATCGTGCGTGATCTGGTCAGTTCCGGGCACAAGGTTTTTCTCGATCTGAAATATCACGACATCCCCAACACGGTTGCCAACGCGGTTCGCGAGGCTGCGCAGCTCGGCGTTGGCATGCTGACCGTGCATGCCGCCGCGGGGGGAAGGGTGTTGCGGGCTGCAGTGGAGGCGGCGAGGAGAGTCAGTCCTGATCTGCTGGTGCTTGCGGTTACTGTGCTCACCAGCATGGAGGATCGGGATCTGGAAAACGTTGGAGTCCGTGGGCGAGTTTTGGACCAGGTGCTCCGGCTCGGAGCGCTGGCGCTTTCGGATGGCTGCGACGGCCTGGTGACCTCTGCCCGCGAAACCGCAGGGCTTCGCAGTGAGTTGGGCAGCGACTTCGTAATTGTGAATCCGGGAGTCCGGCCGGTCGGTTTCGACCACGGAGACCAGGCAAGGGTGGTGACCCCTGCGGAAGCCGTCGCCGCCGGGGCAAGTTACATTGTGGTGGGCCGGCCGATCACTGCCGCTCCCGATCCTGCCGCAGCGGCCAAAGCAATTCTCGAGCAGATGAGTCTGGCAGTAGGCGTGTGAAGGCCTCTCCGGCTGATTACCTGCCGGGCGGAAAAATCGTGCCTTGTGAGTAGGATAAGCCAACGCTTTAGATTTAGCTACTGAGAAGTATCAGCAAACCATTCCAGTTACTGTCATCTCGCTTGAGTTCTTACCAAGGTCTCACTCCCCAAGTCCTCACTTCGTGAATGAGTGCAATGGCGAACCTGCAACAGCCTCACTTTTGCACCTCATAAACCAGCGACACGATTCCTGAGCGGCAGACCTTATGCTACGACAACCTCAACTTGGCTTGCTGCGCAGGAGACGGCAGTAGCTTGACGCCTCCGCCTAACAACACTGGAAGGACGCTCACCCCAACCGTATTCACCTCGCGCATTGGCAGCAGAAAACGAAAGAGTTCGCCGCCACCAAACAACCATTTATCTTTTCCGCGCTGTGCACGCAACACCTGCATCTGATCTTGATTCAACTCGGAGATGATAGCTATTTCTGGGTGGTCTGACGGTCGCAGCGTACGAGAGACAACGACCGTCTTCATTCCGTGTATGACTCCCCTCCCTAGTCTCGCAATCGCAGTTTCATAAGTGCGGCGCCCCATCAGCAAGGGGTCGAACTGTGCCCAAAACTCACCGAAATTGATCTCAGGGTCAATGACAATCCAGTCCGCCTCACCGTTAGGCCCGAAGATGTGGCCATCTAGACTCATTGCGACCGCATAGCGAACTCTCCTCAAAGCTGCTCCTCTTTAGAATGGACTCGATTGGCATAGAAAGCCCCTTAGTTAAGTTAGGAGAAAACGAGCTGAGACACAGCCCCCGCATGCCAAAATTCCTACCATCAGGCGTTTGTGCTCAGGGCTGGATTCTGTGGTTGTTGAAATTCCGAACTCTAAGGACAGTTACGCGGGCTTAGGCGCTGAGGTTCGCAATTCGAATCTTGCGCAGCCTGCTAGAGCTTCTCGTAGAACTCACAGGCCGAGCATGAGATAAAAACTCCCCCTGGAACTCCGCGCTCGCGGTCTTTGACGCGCTTAACGATGCGGGTAGGCTTGCCGCATTTGGGACAGTCAGTGCTTTTGGAAGTGTCCATCACTTTTTTGCGGTCTGCAGTTTTTGCAACTTTGGCCATCTTGTCTCCAATTTAGGAAGTTCTGAATGCCAATTACATCGCGGAAAGAACGTTTCGAGCGCGACGAAGCCTTCTACTTCAGTGTGTCGCTCTGCGAAACTACGGGGCATTCCTTCAAAATCTGGTAACCGCAAAGGGCGCGAAGAACTGCCGCAAAGCGCGCAAAGACACGGCGAATAACGATCCCCTGATCTAGTTTTCGCAAACTCTCTTCCGCTTTGAATGATTTTAGCGTAGCACTGCTGGCATTGTCGCGCGCTGACCGGCATGTCGAGGCGGAGTTGCAACCGCCATTCTACTTGGGGACGACAGAGGACGCATTGAGGGCAAACGGCTGGGCCATGAGCTAATCAGTTCGACTCCGAGGAAGTCCTGCCATTTGCGGATTCAAGAACTCCGTCGGGTAAAGGGGATTGCATGTCTAAATTGCTTTTCTGCAAAGCCATCGCCCCGCCACCGCATAGGGCTTAGTCTTCTGGGCGGGAATCTTGGCGATCACCTTCTCATTTCCGATCGCTTTATTGTCTGAAACTTCTTCTTCAGCGATCTTCTTTACTACTTCGAGAGGAATCTGCTCGAAATGCGTTTTCGACTTTCGCATGGCAATTTGCTCCTGGCTCACCCCCCAAAGACACTAGCAGGTTAGAAGTTATGCGGGTCATATCTTTTGGCGATCGCCCTCCGCGTTTAGTGGGGCTAAGTTGCTCAATTTTCGAAAGTTG
>Ga0075425_100006297_pt1 | contig 12428 bp, 14 predicted proteins | sample SoiMethybrSBSTD4_FD_75300 | JGI IMG/M metagenome (GOLD analysis project Ga0075425, IMG submission 75300) | Bulk soil microbial communities from a Populus tree surrounding site in Tennessee, USA - Soil MetaG P. TD hybrid SBSTD4 | ecosystem: Environmental > Terrestrial > Soil > Tree plantation...
ACGATTCGCACCGGGTTCTTTGCCTTAAGCCAGCGTTTCAACTCCTCCAATATTGGTCTTGCTCGAGGTCGGCTCTCGTTTCAGAGCTTCAGCGATTTCCTGCTCGGAATGAGCGCGGCGCAAAACGGGAGTCCCCAGGGACTCAGCAATATTCAATCGATCGAGGCCAACGCGGGCATGGGGCCGAAGGGCGCCGTCCTGCTTTTGCAAGCGTTCCATCACGCCGCCGCATTTGTGCAGGAAGATTTCAAAGCCGGTGCGCGCCTCACACTGAATCTTGGCTTGCGCTGGGAATACGTCCCGCCTGCGTTCGGTCCAGGGCACGATCTGGGCAACGTCTGGCCGTCGCAATTGCAAACGGTTCCCATTCCCCCTGCGTCGGGCACGTATGCGGGCGTAACGGTTCCTTCCGATTACGACCCGAACAGGATCAATCCCTACACAGGAAAACCGTTTGGGCCTCCGCCTGCGGGTGTGGTCACACGTCCGAACAGCGGTTATTACGAGAACGGTGTTCCTTTGGACAGTTTCGCGCCTCGCTTCGGCTTTGCGTGGCAGCCGGGAACGAATCAAAGCCGCGTCGCTGTGCGCGGGGGCTATGGATGGTTCTACCAACCTCTCGCCGAGAGAGGAAATGCGACGGGCACTCCTTCGACAAATGTACAACCGTTCGCCCAGCTGATCAGTCGTTCGGGAGCTGCCAACAGTGCATCAACGCTACAAACACCGTTTCCGCCCATCACGCTTGGTTTTGAATTACGAACACCGTCGTCGAGTCTTGGCGACCGGATTATCGGACCCGCGTTGCGAGTTCCAAAACTGCAGCAATGGAACCTCAACATACGGTACGCCATCTCTGACCATTTCAGTTTCGATCTGGGTTACGTCGGATCGCACGGAAGCAATTTGTTTCTATTTACCGGCTCGAACCAGCCGATGCTGGCAACTCCAGGACATCCGGTAAACTGTGGGCTGCCGGCGACGCCCGCGACTTTGGGCGTAGCGCCCGCGGCGTTCGCCACGCTGGGCGTGGATGCATCCGGCTGCGTGACGACGAACACTTCGGCCAATGCGTACCTGCGCGTTCCCATCGTTGGCGAGTCACCAACAGCCTTGCTGGCCCACCAGTATCTCGGACGTTCGTCGTATCACAGCATGCAGGTCACATTGAGGCAGCAGGTTTCTCACGGCTTAAGTTCTCAATTTGCGTACACGTTTTCCAAGGCCCAGAGCAATACAACCGTCTACAACGACCAGAGGAACCTCAATCTCGATTGGGCCCGGACGAATTTCGACCGCACCCACCGTTTGATAACCAACTTCACTTATGATTTGCCCGAGTTTCGAAGCAACGCTCTCCTGCGGGGCTGGTCGATTTCCGGAATCATCATTCTGCAGAGTGGACTTCCGATGTCTTTGATCGATCGCAACGGGGGCTCCGTGTATGGCTTCGCCGGACCCGCCACGGTGACACTTTGCCCGGGCGCGACATACAAAGATCTGGTGACCTCAGGCAGTACGACGTCCCGTCTGAATAATTGGATCAATAAGTCGGCCATTTGCAAGGCGCCGGTTATAGGATCCGACGGATCGACCGGTTACGGCAGTACCGCGCAGAGCATCATGGACGGGCCCGGACAATTCAATACGGATTTCTCCTTCGGCAAAACGACCTCGGTCGGTGGCCTCCGCGAAAACGGACAACTTGCCTTTCGAGTGGAATTCTACAATGCGCTCAATCATCCGCAGTTCGCCAATCCGGGAACAAATTTTGGAACGGCCAACTTCGGTGTGGTTAGCAAGGCATCCGTTGCGCCTCGGCTGATACAGTTCGGCTTGAAGTACATTTTTTAAAACTTAACGTAGGAAAAATTAAGCGCCGGCCGAACTCCATGCCGCCGGCCGGCGCATCAACCAGGAGGAGACTCAATGACGAGGCTTTAGTTATCAAATGGGGCCGTCGCCTACGGTATCGAACGAACGTGTTAAAGCGGCAGACTGGACGGAGCGCCTCAGGCAGTATCCCACCTTGGTTCGATTCACGTTGTAGTGACTTCAACCGATGATCATCGAATGAGCAACTACGATGATTTTGTCCACCTGGCCGTAATGGTATTTAAGGTTACCGGTGCGACTTGGGGACTGTGGCTGCTCGGCTACGTACTCGTTTATTCGGTACAGACATTAATCGGCGGACCAAAGCAGGCGCGCGGTCCAAAAAAGCCACACCCCGAAGCCCGCCCCGTGAAATCTTTTTGGCTAGAAATCCGACAAGACGAGAAATATCAACACGCGACCATGGGGCGTCGATAGTAGCCCGGCCTTATTGGAACGAATAGCTGTCCAAAAAGAAGGTTGCTGTTCCCGTTCCCGTTTGCACATTCACGCCATGCGCGAGGTAACAGCCACCACCAAAAGTCAAACCGATAGCGTACATATTGGCCAGGGCATCGCTGAATTCCAGTGGTGCTTGATTGCCCCAGACGCCATACACCGACATCCAGTTCGATCCAGCCATTGGTACAGTGACCTGGTACGTACCGGAGTTTAACTGCACGCGATAGTCTCGGGCCCACCAGCGTGAGAACTGATTATCCAGAGATCCTGTGCGCCAGAGTAACGGCACAACGATCGCGGGATACCCACCCCCAGTCGGTGGTGGGTAACAGTTTTGCGATTGATTATCGGTTTGAAGATTTACACCGAAAATTGGGGAACCCGTCGTTTGCACGTGAAACGAAAACACCAACTGTGTCTCTGGATTCAAATTGGCGGAGAAAGGCAGCGTCAAATACGTTATTCCGGCGCTCGCTGTTGAACAGCAGACTTGCGGGTTCGATCCACTGACTACGCTAAATGACAGCGGAATATTGCCGACGTCATTGGCGAATGTTTTCTTTCCGCTCCATCCCTGAAGCGACCAATGAACGGTTTTGTGATTCTGAGAAAACAAGAATAGGAGCAGCGAAAATGCGGTTTTGACATTCATTGGCGCCTCACTTTCCGTGTGGTTAAGACCGATGCTTGCACAGCCTGACCGCGGCGATTGAACTGGGGTGTAGCGGTTCGTCGCAATCGACCACCGCCATACTCTGCGGCAATCCCTTGAGATGAAGGAAACAGCGGATCCTTGCACACAGCAACAAGCCCGTCAAGTTTTTGGTTTATGCTTTTGAGCAGGTTTCATCCATTCCTCGGGTGTATAGATCGTATAGCGCTGCGGTGATAGCGCTGCGGTGATTGACAAGGCCACTCTGCGGATCTAACATCGCCGCCAACAGAGGTAAACGACGATGCGAATGCGTCTTGTTGGTCCGATCGCTTTATTGGTTGCAGTACTGATTTCACCTGGCATGAGTCTCGCTCAGGGAGGAAGGCGAAACGCCGCTCCAAGTCCGACGGCGAATCTTCCATTCGATCCACACGACCTCCACGGCTATTGGGATCGGTCGAATGGTGGAGCTCGCGGGATGAGCAGCCGCCCGGGTGTCGATGTTCCTCCGATGACACCTGAAGGACAGAAACTCTTCAATGCCAGCAAGCCGGGCTATGGACCACGAGCTGTCGCTCCGGCGGTGGGTAACGATATCGTTGGAGAGTGCAATCCGCAGGGAATACCCCGCATCATTTTTTTCCCTCGGCCGGTGGAGTTCATCCAGCTCCCCGACAAGCTCGTCCAGGTCTACGATTGGCATCGCGTGTATCGGGAGATTTGGACTGACGGGAGGCAACTTCCCAAAGATCCGGATCTAAAAAGATGGTACGGATACTCGGTCGGGCACTGGGAAGGTAATACGTTTGTCGTCGACTCCAACGGTTTCGATGAAAGAACGTGGCTGGATATGTATGGCTATCCGCATAGCGATGAGATGGTCCTGCAGGAACGCTACACGCGCACTGACCACGACACCATCAAGTTGCAGATCATTGTTACTGATCCGAAGATATATACCAAACCGTGGGTCAGCGAGACCAAGACTTTCAGCGCAGTGCAGAAGGCAACGATCACTCGTGACGGTTGGTTCGGGTTACTGGAAGAGATTTGCGCTCCCATCGATGAGGTGGTCGACTTCAATACGCGCGTCAGAAACCCTGCAGCAGGTGTGAAGTAGTTGCACAGAGAGAGAGGAAACACGAAATGAAAGATAAAATCGGCGTGGTTGTGATGATTCTGGTCGCGTTGCTAACCAGTTCGATTCCGGCATTTCCACATCACGGAACCGCTGTCGCGTATGACGGTTCGAAGACCGTGACAATGAAAGGAACAGTAACAGAGTTTGTCTTCAAAAATCCTCATATCCAACTTCGCTTCGATGTGAAGGACGAGAAGGGCAACGTCGTCAATTGGACTGCCGAATGTGGCGGTGTGTACTTCTGGAGCGCTCTTGGCTTCAGAAGAGATTCGTTGAAACCCGGAGATCAAATCACCATTTCCGTTCATCCTTCTAGAATCGGCGCACCGCTGGGAGAGTTGGCGGTGCTCGAAATGCCGAATGGAAAGCCTGTGGCAAAGATGGGATTGAACGCGCCGGTGCAGTAGCACACCCGAAGAACAGACCGTAGCCCGGGTACGCGCCTTTTGCACGTACCCGGCGCAAACGTTGGAATAATCCCTAGGAACGACCGCGCCCCCAGCCTCGGCCTCTGCCTGGATTTCCGTAACTCCGATCTTCGATCTGAAGTGACGATATTTGATTGTCCCAATTTCGGAAGCCTCTTCCAGGGACCGACGCAAGATCGGGAATATCGCGATCCACAAGAATGCTTTCTCCTCGGAATCCATTGTCGCGATATACGAACGCGGTCGCGCGACCAAGGACGCGAATTGACGAAATCCGATCGCCCCAACCTGCCAGATCGCGCAGGTCTTCGCCGGCATTCCAGCATTGCGATCGTCCCTGGTAATCCGGGCGGTCGTAAACGCAAATTCCGTCGCTTACCTGTTGAGCCGGGTATCGATTGGGATTGTCACCGTATGGGGGGTAGTTGCCATAGGTTCGATAGTCTCCGTCCGATGTCACGCGCAACGATTGGATGTGATCGCTCCATGACCTCGAACCGTTGAGACTCCGCTGACCGAGATCGTAAACATCGGAAGTAAAGTCTACCGAGCGGCCTCTGAAATTGGTGTTTTCATACGCAGTCACTCGGGCGCGCCCAAAAACTCGGATGGATGAAATAGCATTGTTCACGCTGCCTAAATTGGCGATCTCGTCGCCTGGCGCATAACACTGTTCCCATCCTTGATAGTGAATGTCTTGATATACGCAAACGCGGTCACGGCCTTGAACCCGGCCGCCAAACTGTGGCGCGGCTCCCAATTGAGAGGCCGACACGAACGTTAATAACCCTATAACTACCAAAGCAGACAACATCTTCTTCATAGAAAAAGCTCCTCGCGTAATAGACGGGCGGGATGGGCAAATAGTCACAGCCGCATTGGTTCTCGAGCCTGCTTTCTGCCACGCCGACAAGTCCAGACAACACCATCCTGATGAGACGATTTAACGAAAAACTTTGAAATCAATGGCTCGAATATGTCGCGCGCTAGCGGTTCACGAACTGCACTTCAAGAAAACAAGGGCAAGCGCGATGGTTATGCAAGTGGTCCCACAATGGTTGGATTCCGCCGCAAGAAGACTAGCGCGCGCCCTCGGGACGTGAGATGAGATATGCGCTGTGTGAGGTAATGACATTACTATACAGCTCATGACCATAGGCTGGCAGCGCGTTGCCCGCACCTTAGGCATCGCAACGTTCGTCGCATTCTTGCTCTGTGTACTGACACCCTTGCCGAACCTGTTGGCAAAGTATCAGAGCGTCCCGTCCAATGTCGGACCGGCGGACGCGATTGTCGTATTGGGTGCGGGAACGCTGATCGACGACAGCCTGACCGATGAATCCATGCGGCGATTCATTTCCGGGATCTCCCTCTTCAAAGAAAGGCGGGCGCCACTGATAGTGTTGCTGGGTCCTGTCCGAGGGAGACGTGGGCGTTCCGAGGCAGAGACTCGGGGGCAAATCGCCATTGAATTCGGTATTCCGAGAGATGCCCTCATTACGATTGGAACAGCTCTGACGACACAACAGGAAGTTCTTGCCACGGCGCATGCCTTGCGGGGCGAGCGAGGGGTAGGGCGAATACTTCTGGTAACCGAGTCGATGCACATGCGGAGGGCTAAGCTTCTATTTGAAAAGGCAGGTTTCACCGTCCTGCCCGTGTCCTCGGACCACCTTTTCGAAATTGCCGTGTCACCGCAAGAAAGACTTTGGCTTGTGCTGCGGTTGGCTCAGGAGAGCGTCGGTCTTATTTACTATCGCCTTGCGGGATACATCTGAAAGAACCGTATGGAAGAACTCTTTTTGTTTTTTCTCGCGTTCGCCAGTTCCGTCGGCGCCTATGCTTTGGCGAAACGTCAGGGTATGTCCGATTTCAATGGTCTGTATTCAGCCGCGCTGACGGCTCTGGAGTGCCTCGGCACCGCGATAGTATTTCTTGCATTCAATGTAGTGATTGGGACCGGCATTATTCTAGTCATTCGCAACGCCACAACGATGTTCGTACCGGTCTACGCTGTAAGCTCACCGCTGTTATTTGTTTTATCGTTCGTACAGGGGTTTGTGTTTCAGTTGTGGTGGCGAAATGACCGCCGCGGCACGGGCTGATTGGGAGCGCCTTGCGCGGAGACGGACGTCAAGCTGCGGTTTTGGTAGTTGACCTAGTCATAGATCCCATAAAAGAGGATCGTGACTCCGAACAATACCCAGGCAGCCCCAAAGCTAATCAACAGGATTTGCATACGACACCCCTTTACGTATCAAAGTTACGAGCCGGCCGAGACCGTGCCCGGCCGGCGCATGAACAGGAGAAGGTCAATGACGAGGTTGTAGTTATCGAATGGGGCCACTCCTCGCGGTATTGAACGAAGGTGTTACGCCAATTCCGGTCGCGCGGATTCAATCCAATAGCGGAAAATCTGGAGACCATCTCTAATTGTAAAGACCATCAAGGAACCCGCTCTCATCCAGTTCGCGCATGAGGTTGTCGTCATAGAAATCCTGCATCGTGTAACGGCGCATCTCGTTGGAGTCGTGCAATTGCATCGTGTTTTTGATTCCCTCGTAACAGGGATATGGCTTGCGCGGCACATAGTCCGTTCGCTTATACCGGGATTCGGCAATCTCCATCTTCATGCCGTTCCATCTAGCGAGCACGTCAAGAACTAATCGAGGCTGCTGGTGAAATAGCGCGACCGCCTCGGCAGTAGCCATCAGGAATCGACGAGCAGCATCGCGATGTTTGCTGTCTTCCAGCCACTTCGGAGATACCAAGACGCTATTACCAGCAAGAGTTTCATTCCAAACCCCGGTATCTTGCAAAATTGTGAAGCCCTCTCGCTCTGCAGCTTCAAACTCTTCATCATCGCCCACAATTGCATCCACCAGGCCGTCCCGCAATGCGCCGATCCCCCCGGGAGTCATGATGGAAATATCCAGATTGCGGTCCCAGCCCATTCGCTGGACCATCCGCAGGGCCGCAAAACCGGAAGTGGAGCTGTCGGAGTTAAGGCCCAGACGGTGCCCTTTGAGCTCCTCGACGGTCTTAATGCCGGGTCGTCCTATAACGTAAGAACGAACTGAGCAGTCCGTTGCCGCTAAAGCCACCAGTTTCGGAGCCCGAGCGTCCCTGATCTGCCGGACCATCTGCGGCGTCTGGCCATTCACGATAATGTCTGCGGAGGGCTGCTTCTGGAGGCCGACAAGCCTCAAGACTCTAGTCCAGAACCGAGCGTGCGTTTCGGTCCCTCCCTCGAACTCCGGTGGCGGCATCCGGAGCTCGACATCCAAACCGTGCTTGTCATACAACCCCCGATCCAGCGCAATCACGAACGGGAGCTTGCTCATGGTTCTCCCCGGGACATCCACAACGAGTGGGAGCAGCCCTTGACCGGCGGTACACGCCACGCCAGTTGCAGCGAGCATAGACAAGAAACCAAACCTGGCAAGGCCCCCTCTGATTCCCTCGAGACGCTTTCCTGTCACACGCACGAGAACCTCCTGCGATCTATGATTCCTTTGTAACGGCCGAGGCTACATGTTAGGTGTTTTTTTGGCAAGCTTTGGGCCGCTGCTTAGATGCTGTGCCGGCGCTCGAATTGCGACGAGGAGAGTTGTTCGATTTCGTCAAAAGAATTCGAACAACTCGCCCCGTTATCTCGCGATTACATTGAGCTCAGAAGAAATGTTCGTGAAACCGCCCGTGAAGTCGTCGATGACATGATGTGATCGGATTCCGGTGATCCTCCATGTTCCGAGAGCAGCTCCCGATGGGATGGTGTGATTCGATACCGTTCCCTGTTGCCAGTTCAAAGCAACTTCGTCTTCAAGGGTCAGCAACCGTGTCTACGGATATGTTCGTCGAGGTCTCGACGCAACTGTTCAGCAAGATCGTATGCAGTCGTCGCAACGACACGCAGCCTCGCATACTCTTCTTCCGTACATTGCCCCTTCTTGTCGGCTAGAGACGCCTCGAGGGTTGCATACATATCAGCGGCTTCTCTCCACTCGAGTTCCAGGCGGACTTTGGTCTTGCACTCGGTTTCCATCGAATTGTTACTCTTACTTCAGCGTACATAGGACAAACACCGATACGCAAGATCGCTCCGCCGCCCAAATCCCGTAGAGTCGGATGAAAATTCTTGGGGGCAGTTAATTCGTTAGGTTTTTGAACGAGTCGGGCGAACTCAAAACATTTGGAATCAAAATTGTGGCTGGACTTTCAGCTTCGACGTAACTCTATACTGAATTCATATCCTTTTTACAACCCGGAGGAATGTATGGCGTCATTCGAAGAACTCAAATCCAAATATCAGTCCGTGCTGCAGGTCATTCAACAGCAGCAGGTCAGCGTGAAGAATCTGCATATGCAGGACGGCAAGCTTTTCATCAAAGGCGCGGCGCCGTCGCTGGAAGCAGCAAATAAGGTTTGGGACGAAATCAAGCGGGTGAATCCGCGAGCCGATGACATCACAGCCGATTTCCCGGTCGATCCATCATTGCAGCAGCAAACCGGTTCGGGAATCCGGACCTACAAAGTGAAGCCTGGCGACACGCTTTCAAAGATCAGTAAAGAGTTTTACGGTTCACCGAATGAATACATGAAAATTTTCGAGGCGAACCGGGATCAATTGGCGAATCCCGACAAAATCCAGGTTGGGCAGGAACTAAAAATCCCTGCGGCGTAAGCGGGTTTTAGCCACAGCACTCGATAGCAAACGAACATCACAATTAATCTTGCGCATCACGCTGACGCGGCCCTGCGTTCGGCAATTCAAGCTGGGTCTCATACAGCGTCTGCGTGATGTCGCCGAAATCAACGTCGTACTTGGTGAACCACTCGTAAGTAAAAAGGAACCCGTCTTGCAGACAATTCCTACATGAGGGATCGAATCATCGCACTTCGTCCGTACTGGCTGGCTGCACTCTTTCTGCCGCCCGTTGGCGTAATGTACGTTTGTCTGTATTGGGTTATTTGCCTCGTGTTTGGCTTGGCTGATGGAAAGTGACAAGCGAATCCGAGGTTGCCTCAAAAGCCGGATGACAGGTTTCATCGCCGAGCGCGACGACTACGGTCCGTGCTTCCTCCGGTAGCGCACTAGATCAGAGGACGCAGCACAAGTCAGAGTGAAACCTCTTTCCCTCCACGCTTCACAACGAGCTTGACCTCCTCGCCCGGATGCTTCAGCGCTTCAGTGAGCTGCCATTTGCGGATTTCTGCCGCAGGTCGGTCAATAAAGCTGACGAGCACATCGCCAACCTCCACTCCGGCTTCCGCAGCAGGCGAGTTCTTCTGTACGCGCACAGCGCTCAGCGTGTTATGAGTCGGCGGTTCGCTCTCCCACGTAATCCCCGACATGTCGGTTTCTGGGACGTTCGGCGTTTCGAACGGCTCCAGGATGAGCTGGCCATGTGGATAGTCGAACGTAACGCGGAAGCGGTGGAGAATTTCGGCCCCGATGATTCCGGCGATGTCTCTGCGCGCGAAGGCGCCTCCTGTTGCATTAGCGAAACCGACGATAGGCTTCTCGAACGTGATGCCTGCAAAGCGGAAAGCCGAAACGCGTCCAAGAGCATTCTTCGATGTGCCCGCTACTCCTCGCAGTTCCGTTTCAAGCAGATGCCGGCCGCTGGAACGCATCCATCAGACCGTTTCCTGTGATGAAAGGCGTAGCCAGTGTGACTGAGCCACGAAAGGGCGCGTTTCGCGTGGCGTTGATCATTGTACTTACGACGATGGCTTTAGCCAGGAAACGAACCAGTCGATGGCGGCGCGCAGGGAATCGCCGTTGACGGAATGTCCGGTATTCTTCTGCACTCTCAATACGAATTTCTCCTTCGCTCCAGCTTTGGCGTATGCCTCGGATGCGCTGTTCGCCGCAAGCATCACGCCGGGAAGCGGCGTGAGCGAATCGGAATCTCCATTGATCACCATTAAAGGTCGCGGGGCAATGAGCGGAAGCATGGCAGGGCCGTCGAATGTGGAATAAATCCCCGGCACGATCCGGTCATAAAAAGTACGAACGAATTCCGCATTGAGCCTCGCACGCGCACTCCGTGCTGCTCCCTCCACGGCGGGCTGGATCGTTCCAACTCGCGCCTGCCATGCATTGTTGTCGAGGGCCCAACGGAAACTCTGTACCGAAATGCAAGGTATTGCTACAGCGATTCGAGGATCAGTGGCGGCAGCGAGATAAGTTTCCATTCCCCCTTTGGAAATTCCCATCAGGCCGATCCGTTTCGGATCGACATCGTCGCGCGTCTCGAGATAGTCGATCAGCCGCATCACATCCCATACGGTGTCGTAAAGGAATGGATGTTCCTTTCCCGTTTCATAGGCGCGAAGGATGGCATCATCGTAGCCGGTCTTGCTTCGCTCGCCGTGATAACGGCCATCTATCGCCACTGCCAAAAAGCCGCGAAGCGCCAATGCGCTTGCCAAATCGAGCATGCCTTCTTTGCTATCGCCCGTTCCGTGCAGCAGGATGACTGCGGGGCGCCGCATGGCGGCCTTCTCCGGCCGGATGATGATTCCAGGGACTCTTTCGTGGGCCTCTGATGCAAATGTGAAGTGCGTGGCGGTCAGCCCCTGTGATGCGCGGCCGATGCGGAGTTCCGGATCCAGAGCAACGCGCGGGCGGTCGATGATTTTAAGAAAACGGGTCCGAGTCGATTCCGCGTCAAGTGAAGTAGAGCTGGACGGGAATTGGGCATATGCCGACGAGAAAGTAACAAGGACGATTGAAAATACGCTGAGCACAAAAACGATTTTGGCGCGAACTAACATGGTCTCCCTCTTGCGAATCCGGCACTGAGTCTAATCCGCGTGAATTCCGCAGTCGACGAATTTCAGCCTCAGAAATCGCCGGCCTTGCAAGTGGAGTCGGTTACCACGCCGAGACGTTTACGTGCGGGCTGTGAGGTCGTCAAAACACTACCACCCGATGTGACGCGCCAAGACGCCGTTGCCCCATGTTTTCGTTTTTCCTGTTTTGCGATTTTGCTCTAGAATCGCTCGCAGGAGGAAAACCACGATGAAGGCCTTATGGGTTCCAGCATTTGTCATCCTTGCGCTGGTCTGTGCGGTAGTGCCGCTATCGGCGCATCACTCATGGCCGGTAAGCTATGACCGGCTCGTGACAGTGAAAGGTACGGTACTCGAGTTCATGTGGGCAAATCCGCACCCTATGATGACCCTCGAGGTTCAGGCCACTGACGGCCGCAAGGAAAAATGGCTGATCGGTGGCCCGGCCATCAACCGGATGGAGGCCAACGGCTGGACTAAGACCACGGTGAAGCCCGGCGACATGATTACGGGCACTGGCTATCAGTTCGCCGACGGCCAGAAGATCGTCAGGCTCGAGCGCGTGGTACTGGCCAACGGCAAGGAACTGCGCCTCTACGGCAACTAATGGAGCGTTCGCCGCGTTTGCGGCTTCGTTCTAAAAATCATCTAAAGAACGGTCGGTGCGTTATTTGGGTTCCATCCGGAGGCACCGCTTAAATTGTGACGGCTCAAAACCTAGGTCGGTTGTGGATTCCAGCCGGCCTATTTTCGTCTTTGAGATCTGATGCTCGCCGTGTATCGTGTCGCGGTGAATTACGCGAACTGCTCAACCAAAACTGCCCTACTCCATACGTGGCAAACCGCAACAGATGATTACGCAAGAAAGCTGTCCGCGTTTTCCCGTCGTATCGGCTTTGGTTCTCCCGAGGAGTGCGAGACACTCCAGCGCGCAATGACAAAGGCGCGTGAGTCATCTAAGCAGGCTCGAAAGGATTTTCAAACGCACATTGATCAACACCAGTGTGCCGCGGGACGAGCCTGAGAACCTTCGGGCTATCTGCACGGTCATAGTGAGCCGCAACTT
>Ga0075425_100006298_pt1 | contig 12428 bp, 13 predicted proteins | sample SoiMethybrSBSTD4_FD_75300 | JGI IMG/M metagenome (GOLD analysis project Ga0075425, IMG submission 75300) | Bulk soil microbial communities from a Populus tree surrounding site in Tennessee, USA - Soil MetaG P. TD hybrid SBSTD4 | ecosystem: Environmental > Terrestrial > Soil > Tree plantation...
GTGCTGATGGCGGCCGGGCTCGACCCGACCGCGGTCATCGGCGGGCGCGTCAACTCGCTCGGGCTGGCCAACGCGCGCTGGGGCAAGAGCGAGTACCTGGTGGCCGAGGCGGACGAGTCGGACGGCTCGTTCCTCAAGCTGGCACCGACGGTGGCGGTGGTGACCAACATGGACGCCGAGCACCTCGACCACTACGGCACGCTCGAAAACATCAAGCGCGCCTTCGTCGACTTCATCAACCGGATTCCGTTCTACGGGCTCGCGGTCCTGTGCACCGACAACCCGGTCGTGCAGTCGATCGTGCCGGAGGTGCAGAAGCGATTCGTCACCTACGGCATCGGCAACCAGGCCCGCTACCGGGCGCGCAACGTCCGCTACCAGGGGCTCGTCACCCGCTACGTCGCCTGGCGCGGCGCCGAGGAGGTGGGCGAGGTGGTGCTGTCCATGCCGGGCGCCCACAACGTCCTCAACTCGCTGGCGGTGCTGGCGGTGTGCGAGCACGTCGGCGTGCCGTTCGACAAGGCGGTGCAGGCGCTGTCCTCGTTCGAGGGAATCCAGCGGCGCTTCACGGTGCGCGGCGAGGTCGCCGGCATCACCATCGTCGACGATTTCGGTCACCACCCGGCCGAGGTCAAGGCCACCCTCAGCGGCGCGCGCCAGGGCTTCCCGGGTCGGCGCATCGTGGCCGCCTTCCAGCCGCACCGCTACACGCGGACGCGCGACCAGTTCGAGGCGTTCGCGTCGTCGTTCGCCGACGCCGACGCGCTGGTCCTGTGCGACGTGTTCGCCGCCGGCGAGGAGCCGATCGCGGGGGCGACCTCGGCGGCGCTGGTGAAGGCGATCGAGAAGGCCGGCCACCGGCAGGTGAAGTACATCGCGCGCCGCGAGGACGTGGCGCCATATCTCGCGCAGCTGTGCGGCAAGGGGGACATGGTCATCACGCTCGGCGCCGGCGACATCCAGCTCAGCTGCAACGAGCTCATCGAGCTGCTCGAGAGCCGCGGCGAGCAGGCGGTCATCAAGAACCTGGCCCGGCGGTGAATGCAGCGCTGAGAGCTGTCGTGAGTGGATCGCTGACGCCAGACGACCGCGCGGTGCTGTCGGAGCTCGCGGCCGACGTGCGCTTCGACGAGCCGATGAGCCGGCACACCACGCTCAAGATCGGCGGGCCGGCGGACGCCTGGTTCGCGCCGGCGAGCATCGATGAGCTGATGGCGGTGGTCGCCGAGTGTGCCCGGCGCGGCATCCGCATGACGCCGGTCGGCGGAGGCTCGAATCTGCTGGTGAAGGACGGCGGTATTCGCGGGGTGGCGGTTGCGACCCGCAACCTGCGCGGGCTCGAGCGGATCGGCGCGACCGGCGTGCGCGTGGAAGCCGGCGTGTCGACCGGCAAGCTGCTGGCGAGCGCCACCGCCTGGGAGCTCGGCGGGCTCGAGTTCCTGGGCGGCGTGCCCGGCTCGGTCGGCGGCGGCCTGGTGATGAACGCCGGCACCTACCTGGGCGAGTTCACCAGCGTGACGACCGAGGTGCGCTCGGTCAGGCTGCGCGATGGCGAGCTGGTGGTGCGCGATCACGACGCCTGTGGGTTCGTCTATCGCGGCTCGGCGCTGCCGCCGGACGAGGTGGTCGTCGAGGGGCGATTGCAGCTCGTGCCGCGGCCGCGCGCCGAGATCGAGGCGGACGTGCGCGGCCTGCGCGACCGCCGCCGCGAGCGCGAGCCGCAGAAGGTGTCGAACGCCGGCTCGGTGTTCAAGAACCCGCCGGGCGACTATGCCGGCCGCCTCATCGAGGTGGCCGGGCTGAAGGGCACCCGGGTGGGCGGCGCCGAGTGCTCGCCGGTTCACGCCAACTGGTTCGTCAACACGGGGGCGGCGCGGGCCGCCGACATGCTGGAGCTGATCCGCATCGCGCGCGCGCGTGTCGAGCAGGTGCACGGGGTGCGGCTCGAGCTGGAATGGAAGGTCATCGGTGACGACTGACTACACGAGCGCGAAGGTCGGAGTCCTCATGGGCGGCCTGTCGAGCGAGCGCGAGGTCTCGCTCGAGTCCGGCGCCGGCGTCCTCGAGGCGCTGATGGAGCGCGGCTACGACGCGGTCGCGATCGACTGGCAGGAAGGCATGTGGCTGCCGAACGAGCTCGAGGAGAACGACATCGAGGTGGTGTGGATCGCGCTGCACGGCACCTACGGCGAGGACGGCGCGGTGCAGGGCCTGCTCGGCTGTCTCGGCCTGCCGTACACGGGCAGCGGGATCCTCGCGAGCGCCCTCGCGATGGACAAGGTCGCCTCCAAGCGCATCTTCGAGTCGAACGCGGTGCCGACCCCGCGCTGGCGCATCGTGCCGCCCGACGCGGGACCGAACGTGGCCGAGGACTTCGCGCTGCCGCTGGTGGTCAAGCCGGCCCTCGAGGGCTCGTCGGTCGGGGTGTCGATCGTGCGCGACCGCCGCGAGCTGCCGGCGGCGCTCGAGCTGGCGCGCCGGCACCGCGGGCCGACGCTGATCGAGGCCTACGTGCCGGGCGCCGAGGTCTGCGTCGGAGTCCTCGACGAGGAGGTGCTGGGCAGCATCGAGATCCGGCCGGCGACCGGGTTCTACGACTACGACGCCAAGTACAAGCGCAACGACACCCAGTACCTGGTGCCGGCGCCGCTGCCAGGCGCCACGCTCCAGCGAGTCGAGGCGGCCGCGCTGGCGGCGCACCGTGCGCTCGGCTGCTCCGGCTACTCGCGGGTCGATCTGCGAGTGGACGAGTCGGGCGCGCCGTTCCTGCTCGAGGTCAACACCCTGCCGGGCATGACCTCGCACTCGCTCATTCCCAAGATCGCCGCGCACCGCGGCATCACCTACGCCGACCTGTGCGAGCGCATCCTCTCCCTCGCGCATCCGTAGGCTGGGCGCTGGCCGCGCTCGCTCTGGCCGCCGCCTGCAAGGACGAGCCGGCCGCGAAGCAGCTCCTGGCGTACCCGCCACCGCGCGCGTACGACGCGGCGCCGGTCCCGACCGCGTTGCCGCCGGGCGACGACGGCAAGCCGAACGACGCCGATCGCAAGGACGCCGAGGCGCTGCTGGCCGCCTGGCTGGCGGCGCAGAACACCGGTGACCTCGCCGGCTACCAGAAGCTCTACGACGACAGGTTCACTGGCGTCAGGCGCTCCGGCGCCAAGGTGCGCCGCTTCGATCGCGCCGGCTGGATGGCCGACCGCGGGCGCATGTTCGAGAAGGCGATGGTGGTCGCCAGCAGCGAGCTGTCGGTGATGTCGCACGGGGCGCAGACGCACCTCTTCTTCACCCAGACCTTCGAGCAGGGCAGCTACAAGGACACCGGCCGCAAGTGGATGGCGCTCGAGCGCAGCCGGCAGGGCATGCGAATCGTCCGCGAGGAGATGCTCGACTCGACGCTCCTCGCCAGGCAGAGCCAGGACCTGGCGACCGCGAAGGCCGGGCCGGACGCGGGCACGCTGGCGGCGGGCGAGGTCCAGCTCGGCTGGACCGGCAAGCACGACAAGCTGTACCTGGCGCCGGTCGACGGCGAGGATCTCTTCATCGGGCGCGCCAGCGGATCGATCGGGACCGGACCGGTCACCATCCTCGACCACACGTTCGACTCCGCCTCCGGCTCGCTGGCCGGCGTGTCTGCCACGCGCGCGGTGGACACGGCGAACCTGCCGAAGCCGCTCGCCGATCGCCTCGGCAAGACCGTGCAGCTCCTCGACAGTCATCTGTCGGCGCTCTGCCACGCGAAGGTCAGCGGCTACTCGCTGCGCGTCATCGACTGGGCGCCCGAGAAGGCGTCCGGCAGTCAGGAGGAGGCGGCCGCCGCGCTGCTCGACGACGCACCGGTGGTGGTCGCGGAGCTACAGGTGTCCGGCTGCCCGAAAGGGGCCGCCTGGGCGCGCGACGTCGACCTGCCTGCGCTGCCGGAGCAGCAGGACCTGGATGTGACCATCGAGATGGACATGCGGAAGGCGCTGGCCGCCGCGTCCGCGGTGGACGCGCAGGAGGTCTCGATCGAGCCGGTGGCCGGCGACCCGTCGCGGGCGATCGCCGGCACGACCGGTCACACCGAAGATTCCTGCGAGTCGCAGGAGGAGTACCGCATCCACCTCTATCTCCTCACCGGCAAGGGGCGGCACTGGACCGTGTCGCCGCTCGGCGACTACACATACGAGGACAGTCTCGCGCTGGCGGTCGACGCCGATCGCGACGGCACGGTGGACGTCTTCACCCGGCTCGGCGCCCACCGCGGCGACCGCCACGACTTCTGGGAGAACGACATCCGCGTCTTCTGGCCGCCCGGCCTCGGCTGCGACGGCTGCGACGGCCCCGACTGCGGCGGCGAGTAGTCGTCGCGCTGCGAAGCCCCGCCGTCGGCCCCACTCGCACGCTAGAAGCGGCCGAGGCTTCTCGCGGCGCCAAGGGTCGAAGACACGCTGCCGCGCTCTCTCAGGTCGCGCGCCGCTTGCGGCGTAGCTTGCGAGGCCCCCACGTCGGCCACTGCTTGCGTGCCTCGACAATGAGGTCCTCGAGCTCGACGGGCAGCGCGTCGGGTGAGCTGTGCGGTCGAGGACAAACGTGGGTCCGTTCCTACGGACGGGACGATCAACCAACCAGCGGCGCCGCGCGGAGCTGGTATGCCGGCGCGCGTGGGAGGCGTCGCAGGCTAGTTGTCCTCGCGGCGGGCCTCGGCGATGAGGGCGAGGAGGGCGCAGGCGAGGACGAAGCGCGGGTCGCCGGCGCCCGGGACCAGCTCGACCTCGAACTCCTTGGTGAAGAAGCGGAAGATCTGGCGGATGGCGGCGGCGGGGCGGCCGTGCAGCACGACGGCGTGCTTCGAGGTGAGGATGGGGAAGAAGCGGCGCAGGATCGACGCGCCCTGCTCCTCGACGAAGCCGATCTCCTCGCCCTGCGGGTCGCGGACGATGAACTTGTCGCGCACGATCGAGCGCAGGCCGCGCTTCTGCACCGAGCCGAGCACCTGCCCGCTGTCGACGTCGGTGACCTCGAAGGCGAAGTTGATGGCGATGACCTGGCGCGACTTGATGTGGAGGAGCGGCCGGCTCTGCGCCTCGTCGGCGTAGACCGTGAACTCCTCGCGCAGGCGCAGGATCGGGTGCTTGACCAGCATGATGAGCTGGCCGTCCATGGTGAAGACCCGGAAGGTGCGCTCGAAGAAGGACCAGAAGCGCCGCTTGATGCGGTAACGCGACTGGCTGGTGAGCGAGACCGGCTGGACCTCGCGGGTGAGGGCGGTGTTCATTCCCGCGACGCTACCAGCCGCCCTGCTCCCGGTCGACCTCTGTCTTGGCCGGCGTCCCCTCGTCGACCGAGCAGTTGCGAATGACCCAGTCGTTGCCGGCGGTGCCCGCGCTCTGCATGCCGTCCGGGCCCTCCTGCGCCTTGAAGTCGTCGGTCTGCTCGAGCAGTCCGGTCACGACGATCGGCTTTCCCAGCTGCTCCGACCGCCACTCCTGCCGGCCCATGCAGTAGACCACCAGGCCGCCGGTCTCGACCACCGGGCCGAGCTTGGCATTGAGCGCGGTGCCGGCGACCTGCACCGTCTTGCCGACGTTGGCCTTGGCGGAGTCGGAATCGGTCACGCGCGCGACGCCCGGGCGCGTGGGCGCCGCCGCCGGACCGGACGCGCCGGTGCCGCTCGAGTCGCCGCCGCTGCAGGCGTAGAAGAGTGCGCAGAGGATCACGATCCGCCTCATGGTGCCGTCAGGGCTTCTTCCACTGCCTTCACGGTACCAGGATACATGATCTGGCCCAGGTGGTTGCCGACCGTCGGGTCGATCCCGCGCAGGATCAGCGTGCGCGTGCCGGGACGGTGGGTGTTGCGGCTCTGCACGAAGCCGTCGCCCGGCGCGACGTGCTGCCGGCCGCGCAGCCTCAGGGTCGGCGCGCCCTCGTAGGCGATGTCGATCCGCTGCCCCTCGATCTTGGCGTCGATCGCCTCGCGCGAGCTCTCGAGGCGCGCGAGGAACGGCGAGCCCTCGGCCAGCTCGGACGCCGCCGCGCGCATTCCGAGCAGCCCGCCCAGCTTCGAGTTGCCCACGTTGCCGGTCCAGGTGCCGGCGAAGACCGGTCCGACCGCCACCACGCCGGTGATCTTGATTCCGTCGCGCTGCGGATCGATGTGGTCCATCAGCGCGGCGCGGAAGTGGGTGTCGCCCGCGCTGTGGGTGACGACCCTGAGCGGCATGCGCCCTTCGCCGCCCCTGGCCTGCCTGAGGGCGCGCACCGCCGACGCGATCTCGACCGACTTCACGGCCTGCCCGGCGCGCGGGTTGGAGAACTGCACGGTGACGAGCTTCGTGGCCCGCACCTCGGCGTCGCTGAGGACGCGGCCGGACGGCTTGTTCGCGCGGAACCTGCCCTCCTTTGCGACGTAGACGGCGGCGACCTCGCCGTTGGCGGGGTTGCCGAGGAAGTGCTTCATGGCGGGGCGCAGCGAGCGCCAGCCGAGGGTATGCCCCGGGATCCACAGCGTGGTCTCCGGCAAGGCGGCGGAGGTGCCCTTCTTGCCGAAGGTGGTGACCAGCGCGTCACGCGTCCGGCGCAGGAAGCTCTTCGGACGCGAGGACGATCGCGTGAAACCGACGATGCGCCGGTTCTTGCTGATCGGTGACAGATAGGTGCTGCCCTTGTGCTCGGGCGCCGGCGCCGCGCGGCGGCCGGCCTCGGCCTGCGGAGCGGCAATGGCCAGGGCGAGGGCCGAGGTGGCGAGGACGATCCGTGCTGCACGCATCGCGCTCGTGCGCTGCAACGGCCAGACCACCGGCGCACATCCGCGAGATCGGCCGCGGGGGAGCGTGCGTTCGTCACGATCGCCGGAGAAGCGGCCACTCGAGCTTCCAGCCGGTTTGCTGCTAGCATGGAGCAACTGCGGGACACCGGGCCCGCGACGCGACTCGACCGCTGTCGGACACCAGGGCCGACGTCAGACACGCGAACGGAGGAGAGTCATGTCGATGTGGATCGATCCGTCCGAACGGGCGGAGATGCAGCTGCTTATCGCGTTCGTCGATCTCACGCGTTTCTCGGCGCAGAGCCGGCGGCTGGGCGACCGCGACATCGCCGACGTCATGGACGCGATGTACCGGCGGGTCGGCGCCGCGATCGCGGCGGCCGGCGGGCGGGTGGTGAAGTTCATCGGCGACGCCTCGCTGATCGTGTTCCGCGAGGAGGACGCCGACACCGGCGTCACGGCGCTCCTCGATCTCAAGCAGGATCTCGATGACTACTTCCACGGGCTCGGCTGGGAGTGCCGCGCGGTGGTCAAGATCCACGCCGGCAGCGCCGTCGCCGGACCCTACGGCCTCGGCGACACCTTCGACCTGCTCGGCAACGACGTGAACACCTGCGCCATGCTGCAGAGTCCCGGCGTCGCGCTGTCGGTGGAGGCGTTTCGCAGCCTGAGCCCGGAGCTGCGACAGCGGTTCAAGAAGCACACGCCGCCGGTCTGCTACATCCGCACCGAGGACCCGCGGCCGTTCCGCTACACCGCGCGCTGACGCCACAGCGTGGCGATCAAGCGGAGGGCTGGTGACCCGGCTGCTCGCTGGTCTCCGCCGCCAGCGGGTAGCCGGTCTTCTTCCAGTTCTCGACCCCGCCGATGAGGACGCGCACGTTCGTGAAGCCCATCCGCTCGAACTCGTCGGCCACCCGGGTCGACGTCGCCTGCGCCGGTCAAGCGCAGTAGAAGATGAGCTCCTCGTCCTTGTTTCGGCTCTTCAGGGTCGCCCGCAGCTGCGCCATCGGAATGGCGCCGTCGAGGAGCACCTTGCTGCACTTCTCGACCTCCTCGTAGGCGCACACCAGCGTCGCTTCACCGGCGTGCACCTTGTCGCGGGCCTGCGTGGGGTCGATTCCCTTCGGCTTCTTCATCCGATCCTCCGGCGCGATGTGGAGCAACATCGGTGCCAGGGCCGAAAAATTGCCCCGTTCGGCGCGTCGTGCCTATTTCGTGTGAGTGACGCCCACGCCTCGGCCCAGGCGACCGAGCACAGCTCGCGTGAATCGCCGGCGCCCGGCGCCGCCTCGCCCGCGGGTGCCGCTGCGCGTGCGCGCGCGCTCGCTCCTGTGGCGCGCCTTCAAGGCCTGCCTTCCGGCGGTGCTGACGCTGGTCAGCATCGCCGCGGTGATCGCGGGCGGCGCGGTCGGCTACCGCTGGCTGACCGCGTCGCAGCGGTTCGCGGTGGCGGAGGTGGAGGTGCGCGGGACGCACGCGATGGCGCGGGGCGACGTCGAGCGAGCGGTCGCGCCCGCCTATGGCCAGAACGTGTTTCGCATCTCGCTGGCGTCCATCGAGCGCCGCCTGCGCGCCGAGCCGTGGGTCGCTGCGGCCTCCGTGCGCCGCTCGCTGCCGGACACGCTCGTCGTCGACCTCGAGGAGCGTCGCGCGGTGGCGGTGGTCGAGCTCGGCGGCCTCTACCTGGTCGACAAGAGCGGGATCGCGTTCAAGCGCGCCGACGTGGCGCGCGGCGAGGCGAGTGGCCTCCTGGTGGTGACGGGCATCGAGCGCGACGAGTACCGCCGCTCGCCAGCCGAGGCGGCTGCCCGCATCCGCGCCGCTCTGGACGCCGCCCGCATGTACGCCGAAGGTGCGCGGCCGCCGCTCGGCGAGGTGCGCCACGACGCGCACCGCGGCATCACCCTGTACACCAGGAAGCCGGTCATCGCGCTCCGGCTCGGTCACCTGGCCGGGGCCGGCGCCCTGCGCCACCGGCTCGCCGCCTTCGACGCCGCCTGGGCCGCGCTGACTCCTGCCGAGCGCGCCGCCGCCTCCACCTTTCACCTCGACCGCGACGGAGCGCCGCTCCGGGTCACCGTCGGGTTCAACGCGCGAGGGACCAATCCATGGCCAGAGTGAAGCGTGACGAGATCATCGTCGGTCTCGACATCGGCACCACCAAGATCGCCGCCATCGTCGGCGAGGTGACCGAGGACGGCATCGACATCATCGGGATCGGCACCTCGCGATCGCGCGGCCTGCGCAAGGGGGTGGTGGTCAACATCGATGCCACCGTGCAGGCCATCCAGCAGGCCATCCGCGAGGCGGAACACATGGCCGGCTGCGACATCTCGACCGTGTACGCCGGGATCGCCGGCGGGCACATCCGCGGGCTCAACTCGCACGGAATCGTCGCGGTCAAGGACAAGGAGGTCCGCGACGTGGACGTCCAGCGGGTCATCGACGCCGCCAAGGCGGTGGCCATCCCGATGGACCGCGAGATCCTGCACGTCCTGCCCCAGCAGTACATCATCGACGAGCAGGACGGGGTCCGCGACCCGCTCGGGATGTCGGGCGTCAGGCTGGAGGCCAAGGTCCACATCGCCACCACCTCGGTGTCGAGCGCGCAGAACGTGGTGAAGTGCGCCAACCGCTGCGGCCTCGAGGTGGCGGACATCGTCCTCGAGCCTCTAGCCTCGGCCGAGGCGGTGCTGGAGGACGACGAGAAGGAGCTCGGCGTGGCGCTGGTCGACATCGGTGGCGGCACCACCGACATCGTGATCTTCTGCGACGGCGCGATCGTGCACAGCGCGGTCCTGCCGCTCGGCGGCAACCACCTGACCAGCGACGTGGCGGTCGGCCTGCGCACCCCGCTCGACTCGGCGGAGAAGATCAAGCGCAAGTACGGCTGCGCGGTGGCCGATTCGGTCGAGAACGAGGACACCATCGAGGTGCCGTCGGTCGGCGGTCGCGAGCCGCGCGTGCTGTCGCGCCGGTTCATGGTCGAGAAGATCATCCAGCCGCGCCTCGAGGAGGTGTTCGAGCACGTGAGGCGCGAGATCGCCCGCTCGGGCTACCTCGACGCCATCGCGGCCGGCTGTGTCATGACCGGCGGATCGACGATCCTGGCCGGCCTGCCGGAGCTGGCGGAGAGCGTGCTCGACCTGCCGGCGCGCCGCGGCGCCCCGCGCGGCATCGGCGGCCTGGTCGACGTGGTGCGCTCGCCCGAGTACGCCACCGGCGTCGGGCTGGTCCTCTACGGCGCGCGCGGCGAAAAGCTCGGCGCCACGCCCGTCGAGGCCGAGCGCGAGCGCGGCATGTTCCGCAAGATGAAGAGCTGGCTCGGCGACATGTTCTGAAAAAAAGTGCCAGCCACAGATCGACAATCGACACAAAAAATTTGCCCCGGGATCACGCCTCATCGATAACGGCTTAGAGGGAGGTCCGACCGATGGCGCTACTCGAATTCGAAGAGCTCTCGCATGCCAAGATCCTGGTCATCGGGGTCGGCGGCGGCGGCGGCAATGCCGTCAACACGATGATCGCCGGCAACCTGGACGGCGTGGAGTTCATCGCCGCCAACACTGACCTCCAGGCGCTCCAGGCCAACCTGGCGCCCACCAAGATCCAGCTCGGCGATCACCTCACCAAGGGCCTCGGCGCAGGCGCCAACCCGGAGGTCGGTCGCAAGAGCGCCGAGGAGAGCGTGCAGCTGGTGGCCGAGACCATCGCCGGCGCCGACATGGTGTTCGTCACCGCCGGCATGGGCGGCGGCACCGGCACCGGCGCAGCGCCGGTCATCGCGCAGATCGCGCGCGAGTCGGGCGCCCTCACGGTCGGCGTCGTCACCAGGCCGTTCGGCTTCGAGGGCAAGCGCCGCGGCCGCCAGGCCGAGGACGGCATCGCGCGCCTCGAGGAGGCGGTCGACACGCTCATCGTCATCCCCAACAACCGACTGCTCGAGGTGGTCGGCGCCAACACCAGCATGATCGACGCCTTCCGCCGCGCCGACGAGGTCCTCCTCAACGCGGTGCAGGGCATCAGCGACCTCATGACGGTGCCCGGCCTCATCAACGTGGACTTCGCCGACGTCCGCACCATCATGTGCAAGCAGGGCCGCGCGCTGATGGGCGCCGGCGTGGGCGGTGGCAAGCGCCGCGCCGCGGACGCCGCCGAGATGGCGATCTCCTCGCCGCTGCTCGAGGACGTCAACATCGAGGGCGCGACCGGCATCCTCATCAACATCACGGGCGGACCGGACCTCGGCCTGCACGAGGTGAACGAGGCCTCGAGCCTGATCCAGCAGGCGGCACACGAGGAGGCCAACATCATCTTCGGCTCGGTCATCGATCCGACGATCGGCGACGAGGTTCGCATCACCGTCATCGCCACGGGCTTCGAGCGCCCGGCGGTCGCCAGGGAGAAGCCGGCGCCGACCCGCGGCGCGCCGCCGAAGAACGCCTCCGGCTCGCAGATCGCGCTTCCGTACGAGCACAGCTCGGCCATCACCCGCGAGTACCCGCCGCCGATGGCGCAGCGCTCGGCCCGCACCACTGATCCGGGCGGCTATGCCCCGACGTACTACGCGCATGCCGCGCACGCCGGCCACCCGCAGGTCATGACGAGCGCGCAGCCGTACCAGCAGGCGCAGCCGCAGCCGTATCAGCAGCCGCAGCCCTACCCGTACCCGGCGCCGCACCAGCAGCACCCGACCTACGTCCCGGCCCACCACATGGCGGCGCCGCCGGTTCGCTACGAGTCGCGCCGCGTGATGCGCCACGAGGAAGACGATGTGCCGATCCACGAATCGGAGGTGGATACGGCACTCAGCGAGCTCTCCCGGGAGCCGTACGCCGAGATGACCATCGAGCAGCCGAGGTTCGCGCGCGGTTCAGGGCCGAACCCGTCGGCGTACGAGACGAGCGCGGCGCACCAGCAGGCCATGGCGCAGGCCCAGGCCGCCCAGGCCGAAGCGCGCCGCAAGGTCGAGTTCCCCAAGGTGCACCCGTCGCTCCGGCACGTCCTGGCCGAGGTCGAGGTCGATAGCGAGCTCGACGTCCCGACCTTCCTCCGGCGCGCCAACGAGTAGGAGAATTGCCCTATAGTCCGGGCGTGCTGCCGTTCGAGTCGCACGCCCGGCTCCTGCTGGTGCTTCACGCGATCCTCGGGGCGGCCACGGTGGCCGCCTCGACGCATCTGGTGGTCTGGCTGCGCGGCTACCTCAAGGGCAAGCCGCAGCGGCGGCGCGGCGTGCGGCGCTTCGCCTGGATCTCGCTGACGCTGTTCGCCCTCACCTTCGTGGCCGGCAACCTCGGCTACCCGACCTACAAGGTGCGGGTCAGGACCGGCTACCTCGAGAATCCACCGGCGGTGGCCGCGTCGATGCCGGGCAAGGAGCCGACCGAGGTGGAGGACCGCTACGAACGGACCGCGCGCATGGCGCGCTGGTTCGACGTCAAGGAGCACTGGGTCTCGCTCGGTCTGGTCCTGACGGTCGCCTGCGCGCTCATCCTGCGCCGCTGGGAGCCGAGCGGACCGGAGGAGTCGGCCATCGCGCCGCTGGTGTTCGCGATGGCCGTCACCGCCGCCGCCACCGCCTGGTTCGCAGCGCTGGTCGGGCTGTTCGTCTCCAGCTACCGCGCGATCGGCTGAGGCGCGGCCGGGATCACCGTCCGGCTAGTGCCGCTGCCGGTGG
>Ga0075425_100006299_pt1 | contig 12428 bp, 6 predicted proteins | sample SoiMethybrSBSTD4_FD_75300 | JGI IMG/M metagenome (GOLD analysis project Ga0075425, IMG submission 75300) | Bulk soil microbial communities from a Populus tree surrounding site in Tennessee, USA - Soil MetaG P. TD hybrid SBSTD4 | ecosystem: Environmental > Terrestrial > Soil > Tree plantation...
ACAATTGCGCTACCCGCCGCCCTCTCCGGTTCCCTTCTTTAAGGCAATTTGTTTTTCTGGGGGGCGCGATTTCATTTATTCGAACGTAGTTGACGCAGACGCACTTCTTTTTCGCAGCAGAATGGCGGCCGCTACGCTCACTCTTCTAGCCGCGATTTTGACCTTCGCGCTCGGATATGAGGCTCTTGGTCCCTTTCCTGCCCGGTTTGGCCTGCTGCTATTTGTTTTCGAACCCAATCTGCTGGCGCACGGCTCACTCATCACGACCGACATGGGCATCACCGCCTTTCTCCTTGCCACGGTGTATGCGTTTTATCGTTACGTGAAGAAGCCCTCGGCGGTTAGGCTCGTCCTGACAGGTTTGGCAGCAGGCCTGGCGCTCGCTACGAAGTTTTCGGGTGTACTAGTGCTGCCGATTCTGGCCTTGCTCGCGCTAGTCGAAATCTCTTCGCGTGATTCAGAAGCACAAGCCCCTGGAAATGGAAGACTAAAGCATGCGATTCGGCTGGCTGGGGCGCTTGTGGTGATCGGCGTGATTTCGTTGACAGTACTCTGGTCTCTTTACGGGTTCCGTTATGCCGCTCGTCCGGCGGGCGAGACGATGTCCCCGTCGCTGCCGGAATACGTGGGGCAGCTCAATCAGCCTCAGGTGGAGAAACTGATGCTGTTCGTGGCCCGCCATCATTTGCTCCCTGAGGCGTATCTTTTCGGTTTCGCAGACGTCTTCATCACGCCCCGTTACATGACGTCGTACGTGTTTGGAAATATCTATCGACATGGGCAATGGTTCTACTATCCAGGAGCATTGATTATCAAAACGACCCTCGGACTATTGTTCCTGCTGCTGATTGTCTTTCCGTTTCTGCTTGCAACTCGCCGCGGACCCCCGCGTCGGGAACTCAGTTTTCTCGTGGTGCCTGCGGTTGTGTATTTTGCAGCAGCAATGAAGTCGAATTTCAATATCGGCGTGCGTCACATACTGCCCGTGTATCCGTTCTTTATTCTCTCGGCAGCGTTTTCCGCTTGGTCGCTCGTCAGCTTGGGGAAGCGATGGAAGTACACAGTCGTGGCACTGCTGCTATTGTCTGTGTTTTCTTCCATGAGGACGTTTCCTAATTATCTGCCGTATTCAAACGAAGCCTGGGGCGGGCCTTCCAAAACCTATAAATGGTTGACCGACTCAAACGTGGACTGGGGGCAACAACTCAAGCAAGCCAAGGCATATCTCGACGAGAATGGGATCAAGGATTGCTGGTTCGATTACCTCGGGCAGATGGTTTCGGATCCCGCGTACTACAAAATTCCCTGCAAGCCGTTGCAGACCGCTTCCGGATTTGCCAATGTTACGCCACCTCACATTTCTGGCACGGTGCTGATCAGCGCAACCGATCTATCCCCGGCTCTATGGGGTCCGGGAGAGCTAAATCCCTACGTACAGTTTCAGCATCGAGTGCCTGATGGCTCAATCGCGAACGGAATATTCGTGTTCCGAGGCGAGTTCGATGTGCCAATGGCTGCCGCCGCCTATCACGCCAATGCCGCGTTTATGCTGCTGAATGCCACGAAACCGACGGCAGCGCAGTTTAGCGAGGCCGTCAGCGAGGCGGAAGCAGCCACCAGGCTGGCGCCGGACCTTTGTATCTTCTGCTTCGATATCCTCGGCGACGCCTTGACACGGTTAAACCGCAAAGATGAGGCCCATGCAGCCTATCAGCAGGCTCTTACCCTGGCAGAGCGCATTCATCCCGAGTTCCAAATTGACGAGATTGCGGCTCTGAAGAAAAAACTCCAACCTTGATCCAAGCCTTTTGCCTTTGACGCCGGGCTGCCAGAAGCGGTGCCGTGCTCGGGACGTGACTAAAGTGACCTGCTGCCCGCACCTGGGTTCAACCTATAATCCGGGAAAGCCTGGTCTATCAATATGTCCGACGCTCGAATTGAAGAAATTGTGCGCAATGCGGTAGCGCAGGCGGTGGAACGCCAGCTTGCCTCGTTCCGTGAAATCGTGGTGCAGGACGTTCTTCGAGAGGTCGGGCCAGCACTGAAGGGGCACGGCAGTTCAGCTGGAAGTTCCGCGGCAACGCTGCAAAAAACCATTTCAGCCATCCAGGCCGGCACAACCCAGAAAGAAATTCTGCGCGCACTGCTCGAAAACACCGTCTTTTACAGCGGACGTGCTGCGTTGTTCGTCGTGAAGAATGGATCGGCAACAGGCTGGCAGGGAGTCGCGTTCGCCAATAACGATGCAATCAAAGACTTTGCCCTTGATCTCGGATCCAGCCTTCCGTCGCGTGCGATGCAGTCGCGAGCATCGCAAACCGGTTCCTCGTCGGATATGGATCCTCGTTTCGCAGGCAAATTTGGTGCGGCAAAAGGCGAAGTTGCGGTGTTGCCGCTACTCCTCAAGGACAAGGTTTCAGCCCTGGTGTACGCCGACGGTGGAAACGAAGCCGGCGCTCTCGACGTATCGGCGCTCGACGTACTCGTTCGGGCCACAAGCGCCTGGCTCGAAGTCATAGCCCAGCGGAAGCAGGCGCAGAAGGACGGTATGCCCGAAGCGGAAATGCACGCGTCCGCTCCGGCTGCCAACGACCCCTTCGCTGCGCATGCACCCAGCCACAGCAAAGCCCAGGAAGAGCCCGCGCCCATGGCTGCGATGTCAGCTGCAGCAGCCTGGGGTGGGCCGACATCTGCGCCCAGTGGGGAAGACGCAGAGATGCACAAGAAGGCGCAGCGTTTTGCGCGGCTGCTGATCGACGAGATCAAGCTTTATAACCATGCCAAGGTCTCCGAGGGTCGCAAGCACAAGGATTTGTATGACCGGCTGAAGGAAGATATTGAAAAGAGCCGCTCGACGTATCAGAAACGCTATGGGAATACTGCGGCGGGCGGGGCAGACTATTTCTCTCAGGAACTCATTCGGAGTCTTGCCGAAGACGATATTTCACTCCTGGGCAGCAATTTTCGGCGATAATTAGGAAAAGTGTCGGGGCATTTTCGCAGGTTTATTTTTTTCGCAGCGTTGTGCGCGTGTGCATGCCCGGCGATTCGGGCTGGCGCGCAGACGGCTGACCAATCTCCGCCGCAATCCCCACCTACACCCACCAGCGCTCCGCCCTCGACCACCGGACCTGCTTTGCCGAGCGAACAGACAACTCCCAGGAAGAAATCTCAGCCTCAGAGCGCGCGGTCCAAACAGAAAACTGCCGGCTCAACGAAGAGGCCCGCCCGAACTTCGACCAAGTCCAGGCGAGGCTCGGTCCGTTTCCGTCGTATTCATCAGGCGTTTGTCGCTTCAGCCACGCTGAAGCCTATGGCGCAACAGCTCTTGCAGAACCGCACGCCTCAGGCCTATTCAGGTGTCGAATCTTTTGCGCGCAAGCACAGCGCCGAAGATGCCGGCGCGCTTGCGTGGCTCGCCGTTGGCTACGCGCACTATCTCGATCGTGACTACGTCAAGGCCATCGACCCGCTCAGCCGGGCGAAGCCGCACGCCGGAGATATCGGTGACTACGTTGCGTACTACCTTGCCGCTTCCTATCAGCAAAGCGGGCGACTGCCCGAAGCGGTCGCGGCACTGAGCACATTTGACCAGAATTTCCCGAATTCTCTGCTGGTGCGTGACGCGCACGTACTCTACGCGAATGCGCTACTGGCGGACAATCGTCCCAAAGATGCAATCGCACTGCTCGAAAAGGATCGTGAGCCGATCCGCCCCGATCTGGAGTTAGCCCTCGGGCGCGGGTATGAAGCGGCAGGTGATGCCGCCAAAGCGGTCGGGGTGCTGCGCCATCTCTATTTCACCATGCCGCTTAGTTTTGAGGCCTCGGCTGCGCAGCCGGACTTGCAAAAACTGACTGCCACACCTGGCATCGCCCCGATTTCGCTTTCAGAGCGCCGAATTCGGGCCGACGCTCTCTCCAAGGCAAAACGTTATCCCGAAGCGGCTGACGCATATCGGGAACTGCTGCGCGATCCTGGTGCCGCCGACAAGGCGGAACTTCAGCTCGCATTGGCGGAATGCCTGCATCGTCAAGGGCAGAATAGAGAAGCCCGGCAGTTGCTGGATTCGCTGCAGATCACGTCGCCGGAAATTGCGGCGCACCGTCTGTATGACATTGGTGACATGCAACGCTCTTCGAATGACGATGATGGCTTTCTTCGCACTGTAGACCAGATTCGCCAGACGGCCCCGACCAGTTCATGGCTTGAACAAGCTCTGCTTTATGCGGGCAACATCTATCTGCTACGCCATGACTTTGATAAGGCTATCGACTCGTATCGCGAAATTCAGACTCGATTCCCACAGGGGCCGCGTGCGCCCTACTCCAACTGGAAGGCTGCGTGGCTGAGCCTTCGTCAAGGGAGAGCTTCTGACGCAAAGACTGGATTCGAGCAGCAGATCGCCCTCTATCCGAACTCGAATGAAGTGCCCGCGGCCCTCTACTGGCGTGGACGCCTCGCGGAGGAAGACGGCGATCCGGCCATGGCAGCAGCCTTTTATCAGAAGATTGCCGAGCGGTTTCGCAACTACTACTACGGGCCGATCGCCCGTGAGCGCGCCAGCAAACTGAAAGTTGCCGACGATCCGCCCCACTACCCTGTGCTTGACCGCGTGCCGCCACTTAGCGGCGTTACCGATATTAAAGACGATCCTCCGCCTGAGGACGACCTTCGTATCGAGAAGGCACGCCTACTTGAAAACGGCGGGCTACTCGATTTTGCTGTACGCGAATTGAAAGCCGCGGCAGAAGAGAACAAGGGGACGTGGGCTCCGGCAGAGATCGCGCGCATGTACATGGATGCCGGACGCTACGACATCGCCGTCGAAACAATGAAGCGCGCGGTTCCCAGTTATTTTGCCGTGGATCTTTCCGCTCTGCCGCGTTCCTATTGGGAGGCGTTGTTTCCCAAGCCTTATTGGACGGACCTAAGACGCTTCTCGTCCGCGAATGGGCTCGATCCCTACATGGTTGCATCGCTGATCCGCCAGGAGTCAGAGTTCAATCCCAATGCGGTCTCAGTAAAAAACGCGTTAGGGCTGATGCAACTGCTGCCGCGAGTCGGCAAAGGCGTGGCCAAGCAGGAAAAGCTGAAGCATTTTTCGCCCACGCAACTGTTCAATCCTGCTATTAACTTGCAGCTCGGAACGAAATATTTTCGTTCAATGGTCGATCAGTTCGGAGGTTTCGAGTACGCACTCGCTGCCTACAACGCGGGAGACGATCGTGTGCGCGACTGGCAGGGCCTGGGCAAGTATCGAGACATTCAGGAGTTCGTGGAATCCATCCCCTTCACTGAAACACGCGAATACGTGCAGGCCATTATGCGGAATGCGAATGTGTATAAACAGCTGTATGGAACGCCGTAACGGCCATCAGCGATCAGCCGTCAGCCCTCAGGGAAAGCCGAAACCGCGTAGCTCCACACCCCGGTCCATCCTGAGCGAAGCAAGATGATTCGCTCGCGAATCATCTTGCGGAGTCGAAGGGCCTCGTGCTGGCGTGGAGCGGCATCGGCTGGAGCTAGGAACTTCCATACTGGAAAGCGAACTCCTCTCAGGGCCCATCTTAGCTTTATGTAAGCTCGGGGTCCTTCGACTCCATGAGTTCATTCGCTTCGCGAATGAACTCACTCCACGCAGGATGACAGTGTGAGGGTGGTTCACGCTGACTTCTCTGCCGGTGTTTTCGCAAATAAGATCTCAAACACCAGCAGCCCGGCGCCGACCACAATCGCACTATCTGCCACGTTGAAGGCGGGCCACTGGTACGACCCGATGTAGACGAGAAGAAAATCCACCACGCGGCCCTTCAGCAGCCTGTCCCACAGGTTTCCCAGCGCGCCACCCAAAATGAGTGAGAGTCCTATGGCGGTTGCCGTCATGGTGTGACTGCTGCGCCAAAGCAGAGCGGCAACGATCACCAGAGCAACGATCGAGAACAGCACTAGCAGCGCAATCTTCCACTCCGACGGCGAATCGTTGAAAAGCCCAAATGCCGCGCCCTGGTTCTCAACATGGGTGATGTAGAAGACCCGCTTGATGACCGTGACGCTGTCATGCAAGGAGATATCTCGCGCGACCAGCCGCTTGGTGAAGCGATCGAGCAGGAACACGGCGAGGGCGATAAGTAAATGCAGCTTGCGGATGATGCGGTGGCCAGTCATTGCGGATCTATATAGATGGTGCCGGGTCGTCGCCCTCAAGCTGGTGGAGCACTGGCGCGCATCGCTCGCAAACCGTCGGGTACTTCTGGTCCTCACCAACTCGGATCGAATAATTCCAGCAGCGCTCACATTTCTGACCAGCGGCGCGGCTGACTTCCACTTGTAAACTGCCGCTGCCATTTCCTGAGCCGCGTTCCAGCGAAACCTGCGAGACTATGAACAGATAGCGCAGATCGTCCTTGTGACGCTCAAGAACACCGTAGAGTGGATCGGAAGCTGTCAGCTTCGTTTGGGCCTCCAGGCTCTTGCCGATCTCGCCCTTTGCACGTGCTTCTTCGAGCGGCTTCAACACTTGATCTCGAATCGAGAGCAGTGTGGTCCAGTCCGCCTTCTGCTGCGAATCTTCCTTTGCGACATCACTACTGCCAAGAATGTCTTCGGTCCCCGGGAATGTCGCCATGTGTACACTGCCGGGACGCGAATCCATTTTCGGCAGATACTGCCAGACCTCGTCACAGGTGAAGCTCATGATGGGTGCCAGCAGGCGTGTCAACGCTTCGCCAATCCGCCAGAGCGCGGTTTGCGCGGCGCGGCGACCAGCCGATTTCGGCGCAAAGGTGTACAGCCGGTCCTTGATGACGTCCACGTAAAACGCGCTCAGCTCTACGATCACGAAGTTGTTTACCCGCTGATAGATTTTGTGAAAGGCAAATTCCTCATACCAGCGCACGACATCATCCGCCAAAGCGCAGGTTTGGCGAAGAATGTACTGGTCAACAGGGTGTAGTTGTTCGAAGTCCACCGCGTCGCGCGCGGGATCAAAGTCGAACAGATTGCTCAGAACGTAGCGGAACAATTTGTTACGGATATCGCGATAGGTCTCGGCAATCCGTTGCATCAGCTTCTCGGAGCCGACGACATCCTCGCGGAAATCCACGGACGCCACCCACAGCCGCACAATTTCTCCGCCGAGCCGGTTCGCGATATCCACCGGGTCAACATCGGTTCCGCGAGATTTCGAAAGCGCGCGGCCCTGCTCATCGAGCGTCCAGCCCGGGGTCACAACACCTTCGTAAGGAGTGCTGCCGCGGGCAGCAATCGAGCAGAGCAGGGAAGACATGAACCATCCGCGATATTGATCACCGCCTTCCAGGTAGAGGTCTGAAGGCCAGGGATAATTCGGCTTATTCCCAATTTCAACCAGGTAGCTACAGCCCGACTCGAACCAGACATCCAGAATGTCCATCTCTTTTGTGAAGGTCGCCCCGCCGCAGTTCGGACACTTCGCTCCAGAGCCCAGGCGGTCGGCCTCCTCGCTATACCAGGCGTCTGCGCCAGATCTCGCGAACAACTCAATCACTTTGCGATTTACGTTCGGATCGTTCAGCGGCTTGTTGCAGCCATCGCATGCAAATACCGCAATCGGCACGCCCCAGACGCGCTGACGGGAGATCGTCCAATCGGGACGCGTCTCGACCATATTCGAGATGCGCTCCTCGCCCCATGCCGGGTCCCATTTAACTCTCTTGATGTCTTCCAGGGCGCGCGAACGAAAGCTGCCGCCCGGCATCGCTGTTTCCATGGCGATGAACCACTGCTCAGTTGCGCGGAAGATCACGGGATTGTGGCAGCGCCAGCAGTGCGGATACGAGTGCTCAAGTTTTTCCGCGTGCAGCAGCGCGCCCCGCGATTTCAGCAGTTCGATGATCGGTTCGTTGGCTTTGAAAATTTGCAGGCCATCGAACTCGGGAAGTCCATTGTGAATACGGCCGGCGGCATCGACATCGCAAGTTGGATCAAGCTTGTAGCGAACTCCGGTCGCAAAGTCCTCAGCGCCATGCGATGGCGCGGTATGGACCACGCCGGTTCCGGTATCCATGGTGACGTAGTCCGCGACCACGCCGAGAATCTTGCGGCGCTCCCAAGGGAGGAACGGGTGATAGAAGTACGTGTGTTCCATCGCGCTGCCGGGAAATTTTGCGATCACTGGTGCGTCGGCGAAACCACCCTTTTCCGCGACGTCCTTCGCGAGTTTCTCCGCGACGATGTAGATCGCATCGTTGGCTTCGAGTGCCACGTACTCCTCATGCGGGTGAAACGCGGCCGCCATCGAGGCCGGTAGCGTCCACGGAGTCGTGGTCCAGATGATCGTGTAGACAGGTTTGCTTTTTGTGATTCTGGTATCCGCTAACGCCGGATCAATCGTCCGCGGATCCGACTGCATTCGATATCTGACGAAGATCGCTGGGCTGGTATGGGTTTCGTATTCAACTTCCGCCTCGGCCAGCGCCGTGCGATCATGCCAGCACCAATACACCGGACGCAGGCCCTTATAGACAAACCCATCTTCAAAGAATTTGTAAAACGTTGCGATGACGACCGACTCGTATTCCGGAGTCATTGTCGAGTAGGGCTTCTCGAAACGCCCGAGAACGCCGATCCGCTTGAACTGCTGGCGCTGGAGGTTTAGGAATTTCTCGGCGTATTTACGGCACTCGAGGCGCACATCGAGTGCCTTCATCTGCAATTTTTTTCCGCCTAGCTTCTGGTCAACCTTGATCTCGATTGGCAGGCCGTGACAGTCCCAGCCGGGGATGTACGGGGCGTCGAACCCAGCCATGTTTTTCGACTTAACCACGAAATCCTTGAGGCACTTATTGAGTGCGTGGCCCAGGTGGATGGGGCCATTCGCGTAAGGCGGACCATCGTGCAGGATGTATTTTTCCCCGCCTTTGTGCGCTTCGCGGATGCCTTCGTAAAGCCGCATCTGCTCCCAGCGCTCGAGCATTTTGGGCTCGTTCTGGGGCAGGTTCGCCTTCATCGGGAAGGCTGTTTTGGGTAGGTTGATTGTGGACTTCAGGTCCAGCGGCACGCCGTTCAATTTCTCCAATTGTGGTTGAGGTTTCATTATACGGGGTCAGGCTTCAGGCGTCAGGCATCAGGCGTCAGGTCTTAATATTTGCTAGTTTGGCAGTTGTCAATTCTTTCAAGCCGTTTCGTTCCTGCGCACGTACTTGTGCATTCAAGGTTCTGTGCCTGACGCCTGACGTCTGACGCCTGACGCCCGACGCCTGAATCCTGAATCCTGGGTGAAATCTGCCCTTCGCCCGTGTACAATTTTTGTAAGGTTACGTTTCCCGAGTGCAGGCATCTAATTGCAATAGGTTGGCTGGTGCCTCAGCTGTTGTCTAACCTGAAAGCAGAGAAGGCTTTGCGAATCCGGTTCGCGGGCGTGCAACTTGGCAGGAAAGCTGCTCATCAGGTAATGGCACAGGACTGGCGACCAACCACCAACTCGGGTAACATATGGCAACATTGGAATTCAAACCACCGCAATCCGCCGAACGGGAACCCGAACTGAATCTGCTGATGCCGAAAGGCTCAGAGCGGTCGTTGTGGGCTTCGCTGCGTCAGAATTTCAAGGACACCTTTTTCCCTGAAAAGCTCCCGCCGCTGGTGCTGACTTCGAAACCAGTCCCAGTGCGCGATATCTGGGGCTTCTACGGCCATAAGAAGACCAGCGCGACTCTCTCTTCAATTGCCCATATCGTTGGGCTCGCCGCAGTCCTTGCCATCAGCGCTTACTTCGCAAGGCCGGTTGTGGAGGAAGCCAAGCGTCAGGTCACCGAGATCGTTTTCCCTTCTGACGTTCCGGTGATGAAGCCGGCGCCCAAGCCTGTCGCAGGCGGCGGTGGTGGCGGCGACCGCGACAAATTCGAGGCGCCTAAGGGTAAACTTCCAAAACAGTCGCTGCAGCAGATCACCCCGCCCGCCATTGTGGTGCGGAACGATCATCCGAAGCTCGCGGTTGAACCAACGGTTGTGGTTCCTCCCCAAGTGAAGTTGGCGTACAACGCCCCAAATCTGGGGAATCCGATGGCCCCGATGCCTTCCGGTCCGCCTTCGAACGGTACTGGATCTGGAGCCGGCATCGGTTCCGGTAGCGGTGGCGGCATTGGCGTAGGAACCGGTCCTGGCGTGGGTGAAGGCCGCGGCGGTGGTATCGGCGGCGGCGTATTCCGCGTGGGTGGCGGTGTAAGTGCGCCGAAGGCGATCTTCGCTCCTGATCCGGAGTATTCCGAGGAGGCCCGCAAAGCCAAATATCAGGGCGTCTGCGTGCTCAGCTTAATCGTTGGCCCAGATGGCAAGCCTCGGGACATTAAGATCGGTCGTAGCCTGGGATTGGGCCTGGACGAAAAAGCCATTCAAGCCGTTAATCAGTGGAAATTTGAACCCGCGATGAAAGACGGCAAGCCCGTCGCCGTGGCCATTAACGTGGAAGTACAGTTCAGACTGTACTGAGTCTTAATAAGTCCTCCCAATTGTCATTCCGAACCCGTCCGCGAAAAGCGGACGGGAGAGGAACCTTACGACCCTTCGGAACGTCACTGGCGCGGAGAGGAGCCGAATCACTCCTTCAAATCCACGTGAGTGATGTCTCTAATGTCTCTTGCGAGAAACAGCCGTCCTAACCGCTTGAACTTTTCCGTTGAGTCCGTCACAAAAAAACTGATCTGATTTTCTTCCCCCGTGTAGGGTCGGCCTTTTAGGCCCGCTCGATGCGCCGGATCGGATTTCAGTAAATCTCCCACGGCCGCCGCGGTTGATTCCGCCGAATCCACCAGCGTCACGCCTGATGCCACCACTTTCTGCAAAACCGGTTTGAGCAGCGGATAATGCGTGCAGCCGAGCAGCAGAACGTCCGCCGACGCGAATCCGTCAGCAAAGGCCTCGCTCAGATAAATGCGAGCGATCTCCTCCGTGACGGCATGATTTACCCATCCCTCTTCCACCAGCGGCACGAGCAACGGGCATGCTTTCTCATGAGCTTCAACCTGCAATGCCTTGAGAGCATTTCGATACGCATGGCTGGACGTTGTTGCCTCAGTCCCAATTACCACCACTTTTTTCGATTGAGAGGTTCTCGCGGCGCGTTGCGCTCCCGGCTCGACCACGCCGACGACCGGTATTGAAGCCGCAGCCTTGATCTGGTCAAACGCCAACGCCGTCGCCGTGTTGCAGGCGATCACAAGAAGCCCTGCGCCTTGCTGCTCGAGAAACTGCGCGGCCTCACAGGCATATTTGGCGACGGTTTCGACGGATTTCGATCCGTATGGAAGGCGGGCGGTATCACCGAAGTAGAGGTAGTCGGCGTCTGGAATTACTTCAAGTAGAGCTTTAAGTACGGTGAGGCCACCGAAGCCAGAGTCGAAGACGCCGATAGTGGACATTCCAGACTAGACCTGACTCCGTCGTGTGCTTCCGATTCCAGCAAACTCTGAATTTGTCCGGCAACAAGCCCCTTCAGGTATGGGGGCTCCATGTGGGCAGGTCTTCGGATGTCCCAGGAACGTGCAGATCTTGTCGGTAGCTCCCGGAGAGAGGATGTGCTCGAACTTGCAGGCCTGCTGTTCGATTTCCGATTCGCTTTCGAGCGCGAGGCTGTCGGTGAACAACCGCTCCGCAAGCCGGTGGCGGCGAATGATATCGGCGGCGCGCTGTTGTCCCCGGTCGGTCAACTCCACGATCATGCTGCCGTCGCCGGTGGAGACGCCGGTCGGCTTGAGCGCATCATGACACGGATTCACGAACGGTTTGTGATCGTGCGCGACGGGGGGATGGGGAACAGTTTCCACGAGTCCCATCTCGCGCATCTTTTCGACCGCCATGCTCACCGGAAGAGCGCCGTGGACTTCCATGCGGTCAATTTCCGCGATCTCGCCGTGCTCGGCTAAAACCCAGAGCTCCTCAAGGACTTCATCAAATTGCTCTTCATCCGCAAGCGCGAATACTTCTTGCGCTGCGATTTTTCCGTGGTGCAACTCAATACGCCGGTCCCCCAGTCGGGCCACAATCGGATCATGCGTCACCATCACAATGGTCCGGCCCTGCTTGTGCAGATCGCGCAAAAGTCGAAGCACGATTTCTTCGTTTGCAGCATCAAGATTGCCGGTCGGCTCATCCGCCAAAATGATTTTGGGATCGTTGACTAATGCCCGTGCGATGCAAACCCGCTGCTGCTCGCCGCCTGAAAGTTGAGCGGGGAGGTGATCGGCACGTTCGCGAAGTCCTACACGGGCCAACGCCGCTAGCGCTTCCGGCTCGTCGGTCATGCTGTGGAAATACTGGGCGAGCATGACGTTCTCGACGGCGGTGAGATATGGAATGAGATGAAACTGTTGAAATACGAAGCCAATTTTTTCTGCTCGCACCCGCGTAAGCTGGTCGGCGCTCAATCCCGCCACATTTTGACGATCGAG
>Ga0075425_100006301_pt1 | contig 12427 bp, 12 predicted proteins | sample SoiMethybrSBSTD4_FD_75300 | JGI IMG/M metagenome (GOLD analysis project Ga0075425, IMG submission 75300) | Bulk soil microbial communities from a Populus tree surrounding site in Tennessee, USA - Soil MetaG P. TD hybrid SBSTD4 | ecosystem: Environmental > Terrestrial > Soil > Tree plantation...
GATGGGCTCGACGAAAGCGTGGTGGCTGGCGGCGCTCGATCCCCGCGTGAAGCTCTGCATGGATGTGTGCTGCCTGACGGATTACGGCGAGCTGATCAAAGCGCATGGCTTGCACGGCCATGGGATCTACTATTACGTGCCGTCGCTGCTGAAACATTTTCAAACCGCGGAGATCAATGAGCTGATTGTGCCGCGTGCGCATCTCAGCGTGAACGGAAAACGCGATGAACTAACGCCGCCAGCGGGTGTGGACAAGGTGCGTGATTATTTACTGCCGCTATATCGGAAGTATGGGAAGGAAGCGGAGCTCCGCGTCGAATTGTTCGATTGCGCCCACGTGGAGCTACCGGAGATGCGCAAGCTCATATTGGACTGGATGGATCGGTGTTTGGTTGCGACACCGCGAAACTGACCCAGTGCCGAATATTTGGTTTCTGCTGAACTCCTTTCACGAGAAGGCCGGTTGATGTCAACACGCGCTTGTAAGTCCTTCTTTCCTTGATTTCGTTTTCTTCAGCCAATCCGCCTTTGTCGCCATTGCAAGCTCCAATAGAGCCTTGGGCCCGGAAGGTTCCAAAATCCTCTTTAATCGTGTCCCAGTAACTCCTTCATTCCCCGTGGCAAAGGAACGCGTCTGTAGGGTTCCGAAATCAGATGTTTTTGGCAACAGATGAACTTTCTTCGATCGAACAGGGAACGCGGTCAGTAGCACCCCGTCTGCGCCTGGTCGCTGCACTGTTATATTGCATTTCAAGGCTCTAGGGATCGCCTTTCTCGCACATCGAAGCGACTCTGGCGCGGTGCCCCTGAGCGCGAATCCTTGACTTTTTGCGGTTATTCCTTTCACAATTGCGTCGGATTTTTTCTCCCCGCAGGTCCGACCCAGGCACGACTCCGAATTTGAAGAGCCGCACGTACCCGGGCTCCACGGGAAGTTGAGAATCAGAATCGTATTAAGGGCCCCACCACGACTTCGCCTTGAGAGCTTAGCGTGCCGCCGACGTGAACAATGCAACCCGAGCCGCAAATGAAAGCCGCGTGGGGGTGCGCAAAAACCGGTAACCATTCTGCCTGAATCTTGAAGCCGAAATGGCGACTGGCATAGAACCTGATCCCGCCTCCAAGGCCAAACGAGAACCGCGTGAAATTGAAGTTTGTACTACTGGAAACATGTGTGACGCCGACGCTGCCTATTACGAACGGTCGCGCCCAGGGGCCCCAGCCATACTCTTCCATAAGGTACTCGTGGCTGAAGTCCGCGTGAAACTGATCAAGAATCACGCGTTGACGGGGAGGCTGAGGTGTGATGTTCTCCGAGTGGACATGGGAGTCCTGCCTTGCCCAGCGAATTTCGGCCAGGTCATCTTCATTACTGAGGCGCACACCGAACGAAACTCCATAGCTCGGGCTAGCGTCCAGTACGACGCTAGGGTTCGTCCCTGTGACATGGGGCTCGATCGGAAAGCTCATGCTCGTGCGATAACCGATGAATGGAGTGAAATCAAAACGCAGTGGTTTGGGCCCAGGTTGCTGCGCGCTGAGAGCAGGCGAGAGCGCCAGAACAAACAGCATCGTGCTGAAAACCAGTACGTCGATTTTTTTCTTAGTCATTCCTCCGCGTCTCCGATTCCGACTCCATACTCTTCCCCGGTTCAGATACTTCTATAAAGCCAGCCGCTGCAGCGTCTCTTGGCGAAGTAAAGACGTAGGGAAGCTACAAGTTGGGCCGCGGCAAGTTTTCGAATGCCCGAAAGATGATGCCCGGACGCAGATAGCTGCCTTCGGAAGAGTAACGCAACTTCGCGCACGCCCGGCACTGCCAATCGGCGCGTAGTACACAAAAGCCGTTTGATCTCCACCCAATCACCGTCGTGAGTTGAGGCCACGCCTGAGTGGGGAGTCACTTGAACGGCGTCTTTCACTCTGCTGTTGTGTTGGTTCAGGACTTGCCCGATACGGCTCCTTGCGGGAAGCCGACCTGGCGACCGAGTGTAGGACGTACCTCGAGTTGTCGGCAAAGATGTGCGGCCCGCCGGCAATCGACCCTGAGTTCAGAACGATTGATTTCCTAACTTTGCTGGACCTGGAACGGATTCCTGCTCGGTTGAGGGCGCGCCTGCGCGCCGAAGGCTGACTAGTTTCGATCCATCAAGAGCTGCGATTCGGCCAGCTCCAGAGATGCAGGTATACCGGCAGCATCAGCAAGAGCGCCACGAGCGAAATTCCTGCTGCCGCCACCCTTGCCGCTGAATTGCCCGAAGACGTTCCGCAGCAGGGCGTTCATGTCTTTGCCGACGGCCGGATGCTGCGCGAACAGAAGCGCGCCGGTTTCGCGAACTGCAAGGAGCGCAACCACCTGTTCGGAGCGCGCGAGGGCCGTAGCGTACAACTGGAGGTATTCGGGCCCGGTGTTTTGTAGTATTTCGACGATGAGGCGAATGCCGCCAGACGTGCCGGTAACCGATTGCAGGCGGGCAGCCGCTTCCAGGTCCGCGAGGCGCGGCAAGAGCACCCTGGTATTTTTCGCCGATACTTCCCTTTCATGCAGAAGGCGTTCGATCGACGCGTTGAAATCCTGAGGGGCACATTTAAGCTGGGCCGCGGCCCTGGCGATGAGTTCCGCGTCTTGGCGCGCGGCAGCTTCGGCGCGGCCGCCGCAGAGAAATTCGACGCGCCAGTCCTGGCGGATTTTGCTGCAGCCGCGAAGCACAATGCTGCCGATCTGGCCGGTGCGGCGCACGTGCGTACCGCCGCAGGGCTGCAGGTCAATGCCGGCAATTTCGATGGCGCGGAGCGTGCCGGTGCGTTCGACCTGCTTGCGGACTCCCATTTTTGCGAATTGGTCCGCGGTGCCGTAGCGAACCGCGATTTCGCGATCTTCGAAGACGACGGCGTTGGCAGCGCGAGCTGCGCCTTCAAGAATCAGCGGCGACGGCTGCGGGCCTTGGAGATCGATCGTGCTGACATTCTCGCCAAGATGAAAAGAAACTGTGAGCAGGCCGAAACGTTCCTGAAAAACCGCGGAGAGCAGATGCTGGCCGGTGTGCTGCTGCATATGATCGAAGCGCCGAGGCCAGTGGATACAAGCGTCGATGCGGCCGGCGGGAACGGGACGGTCCACGACGTGAAGCACGTCATCGTTTTCTAGGTCGCGGACGTCGAGGACGTTGGCTTCACCGAGCTTGCCGAGATCGTTGGGTTGGCCGCCGGAAGTGGGATAGAGATGGGTCTGGTCAAGGAGAACGCCCCAGCAGGTGGCGTCGTGACCAGCGAGCGGATCGGCAAGCGGCTTACAACTGAGAACCTGGGCGGTGAAATTATCCTGAAACGCGTCGTCGTAGTAGAGGCGGCGGGTGGTCATATCGAAGCGAGTCTAGCACAAGGAATTTGCAGCATTTTTCGCAACAGAGGTTGGATGCGTGCGGTTGTCCACGGTTAAATGCAGGTAAAATGAGTGGATGGGAGTGCGTCTGATCGCCCTGGATATTGACGGTACGCTTTTGGACAGCCGGTGGCGGCTGCCTGATGCGAACCGCGCGGCCATTTGCGAAGCGGCGCGACGCGGAATTGAAGTGGCGCTGGTGACGGGGCGGCGGTACGATTTCGCGTTGCCGGTAGCGCAGGATTTGGGATGTCCGCTAACGATGATCGTGAATAACGGCGGGATGATTCGCGCGAGCAGCGGAGAGACGCGGCTGCGGCGCCTGCTGGCGGCGGAGGTTGCGCGGAGCGTGCTGGGCATGTGCGGGCGATGGCGCGAAGGAGCGGCGGTAATTTTTGACCGGCCGCGCGCAAATCAGCTGATGCTGGAGCGGCTGGATGCGGATGATTCCATTAGGTACGCGTATTATTCGCGAAATTTGCAGTTTATCGGATGCGCGCAACCGCTGGAATCGTGTTTGACGGAAGACCCGTTGCAAGTGATGTTTTCCGGGACCGTCGCGGAGATGGAATCGGCGCAACGGCTGCTGGCGAAATCACCTGTCGCGGAGCAAGTGCGCCTGGCGGCAACGAAGTATGCGGCACGGAATTTTGCCATGCTCGACGTGCTGCCGCCGGGATGTACCAAAGGAGCGGCGCTGGCGGCATGGGCACAGCGGCAGGGACTGCGGCGCGAGGAAATTCTGGCGATCGGCGACAACCACAATGACCTGGAGATGTTGCACTTCGCGGGAATTCCAGTGGTGATGGGCAACAGCGTGCCGGAACTGAAGACGTACGGATGGCACGAGACCCATTCGAACGATGAGAGCGGCGTGGCGGCGGCCATTGAGCGGTTTGCGCTGCGCGAGGCAGAATCGTGCGCGTGAGGCCGAGCATCGTTGCGGCCGTGGTCCTTTCGGCGCTGCCGGTTGCGGCGCGGGCGGATTACCTGGTGCTGCGCAGCGGTGCGCGGATGAACGTGCAGTCGTATGAGCTGCGCGGGGACAAATACCGCGTGCAGATTGACGGCGGGTGGGCGGAGATCGCCGCTTCGAACGTAGTGGCGATCGAGCCGGAAGAGATTTTTGTGGCGGCGCCCAAAATGCCGCTGACCCAAGCGCCGTTTGGCGAACTGATCCGCAAGGCTTCGCAGAAGTACGGTGTGGACGTTGATTTGGTGTTCAGCGTGGTGGCCGCAGAATCAAATTTCAATCCGAAGGCGATGTCGCGGCGAAACGCGCGGGGTTTGATGCAACTGCTGCCGGAGACCGCCAAGCGGCTGGGCGTGAGGGATATTTACGATCCGGAGCAGAATATTGATGGCGGTACGCGGTACCTGCGGGACTTGCTGAAGCGATACGATGGCGACCTGGCGCTGACGCTGGCGGCGTACAACGCAGGGCCAGGCGCGGTGCAGCGTTATGGAAGGATTCCTCCCTACAACGAAACGATTGCGTACGTGCGAGCGATACGAAAAACCTATGCCTTGCGCAAGTCGGGTACCGAGACACCCGCTGCGAGCAGCGGCCATTAGCCGGCGTTCGGCCTCAAAAAAAGCGGACAATAGAAGAGGAAAATCAATCAGAAATAGAGTGCGTCCGAATCAGGGCTGCTGAGGCGGCTCGTCCGGAGTCGACTCCGGAGGCATGGGGTTGGAAGGATTATTAGGCGCGGCGGGCGAGGTTGGACTTTGTTGGCCAAAGGGCGTTTGTTGCGCAGGTTGCTGCTGGCCGAGCGGGGTGGTCCCGGGCGGGGTGCTGCCGATGACCATGACGTCTTTCGACGGATCCCAGATAAATTCGAATTGCCGATAATTTTTGGCTTTGTCGTAGACCATCAAGGAGTGCTGATTGATTCTGCTGCCGATTCCGATGATGTTGCCGCCCATGACGGCGGGCGGGTCGGAGTTGAGTAAGGCTTCGTTGGCGGGCGAGTCTGCGTCCGCCGAGTCGGCGGGCGTCAAACCACCCGGTTCACTGGTGTCGGCGGAAACTCCGCCGAGTTGATTTTGCGGTGTGGAAATACCACCGGGACTCATGCCGGCGCTATTCCCCATGATTTGGCTGGCGGCTTGACCGAACGGCTGGCCGAGGCTCTGTCCAAAAGGCTGTTGTGCACCGGGAGAACCGAGCCCGCCGCCGATCGACGGCGCGGCAATGCTCTGAAAACCGCCCATGCCGGTGAGCTGCAATGCGCGCCGAGGCTTGAGGCTGCCAATGAGCTGGCCGGCGGGGCCAACGTAAATGAGGCGCCATTCGCCATCCTTGCCATTCATTGGGTCTTTGTAAGCCTGGCGCATAAAGCGGACGTTGCCGATTTTTGGCTTGGTCAAATCTTCAAGCGACGTCGGAAATTTGCCGGTCTTGCGGTAATACATCTTAATGCCGCGAATATATTGCTTACCGCGCCAGACCATTTCCGTCTCGCGTTCGCGGCGACCCTGATTCAGGATGTTCGGGGCGACGGCCATGGTGGCAACGAGCATCAGTGTCGCAAGAAGAAGAACCAGCATGATGGCGTAGCCACCATCCTGCTGACGTTGCGACCTGCGGCCACGCGGGCAACCAGTTTTCGCAGAGCGAATCATGATACCGGTCCCGCGTCGTCCATGTTCTTCTGCCCTTGTATGTGCGATGCGATGTCCTCGAAGTCCAGAGTGGCGTTGCCAATTTTCAGGATGCGGAAGCGGCCCAGCAGAGTGTCGCCTTCCGCAACGATGTACACATCGTCGCCGTCGGTGAGATAAGCACGGCGCGCAGAGCCGTTAGGAACAGTGCCGTAGCCGTAGTATTTCATGTTGGGCGGCAGCTCAGCCTTGGGAGGCAGAGGGGGAGCCGGGGGAACGTAATTCTTGTCGCCGGGCTTGGGTTCGGGAGCAGGAGGAGGAGGCGGCGGCGTGGCATTGAATGGATCCCTGCCAGTTCCCTTGTACTCCGAGCTGCGGCTGGCATCGCGCTCGGCGGTGCGCAGCTTAAGATTGTCGACGTTCATCGGCGCGTAGTTCGAGGCGATCATGCTGGCGCCGGCGGCGACGGGGCTTTGCCGGCTATTGTAAAACCAAATGCCCGCGGCGGCGACCAGGAGCGCCAACAAAGCGATGATTTGCTTCTGCTGCTTCATGCTGCCGCCCGAAAGAATGTTTTCATGTGCATGGCAATGTGCAGCTCATTTGGATCGCCCTGCTGTCCACCAGACTGCAATACCACGGAGTCAACGGCGTAGGGATTTTTTGAGCGCTGCAGGCTATTCATGAACTTCACGATATTGCCGTAGGTCCCGTTTACCGAGATTTCGAGCTCCACCTCCGTCAGATTGCGGGCAGCGAGATCCTTATGATGGAAAACCAACGACTGGATCTGCAGACCCGCCTTTTTGGAAAGGTCATCCAGTTCTGCCGTGATTGCGGAGTTGCCCGTGGTAGCGGATAGGAGTGAAGCTTCGAAGCGATCACAGTCCGCCACCGTAGTGGGCAGATCGTGGCGAATACGGTCGGCGTTGTCCACATCAATGCGGAGCAGTTGCAGTTTGCGGGAATCGGAAACCAGCGCAGCCATCGGTTTGCGCAGCGTGTTGGCGGTGTGCCAGCTGTATGCTCCAAGAGCGAGGTCACCGGCCAGCAGGATGACGAGTCCAGCGAGAATCAGCCTTCTTTTGACGGTCAGCGTGCGGTCCATCAAGTCCTCGAATAAATAGCGTTCAATTCCATCACGGCCTGGTCGGTGCTATTGGTTCCTGCCGATGGAGAGTGGACGTTGAGCAATGTGACGTTGCTGAAGGCCGGTGAATTCTCCATCGCCCGCAAGAACTTAATCTTGGCTTCGTCGGAAACCGCGCCAACGGTCAAGCGGACAAACATGCGTCCCTTGTCAAGCTTGGGCTGAATGCTGACGACGTGCACGCCCACCGGCAAGGTCTTTTCCAGGTCCATATACATGCGCGTCCAGTCGAAACTGCTTTCGTCGATGAATCCGTTGAGAAATGCCACGCGATCCTTGAGCCTGGCATTTTCCTGGCGCGCGAAAAAGCTGTCCAGCTCCGTGCGGCGGGCTGTGAGCTGCGCAGCGACCCGATCGTTATCCTGTTCCTTGCGGCGCAGGTTTTCTTGCGCGCGCAGCTCGGAATAGACGTGCCAGCCGAGAACCAGGAACAGCACGCTGCCAAAAAACGCGACGATGCCAGCAGATGCATAGAACTTCCGCTGGGATTCGAGCGGCTTGGTGGCGAGATTTAGGCGGACATTCATCTTAAAGTTCCGTCCCTCAGTTCCTTTGCATCATCCAGCCGACCAGACCTTCGAGTTCTCTTTCCGCCAACGGCCGCGCGTCATTGGAAACGCGGCCTTCGGATATGGCCGTGTGCAGCAGCGAATGCACTTCGCAGTGAAATTCGCTTTCCAGGGGCGGCACGAATTCGGGCAAGCGTCCGCCCAACCCGGCTACGCGCACTGACTGGATGCCTTCCTGCCAGGTATCCTGATAATAGGCGGCGACCGGATAAATCTCTTCCAGCAGCATCTGCGGAGTCAACTGAGCCACCTGGGCCGGCAAGTCGGTGCAACGGTAACCGCACAAGACGCCCTCGCGGACAATCGCGGTGGTCAACGAGGCGCCGGAAATTCGCGCCAACAGCGCGGGGCGTCGATCTTCCAGCAAGGAAACGGCAGCTAGCGAGGAACTCAGCACGACGCCGGGGTGAAAACCGGCCTGTTCCGCTAGCGCTTCATATTCGCGCACGATACGCAAACGGCCCAGCGCGGTGACCACGTCCACGCCGCCCTCACGCGGAGCCTGGCGCATGTAGGAGATCAGAGTTTCTTCCGCTTCGAACGGAACACTCTTTTTCAATTTCCAGCGCAGCATCGGAATGGCTTCCTTGGCACTGCGTGGAAACTGCTCAAAATGTTGAACGAACACGCGTACGACCGGGTCAGGCAGCAGCAGGGTGGCGTCCTCTTCTCGCACGCGGAGGCGTTCGCGGATGCCTTCCATGGCCGTGCGCACCGCAGCCAGATTCACCAGGTTGGTTTCCACCGCCGAAGGAACAATCGCACCGACGGGCAGGGCCTCAACCGCGAAGCCGTCCAGCGAACCGGTTCGCGAAAAACGCGCGCCGGAAATGCGGTCGGGCGCAATTTCGAGCGCCACGGGCGGGTGCGGAGGGGCTTCCAGCCACAGAGCGACCTTGCGAACCAGGTCGCTTTTGTAAATGCCGTGACGATATGCGGAAGGCTCAGTCAACGAAGGTCACCTTGTTGATTTCGCGCAGGGTCGTGGCCCCCATGCGCACTTTGGCCAAGCCACTTTCTCTCAAGGTGATCATACCTTCCTCGCGCGCCACACGCTTGATTTCCGAAGTGGGCCGGCGATTAATGATCATCTCCCGAATACGGTCGGATAGATCAAGCAACTCGCAAATAGCTGTTCGCCCATGATAGCCCGTACCGGAGCACTCCAGGCAGCCGGCGCCCTCGCTGATGTGCGCGTGGTCCAGGTCTCCGGGCTTGAAGCCAGACTCTTTCAACTCGTCCGGCGATAACTTCTTCGGACGTTTGCAGTTGGAGCAGATAATGCGCACCAGACGTTGCGCCATGATGCAATTGAGGGCGGAAACGAAATTGTACGGCTCGACGCCCATGTTGATGAAGCGGCCGATGACGTCAGTGACGTTATTGGCGTGAACCGTTGTGAATACCAGGTGCCCAGTCAAGGCGGATTGAATGGCGATCTGAGCGGTTTCCTGATCGCGGATTTCGCCGACCATGATTTTGTCCGGGTCGTGGCGCAGGATAGAGCGAAGTCCGCGCGCGAAGGTTAGTCCCTTCTTTTCGTTTACTGGAATCTGGGTGATGCCGCGCAGCTGGTATTCGACCGGATCCTCGATGGTAATAATCTTGTCTTCGTCAGTCTTAATCTCGTTGATCGCGGCATACAGTGTAGTGGTCTTCCCGGAACCCGTCGGGCCCGTAACCAGCACCATGCCATACGGTTCGCGAATGTAGCGGCGGAAGCGCTGCATTTCCTCCTGTGAAAAGCCGACTACGTCGAGGCTGAGGCTTTGGAATTTCTCGGAGAGAGTTTCTTTGTCGAGAACGCGAAGAACCGCATCTTCGCCATGGCTGGCCGGCATGATCGAGACGCGCAAGTCGATGAAGCGGCCCTTGTACTTGACGCGAAAGCGGCCATCCTGCGGAACGCGGCGTTCGGCGATGTCCAGTTCGCTAAGGACCTTAATGCGGGAGAGCACCGCGGAATGCCATTCCTTGGAAATGGGCTGCATGGCGTGCTGCAGCACACCGTCAATACGATACTTTACAGCTACTTCAGCGTCGCGAGCCTCGATATGAATGTCGCTGGCGCGGCGCTCGAGTGCGGTGAAGATCACAGTCTCCACCAATTTCACGACGGGACTTCCGGTGGTATCCCGGGTCAGGCGGTCGCCTGAAATCGTCTCTTCCGTATCCTCTTCGGTCTTGGTGACTTGGAGAGTAAACGCTTCCGTAGCTTGTTCCAAAACACGCTGCGACTGTTCGGTGCGCTTAAGCAGGTCACCGATTTGCTTTGCGGTAGCGACGCGCGGCGCGAGCTTTTTGCCCAAAAGCAGCGACAGCTCATCGCTTAACAAAACCAGACTGGGGTCGGCAGCGGCGATAACCAACACGTTGTCACGCTGCTCGAGAGGCACGAAGTTGTAACGAAACATCAAATCGGCGGCAATCGTCCGAAACAGTTCCGGATCAATACGCTGCTCGCGCAAATCAACGAAGGGAACCCGATAGCGCTGCGCCAGGCGGCGTGCATTCTCCCGATCATGCTGCTCTTCGGCGGAAAAGACGCTTGCCGAAACTGCCGGATTGTCTTGCGCGGTTGCCATAGGTCCCTAGTGCCCCGCCGCTCCCGAAATCGAAAAGGAGAAGATAGGCAAATAAAGTGAAATCAAGATGAACGCCACCAAAATCGCCATAAAAATCAGAATGGCCGGCTCTATGAGTGCAACCATGGCCGAAAGACGGATATTCACTTCTTCTTCGTAAAATTCCGCCACGCTGGTCAACATGGGAGCCAGGGCGCCGCTGGACTCGCCGACCTCGATCATGTCCAAGGCTAGTTCGGGCACAATTTGCGTCGAGGCCAGCGCCGCGTTCAATGAGTCCCCTTCACGGACCATCTGCGTCGCCTGCGTGATCGAGGACCGCAGCAGAGGACTGTCAATCGCGTCGCCGGCAGTCTGCAGACCGGCCACCAGCGGCGTGCCGCCCGTCAAAAGAGTGGCCAGTGTCCGGCAGAACTGCGATACCTGGAACTTCATAATGGTGTCGCCTACTACGGGGATACGAAACTTCAGCCTATCGAACGTCCGGCCGCCTTCTTCTGATCGCGACCAGAAGAAGATGCCAATCGCCACGACGATGAGGGCGGCTATCCCGACCAAAATTGTGCCGCGGTAATCCACTGTAATGGCGATCAGCAGGCGGGTCGCGGTCGGCAGCTGCACGTTCATATCGTGGTAGAGCGCCGCGAACTTCGGGACCACCACCGTGACCAGATAGGTTACGACCAGGATAGCCACTATAACCAACAGCGTCGGGTAAACCAACGTTGCGAGGATCTTCTTGCGTACACCGGTGCTGACCTTCTGATAGGCAATGTAATAATCCAGCACCCCAGGCAGGTTGCCGCTCTTCTCGCCGGCAAGGATTGCAGTCGAAAATACTTTGGAGAATACTCCCGCTTCGTTCACGGCTTCCGAAAGCGATTTGCCTTCGCGAACCCGGTCCCGGATCTGTGCGACGATAGGTCGGAGACGCGGGGATGCAGCGCGCTCGGCGAGCAGGTCCAGGGCACGGAGAATGGGCAAACCAGCTTTGATCAGGGTATTGAACTGCTGGTTGAGAATCAGGAAGTCCGAGCCGCCGACTTTGCGCGAACTCCGCTGCTGCAGCATGCCACTAAGCAGGCCGCTTCGGCTCTCCACCGAGTACACGTACAGCCCGCGATCCGCAAGCTTTTGCCGCGCTTCCGCCTGCGTACCAGCCGCCTCGACGTGAGAATAGACCCGGCCGTTGGCATCCGCCACGCGGCAGACAAATTCCCCCATAGCCTGTCAGTTTACCTCATTTGAAAGATATACAGGGAACAGAGCAAGGGTGGGCCGTTTCCAGGAGGGTACGGGTGGGCTCGACCGATGAACGGCGGCTCGACGTCCTCGACGTCAACGAGCTCCGTCCCGCGGCGCCGGCACCGAGCCGGCTGTAGCCAGATCGCCGTCTACAATAGCGACTCCTTTTGGAGGATCGAAGTGAAACAGCCTGGCACGGAGTCGCGGGTCGAACTGCCAGTTCGAGAAACGGTACTCCACTTCAACGCCGCCCGGGTCCGAAATCACAACACGATTGAGCTCACCGGTTGACGAATTCACTTCAAAGAGGACTCTATCGTCCGCGGCTGCCGCCAGCGGATTACGGTCGCGGTTCCGGGGAGAACCACTTCCCTGGAGTTCGCAGCGCAGAACGACATCCCCCCCAGCCGAGACAAACGAGCCGGAATCCAAGGTCACGCGAGCGCAAATTCTGGAGACTTTCATTTCGCCCGCGAGCAGCGCCAGGGGCGTGCGCCAGTCGGAGCTTTCCCTGGAGCGGATGCGCGTTACCGTGTGATCGGCAGGAACATAAAACCAGGACCACTTGCCGTCAATCACGTACAGATTCTGTTCGGGTGAGGCATATTCCCAACGCATCTTGCCCGGCCGTCCGAAATAAGCTATCCCAGCCTCCGAGCGGACTTCCCTGCCGTTCTCGAGATACCGCTGCAGGAATACAGCCTGCAGAGTTCGTGCACTACGATAGGCTTTCTCGAAGCGGGCAACAAACGGTCGTGCGTCTTGAGCAGGCCCACCCGCTTCGCCGCCTTCTCCGGCGCTGGTCAGCAACAAAGTGGAAAGGGTAAGTACACGAAGGAACATCGCGGGACCAGTCTAACACCCGCTGCTACTGTAGCGGCGAGTCGCT
>Ga0075425_100006302_pt1 | contig 12426 bp, 10 predicted proteins | sample SoiMethybrSBSTD4_FD_75300 | JGI IMG/M metagenome (GOLD analysis project Ga0075425, IMG submission 75300) | Bulk soil microbial communities from a Populus tree surrounding site in Tennessee, USA - Soil MetaG P. TD hybrid SBSTD4 | ecosystem: Environmental > Terrestrial > Soil > Tree plantation...
TGCTGCGTCGTGGCGTTCTACTACAACGACCTCTACGACCTCCGAATTGTTCGGACGTTTGCGGAGTTCGCCACGCGACTCTTCCAGGCCTTTGGGGTCGCGTTTATTTTGCTCGCGGTCCTGTATACCGTGTTCCCCGCCATCAGGATCGCGGGCGAGCCGTTCCTGATCAGCATCATCATCATCCTGGCCATTCTCCTGCCGCTCCGAGCGGTTCTCTACATCGTCGTTGTGGGTCAGAAGCCGTTTCTGGAGCGGGTATTGATTCTCGGTGCAACGCCGCTCGCCTCCACCATCATCAAGGAGATGACGTCGACGCCGTATTCGGGCTACGCCATCCTTGGTGTCTCCGACCAAGCGGCCGCGTCGTCGGGCTTCTTGCCGGAGGCTTCCTTGGTGGGGTCTCTCGACCGTCTGGGCAAGATCCTCGAAGAGGTGCAGCCTCATCGGATTATCGTCGCGATGGCCGAACGGCGCGCGCGCCTGCCGGTTCGAGATCTCCTGGAGGCACGAGTTCGTGGATGCATCGTGGAGGACGGGGTCAACGTCTACGAGCGCCTCACCGGTAAGCTGGCCATCGAGACTCTCACCCCGAGTACGTTGATCTTCTCGGGCGACTTCAGGAAATCGCGGCTCGACCTCGCCGCCGGTCGGTGCATCAGCCTGCTCGTCTCGGTGATCGGTTTGATCGTCTTCTCTCCACTTCTCGCCCTTGTGGCGCTGGCGATCAAGGTCGATTCGCGCGGACCGGTCTTCTTCGTCCAGGATCGGGTGGGCATGGCCGCTCGGCGCTTTCGGTTGATCAAATTCCGCACCATGCACGTCGTGGACGGGCCCACTTCCGAATGGGTCCGCGACAATACCACCCGAATCACTCGCGTTGGACGCTGGCTGCGGAAGTTTCGTCTTGATGAGCTTCCACAGTTCTTCAACGTCATGCGCGGCGATATGAACCTGGTCGGACCCCGGCCGCACCCAGTGTCAAATTTCGAGCTCTTCAGTGAGCACATTCCGTACTACTGGCTCCGGGCTAAAGTACGTCCGGGCATTACCGGATGGGCGCAGGTGCGATACCGATACGCGAACAACCTCGACGAAGAAACAGAAAAGATGCGCTACGACCTTTACTACATCAAGCACCTCTCGGCGGCGTTCGACCTCCGCATTCTCTTCGACACTGTCAAAACGGTCCTGTTCGGATCGGAGTCCGTCGAGGTCGAAGGCCGAGCTGTTCCGGCGACGTCGAACAAGGTCGCAGCAGGGCACACTCTGGAGGCGGCAAAGTGAGCGAGTCACATCTGGCCGAACGTATTCGCAATCGCACCGTGCGCATCGCGATCATCGGGCAGGGATATGTGGGGCTGCCGCTGGCGGTAGAATTCGCCCGAAACGGGTTCCACGTGGTCGGGGTCGATACCGACCTCGACCGGGTAGGCGCGCTCCAAGCCGGCCAGTCGTGCACTCCGGATCTGCGGAGCGAGGATCTGATTGAGCTGATCCGGCAAGGACGGTACGAGGTGACCGCCGACACCTCCGCGCTCGAGGCAGTCGACGTGGTCATCATCTGCGTCCCCACCCCTCTCCGAAAGTCGAAAGACCCAGACATCTCCTTCGTCGTCGCGGCCGGTACTGAAGTTGCCGAGCATTATCACCCGGGTCAGCTCGTGATACTCGAGAGCACCACGTATCCCGAGACGACTGAAGGACTCCTGCTTCCGATTTTCCGAGGCAAAGGAGCACACGTCGGCGAGGATTTTTTCCTCGCTTTCTCGCCTGAGCGGATCGACCCCGCCAACCCGACGTTCAAAGTAAAGGACATCCCGAAAGTTGTGGGCGGAGTCACGGCGGCGTGCACGCGTCTGGCGGCTGCGCTGTACGGTCAGATCGTCCCACATATTCACAAGGTCTCCAGCCCAAAGGTGGCGGAGCTGGCCAAGCTCTATGAGAACGTCTTCCGCAATGTCAACATTGCGCTCGCGAACGAGTTCGCGCTTATGTGCCGCCGTCTTGGTGTGAGCACGAAGGAAGTCATCGACGCGGCGGCCACCAAGCCTTTCGGCTTCATGCCGTTCTATCCGGGTCCTGGCATCGGGGGCCACTGCATACCGGTGGACCCTCTCTACCTCTCGTGGAGGCTCCGCCTAGACGGCTACGAATCTCGCTTCATCGCACTGGCCGACGAGATCAATCGCGCTATGCCCGCCTACGTCGTCGACGCGGCTGTCGAAGCCTTGAATGCTCGACGTCGATGTCTAAACGGCGCCAGCATCTTGGCACTGGGAGTCGCCTATAAGCGCGGTGTCGGCGATATCCGAGAGTCTCCGGCACTCGAAATTCTCAAGCGGCTTCGCGACAAGGGAGCGCAGGTCTCGTACGCGGATCCGCACGTGCCTTCCGTGGTCCTCGACGGCACCCCGCTCAAGTCGAGCGAGCCCACCGCGCAAGCCCTCGCCGGCGCCGATTGTGTCTTGATTTTGACCGATCACCCGGAGTTCGACTACCGCCAGGTCGTCGAATTGGCCCCCCTGGTGATCGACACTCGCAACGCCACGTGGGGAATCCCTGCACCCCAGGGCAAGGTCGTTGCGCTATGAGCTCACCGACCGGCGCGGACATCGTGAATGCGCTCAGCGTGGACGTAGAAGAGTACTTCCACGCCAAAGTCTTCCAGGAAGGCACGAACGGAGCGAAAGCTGGTCTTGAGAGCCGCGTCGAAGCCAGCACTGAGCGCGTACTCGCTCTGCTGGCCGCCGGCAAAGCTCGGGCCACCTTTTTTGTCCTCGGCCAGGTCGCCGCCAGTCATCCGAACCTGGTCCGCAAGATCGCCGGCGAGAACCACGAGATCGCATGTCACGGCGACGGTCACGAACTCGTCTCGCGCCAGACGCCGCAAGAATTCCTAGGAGACGTTCGCCGCGCCAAGGCGTTGCTCGAGGACATCACGGGAGAGCCCGTTGTCGGTTACCGCGCGCCGAACTTCTCCATATCACGCGACCAAGCCTGGGCGTATGAGATCCTCTTAGCCGAGGGATTCCGCTACGACTCGAGTACCTACCCCATCCGACACGACAGCTACGGTGATAGCGATGCCCCTCGTTTTCACTACGAGGTCTTTCGAAAGGGAAGCGCGCGGCTCATCGAGTTCCCGATCGCGACCACACGTGTACTGGGCGTGAATCTGCCGATCGGTGGTGGAGGTTACTTCAGACTCCTACCGATGGCATTGACTCGAGCCGGAATCAGGCGAGTGAATGCTCGCGAGCGCCAGCCGGTTCTCTTCTACTTCCACCCATGGGAACTGGACCCGCACCAACCGCGGCCAGCGATGCCCTGGCGGAATCGGATCCGGCACTACATCGGCATGGCGCGAGAGGAGAAGAAACTCGCTCGACTTTTTCGCGACATTAGATTCACGGCCATCCGCGATGTCCTCGCCGTTTGAACCGGTCGTGCCATCGGGCGCGATGCGTATCGTCAACATCGTCGGTGCCCGGCCAAACTTCGTAAAGATAGCGCCACTAGTTCGCGCTATGAAGCGTCGGCCGGAGTTTGCGCCAACCCTGATCCACACCGGTCAGCACTACGATCAGGCGATGTCCCAGCAGTTTTTCCAGGACCTCGAGATCTCTCCTCCGGACTTCAACCTGCAAGTCGGCTCGGGTTCGCACGCTCTCCAGACTGCACAGGTGATGCAGCGCCTGGATCCAATACTGGATGCGGTGCGTCCCGATATGGTCCTGGTAGTGGGCGACGTGAACTCAACCATGGCGGCGGCCATCACGGCCGTGAAACGGGGCATCACGGTCGCTCACGTGGAAGCCGGGCTCCGGAGCTTCGACCGCTCGATGCCCGAGGAGATCAATCGAATCCTGACCGACGCCGTCGCCGACCTCCTCTTCGTGACGGAAGAGAGTGGGCGTGCCAACCTCGTGCGGGAAGGAGTCGACCCCGCAAGAATTCACTTCGTCGGCAACGTGATGATCGACGCCCTCGAAGGCTCACGTCGCCATTGGGAGAAATCATTGATCTTCGAGAAGCTGGGCGTCGAGCCCGGCACGGCCTATGCGGTGCTTACGCTGCACCGGCCATCCAATGTGGACGACCCCGGCGTGCTCGCGAATTTTTGCGACGCGTTCGACATACTTGCACACCACATCCCGATTGTGTTCCCAGTCCATCCTCGGGTCAGGGACCGGCTGACCCGTCTACGGTGCGGCGCTACGACAGAGCCACAGGATCGCCTCCAGAGCAAAGGCATCGCGTATGTGGACCCGCTAAGTTATCTCGATTTTGTCGCGCTCGTGAGCCGGGCCCGCCTGGTATTGACGGACTCCGGCGGCATCCAGGAAGAGGCCACCATGCTTGGGGTCCCGTGCCTGACGCTCCGGGAGACAACGGAACGGCCAGTGACGGTGAGCCACGGGACCAATCGGATCATTGGCGGCGACCCGGCGCGGATCCTCGAGGAGGCACTTCACACGCTCGCTCACCCGCCTCGTCACACTGGGCCACCTCCTCTCTGGGACGGCCACGCGGCCGAGCGAATCGTCGCGGTGCTGGAGACGCACCGCCGGGCGAAGCATTCGACGCGACGTCCGGACTGACGGTCTTGCGAGGCGCCGCGGGCATGCCGCGCTCGAGCCATGGACGTCACTGCTGCGCGCACTGTCCGGATTCGTCTTGTGTCGACCGATAGGGCTACGCGAAGGATTTGCGTGTGAAGCAGGTCAACAACCCTCAGGCCGCGGACCTGCTCGACAACGTGTTACGACGGGCCGCGCGGATACGGTAAGCGACGAGGATCCAGAATGATCTCGGTCTCAGAGGTTCGTACCTACGACGAGGGTATCGCGTGGGACCGCTACGTCTCCAGCCACAGCAGGGCCTCCGGATATCAGCTTATGGGCTGGCGCCGGGTAGTGCAGAAGGCCTTTGGGCATCGAACGTTCTACATGATGGCTCGCGACGAGCAGGGCGAGATCCAAGGTGTATTGCCGCTCGTTTTGGTCTCGAGCCGGCTGTTCGGACGCTTCCTGGTTTCAATGCCCTTCGTCAACTACGGCGGTGTTTTGACGGAGAGCTTTGACGCGCAGAGCGCCCTGCTCGAGACCGCCGCGACCCAGGCGCTCAGTTTGGGCGCGACGCATATCGAGCTGCGGCACGAGCGGTTGCTCTACCTGGACTGGGCTTCGAAGCAGCATAAGGTCTCGATGCGGCTCGATCTGCCTCGCGAGCCGGAAACTCTCTGGAAGCGGTTTCCCTCGAAGCTGCGCAGCCAGATCCGCAGAGCGCTCAAGGAGCAACTCACTGTCCGCATCGAGGGCGTCGAGATCCTGGACGACTTCTATCGCGTCTTCGCGAGAAATATGCGCGATCTGGGTACGCCGGTGTATGGCCGACGCTTCTTCGAAGCGATTCTGGAAGAGTTCCCCAAAGATGCGCGTATCTGCGCAGTCTATCTCGAGCGGCAACCTGTGGCGGCAGGGATTCTGTACGGCTTCAACGATACGATCGAGATTCCGTGGGCCTCGTCCGATCGGCGCTACAACCATCTGTCGCCCAACATGCTTCTGTATAGCGCCGCGCTCGAATACGCGTGTCGAGAGGGGTTCGCGACCTTCGACTTCGGACGGTCGACCCCGAGCAGCGGCACCTATCGATTTAAAGAGCAGTGGGGGGCGCATCCCGTGCCGCTCTACTGGTACCACTGGTCGCACGACGGTCGTACTGAGCCGAACATCAGCCCGGCAAACCCTAAGTACGAACTCGCCGTCAAATTGTGGAAGAAGCTACCGGTGACGCTCACGCGACTCATCGGGCCACCCATCGTCAAGAACATCCCGTGAATCGATTCCGCCTGGTCCCGCCGGCTGGCGCGCCGCTGCCAGCGCGGGACGTCCTACCCTGCGTCCTTCCAGGACTCGGAGGCCGCCCGGAATTCACCGAACTTCTGGCGGACCACCTGGGCCATGAGAACGCGTTTTTCGTTTCCTCGGGCCGCTCGGCCCTGACGATCCTCCTGCAAGTCCTCAAAGAGGGTACGGACCGCCGTGAGGTGGTAATTCCCGCCTACACGTGCTTCTCGGTTCCGTCCGCGGTAGCGCGCGCGGGTCTCACGATCAGGCTGTGTGATGTTGACCCGAAGACCCTCGATCTCGATTTAAATGCCCTCGTTCGGCTTGATCTCAAGAGAGTTCTCTGCATCGTTCCCTCGGGGTTGTACGGGCTGCCCGCAGACCTCCTGGCTCTAGAACAGATCGCCCGGAAGTGGGGCGCCTATCTCATCGACGATGCGGCCCAGTGCCTTGGGGCGACACAACAGGGCAGGCCGTGCGGCAGTTTTGGTGATGCGGGCTTGTACAGTCTGGGTCGGGGCAAGGGGATCACGACGATGGGCGGGGGGATTCTCGTCACCCACCGTGACGACCTCGCCCGCAGGATCGTACAGGAGATAAGCACTCTGCCGCGTCCGAAGGCTCGCACCGGTTGCGCGGCTGTCGTCAGTTCGCTCCTGTATGGGACGATGCTGCGTCCTTCTCTTTACTGGCTTGTCGACCACGCGCCCTTCCTCGATCTTGGTGCCTCATACTTCGAGCCGGATTTCCCGATCACCCAGCTCTCGGTCTTTCAGCGTCGCCTCGCCATGCGACTGATGCCTCTCCTGAGCTCGTACAACTGGCTTCGCCGCGACCACGCTCATCACATCCAATCAGGTATTGAGGGAGTGGAAGGCATCGAGGTTCCACGACCGTCCGATGGCGCGAATGCCGTGTATCTCCGCTTCCCGATGCTGACGCGGGACGAGAGACACCGCGCTGAGCTGCTCCGACGATTCCGCATGGCGGGGATCGTCGCGAGCCCGTCGTATCCCACTTCGATCGACGAAATCCCTGGAATCGCGTCCTACTTGGCGCCCGACCAGGCGCCTTGTCCGAGCGGCCGCGCAATCGCCTCACGCATTCTCACTCTGCCGACCCACGCTGGCGTCACGCCTCGGGATCTCGAGGTGATGATCAAAATAATCCGAGAAGATCATGACCGCCGATCCGAAGCGCTTCGCTAAGATCCTGTTCGGCCAGACCCTGGTGCGCAGCGGCCTGTGGAAACGTGCGCTCCGAGGCTGGGCTGAACGCGGCGCGGTGATCATCCTGACCTATCACCGAGTGATCGAGAAGTGGGACAGCGCTCTGGAATACTCTCAGCCAGGGATGGTCGTGACGGGCCGCACGTTCGAGCGCCAGATCGCCATCCTCAAGAAGCACTTCGAGATCGTCTCGCTCGGCACGCTTCTCGAAGACGAACACTTCGCAGGTCGTCCGCGCTGCGTCATCACGTTCGACGACGGATGGCGTGACAACTATGATCGCGCGTTTCCAATCCTTCGCCGACATAGTGTCCCAGCGACGATCTTTCTTTCGACGGATTTCATCGGTACTGACCGCGCGTTCTGGCACACCGAACTGATGTATTTACTCACGCGCGCGAGATGGTCATCGGGCCTCGACCAGGAGCGCGCCTTTCGTGGCTACCCCGGCCCGGTTCGTGATCACCTGCAGCGACTCGCAAGCCTCGACGGGACGGCGGCTGCACACGATATCGATCCACTGATCGAAGCGGTAAAGGCGTTGTGTGAAGAGGACGCGATTGAAGCGTTGCTCCACTTGCTCACGAACGCTGCCGGCATTCGAAGGCCTCTGATCGATGGGCGCAAGTTCTTCCTCGATTGGGATCAGGTCCGCACCCTGGCATCCGCCGGGATCGAGATCGGGTCCCACGGCTGCTCTCATCAAATACTGACGCGGCTGCCCGAAGCGCAAGCACACGACGAGTTGACTCGGTCAAAGACCGAAATCGAGCGGCGCATTGGCCGTGAGGTGAAGCACTTCGCGTTTCCGAACGATGAGGGCAGTGACGCGCTCGTCGCCGCCGCGGCGAAGGCGGGATATGAGACCGCCTGCCTCGGCGGGCATGACGTGGACCGCCGACAATTCGGGATCCGCTTCCTGCAGCGGGTTGGGATGCATGAGGGGGTGTGCGGCGACGGGCGATCGTTCGATGAGGCGCTGCTCTACTCATGGTTGTTCCGTACGCCGAAGGTGAGCGCGTGAGCGCACTGGTTACTCCAGGAAACCTCCGGAGTGCCCTTGCCGTAACGCGTAGCCTGGGTCGGCAGCGAATTGGGGTGGCGATTGCCGATGATGCCGGCGGTGGTCTCGCCGGAGCTTCGCGATATTGTCAGAGAACCGTTCGCGTTCCATCGCCTGCCGGAAGCCCGGAGGCATTTGTGCGCGCGATCCGCGACGAGGTCCGCCGAGGAAGGCATACCGTCCTGATCCCGACCGACGACGTCACGCTTTCGCTCCTCTCGCAGGCTCGATCGCAGTTCGACGAGCTGACGACACTTCCGTTTCCGGATTTCGAAACGGTTCAACGGGCGCATGACAAGGGCGCCTTGGCAGGACTGGCCAGCGAGATAGGCGTCCCAGTTCCAAAAACGGCCGTCGTTCGTGATCCCGCCGACCTCGACGGCGCGCTGAAACATGTCGGGCTTCCGGCCGTGATCAAAGCGCGCATGTCGAGGTTTCCGGTCGGGGGGCAGTGGAGGGACGGAGGCGCGGTCCGCTATGTTCACGCGGCATCGGAGCTCGGAAGGGCTTCGTGCCGTTCGAGAGCTCGCGTCATGTCCCCTCGTGCAAGAACTTGTTCCCGGCGAGGGCCGGGGGATCTTCGTTCTGACGAGTCGCGGACGCCTTCGCGCCGCTTTCGCCCATCGGCGAATCAGAGAGAAGCCGCCATCCGGGGGCGTGTCGGTCCTTTCAGAAAGCGTCCCCCTGGACCCGCAGTTGCTCGCACACGCCGAACGCCTGCTTGAAGCCCTGAAATGGCACGGAGTGGCGATGCTCGAGTTTAAGCACGACGCTCGAGACGGGGTCACCAAACTCCTGGAGATCAACGGACGGTTCTGGGGTTCACTGCAGCTCGCAGTCGATTCCGGCGTCGATTTCCCCTATCTGCTCTACCGACTCGCCGTCGACGGCGACATTGAGCCGGTCTTCACGTATCGGGTGGGAGTGCGTCTCCGTTGGTGGTTGGGCGATCTGGACTGGCTCCTTCTGAGACTTCGGGAGAAAGGGAGCCTGGCGCGGCGGCGCGGCGCCGTCGCGGAGTTTCTGAGACCGGCGGGTCGGATGGCCAGGTCGGAAGTCTACCGCAGGGACGATTGGGCGCCGGCAGTTGCGGAGTTGTCGCAGTATGTGAGCGCCGCGTTTCGCGGGGTGGTTCGTCGCTTCACCCGTATCCCGGGACGCCAGGCATGAAGATTGTCTTTTGGCTGTCGACGTGCCTCATCGCGTATACCTACTTCGGCTACCCGCTCCTCCTCTGGGCCATCACAAAGCTCAAGTCGCGCAACATCGTGAAACGGGAGATTTTCCCTCGGGTCTCGATCATCATCGCGGCGAGGAACGAGGCCGGGAGGATCCGACAGAAAATCGAGCATAGCCTGGCGTTGGACTATCCCGAAGAGCGTCTCGAGATCCTCGTGGCATCGGATGCGTCGAACGACGGGACGGACGAGATCGTCAAGGAGTACGCAGGACGCAGCGTAGCTCTTGTGAGAGCAACTGAGCACAAGGGCAAGGAACACGTCCAGGCGCTCGCCGTCGCGGTCGCAACGGGCGATATTCTCGTGTTCACCGATGCCGCCACAATTCTGGAACCGGACGCACTCTGGAGACTGATGGCGAACTTCGCCGATCCGAGCGTCGGTGCGGTCAGCAGTGAGGACGTCATCGTGGATGCTCACGGTAGTCCAACGGCCGAGGGCCTTTACGTCAAGTACGAGATGTGGGTACGCCGCCTCGAGGGCCGCTTTAACTCAATCGTCGGGCTGAGTGGATCCTGCTTCGCGATTCGCAAGGAATTGTGCTCCGATTGGTCACCCGTCCTGGCCAGCGACTTCATGGGATCCCTTCGCGCTGCCCGCAAGGGCTATCGTTCGATCCCAGACCCATCGGCTCTGGGCCGATTCGTGGCGCTGGTCTCGCCTCAGGCCGAAATGCGCAGAAAGGTCCGGACCTTTCTGCGCGGTATCACGGTTCTGATGGCCAACCTGGATTTACTGAATCCTTTCCGTTACGGTCGCTTCGCCTTTCAGCTCGCGAGCCACAAACTCTTGCGCTTCCTGGCGCCATTCCTACTTTTGTCGACTCTGATCACGAGTATCGCCTTGAGGCGCGAGCCGCTGTACGGGGCCGTTCTGTGCACACAAGCCGGCTTCTACCTCGTCGCGTGCACGGGTGGGCTCATCGCTCCGCTTCAGCGAAACCGTATCGTCCGCACCGCATACTTCTTCATGATGGTGCAGTTGGCCATGCTGAGAGCCTGGGGGAAATACGTGCTGGGTCAGCAGCAGGTGACCTGGGAGCCCTCGAGACGTCCAGATATCACTGTAACAGCGCCGTCGTCGTTCGAATCGGGGAGTCGACACTCGAGATGAGGACCGCCCGTACTCGTCCGGCCCGATGTTCACGGCCAGACACCGCGAGGCAGCCATGACTTACATCCTGGGCATCTCGGCCTTCTATCACGATAGCGCCGCGTGTCTGCTACGTGACGGCGTGATTGTCGCAGCCGCCCAAGAGGAACGGTTCACGCGCAAGAAACACTACGCCGGGTTCCCGAGCGAGTCGATTCGTTATTGTCTTAGTGAAGGCGGCATTTCTCTGGGCGACGTGCGTTACATCGCGTTCTACGACAAGCCTCTCGTGAAGTTTGAGCGACTGCTGGAGACGTATCTCGCGTTCGCTCCGCGGGGGCTATTGTCCTTCGTGACAGCGATGCCTGTCTGGCTGAAGGAAAAACTCTTCCAGAAGAAATTTATCCAGAACGAGCTCTTGGCGTTGTCCAGTGGCTTGAAGAGGTCCGAGCTGCCACCACTGCTCTTCGGCGAGCACCACGAGTCTCATGCGGCGTCGGCCTTCTATCCGTCTCCGTTCGAAACGGCGGCCGTCTTGTGCATGGACGGAGTCGGTGAGTGGGCGACGACGTCGGCATGGCTCGGCCGTGGAAACGAGCTCACACCGCTCTGGGAGATCCCGTTCCCGCACTCGCTGGGTCTCCTGTACGCAGCGTTCACCTACTACGCGGGCTTCAAGATCAATTCCGGAGAATACAAGGTCATGGGGCTGGCTCCCTACGGCCAGCCGAAATACGTCAAAAACATTTACGACCATCTGATCGACCTCAAATCGGATGGAACTTTCCGCCTCAACATGGAGTACTTCGACTACTGCACGGGGCTGACCATGACCAGTCGGAAGTTCGACGCCCTGTTCGGCGGTCCGCCCCGGAAGCCCGAAACGCTGTTGACTCAGCGAGAGATGGATCTCGCCCGGTCCATCCAGGAGGTCACCGAAGAAGTGATGTTGCGTCTGTCTCGGACAGTACATCGGGAGACCGGCGCCGAGAATCTGTGTCTCGCAGGGGGCGTGGCGCTCAACTGCGTTGGGAACGGACGAATCCTGCGAGAAGGGCCGTTCAAGGGACTCTGGATCCAGCCTGCCGCCGGCGACGCCGGTGGTGCGGTCGGCGTCGCGATGTCGGCGTGGCACCAACTGGAGAAGCAGCCGCGCACGGCGAATGGCCGCGACGACGCCATGAGGGGAGCGCTGCTCGGCCCGTCGTTCTCCAATGAGGAGATCGAACGGTTTCTGCAGAAGCTGGAGGCCCCATACGTTCGCCTGAACGACAACGAGCTGATCGACTGCGTCGCGCGCGCGCTCGCAGAGGGAAAGATCATCGGGTGGTTCCAGGGTCGTATGGAGTTTGGGCCACGGGCTCTCGGTGGTCGCAGCATGCTCGGCGACGCCCGGAATCCCGCCACACAGTCGGTGATGAATCTCAAGATCAAGTACCGGGAATCGTTCCGCCCGTTCGCGCCCTCAGTGCTCCGGGAGCGTGTCGCGGACTACTTCGAGATGGACAGCGATAGCCCCTACATGCTGCTGGTCGCGCCGGTGCTTGAGAAGCGACGGACCGACGTGACGAGAGATCAGGAGCGTCTGTGGGGAATCGAGCTACTCAAGGTGCAGCGGTCCGACATCCCGGCGGTAACGCACATCGACTATTCGGCGCGCATCCAGACGGTTCACCAGGCGACGCAGGAACGGTACTACGCGCTGCTCAAGACGTTCGAGGCGAAGACCGGGTGCGCCGTCATCGTGAATACCTCTTTCAACGTGCGCGGAGAGCCGATCGTCTGCACCCCGGCCGACGCATACCGGTGCTTCATGCGCACCGAATTGGACATGCTCGTGCTGGAGAACTGTGTCCTGGAAAAGGCGCAGCAGAAGCCGCTCGAGGGCGACCACGACTGGCGGAGCGAGTTCGAGTTGGACTGAGGATCCATGATGAGACACAAAGACA
>Ga0075425_100006304_pt1 | contig 12423 bp, 7 predicted proteins | sample SoiMethybrSBSTD4_FD_75300 | JGI IMG/M metagenome (GOLD analysis project Ga0075425, IMG submission 75300) | Bulk soil microbial communities from a Populus tree surrounding site in Tennessee, USA - Soil MetaG P. TD hybrid SBSTD4 | ecosystem: Environmental > Terrestrial > Soil > Tree plantation...
GCCGATGGGGCACTGGTGCTCGGGATCGCGCCCGATCGGTGGGCGGCGATCGTGCTCGGCGGCCGATGAGCGGCGCTCACGTGGTCGCCGTCGGCGCCGTTTCGGCGCTCGGCTCGGGGGACGACGCGTTCCGGGTAGGGGAGGTGGGAGAGCGCGCCAGGGTGGCGGTGGGTCTGGACCCGGTGCTCGAGCGTGCCGGCCTTCTCCGGCCCATTTCGGCACGCGTCTCGTGCGTTCCGGAAAGCGCTCACGATCGCGCCGCCGAGCTGCTTTCGGCCGCATTCGACCAGTGCCTCGCCCGTCTCGACCCCGTTTGGCGAGGCAAGCGCATCGGTCTGGCGATCGGCACCTCGAGCGGTGGGATGCTGACGGCGGAGCGCTTCCTCTTCGCCCTCGCTCGCGGGGACAGGATCTCGCCGCCCCTCGCTCGCGGCGCGACGTACTTTGCGCCGCTCGAGCAAGCGACCGCGCAGTCGCGCCTCTCGTTTTCGCCGCGCGTCCTGGTGCTCGGGGCGTGCGCCTCGTCGACGCTGGCCATCGGGCTCGCGCTGCGATGGCTTGCGCTGGGTCGTTGCGATCTCGCGCTTGCAGGTGGATTCGACGCGCTCAGCCTGTTCGTGGCGTCGGGGTTCGAGGCCCTTCGGGCGACCACGGCGAGCCTCCCTCGCCCTTTTCGACTCGGTCGCGACGGGATGGCGCTTGGCGAGGGGGCGGCCGTCGTCGCGCTCGCGCCGAAGCCCGCGCCCAAAGGGCCTGCGCTCGGTTATGTGGCTGGCTTCGGTGCCTCGACCGACGCCGTGCACTTGACGGCACCCGATCCGACGGGGCAAGGGCTCGGCCGAGCGGCTGCGCTCGCGATCGCCGATGCCGGTATCTCCGCGAGTGAGATCGACCTCGTGAGCGCTCACGCGACGGCCACACCCTTCAACGATCCCGCCGAGGCTCGGGCCATCGAGCGCGCTCTCGGCGAAAGGCGTCCGGTCGTTCATCCTTTCAAGGCGCAGATCGGCCACACCCTCGGTTCGGCTGGAGCCCTCGAGTCGCTCGCCGCGCTCGATGCGTTGGCGAGGGGGGTCGCTCCGGCGGCCGCCGGAGAGGGGGAAATCGATCCCGATTGCGCCGTTTCGTTGAGCAGCGTCAACGAAAAGCTGGAGGCTCGCGCTGCACTCAAGCTCTCGTCGGCATTTGGCGGCGCGAACGCGGCCCTCGTCCTTGCCTCGCGCGCGACCCGTTCGCGACCTCTGTCGCCTCGCAGCGTCTTCGTCCAGGGCCACGGGTTGGTGTCCGAGGCGCTCGGTTCCGAGGCGTTGGCGCGAGCTCTCGCGGGGCGTCATCCGCATCTGCATCGGCTCGACGCGCTCTCCAAGTTGGTCATCTCGGCGGTGCATCGCCTGTCGCTCTCGACCGGGCCAAAGTCACTCGACGGAGCGGGGCTCATCGTGGGCTACACGCTCGCGACGCTCGAACAAAACGAGGTGTTCGACGAACGGCGTCGCGAGCGGGGAGCAGGCGCCGTCGAGCCGAGGCGCTTTCCGGCGACATCCCCCAACGCGGCGGCCGGGGAGTGCGCGATCGCGTTCGGGCTCAGGGGACCCACGTTCGCGGTCGGGGGTAGCCTCCACGGCGGGCTCGAGGCGCTCGGCGTCGCGCGCGATTTCGTAGCCGCGGGCGACGCCAGCTCGATGATCGTCGTCTCGGCCGACCTTGGCGGCAGCGTGTCGTCGGCGCTACTCGCCGCCGCGGGGGCCCCTCCCTTGCCGGCGGGGGCCTGTGTCTGCCTTCTCGGATGCGAACCCGGCCCGCATGCGGTCCGGCTCGATGGGCTCATCCCGATAACACTGGGCGACGGGCCGGACTGGATGTGGGCCCCGCCGTGCGGTCACGGGGAGCTCCGAACGTACCTCGCGCGGGTGGGCGCCCTTGAAATCAGTTGAGCGGCCAGTCGCCCGGGCCCGCAACTTGCCTCACCACCGTAACCTCTGGCATTCTGGGGCCCGGAATAGGAACTCTCCGGGTGGCGTTGAAGCCGCGTCGAGGTTTTGGTCAGAAGCCATGAAGCCGCACGTTTTTGGGGTGCTCGTCGGGATGCTCGCAATGGGCGGGTGCGCGACGCACTACATTCCCAACACCGACGTCGAAGACAACGACGACAACCGCAAGGTCATCGCGTTCTGCGAGAAGTACCGACACGCGGTCGAGGAACGGAACGTCCCCCTCCTTCTCGATATGGCGAGCCCTAGCTACTACGAAGACGGCGGGAACGTCGACGCGACCGACGACATGGACTACGCGGGTCTACGCGAATACCTCGAGGGCCGATTCAAGGACACCCGAGCCATCCGCTACGAGATTCGCTACCGCCGGGTGAGCCATTCCTCGGAAAACAAGGTGCTCGTCGAGTACACCTACACGGCCTCATACAAGATTCCCGGGCTGAGGGGGGAGGAGTGGCGCCATGCCGTGGCCGACAACCGGCTCGAGCTCGTTCTCGATCAGGCATCTTTCAAGATTTTAGCGGGAATGTAGGGGTTTCATACGGCGAGACCGTCGAAAACTGGGGTTTGACACGGGGCGGGGTTGGCCTACTGTTATTCGGTCTTCCATCGGAGGTTCCCGTGGATTATTACCGCCTTGCCGCGCGACTCGCCCTCAGCGCTCTCGCCCTCACGACCACGATCGGCTGCGCCCAAGAGCGCGAGACGATCAACAGGGTAGACGCGTACGCATTGAACAAGGAGTTCTTCGTCGGTCCGAAGGTGAACGATCCATCGGACGACCCGGAGTTCTACGCGGCGACGACGGTCGTCGACGTGCCGTTCGGGGTTCAGACCGGCCTCTTCACGGGGCTTATCGGAGAGCTCCGGCGCATCAAGTGGGAGATCACGCAAGAGACTTTGAACGCGCGCCTCACCTACGAGCTCATCCAGGACGCTGACGGCAAGGGGAACCGCACGACCAACAGCGGCCAGATCGTGGCGTCCTTCAAAATCGACAGCCACTTCGACATCAAGCGCGAATACAACCCCCAGACGGGCGAAGAGCTCAACGTCATCGGCGAAAACACGACCGATCGCCCCTGGTACCAGCGCCAGTACATGCGGGTCGACTGGGCGTCCAACCTCGTCGAATCCTCCAATACGTTCGATCCTCTCGCGATGCTGAAGGCGAGCGGCCAAGAGCTCGAGCAGCTCCAGTACCGCGTCGACCCGAGCGATCCCGACGCGCCGCTCTTCGTCCCCGCCGACGGTTACTTCGACGTTACCAACAAGGTGTACGTGAAGGCGAGGGTGTTTAGTGAAGCTCCCGCGGCCGATGGTACTAAATCTGCGATCCCCGCATGCTACTACTACGCGGCTATCGTTGCGGGCGGCACGTACCCGTATGGGGTGTGCGACTCGTCCGAGGTCAAGCTTCGTCTGTCGTTTCTGCGCGTCCCCGAGCCCGGCGACGCGAACTTCCGCGACTACGAGCCCAAGGAATGGGACGGCGCCCGCTTCAACGCTCACGGTGCGTTCACGCTCGACCGGCTCGGTTACGATCGGCACTACGGCGTCATCGACTCTAGGTGGCACCATCTTCTTGCCCGCTACAACATCTGGGACAAGAGTCACCTCGACATTCCCTGCTCCAGTTCGGCCGACACGGCCCCCGCCGACGGGACCGAGGACGCGTGCGTCAGTGGCGGAGCGGGCTCGCGATGCGACACGCTCGTTGGACAGTGCACCATCCCGTACGCGCTTCGCAAGACGAGGCCGACCCCGTGGCACTACAACCTGAACGCCGCCGACGAGGTCATCTTCGATTCGACGAATCGCGCGGCGGAGGAGTGGGACACGGCCGTGCGACTCGCCGTCCAGGTCGCGCGCCGCGTCGAGTGCAAGCGCACCGGCGGCGCATCGATCAAGGGGATCCCCCTCTGGGATGGGCTCGACTGCGAAGTGGCTTTCCCCATCAACCAGACGGATGACGCCGAAGTCGAATCCGTTCGCCAGGTCAACCGATGCTGGAAGGTGAACGGCTACAAATCGGACGCCTGCAAGCCGGCCGATCCGCACTCGGTGGCGGCGCTCGACCCGATCATCACCCTTTGCCACAACCCGGTCAGCAAGAGCGACAACCCGATGTGCGGAGGCGAGGGGCTCGTGAGCCGTCCCGGCGACCTTCGCTACCACGAGGTCAACGTCGTTCCAACGCCTCAGACGGCCTCCCCCTGGGGGTATGGCCCGACGCTCGCCGATCCGCTCACGGGCGAGGTCATTCAGGCCGGGATCAACGTCTGGAACAGCGTCACCGACCAAGCTGCGCAGACGATGGTCGATCAGATTCGTTGGATGAACGGCGAGCTCCAGGACTTCGAGATCACGAGCGGCAGCTACGTTTATCAGTGGGGGCTGGCGGCTGCGGCGCACGTGCCCGGCTCGGCGCAGCTCATGACGGCGGCCGCCATCGATCAGCGCGTCCTCGGCACGGGCGCGATGACCGCCGACAAGCTCGCGCAGGCTCCGGCATTGCGTCGATCCGTCGATGTCCGCAAGATCAACCAGGAGCTCATGGCGCGCGCCATGGATGCATCCCAAGCCGCCGCCAGCCCCCTGTCTGCGAGCCAGAGCTCGGCCCGGGCGGAGGCCGACGCTCGGATCGCGCTTGCCAAGGGGACGCCGACCGAGGCCGCGCTCGTGACGCAGCCATGGCTCGATTTGGCGGGGGTCGATTGCAACAACGCGAACTGTATCGATAAGCAGGTGCAGCTCAGCGACGCCGTGCTCGAGCGGGCGTCGCCGCTCCGCCAGATGGATGGAGACACGATCGCCAGCATCGAGCAAAAAGCCCGTTTGACCTTGGCTCAGAAGGGGCAGTGCGTGATGTCGGCTCCGGAGCCGACCGGCATCGTGCCCCTCGCCAAGATCATGAAGGTGAAGTTCCCCTACGACCCGAATGCGTCCGCGAAAGACCAGGCTTCGCGCATCGACAAGATGTGGAACTACCTGCGCAGCAAGCTCAACTACGCCGTCATCGCCCACGAGATGGGTCACACGGTTGGAATGCGGCACAACTTTGCCAGCTCGTTCGACAAGTTCAACTACCGCCCGCAGTACTGGCAGCTCCGGACCCGTGGCGGCAGCGTCACCAAGCTCTGCGACGGCCCGGTCGACGACGGCTCGACGTGCATCGGGCCGCGCTACTACGACCCGCTCGATCAAGACGAGATCGACCAGATGCTGTGGATGTGGTCGCAGACCACGGTGATGGACTACGCCGGCGACACGACGGTGGACACGCTCGGTCTCGGAGTGTTCGATTACTCGGCCGCTCGCGCGTTCTACGCGGACATCGTCGACGTGCGAAACGACGGCGTCCGGGTGTCCGGAGGGGACAGGATCGGCAACGAGATGTTCAATCTCGTCGATACCGCCATTCAGCCGCTCGGTGGAAGCTTCGTGGACGACGAGACCGATCCGCAGACGCCGCACTACATGCACTACTCGAACTGGAACAACTTCTTCCACCTGCTCAACACGGCCAGCTGCAAACCGGTCGACACGTCGGCGCCGCCGGAGTGGGACGCGGACAAGAACGGCGTTTATAGCCCGGTCTTCGACGGGCACATCGTTCGAAACGAGCGCTGCGACCGGATGCCGGTCGACTATGTCGACTGGCGCGACATGGTGCCCGACAACACACAAGTCGCCCTCACCAATTACAACCCCCTCTTCGTCCTCGCGCGCCGCGCCGTCGACAATCAGGGGAGGCCCCGGATGCCCTATGCTTTCTGCTCCGATGAATGGGTCGAGGGGGGCATTCCCTCGTGCTACCAGCACGACAACGGCGCCGACGTCTTCGAGGAGATGACGTTCCACGATCGCCTCTACGAAGATCGCCACATCTTCGACAACTTCCGGCGCGGCAAGGTGAACTTCAGCATCTATGGCGCCTACCAGCGCGCCGTCAGCCGTTATCACAACAAGATCGAGTCGCTCGCTGGCGAGTACTCCTTCATCCACGATTTCATCCTTCACGACATCGCCGACGCCAACAGCGTGCCCTACAGCCTGCTCACCTCGATCTACGAGAGCGAGACCGGTGCCTTGCGCGACTTCGTCGTCGCGTCTTCGGCGGCGTTCGACCACTTCGCCCGCTCGCTCAGCCGCCCGCAGCCCGGGCCCCACTTCTTCAAGTTCGACACGTCGATCCTTCGACCGTTCGACGGCGGCCTGCCGGGCGATCCGCAGGACGTGCTCGACATGCACCAGGGCTCGGCAGGAATGACCGACGGCGTTAGCTACGGGGGTCGCGAAATCGAGAACGGCTTCGTGTCCAGCGGCGGTTACTACCTCGTCAATTCGGCCGGCTCTTACTACGAGAAGACCCACGCGCTGATGAGCCTCGTCGGTCAAGGAGCGAGCCACGCCAACTGGACGCGAGCACAGGGCGTCGACGGCCGATGGCTCAGCTCGAACTTCACCAACTTGTACCCCGACGGCGCGCGGAGGCTTCTCGGTGCGCTCTTGACCGACGACCAGACGCTCTATGCGCCGCGCGTGGCGACCCGCTCGTCCGGCCTGCCGCTCGTGCAGCAAGTCGGCAACTACAAGTATCCGCAGCGGCCGGTCGGCTGGGTGTCGTTCTCGGCTCCCGACGGCCCGGCCATTTGCTGGCCGTCGAACGGCCTCGAAGCCTGCACCGACGTGACGGGAGCGCCGCTGCCTGGCTCGCTGGCGACGGCGCCGGCAACCTCGCTGCCAGTCGATCCGGAGCTCGGATTCGAGGTGCAGAAGTTCGTCCTCTTCTATTCGTACGTGTTCTTGCCGCAGAGCCAGAAGAACGACTGGCTCGACATGCTGCGGATCTTCAAGCTCGGGTGCGACGTCAACCCCTCGTTCGAACCTGCCGACATGGTCGAGTGGAAAGACCCGCAGACCGGCTTCCGCTACTTCGCCCGCCGTTTTGGGGACGAGCAGATGATGGGCAGAACGTACGACAAGGGCATCGGCGCGAAAATGCTTCAGTGGGCCAACACGCTCACCTCGCTCGCATACGAGCCCGCCGATCCTGCCGCGCCGTTCGATCCGCAGACGGGCCGGTTCATCTACAAGACCGACCTGAACGGGCAGCCGATCGTCGTCGCCAACCCCGCGATCCCGCCGGACGATCCGGCGCACGTCAGGTGCGACGAGAACCGGATCTGCGTGCAGCTTCGCAATTACCGGGGCCTCATCGACTTCTCGCGTGACACCGCGATCCAGGTCGGATTCTCCGATCCATGGCTGAACGGCGTTTTCAATCCGAACGGCATGCCCCCTCCGCCAAGCGGCGGCGGACCTTACTGCCCATAGTCCCCAAATCTTACCGCCTCGTCACGATGGCGCACGTCTGGCCGTCGATCACCCGATCGAGCTCGGCGTGCCCGGGGACCCGCGCCGTCCAGACGCCTCTTCTAGGCGTGCCGTCGGCTTCGTAACGAAGCTTCATCGCGGTGGCCGCCGGCACGCCCGAGGCATGCGCCGCCTTCGCAGCTGCATCGAACACGCAATTCGGTTCGACGACGTTGATGGGCGGCGCTGCGCGCACACCCGCCGGCCCCGTCTTGGCTGGCTCGCTCGACGGAGCTTCGTCCATCCCACTGCGCCGCACCGTCACGGCCAGATGGCCGAAGGGGTGCACGCGCGCCGATGGATCCACGCCGAACAGGTACACGATCTCGGCGTCGTCCTTCGTCAGATCGACCTTGTCGCCGAGCACCGGCGTGGCCGTGATCGACGAAAGGCGCGCATCGGCGTTCCAGGCGAGCGCCCTTGCTTTCACCCGAGGGTACAGGTCGCTCGGGTCGACACGAGCAGGGTCGGCGAACAACGGCGTTTCGCCACGCTCGGCCGACGCGGAGGGTTTCGGCACGGGCGCGACCGATGGCACGGTCACGACGCTCTTCGTCTCGCGTCCACCCATCAGCACGATCGCCATCGCCCCTGCGAGCACGATCGCGGCCGCCGCCGGCACGATCCAGATCCACTGTTTTTTCGGGGCTACGAACGCCATCGCCTCGCATGCTAACAGGTTTCGGCGGGGAGACCCCGGAGGACGGATTGACTCGGGAGGGCTCAGGGCATCTGAAAGTCTTCCAGAATCTGACGGATTCGGAAGCGATCCTTGTCGCGACGCAAGAGAAAGAGGATCTCGTCGCCGAAGGCGCGGTCGCTTCCGGCGCGGACGACGAGCATCGGAACGCGCAAGAGCAAATCCGACGGTGTCATGTCGGGTGGACGCGGGGGCCTTCCGACGAGCAGCGTCTCGAGGTCGCCGTATCGATAGAATTCGATGTCGGCGTCCTGGTAGAGAACCTCGTTCGCGAGCGTTCGATACCGGAAATGGCGCATCCTGCCGCGCCAGTGATCGACGATGCCAGCAGAGCTACCTCGACTGCGGCTGGGAGCGCTGGCGTCGGGAGTCGCCAGGTCGGCGAGCGCTTCGACGTCCTCGGCCACGACGGCGCGAAAGAAGGCGGCGACGACCGCACGAGCCGCCTTTTCGGACAGCGGTGGTTTCAACGCGACCAGCGTGGAGGCGGGCTCGGCGGTTTCGACGGCTCGAGGGAGCTCGGGGCTCGGGTCGACGACGACGCCGTCGGGGCGCCTGGGACCCTCGGGCAGCTCGGTCGCGGTGGCAAACGCAGGTCCCTGGCGAGTTGAGCCGGGGCGCGGTGTACAGGCGACGAGGGACGCGAAGAACGCGAGAAACGAGGCGCTACGCCTGCTCGACGATCGGATCATCCGTGCGGGTGATGGTGACGATCGCACGGGGCGGCACCATCGTCCACCCGCGCGGCTCTTCGTCGAAGTCGGACGCGATGAGGCAGAAGTGGCAGGAGGCCATGTCGGGGATGCGAATGCGGCGCAGCGTGTCGTCGCCGAGCAACCGCTCGAGATCGGTTCGCCCCTTGATGACGCGGTAGCCCATCGTCGCGCTGTGGTGGACGGCGACCATGTGCTCGCCGTCGGTCACGAGCAGGTTCATCCCGTTGTGTGCGGTCCCCTGCTCGGCGCGCAAGCGATCGATGAGCGAAAGGGTGGCTCCGATGGCGGCGCGTGTGGCGCTCGGATCGACGGGACCGCTGCCCAGGTTGCCGGCGTCGTGGAGGAACGAAAGAAAGAGGTGAAAGAGCAGCTCGCTGTCGGTGTCGCCCCGAACGTTGCGCCGGAGGAATTCGGGCAATGATTCGGACACCCGGTCGCGCACGGTGCCGTATCCGTCGACCGTGCCAGTGTGCGCGAACAGCCACTGGCGATAGCGGAACGGGTGCGTGTTTTCGGTGCGGAGATTTCCGACGGTGGCGGTGCGCACGTGCCCGATGAGCACGTCGGCGCGGAGGTCCTTGGCGAACCCAGCGACGTCTATCTCGGGGCGTTCGTCGATGGGTCGGCGGCGAAGCAAGACCTCGCCCGATTGGTAGAAGCCGATTCCCCAGCCCAGTGTCATTCCCTTCGTGACTACGTTCAGCGCTTTGCTTTCGAGCTCGAGGACGCGCGCCCCGAGATCCGCTCGGTTACCGACGAAGCCGAAGAGTCTTGCCATCGTTTTTCTCCCGAGAACCCAGAGACGCCAAGGTAACTAGCAACTCGCATACCACGCGATCCGAACGAGACAACTCAAAACCCGTCGCGACGAGGGTCACCGCCGAAATGCCCTCGACCGTGCGGATGTCCCTCGCATCCTCGAAGTGACGCGGGCCGTGCGAGCCAACGTTGCCGCGGCCCAGCGCCGCGACATCCACTTCATGATCACGATCATGACGATGCCCGTGAGAATCGGAGCCAACGACTGCCATGCGGTGACCCAGGCTCGTGCATCTTGCATTTGTCACTCCTCGATGTGGAGCACTCGCTCGGACTCGGCGGCACGCCGCTCCGAGCAGGCCCTCTCTATAGGTATGACGTGCCTGACGCGAACGACAAGTCCCGTCGCACGGCGTGCACGGTTGTCTCGAGAGGTGGCTCACGGCGGAGCTCTCTTTATCCTCCGGATCTCGGCTCGGAGCGAGCGCGCTGTGATACCTTTCCCCACCATGTCGTTGCGATGTGTGCCGTCCGTCTTTGTGCCCGGCGCGATGCTTTTGGCCCTCGTGACCGCTTGCGCCGCCGTCTACCCGGAGCTCCAGACGCCGGTGCGCTCCGCCGAAGGGCAAGAGCTCGAAGCGCCGCCGAAAGGTCTCCGCTGGATCGCTTTCAAAGGGGCCGAGATCCCCCCCGAGACTCGCGATGGCCGCAAGTGGGGCGGCGATCTGGGGCGTCGGGCTCCTGATCCGTATGCCGTCCTCTACATGAACGGAAGATTGCTTCTCAAGACACCCCCGCAGGGGGGGACGCTCGTGCCAACCTGGCCCGATGGTCCCGCCGGCAACTTCAGGATCCATCGCGACGACCGCTTCCGCGTCGAGCTCTGGGACTCCAATGTCCTGAACGACCACCCGATCGGCTACAAGGAGGTTGGCTCGCTCGACGAAGGGGTCGACACGAGCGGCGAGGTGGAGATCGAGTGCAATTCGGGCGCTCGCGTCCGCCTCGCTTTCGAGCCTGCACACGCCCGTCTCGGCCTCGGGCTTTATTACGAGCTTCGGATTGGCGAGGTCTTCGTGACGAGGGTCTACGAGGAGTCGCCCGCAGGCCGCGCCGGGATCAAGCCGGGCGACCAGATCCTGGCGCTCGAAGGAAAGCCCGTCTCGGGGCTCAAGGCGCTCGAAGTCCAGAGCATCCTCAACACCCCGCACATGACCGGGTTACCCATGAAGATCCGCCACAAGGTCGACGGCCCGGAAGCTGCCGTTACCGTGAAAGAGGGGGCGATCTTCCCGCTCTTCAGCGAGATGGGGACGCTGCGCTGACCGCCCAGCTCTACTTCGCCAGTTCTTCACTGTCAGATCGATCATCGAAGTAGCGACACGCCCACTCAAGCTGACCGGACAGGCGCAACTTTGGTTGGGAAAGCGGACTGGCAAGAGCGGTGCGGCACTGCCCGTAGGCAAGGTTACGCGGCCGGCCTCGCCGGGTCGTCAACTGGCCGAAAAGGCCGCAATTGCCGATCGAGATCTGACAAAGCCAAAGACTGGGAAGGTAGTGCTAGCCGAGCGGCTCCCCCAGCCATGCTTGGTAGAGCTCGCGCGCTGCGGGCGGTGCGTCCGCGACCGCTACGATTTTGGCTTCGGGCAAGAGGGGCGCATCGAGCACGAGCTCGACCGTTCGGATCCACCCATCGCGCGCGAGAACGACCGGAACGACGGCGCCGGGGACGAGGCCCGCGAGCGGCAGGTCGAGACGCCCCTCGGGGACTCGCCGTCCGGCGACGGCGATGATCTCGTCGCGCGGGTCGATGCCGGCCCTGTGCGCCGCGCTGCCGCGGGGGACCGCGTCGACGATGGATCGCCCGCAGTCGAGCTTGAGGCGCACGCCGAGCGAAACGGGGGCCCCTTCGCGGCGCGCGCTGCGCTCGAGCTTGAGGCCGGCGTGGCAGAGGATCGTGTTGACGTCGATTGGCTCGGTGCCCTGCACCCAGCGAACGAAGCAGTCGTCGAGCGACACGCCGGACAGGCGCTCGATGATCCCCGGCAGCCCGTCTTCCGGTATGGGCACCTCTTTCGCGCCATACTCCCAATAGAGGTGTCGCACGACGTCGTCGAGCCGCACGGCGCCGGCGGTGCGGCGGCGGAGCTCGAGGTCGAGAAGGGCGCAGACGATCTCCCCCTTGAGGTAGTAACTCACCGTGCTGTTGAGCGAGTTTTCGTCGGGTCGGTAGGCCTTGATCCAGGCATCGAACGACGCCTCCTCGAGCGAGTGGACGCTGGCACCGGGCGTGTCCCCGAGCCGCGCGATCTCCTCGGCCAGGTGGTTCAAGTACTCGGTCGCGGTGCAGAGCTTGGCGAGCCTCAGCGTCCGCCAATCGTAGTAGCTCGTCGCTCCTTCGAACCACCAGAGAAGACGGGTGTAGTTCTCTTCCTCGTAGCGGTAGGGGACGAGGCCGGCGGGGCGCACCCGTTTGACGTTCCACAGGTGGAAAAATTCATGGGCCACGAGCGAAAGGACGTCGAGGTACCCTGTCCGGTTGAGGAAAGAGCTCGGTTTCGCCATGAGTGTCGCCGAGGAGCCGTGCTCGAGACCACCGCGGCCGCGCGGCGTGATGTACCAAAGGAATAGATAGCGATCGAAAGGTAGAGCGTCCTTCGGGCTTCGATCGCCCGCGAGGAGCGAAGCCTCGGCCTCGATGATCGTCTGGGTGTCGGCTCCAAGCTTGTCCCAGTCAACGGTGCGGGCATCGGGGTTGTCCCACGCGGCCAGCCGAAATGGTTTGCCACAAGCGACGAAGGAACGTTCGATGAGCTTGCCGCACTCGAAAGGGGCATCGCAGAGCTCGTCGAAGGTCTTCGCCACGAAGGTCGGA
>Ga0075425_100006307_pt1 | contig 12417 bp, 11 predicted proteins | sample SoiMethybrSBSTD4_FD_75300 | JGI IMG/M metagenome (GOLD analysis project Ga0075425, IMG submission 75300) | Bulk soil microbial communities from a Populus tree surrounding site in Tennessee, USA - Soil MetaG P. TD hybrid SBSTD4 | ecosystem: Environmental > Terrestrial > Soil > Tree plantation...
CGCGGAGCCAGCCCCCAGGGAAACGCATCTCGAGCGAGCGCGGCGTGGCCGAGAGCTCGATCGGCGGGAGCGCGGTGGAGCTGCGGCCACGATGCAGGAGCACCGCGAGGCGCAGCAGTACGATCAGGTATAGAGCGCTCCGGTCCCAGGGCGGCACCAGCTCTTCCACGCCTTCGAGCGCGAGCTTGCGGCGATGGGCACCGACCAGGCGCGCGAGCAGCCGCTGCTCCTCGCGCGGGAACCCGGGCATGTCGGCATTCTCGAGCAGATAGGCGCCGTGGCGATGGTAGCCGCTGTGCGACACATCGAATCCGATCTCGTGCAGGCGCGCCGCCCACTTGAGAGCCAGATGAGCGAGCGGCTCCTCGAGTTTCCAGGCCTCGCGCGCGCGCTCGAGGAAATCGCGCGCCGTGGCTTCGACCCGCTCCGCCTGCGTGGTGTCCACGTGGTAGCGCTGCTGCATGGCGCGCACGGTGCGCTCGCGCGCATCTTCCCGGCGGTAGCGGCCCAGCATGTCGTACAGCAGCCCCTCGCGCATCGCGCCCTCCGCGATGCGCATCTCCTTGATATCGAGAACGCTGAAGATCTCGGCAAGGATCGCCAGCCCTCCCGGAAAAACCGGGCGCCGGTCTTCGGTGATGGGCTCGAGAGTGAGCTCACGGGTGTGTCCGGCATCCACGCAGTACTCGATTGCCCGCGCGATGCCAGCCGGCGTGATGGTGAGCGCGGCCGGATCCAGAATGCGAATCACATCGCCGATTGCGCGCACCGTCCCGGAGCTGCCTGCGCAGCTGTCCCAGCCGCGGCGGCGAAACTCCGCCTGTACGGGCTCGAGCTCGAGGCGCGCGGCCAGACGCGCCCGCTCGAAGCGTTTGGCGGAGGTCTTGCCGTCGCGGAAGAAACGCTCACTCCAGGACACGCAGCCCATCTGCAGGCTCTCGAGCTCGAGTGGGTTCAATCCCTCCCCGATGATGAGCTCGGTGCTGCCGCCGCCGATGTCAGCCACCAGGCGCTTGCCCGGCTCGCTCGGCATGGTGTGCGCGACGCCGGAGTAGATGAGCCGCGCCTCCTCCATCCCGGCGATGATCTCGATCGGATGGCCGAGCGCTTCGCGGGCTCGCTCGAGAAAGGCCTGCTTCTTGTGCGCCAGGCGCAGCGCGTTGGTGCCGACGACGCGTACGCTGTCGGCGTGCATGTCGCGCAGGCGCTGCCCGAAGCGCTGCAGGCATGCGAGTGCGCGCGCGGCGACGTCTTTGTCGATGCGGCCGTTCTCGGCGACACCGGCGGCGAGGCGCACCATCTCGCGCAGGCGGTCGATGATGACGAGCTGGCCGTGCGAGTAGCGCGCGACCACCATGTGGAAGCTGTTGGATCCGAGATCCACCGCGGCGAATACGTCCGGCACAGGCCGGGTGGCGTTACGGGGGGCTCGATTCTCCTGGACTCGGGCGGAGGCGGTGACCTGCGGCACGCGCAGCCGACGCGCTCAGGCCGCAGCGAAGGACGAGCCGCAGCCACAGGTCGTGACTGCGCTCGGATTGCGGATGACGAATTGCGCGCCCTCGAGACCTTCGCGGTAGTCGATCTCGGCCCCGGTCAGATACTGCACGCTCATCGGATCGACGAGCAGCTTCACCCCGAGATTCTCGACGCAGGTATCGCCTTCCTGGATGGTCTCATCGAACTCGAAGCCGTACTGCAGCCCCGAGCACCCTCCGCCCTGCACGAATACGCGCAGCATCAGCCTGGGGTTGCCCTCGCCGCGGATGAGGTCTCCTACCTTACGGGCAGCCGCATCGGTGAATTTGAGCGCAGGTGCCTCCTGCAGAGCTTCGGTCATGGGTGTGGCATCCATATAAAAAATGAGTCTAAAAGGCAGCTGCCATCCGGTCAAAGTGAAGCCGTCACACAGCCGCAATGAGGCCGCCGACCCCCTAAGCGGGGGCCGCCGGCGGCGTTTCCGGCTCGAGCCGCACCAGCTTTCCGATGATCTGGGCGCCGAGCGTCATTTCAATGACACCATAGTACACGTTGCCTTCCACGCGCGCCGTGGCGCCGAGCACCACACGTTCCAGCGCGTGGATATCACCACGGACCGTGCCGTTAAGCACCACGTTCGGCACCTGTACCGCCCCCTGGATGGACCCGGTCTCGCTCACCGACAGCGACGAGTCGCGCGCCTCGTCCGAGCGCACGGCGCCTTCGACGTGGCCATCGAGATGCAGGCCGCCGCGGAAATCGATATCGCCGTGCACTCTGGCGGCCTTGCCGATCAGGGTGTCGATGCGGGCTTGCCGGGGATCGCGGGAATCGCGGGTGAACATGGCTTGGCTCCGATGCGTGAGTTGGCACCGTTATGGCGATGACTCGATGGTCCACAGGAAAGTCTGCGATAGCGGCGCGACGTCGTGGCGGCTCGACTGCACCTCGACCACCAGGTGCTCCGGCTTGAAGGCGAGCGGCACCGAGATGTCCTGGTCGAAACTCTGCAGATAGCGGAAGTTGTATCGCAATTCGTGGACCTGTCCGCCGCTGAGCGCAGCGAGATCGAGCGAGCGGGCAGCGCCATCATAGGTGCCATCGAGGCTCAGGTGCACCATGCCCGTAGCCGCGCTGTCCGCGCGGCCCGAGCGCAGCAGCGACATGTGCACCGTGAAAGTGGCCGGGCGCTTGCCGGCGGTGATGTGCAACTGCTCGACCTTCACGCCGAGCGTGTTGGCATTCTGCGCCACCACGCCGCGATAGAACGCGAGCTCCTGGGACTGCCGCGCCACCTGCGCCTGCAGCTCGCCCATGGCACGCGCCACCTCCGCCTGCTCGCGCGCGCGCCCGACGCGGATGGTGTCGGCTTCGGCAAGACGCGTGCGCAGCTCGCGGTTGTCCTTCTCCAGGTGCTCGATGCGCACCTCGAGCACGGTACGCTGCTGCGCCGACGCCTGGCGATCGTAGCCCGCGTCGTAGCGGCCGAGCTCGTAGACCACGTAAATCGCAAAGAGGCCCACCAGTAGCGCGGCGCTGAGCAGCGCGGTGCGCAGCGCCGGCGCCCGCTGCCGCACCACGAGCGGTGCGCCATCCTTACCCAGCATGGAAGCGAGTGGGCCCAACCGTGGCTTCAATCGACGCGCGCCGACGCTTCGCGGCGCCGGCGAGCCGTCATGCGCGCCCACCACTGCGGCTGCGGCGGATGCTTGCCCCCAGGAAAGGCGAGATCTGCCAGCTCGGTGAGCGCCCGTGCGTACACGGCACGCTTGAAATAAATCACTTCCTTCACCGGCTCCCAGTACGGCGCCCATCGAAATTGGTCGAATTCGGGCTCGGCCGTGCGCGTGAAGTCGAACCGTTCGTCAGCCTCATTCAGGCGCAGGAGAAACCAACGCTGCTTCTGGCCGATGCAGATCGGCTGCTGGTTGCGTCGCACGTAGCGTGCCGGCAGACGGTAGCGCAACCAGCGCTCGGTCTGCCCGAGCAATGACACATCGGGTTTGGCGACGCCGATCTCCTCCTCGAGCTCCCGGTAGAGCGCCTGCTCGAGCGACTCGCCACAGCGCACGCCACCCTGCGGGAACTGCCAACCCCGCCCGCCGGTACGCCGGCCGAGAAACACCTGGTCGTGGTGCATCAGGATGATGCCCACGTTGGCTCGAAACCCGTCGGCGTCGATGAGGTCACTCATGTAATGGCTGACAGTCTGCCATAAGCGCCGCCGCGGTGAGACTCGCGCAAGCCCCGGGCGGCAGCGCCCTGGAGGGATGGCGTTTTCCAACAAATTCCGGGACGCTACTGCCCGTGTCAGCCCCGGATGCAAGCCCGCCGTCAGTGCCAACAGCGCGATCCGCGCCACACGCAAACCTGCGAAATCTCATGCTGCTGCTGCTGCTGGCGGTTGCGGTATTTCTCTGTGCGCTGCTCACCGGCAGCTCCGGCATCAGCGTGCGACGCGCCCTTGCGGTACTCGCCGGCGGCGGCGATGAAGCGACGCGCACCGTGCTGCTCGCCGTGCGGCTGCCGCGCGTGCTGGCAGGTTTTGGTGTCGGAAGCCTGCTGGCACTCTCGGGCGTGTTGCTGCAGGCACTGTTCCGCAACCCGCTCGCCGATCCGTATGTGCTCGGAGTGTCCGGCGGCGCCGCCGTGGGCGCACTGCTCGCCATGATCGCCGGCGCCGCGGCCGTGATGGTGCAGTCTGCAGCCGTAGCGGGTGCGCTAGGCTCGGTCGCACTGGTCTATCTGCTCGCCCGGGACGGCGGCACCCCCCGGCTGCTGCTCACCGGAGTCGTGCTGGCGAGCGCCTGCGGGGCGCTGGTGAGCGTGCTGCTTGCGCTCGCCGACTCCTCACGCGTGCGGGGCATGGTTTTCTGGCTGGCCGGCGATCTCGAGTGGGCGGTGAGCCCGTGGCTCAGCGCCGGGACGGCGCTTCTCGCGCTGGCGGTGGCGCTCATTGTGGCGCGCCCATTGAACGTGCTCGCAGCCGGTGAGCTGCGCGCACGTACCGTGGGGCTCGCCCTAGAGGCCTGGCGCACCGTGCTGTTCATCGCCTGCGCCTCGCTCACCGCGCTCGCCGTGGTGAGCGCAGGCACCGTCGGTTTCGTCGGTCTCATCACACCGCACGCCGTGCGCCTCAGCTTCGGCACCAGCGATCATCGCATCGTCGCACCGGCCGCAGCCCTTGCCGGTGGGATGTTGCTCGCCGGTGCGGACCTCGTCGCGCGCACCTGTGCCGCCCCGCGCCAACTGCCGGTCGGAGCCATCATGGCGCTGGTGGGGGCACCGCTGTTCGTGGCGCTGCTGCGGGGACGAGCGCGGTAGATAAGACCTTCGCGCCGGCGTGTGCCGCCCGATTCAGGCGACGATGTTCGGCGAGATCGCGACCCGGTTGCGACCCGCGCTCTTGGCGCGATAGAGCGCCGCGTCGGCTTCGGCAATGAGACGCTCGGCGAGCACCTTGTAGTCTCGTTGTCCCGAGGCCGGCTTGGCCCCCGCCACACCAATCGAGAGAGTCACTGTCTCCGCCGTACCTTTGCCGACCGGAATCGGCTCCGCGCGCACCGCGTGCAGCACACGGGCGGCGACCTTCTCGCCATCGCTCATCGAGGCGTGCGACAGCACCATGGCAAACTCATCGCCGCCGAAGCGCGCGCCCGTGTCGCTCAAGCGCATCTCGGCATCGATGCGCTGGGCGACCTCACGCAGCACGGTATCGCCGGCGAGGTGCCCATACAGGTCGTTGATGCGCTTGAAGTGATCCACATCGATCATCAGACAAACGAGCGATTGCCGGGCACGCTGCGCCCGCGATAGCTCCTCGCGCAGGCGCGCGTGCAGGTAGCGGCGGTTGTGGAAGCCGGTGAGGAAGTCGGTGAGCCCGCTGCGCAGCAGCCGTGCGCGGTTTACGGCATTCTCGACGCAGATCGCCACGACCAGCCCCAGGTGCGCGAGGAAATCGCTGGCAAGCTCCGGGGTGAAGCGCTGTGGGTCGCTGCTCGAGAAGACCAGAACGCCATCGAGTGGTTCATTGCGGCGTATCGGGATGAGCGCGAGGCTCCCGGGCGGCGCAGCGACCCCGGGCACCAGCAGCTCGTGGTCGGCCTTGCGGTAGGGCCCGAGCCAGGGCCGCTCGAGATTGGCGAGTTGCGGGGCGATGCTCACCAGGGCATCGACGAAGCACACTCCCGGCGGCTCCCCAGCCGTGACGCCATCCCCGGAGAGCAGATGGCGGATCTCGTGCTGCGGATCGTGCAGGATGAGTGCCACCTCATCGAGCTGGTACGAGGTCCGCAGACCCATGATGAGCCGCTCGAACAGCTGGGTGAGCGAGCCGGCGCGCAGCAGTTCCAGCTCGCGTTCCTGAGTCTTGCGCAGCAGCGAGTCGTTGCGGCCGACTTCCTCGGTGAGCGCGGCGAGACGCGCCTGCAGGCCGCGGTTTTCCCGCTCCAGCCGGCCGACTTCCGGGTCGGGCGCGTCGCGCTGCGCGGCAGACGCTGCCTTCGGCTCGGTCTGAGTTCGGCGCATCGCGGAAGCCTCCTTTCCTCTAGGCGCGCCGCTCCGTCACGCTGCGCCGGTCTGCCAGATAATCGCGCCCGCGACGCATCAACGCAACGAAAGCATGGTGATCCTGCGACAGCACGGCGGCACGCAGGCGTTCCACCGCCTGCGCGAGGGCCTCGAGCGACTCTGCCCCGTAGTCATTGAGGCTCTGTATTTCATAATACAGCTCCGGACTCTCTTGGGCGACGCGCGCGGCGACGTCGAGCTGCGCATCGAAGGTCGTGCTGGACATGCGCGCGAGCTTGGGCGCCGCTTCGCCACTGTCGGCGAGCGCGGTGAAGAAGGCGATGTTGAGCGCATGCGAGAGCCCGAGCACATAGGCGATGAGACGATCGTGATCATCGAGGCTCATCACGACCTGCTCCGCCATCGTGGCGGCGAACAGCTCGCGCGCCGCAGTGAGCGCCGCGGCGTTGCCGAGGTCCACGAACACGACATGCCTCCCGGAGAGCAGCTCGGTGTCCGGTCCGAACATCGGGTGCACCGAGGTCACCTTGCAGCCGTGCGATTTGAGCGCGAGCAGACCCGCGCGCAGCGGCGATTTGAGCGAGCCCACATCGAAGATCACCCCCGCGGGCCGGCGCAGCGCGAGGTCCCGCAGGATCGCATCGGTGACACCGAGCGGCGTTGCCAGCACGATGAAGTCATGCTTCAGATCGGTACGACGCCAGTCATCGACCCGCGCAACTCCCGCAGTGGCCGCCGCCGGATCTGCGATCTCCACCGCAAAACCCTGTGAGAGGAGAAAGCTGACGAACCAGCCACCCATCTTCCCCGCGCCGCCGATGACGAGCGCGCGCCGGCCGCTGCCCGCACCCTGCGCCACGACGCTCGCCTGCTCCTGGGTGGTGAGCGATGAACGGATGAGCAGGCGCAAGAGCTGCTCGGCGAGCTCCGGCGACACGCCGCGCTCGGTGGCCATCGCGCGGACGCTCATGATGACTTCGCGCTCGCGCTCGTAGTCGCGCGTCGGCTTGCCGGTGGCGCGCTTGGCGCGCGCCACCTCCTCGCTCAGCACCTTGCGTTCGGCCACCAGTTGGATGAGCTGGCGATCGAGATCGTTCACTCGCTGGCGCAGATCCTCCAGCGTCACGGTGTCGCGCGTCATGGGAGGGGCCTCCTGAAGTCCCCACTCCTTTCTATCGGGGCGCAGCGGGGGCTGCAAGGGGCAGTTGCGCTCATACGGTGGCGATCGGCTGCTGTTTGCCTGGTGCCTGGCTGCTATGGTCCCATTGGCGGCCATGGCCGACTACACCGAGCTGCTGCCTGATCCCCTGCCTGCCGAGCCATTGACGCTCGTGAGTCAGTGGCTCGCACAGGCTGAGGCGGCCCGCACCCAGCCGAATCCCAACGCCATGGTGCTCGCCACGAGCACGCGCGAAGGGCGTCCGAGCGCGCGCGTCGTGCTGTGCAAGGACATCGTGCCGCAGCCCGGCTTCGTCGTCTTCTACAGCAACTACCTCTCCGCCAAGGGGCGGGAGCTCAAGGACAATCCGCGCGCTGCCGTGGTCATGCACTGGGACGCGCTGCATCGTCAGGTGCGTATAGAAGGTCCGGTCGTTGCAGCTCCTGAATCCGACAGCAATACCTACTTCGCCACGCGCGCCTGGCAGAGCCGCATAGGTGCCTGGGCAAGCGAGCAGAGCGAGCCGATTGCTTCGCGCGCGCTGCTGCTGGATGCCGTGAGGGAGACCGCGCGACGCTTCGGCGCACCGACGCCGGGCTCCCCCGGCGCGGATGACTCACTCAAGCTCACCATCCCTCGCCCGCCTCACTGGGGCGGGTACCGGCTGTGGGCAGAAGCGGTGGAGCTGTGGGTGCAGGGGGCAGCACGCATCCACGATCGCGCGCGCTGGCAGCGCACGCTGCGCGCGACCTCCGCGGGCTCCTTCAGGCCCGAAGCGTGGGCAGCGGTACGGCTGCAGCCCTAAGGCGGCGCCGAAAGCTCCTGCGGTGTGGAAGAGCATCCGGATCGTCCTGCTGCTCCTGGTGCTGCTCGCGGCGGCGCTGCATGCCTGGTTCGATCGCGTTGCGACGCACAGCTGGCAGGAGCCGTTGTGGGTAGGACTGTTCCCGCTCAACGGCGATGGCACTGCCTCGAGCGCGGATTACGTGGCCACGCTGCGCGCGAGCGACTTCGGTGCGATCGAGGATTTCTTCGGCCGCGAGGCGCAGCGCTATGGGCTCACGCTCGAGCAGCCGGTGCACGTGGAGCTCTACCCGCCGGGCTCGAAGCTTCCGCCCGCGCTCGACCCGGCCGCAGGGCCGCTCGGCATCGCCTGGTGGAGTCTCAAGCTGCGCTGGTTCGCGGCGCAGGCAACCGATGTGCCCGGGCGCGCCCCCGCGCGCGTGCGGCTGTTCCTGCTGTACCACGACCCGGCGGTACTCGAGCGCGCCCCCGACTCGCATGGGCTGCAGAAGGGATTGATCGGCGTCGTGCATCTGTTCGCTGATTCGAGCATGGCCGGACGAAACAACATCGTGATCGCACACGAGCTGCTGCACACGGTCGGCGCCAGCGACAAGTACGATCTTGGCAGCGGCACACCGCTCTTTCCGATTGGCTACGGCGACCGTGGCCAGCAACCTCTCTACCCGCAGCAACGGGCCGAGATCATGGCCGGACGGCGCGCGCTCTCTGCCGAGGAATGGGACATGCCGCGCACGCTGGCGGGCGTGGTGGTGGGACCGGAAACGGCGCGGGAGATCCGGTGGACGCATTGAGCCAGGCGCGCGGCGCATCGCCCGCAGTTGGGCTGCGCGCGGCGCAACTGACAGTGCGCGCGGGCGCGCGCGAGCTGGTGCGCGCTCTCTCGATCGAGTTCGCCCGCGGTGAGATGATCGCTATCCTGGGTCGCAACGGCTCGGGCAAGACGCTCACCCTGCACACCCTCGCCGGCCTGCGGCAGCCCGCGGCGGGTGCCATGTCACTCGATGGGGTGCCGATGCCGCAGCTGCGCCGGCGGGCACTGGCCCTCAAGCTCGGCCTGCTGCCGCAGGATCTCGAGGACGCCTTCGTCAGCACCGCCATCGAGACCGTGTTGATCGGCCGCCATCCACACCTCTCGCTCTGGCAATGGGAGAGCGCGCAGGACGAGCAGATTGCGCGCGCAGCACTGCGCGCAGTGGACATGGATAACCTCGCGCTGCGCCGCACTGATACGCTGTCCGGGGGCGAGCAGCGCCGTGTGGCCGTGGCAGCGCTGCTCGCGCAGGACCCGGCGATCTTCCTGCTCGATGAGCCGACCAATCACCTCGACCCGCACCACCAGCTCGCGGTCCTCGCGCTGTTCCGCAAGCTCGCGGCCGCCGGGCGCACCGTGATCACGACCCTGCACGACCCGACGCTCGCCGCACGCTTCGCCGATCGGGCGCTGCTGCTCTACGGCGATGGACGCTGGCTGCTCGGCCCGGTCGGCACGACGCTCACGGCCGCGACCCTTTCCGAGCTGTACGTTGCGCCCATGATCGAGCTCGGCCAGGACGGACGGCGCGTGTTCGTCAGCGCGTGAGGGCAGCGGGAGCTGTCAGCGCCCTCAGCACTGCGGCGTGCAGCAGATCGTTGCTGGCGAGCACGCTCGTCGTACCGAGGCCCACGGGTGCACCCGCGAGGTCGGTGAAGGTGCCGCCGGCCTCGCGTACCAGCACCACGAGCGCCGCGATGTCGAGAATGTTGACATCGGACTCTATGACGACATCCAGCGAACCGCGCGCCAGCAGGTGGTAGTGCACGAAGTCGCCGTAGCCGCGCACCCGCCCGACACGACCGCAGAGACCGCCAAGCCGAGCCCAGTGCGGGGGCTGCGTCAGGCTCTTGATGTTTCCGGTGGAGAGGAAGGCCTCCTCGAGCGTTGCGACCGCGCTCACCCGCAAGCGCTGCTCGTTGAGGTACGCGCCGCCACCGCGCTCCGCCCAGGCGAGCTCACCATAGGCCGGTGCACTCGAGACGCCGAGCACCAGCTCGCCGGCGCGCATGAGCGCGATCTGCGTGGAGAAAAAAGGCATCTCGCGCACGAACGATTTGGTGCCATCGATCGGATCGACCAGCCAGATGTTCTCGGCCTCCATGGCGTGCCGGCCGGTCTCCTCGCCGTAGAACCCGTAGCCGGGAAATCCCTTCGCCAGCGTGGCACGAATCACTTCCTCGGCGCGAACGTCCGCCTCGGTCACGGGGGAGGCGTCGGACTTGAGCCGCACGCTCGGGTTCTGCCGGTAGAAGCTGCGGATGACGTCGGCTGCTGCCCGCACCGCCTCAAGCGCCGTGGTGAGTTCTCTCGATGGCATGCAGCAGATATTTACCAATTTTCTGCCGCTGATTCACCCAGAGCGGAGGGCGCTGCGATCCGCCTATTGCACCCAGGTGAACGCGGTCATGGTCTTCTTGTTCGCCGACCTCAGAAAGACATCGAACTGGCTGGGAGCCACGGACGTATCCAGCGTGCCCAACCCGGTCAGAGCGACACCGTTGAGCGACGCGGCCGAGCCCGTGCAGCCCGAGTAGCTGGCCGAGACGTTGTAGAGGTTGACGGTGGGATCCCCGATCGACAGGTGACCGGTGATCGTGCAGCCGGTGGTAGCGTCGTGCCCCGTCACAGCCCCGCTGCTGCTGATCGCAGCGGTAGATCCACCCGGCATCGTCCAGGTGCCGGCAACCATCGAGAGAGCAGAGGCCTGCCCGTAGAGGGCATCGAACGTCCAGTTGATGGTGGACGGTGAGCCGCCTCCGCTCGGGGTCGCGGTGAGCGTCATGGACACACCCGGAACGACCGTGCCCAAGAAGTTTTCGTGCACCCCCGCCGCACAACCGGACACCGGCCCGAAGACATCCGGCGTGTAATCCCCGGCCCCGCTGAGCGTCGAGCCGGTCACCGTCACGGTCCCGGTGTAGAGTCCCATGCAGGTCGAGGTCGAGGTGTAATAGAAGATGTCTCCGCCATCGGAGATCATGAAGGCGCTCGTGCCGGCCGCCGGCGTGGCCCTCCAGACACCCGCAGTCCCAACCGCAGCTGCTGTTACGGTCAGCGTTGCCGTCGGCGAGCTGACGGCGTTGAGGCTCGCGTTGATATTGGTGGAACCGATCCCCGCAGATGTGGCAAGGCCGTTGGATCCCGCCGCGTTGCTGATGGTCGCGACGCCGCCCGCAGACGAGCCCCAGGTCACGACCGCCGTCAGATCCTGCGTCGAATTGTCCGTATAAGTGCCCGTCGCCGTGAACTGCCGCGTCGAGCCATTCGCAATGGTTGCGGTGGAAGGCGTCACCTGGATCGACACCAGCGTCGCCGCGGTTACGGTCAGTACGGCGTTCGGCGAGGTGACTCCATTGAAAGTCGCACTGATGTTAGTCGTCCCAACACCCGCAGCCGTGGCCAGGCCGTTGGACCCTGCCGCGTTACTGATGCTCGCTACGCCGCCGTTAGACGACATCCAGGTCACGGTAGTCGTCAGGTCCTGCGTCGAGTTGTCCGTGTAGGAGCCAATAGCGGCGAACTGCTGCGTCAGCCCCTTGGGGATGGTCGGGCTCGGCGGGGACACCTGGATCGACACCAGCGTCGCCGCGGTTACGGTCAGTACCGCGCTGGGCGAGGTGACTCCGTTGAGACTCGCGCTGATATTACTCGTCCCGACGCCCGCCGCCGCGGCTAGACCGTTGGACCCGCCCGCGTTGCTGATGCTCGCGACACCGCCGTTATCGGAAGCCCAGGTCACCGCTGTCGTCAGATCCTGCGTAGAGTTGTCCGTGTAGGTGCCAATAGCGGCGAACTGCTGCGTCAGCCCCTTGGCGATCGACGGGCTCGGGGGTGTTACCTGGATCGACACCAGCGTCGCCGTAGTTACGGTCAGTACGGCGCTGGGCGAGGTGACTCCGTTGAGACTCGCAGAGATATTGCTCGTCCCGACCGCTGCCGCTGTGGCGAGGCCGTTGGACCCGGCTGCGTTGCTGATGCTCGCTACGCCGCCGTTATCGGAAGCCCAGGTCACCGCGGTCGTCAGGTCCTGTGTGGAGTTGTCGGTATAAACGCCCGTCGCGGTGAACTGCTGCGTCAGCCCCTTGGCGATCGACGGGCTCGGGGGTGTTACCTGGATCGACACGAGGGTGGCAGCAGTCACGGTCAGGACGGCCGAGGGTGAGGAAACCCAGTTGAGACTCGCGCTGATATTGGTCGTCCCGACGCCAGAGGCAGCGGCGAGGCCATTTGATCCGGCTGCGTTGCTGATGCTCGCTACGCCGCCGTTATCGGAAGCCCAGGTCACCGCGGTCGTCAGGTCCTGCGTGGAGTTGTCGGTATAAACGCCCGTCGCGGTGAACTGCTGTGTCAGACCATTGGCGAGCGACGGGCTCGGGGGTGTTACCTGGATCGACACCAGCGTCGCCGC
>Ga0075425_100006308_pt1 | contig 12415 bp, 10 predicted proteins | sample SoiMethybrSBSTD4_FD_75300 | JGI IMG/M metagenome (GOLD analysis project Ga0075425, IMG submission 75300) | Bulk soil microbial communities from a Populus tree surrounding site in Tennessee, USA - Soil MetaG P. TD hybrid SBSTD4 | ecosystem: Environmental > Terrestrial > Soil > Tree plantation...
AACGAGCATTTCCTGATTGATGCGAAAGATCCGATCTGGCCGCACTACCGGACGATCTGGTGGTATTTGTTGCCGCACGGCATGATGGGCGCGTGGGCGCTGCTGCTGGGGCCCATGCAATTTTCCGACCGGCTGCGGGCACGATTCACCAAGCTGCATCGCGTGGTGGGACGCTTTTGTGGCGGGCGTCCTGGTGGCCGCGCCGCTGGGGTTTTATATCCAGTACTTTGCGGAGCGGACCGGAGCGCCGCGCTGGTTCAGTTTTGCGGCGCTGACGCAGGCCACGGTGTGGATTTTGACTACAGCGATCGCGATGGTTTTTATTTTTAAGGGAAAAGTGCAGCAGCACCGGCAATGGACGACGCGGAGCTTCGCGATTGCGCTGGTGTTTCTGGAAGTGCGGGTGGTGTCGGGAATATTAGGCATGGACGCTAGCGTGACAGCGGGGGGAAACCATCGTCTGGATGTGCAACGTCTTTTCACTGCTGTTCGCTGATTTGATCCTGCAGCTGCAGGAGTTGCTGCGGTCGCGTTCGGCTGCAGCTCGCACGCTGCCGGCCACACGCTAGTTTTGAACCGTCGAAAATAGCACCTCCATCGAAAATTCTAGATCGTGGGCCGCGAGCAGTGCGCTCCAGGAAAAAAAGAGAGGGCACGATGGGCCGTGCCCTGTGTGGTTGACTAGCGGATGGGGACCAGGATTTGTGTGACCAGGTCGGAGGCCGGCGTGGTTCTTGGATCGTTGAGGTAGTTTTCGATGTGGAAGTCGTCGCGGACCGGTAGTTTTTGGTCGGCAACCATTTGGAAGACGCGACCGGAGGCTTCGGGGAGATTGGAGTAAGGTCCGGTGAGGGTGAAGCGGGCGTATTTGCCGCCGGGGAATTTGGTGTACTGGAGGCCGGCGGGAAGATTTTTGGGTTCAGAAGCGAGGCCCAGGCCGGCGCGGTAGATCTGCGGTCCCACTTTGTAGAGGCTGGTGTAGGTGGTGACTTTGTTGTGTTCGGAGATGGCGGGAATGATCTTCTGGAATTCTTCCCAGGCTTGCGGGGCGGTGCTCTGGAAGGGGCCGATTTTTTCGATATACACGTAGTGGGTTTCGGGCCAGGTGACGGTTTCGGGCTTGGAGGTGAGCTGGAGAGACGGCTTTGCAGTGGTCATGAGTCGGGTTCCTGTTCTGGCTGGTCAGGGAAAATTTTGAGATGGTTGGTGGTGGAATGCAAGGGGGCAGAGAACAGCGGCCCCTCGCCGCGCTTGACGGACGGATGCGCCGGAAGGATGCCGGCGGTACGACAAGAGTCGGCGGAGAGCGGCGCCGCCGATACGAAAGGCGTCCGCTTCAGAGAGCGGCTGCTAGTCTGCGGAAGGGGCGGGCGTTGCTGCGGAGGCGCTGGCGAGTTCGGGTTCGGCGTTTTCCATGGGGTAGCCGAGGTTGCGCCAGGCATCGAGGCCGCCTTGCAGGGGCCGGATGCGGGTAATGCCTTGTTTTCTAAGGAGCAGCGCCACACGGGCGCTGGAGGCTTCGTTTGGTCAAGTGCAGTAGAGGACGATTTCGCGATCGTGGGGCAGACGGTCGCCGTGGACCTCTAGTTCCTTAGCATCAATGCGGAAGGCGCCCGGAATGGTTTCCGGGTCGGCTTCAAAATCAATGGCGTGTCGCAGGTCGACGATGACGATTTGCTCGCGGGTGTCGAGCTTGGTCTTAAGCTCTTCTGGGGTGATGCGGGCGATGCGCAAGTCGCGGAGAAATTTGCGGCGCATGAACCACTTGCGGATGATCCAGCCGGCAATGGCCCCAATGATCAGCACGGCAAGCCAACTGCCGAGGCGGGCCGCGTGTTCGGCGATGGTTTCAATTTGTTCGCTGAAGATGTAGCCGGTGCCGAGAATGCTGAATCCCCAGATCAGAGAGCCGAGGGCGTCGAAGAGCAGAAATTTGCGCGCGCGCATGTGAAAAATACCGGCGAGCGGAGGAGCGACAGTGCCGAGCCCGGGTACGAATTTGGCAAGAAGCAGCGAGCGCGCACCCTGCTTGGCGAACAAGCCTTCGGTGCGGCGGACGCACGAGTCGGGCTCGAGAGAGATTTTGCAGAGTAGCTGCAGGATGCGGATGCCTTTGATTTTGCCGAGGAGATACCAGACGCAGTCGGCGGTGAGGGCGGCGATGGTGACGAGCGCGAGAGAACCCCAGAAACTGAGGCGGCCAGCTCCGGCGAGAGCTCCGGCAGCGAGCAATACAGGCAGCGAGGGGACGGGCACGCCAATTTGTTCAGCGAAGACCCACGCCAGCAAGACGACGTAGCCATGCTTGATGAGAAATTCGAGCGTGCGATGCATCGAGCTGGAGGAAGGCCCTCGTGGAAAAGAAACTACACACAGATTAGCAGAAGTGCGGGGTAGAGGTCGACCTGCAGCCACAGTCGAGATCTCTCGCCGCGCAGATTACGCTCGGATGACGGGCTATAGGCGGTTTAGGCGGCAGCTGATCGTTCATAGGTCTAGGGCATAGGGCCGAGGAGTGCCGGGCTATTTAGAAGTGAATGGCGCGGAGTCGCCCCATCTGCCGGTCATGACGAAGTCGCGGATGGGCTTACGAGAGCGCGGAGCGGTTTCGCGGTCGCGATAGGGTTGCGGCAGGGAAGCAGGGTCGCCGGGATAGCCGATGGCAAAAGCGGCGATGGCTTCGAAGCCGGCGGGGATGGAGAAAACTTCGCGACAGGTCTCGGGGTCGAAGCCGGCCATCTGGTGGACGAAGAGTCCGCGGGCGGTGGCTTCGACCGAGAGCAGGGCCATGGCGGCGCCGGTGTCATATTGCGCATTGCGGTTGGGAGCTTTATTTTTTGCGAAGGCAAGTTCTGAAACTGCAAAGCCGAGCACGGCTGCGTGACTGGCCCAGCCTACGTTGAACTCGACAAGCGGCTGAAGAGTTTTGCTGAAATTCTCGGGATCGTTTTTTGTGGCGACCAGGAACGACCATGGTTGCTCGTTGCTGCTGGACGGGGCCCAGCGCGCGGCTTCAAAGAGGCTGCGCAGGGTTTCTGGAGCGACGTCCTTTTCACCGAAGGCGCGAGGGCTCCAGCGATCGCGGATGAGGTCATGGATCGGAAAATCAGCGGGTGCGGGATTTTTCATAATGGATTCTCCAGAATTTTGGTCTATGACCAAAAGCGGCGCCGCAGCGCTAAGACCGGCGAGCAGTGAACCGACGTCTAAAATAGCCGCAGCCGGTGCTGGTTCCATGGTCCGATGGCCAGGCGAGAAAGCGCCCTCTAAAGCGAGCCGCTCCGGTCGGAAGTGCGGCAGCTGGGCCGCACCGTAAAAATTACTTTGCGACTTTCTTGGTCATTTCCAGGTCGATGGTGATGTTGACGTCATCGCCGACAACCACGCCGCCGCCGTCAATGTTGGCATTCCACTTCACTCCGTAATCCTGGCGATTGACCTTGGTGGTGGCGCTGGCGGCTACGCGAGTGTTGCCCCAGGGATCTTTCACGGGATTGGACGGGCCTTCGACGTCCAGGACCACTTCCCTGGCGACGCCGTGGATGGTGAGGTCGCCAGTGACTTTGAGTTTGCCGGCGGAGACGTTTTCAATTTTTTTGGATTTGAAAGTGATGGTGGGATACTTGGCGACGTCGAAGAATTTTTCGCTCTTGAGATCCTTGTCGCGGTTCGGCTCGCTGGTGTCGACGGTGTTGGCGTCGATGGTAACTTCGATCGAGGATTTGCTGACGTCCTGATCATCCCAGGTCACCGTGCCGGCGATGCCCTTGAACTGGCCGCGGACGGTGGAAATCATGAGGTGCTTGACGGCGAAGCCGGCGGCGGTGTGCGCGGGATCGATTTGCCAGGTAGTGGTGGCCGCGGAGGCGGGGAATGCCAATACGCCTGCCAGCGCTGCGCTGAGTACAAGTTTTGCGAATGAAGTCGTGCGGAATGCTTGGCCCATGTATTTCTCCTTTTAAGAGCCCAGGCCCTTGCAGAAGCCTGGGCCTGGTTCTTTTCTTTTTCGGGTAACCTAAATTTTCGGGTGCCGTTTGCCGTTATTCCGGTGCGGCGGGAAATGCCTCCTCAAGCACGTCGGCAAGAGCTTTTAGCTTGGCCCCGGGGATATGACGAAATTGTTTTTTGTGGAGCTCGTCTACGGGAGCGTCGAGTTTTTTCAGAATTTCGAGGCCGGCAGGCGTGATGCGGGTTTTGATGACGCGGCGGTCTTCGCTCTGGCGTTCGCGGGTGATCAACGAGCGCTTTTCCATGCGATCGAGGAGACGGGTCATATCCGGGTCGCGGGAAATCATGCGGTCGCCGATGCGCTTGCAGGGGAGGCCGTCGGGGCCCGCGCCGCGCAGGATGCGAAGAACGTTGTACTGGGTGGCAGTGAGGCCGTAGGACTTGATGAGAAGTTCGCCATCCTGCGCGAGACGGTCTGCAAGGCGCAGCAGGGCGACGAAGAGTTTGGCTTCGAGGCTGGGCGAGATGGGCTTATACGCTTTTGCGGACTTCACGAAACGAATATAGTCGTGACAACGACTATTGTCAAGAGGAAAAACTCGGCCGGCAGGCGTCGGTCCAGGTCCGTTCGGGAGGAGGGCAGCGGATAAAGCTGCCGCCAGACAAAACAGGCACGGTCAGGATTTGAGGACATCAGGGTTTAGAAACAGGGCGGAGGTGGACTTCGCTGAGAAAACTTTGTGGGCCTTGGGTGGCGATCATGGCGACGGCGTGGGCGACGTCGTTTGCGGTGAGCACTTTGGCAGGGTCTTTGCGGCCGCTGCCAGAAAATTCAGTGAAGACGCTGCCGGGGCAGACAGTGCTGACGCGGATTCCGTGGGCACGCAGGTCTTCCGCCATACACCCACTGAGACCTTGCAGGCCCCACTTGGAGGCGCAATAGATGCCGCCGCCGGCGAAGGTGTTTTTTCCGGCGAGGGAGGAGATATTGATGATGTCGCCGGATCTGCGTTGGATCATGCCGGGGATGACGGCGCGAGAAACCAGGAACACGCTTTTGAGATTGGTGTTTAACAGAGTGTCCCACTCTGCCTCGGATTTTTCGTGGACCGGGCCGAACAGGCCCATGCCGGCGTTGTTGACGAGGATGGAGATGGGACCGAGTGCGGCCTCGGTTTGCCGAACGAGGGCGGAGACGTCAGAAGCGCGCGTGACATCGGCCGGTTCGGAATGGACGCCAACGCCGAGGGCGGCGATCTCGCTTGCAGCGCTGCGGAGGCTAGCGGTGTCGCGGCCGCAGATGGCCACCGAAGCGCCGAGGCTGGCAAGGCGGAGAGCGATGGCCTTGCCGATGCCGCGATTTCCACCGGTAATGAGGGCCACTTTGCCGACGACCGATTTACCGGAAAGCGGATTGGTTTCGTGAATGCTGTTCATGCGAATTCTTCCTTCCCCAGGCCACGTTTTTTGTGCCAAGCTCATCATATTCTGAAGAGCAGCCTCCGCAGAACAGGTTCCGGCAACACACGGATGCCGGACAGGTGCAAAAAACTCACCACACAGATGAAAACTGAGCCGAATACGCACGGTAATTTGCCAAGAGGCACGCTATTAAGGAGAAAGCGCGTTCGTTACGCGAAGAATTCCAGCGAGTGCGGACTTTTGTGTATCGGAACAGCTTGCGGTGGGTGCAGGCGTTTACCTATAATCCCAAGGATTTCCTACGGGCGGAGAGTTTGGCCCCGCGTCATTTTCTACGCAGTTCGCGGAAAGCACCGGAACGAAAATTTCAAAGGTCTGAAGTTTGAGCGAGGAGAATGGGAATGAACCGAATGAAACGAGTTGCGGGGCTGGCGATGTCCGTGTCGTTATGTTGGATGCTGGGCAGCGCAGCTATGGGCCAGGCGCCTGCGCCGGGGCAAGATGCCGGAAAACAGCCGTATACCATGCCGGAGTACAACGCGGAGCAGGCTTGCGGCAACGACAAGAATCCCAGCACGCAGGTGAAGTGCTTGGACGACTTCGTTTCTAAGTATCCCAATTCGAATTTGCTGGTTTACGTTTATCCGATGTACTACCAGGCGTACTTCCAGCTGAAGAATTACGCAAAAGTGATCGAGTACGCGGACAAAATGGTGGCGCTGGGCGATAAGGCGGATGCGAACGCGAAGTACGCGGCGCTGTACGCGCGCGCGCTGGCGTTCGGCAGTATGGCAGGAGCGGATCAAGCGACCAACGCGAAAACAGCGCTGGAGGCCGCGGAAGCCGGCTTGAAGCTCATTCCGGATCTGAAGAAGCCGGACCAGATCGACGACAACGCATTCAACCAGCAGAAGAAGCAGGCGACCAACTACCTGCACGTGACGGCCGCGCAGGCCGCAATGGTGAGCAAGGACTATCCAAACGCGATCAAATATTATAAGGCAGTGCTGGCGGATGGACCGGCGCCGGAAGTGGAAGCTGTTACCGAGTACCGCCTAGGACAAGCGTACCTGGGATCCAATCCGCCCCACCAGATTGAAGGATTCTGGCATGTGGGACGAGCAATTACATCGAAGGGCGCGACGCAACAGCAGGTAACGCAACTGAAGACTTATCTGCGAAAGCTGATCGTAAATTACCAGCAGGCAGCATGCGACACCCTGACGGATGCGGAGTTTAACGAATTGCTGCAACTGGCCGGGAGTTCCGCGGACAAGCCGGATACTTACAAAATTCCCAGCGCGGCGGATTTGGACGCGGCGCGTAAGGACATGACCATCGCTTCGGTGATCGCGGATTTGAAAGCCGGTGGCGACAAGGCCAAGGTGACGTGGCTGGCTTCGTGTGGATTGGAATTTCCGGATGTACCGGGGAAGCTGATGGAAGTCACCCCAGGCGCGACGCCCAATGACCCCGTGACCCTGAAACTAGCATTTGTGACCAACCAGGCCGAATTCGACGCCGCGACCACACCGAACATGGAAGTAAAAGTAGCGGGCCAGCCGGAAGCGGCGAAGCTCGACAAGGACACTACTCCCGCGCCGCGCTTTACCGGTACTCTGGTTTCCTACGATCCTGATCCGGCGTTCCTCTTGCATTGGGATAAGGCCAAAGTGAACGCGGAAGATCTCCAGCAGGAAAAGACGCCGGCCAAGAAGCCACCGGTGAGAAGGCCTGCGCCGAAAAAACCGTAAGGCAGAGTGTTCAAATTAGCTGTTGAAAGGGCTCTCCGAAGTTTCGGAGGGCCCTTTCGTTTGGTGTGCCGAGCAGGATGGTTCAGCTGAAGTTGGCAATCCAAGAGAGGTTCCTGGCTTGGTCCGGACGACGGGTTGGCAGGAACGTAAGCGGCCCTTATCGGGCAGCCAGAGGAGGCCGCCACGAGCGGGTAAGGAAGAATCGCTTAGCGTCTGCGGGCGCCGAGTTGATCGAGCTTGTATTCGCCGATCTTGCGGCTCAGGGTATTGCGGTGGATGCCAAGCATCCTGGCGGCGCGGCACTGGTTGCCGTCGGCACGTTCCAGAGTGCGCTTGATGAAACGCTTTTCGAATTCGCCGATGGCTTCGTCGAAAAGAATTCCCCGGTCCACCATCTGGGTAACAAGCCCTTCCAATTGGTCCTTCACGTTGTACGCTCCGCAGCTGATTTGCTCTTGAGGGCCGGATGCTAGGTCAGTTCGCGGCCAGTGAGAAGGCGAAAGGCCTCTCGGTACTTGGCACGCGTTGCAGCGACCACGTCGGGGGGCAGTTCGGGACCCGGAGGAGTTTTTGGCCACCGGATCCTTTCCAGATAGTCGCGGACAAACTGTTTGTCGAAAGAAGGCTGAGGGCCGCCGGGCGAGTATTGAGAGGCGGGCCAGAAACGGGAAGAGTCCGGAGTGAGAGCTTCGTCGATCCAGATCAGCTCGTTGTGCAGCTGGCCAAACTCGAATTTCGTATCGGCTAGGATGACGCCGCGAGGACCAGCGTAAGCGGCAGCGCGATTGTAGATTTCGAGACTGACGGCGCGGACTTCCTCGGCCAGCGGCCGTCCGACAAGGTATGCGGCATGCTCGAACGAAATGTTTTCGTCATGGCCGCTGGTTGATTTGGTAGCGGGGGTGAAAATGGGTTCGGGCAGCTTATCGGATTCGCGCAGGCCGGTTGGCAGAGTGATGCCGCAAACTTTTCCGGTCGCAGAGTATTCTTTCCAGCCTGAGCCGCTGAGGTAGCCGCGGACGACGCACTCGATGGGAAGCGGCTGAGTCTTGCGGACCAGCATGGAGCGGCCGGCGAGTTGATCGCGATACGTGTCGAACGGGGCGGGGAAGTCGTCGGCGCGGAGGACGTGACTCGGGACGACGGCTTTCAGCAAATCAAACCAGCAAAGAGAAATTTGCGTGAGGACTTTGCCCTTGTCCGGGATGGGCGTGGGCATGACGACATCGAAGGCCGAAAGGCGATCGGTGGCGACGATGAGGAGCTGGTCGCCGAGGTCGTAGAGATCGCGAACCTTGCCGCGCGCATAGGGCGCAAGGCCGGGAAAATTCGTTTCACGAAGAGCAGTCATGGCAGGCGCCGACGACACAGAACGTTCCCCCTGAACGAAGCGCGAGGATTCTAGCGCAGGGGGACGGGAAGTCAAAGAGAACGGCGGTGGATTTTTGTTGGAAAAGTTTCGCGCGTGGATCGAATCGCAATGGTTGCGAGAAATCGAAAACCGATTCCTCGCTTCGCTCGAGTTCCCACGCGGTCGGCGTCGCCGAGCGGATGCCTTGGGCAAAATGCGCAGCGACGCAGCGCGCAAGGAAATGCGAAGGAAGCTACGCGGCGGTGGCGGCCGCGGCAGAGTTGCGGCGCGTCGGCGCGGGGGATTCTTCGCCTTCCCAGCGGACGCTGACGATTTTCGAGACGCCGGGTTCCTGCATGGTGACGCCATAGAGGACGCTGCCAGTTTCCATGGTTTTGCGATTGTGCGTAACGACGATGAACTGAGTTTGCGCGCTCATTTCGCCGATGAGGCGAGTGAAACGGCCAACGTTGGCTTCATCGAGCGGAGCGTCAACTTCGTCGAGAATACAGAATGGGCTTGGCTGATAGCGGAAGATGGCGATGAGCAAGGCGAGAGCTGTCATGGCTTTTTCGCCGCCGGACAGCAGCAAGACGTTCTGCAAGCGCTTGCCTGGTGGTGAAGCGACGACGTCGATGCCGGCGTCACCGGAGCTGTCGGCTTCCGTCAAACGCATTTCGGCCATGCCGCCGCCGAAAATGGCGTGGAAAGCGGTGGAGAAGTTGGCGTTGATGGCGTTGAAGGCTTGCTCAAATTTTTCCCGGGAGATCTGGTCAAGTTCGGCGATGGCCTGTTGCGTGTCGGCGATGGATTGCAGCAGGTCATCGCGCTCCCGGGTGAGGAAAGTGAAGCGCTGTTCACACTCGTTGAACTCCTCGAGGGCCATCATGTTGACGGCACCCATGGATTCGATGCGCAGCTTCATTTCGCGGTAATTGGTTTCCGCCACGGCGAGCTCTTCGCCGGACATGAAGACGGCTTCGCTGGCGATCAGGTCTTCGGGTTGCGCGTTGACTTCGCTCATGCAGGTTTCGCGGAGGTGCTGCCGGTCGCTGTCGTTCTTGGCGCGCTCGACTTCGGCGTGGCTGCGCTGTTCGCGAAGCTGCTGCAACGATTGACGATCGGTGCGGAGGTGGTCTTCCATCTGCGTGAGGCGGGTGCGGCCCTCTTCCCATTCCTGCTCAAGTTCAGCCTGGCGCGTGCTGAGGCGAGATTTTTCGGCGCGAAGTGCTTCGAGTTGGCGGCTCAGTTCTTCGGATTGCACGACGAGCAGGTTGGCTTCTTCTTTGACGGAACTAGCTTGCTGCTGCAGAACGGATTCGCGGCGATAGAGCTCCGCGCGTTCCTGTTCGAGGTGCGCAGCGACCTGCTCGGCAGCGGTGAGACGCTCCTGGCGGGCGGCCATTTCGGCGCGACCCGCGGCAAGTTCGTCCTGTTCCGAATGAACCGAGTTGCGCAGCGCAACGAGGGAACCGCTTAGGCGTATGCTCTCGGCTTCCGCTTCCGCGCGGCTCAGGCTAGCGGTTTGGTGCTCGGCTTTGGCGCGTTCGGCGCGCTGGCGGACGTCGTTGACGTTGCGGCGCAACTGCTGAAGTTCGTTCTGGCAGACGGTGAGCTCAATGCCGAGTCTGGCAAGCTCACTTTGTGTCTGTTGATGCTTGTGAGCGGCGCTCATGACTTCGCGTTCCGCTTCGCGCTGGCGGGCCGTAACGTTTTCCAAAGCGGACTCGGTTTGAATGAGCTCGGCAGTGACACGCTCCATTTCGGATTGCATTTCGCTCAAACGAACTTCGAGCGCCGCGACTTCGGCATCGAGAGCGCGGAGTTCGCGCTTCATGCCGAGCGGGCCGGCTTCGTCGGGGCGGCCGCCTGTGACCATGCGGCCTTGATAGCAAGTGCCGTCGGGAGTGACGAAGGCGTATTGCGGATTTTCGCGCGCTAGTTTTTCCGCCGCGGAGGAGCTGTCTGTTAAATATGCTGCGCGGAGACGCGGCAGGAATTGTTTGGCGGCGGGACCGAGCGGATCACGGAATTCGACCAGCTTGTCCAGTCGGGCGAAGACGCCGTCTTCCATCCGGAAGGGAATGATGGGCTCGTATTCGTCGACACGGAGATTCTTGGTGGAGTCCACGAAGAAAGTAGCGCGGCCGCCGACTTCGTCGCGGAGCAGGGAAACGCCGGCGCGGGCGTGGTCGAAGGTTTCGACGACCACGTATTCGAGTTCATCGCGGAGATATTGTTCGATCGCGCCCTCATGCTGTTCGGGGACCTCGGCGTAGTCGGCGAGAACGCCGACGGCGCGGAAATCCTGGCGGCCGCCGCGTTCGTTGGCTGCGAAGAGCTTCTGCACTGCGTCGGCGGTGTACGAACGATCGTTGAGAATCTGCGTGAGCGTAGCGTGGCGAGCGCGGACACCGGCGAGCGAGTCGCGCAGAGTTTCATTGTGCTTGGCGCGTTCTTCGCGTTCGGCGCGGAGAGCATGCAACTTGGATTGAAATTCGACGCCTTGCTGCTTCAGCGCATGGAGCTGGCCATTGGCACCTTCGAGGACGTGCGCGGCATCCTCGGCGTCGGCGCGCAGGCGAATGGAAAGCTCCAGCAGTTCGTGTTCGCTGGCTTCGCACTTGCGCAGCGCTTCGCCCTGGTGGACAAGAGCCTCTTCGGCCTGCTTTTGTTCGCCGTGCAGTCGTAAGAGGCTTTCGCCGGCCTGAGAAGCAGCTTTGCGTAGAGCTTCGATTCTAGCTTCGGAATCGGAAATTTCGGCCATACGCGTTTGCGCCTGAAGCTGCAATTCGATCACGCGGGAAGCCAGGCCGGTGGCTTCTTCGCGAAGCAGGGCGACGGTCTGCTTCTGTGAAGCGTCGCGCGTTTCCCAGTCATTGGTTTGCGCAGAGACGGTGCCGAGATCAGCGCCAATTTGATCGCGGCGGCCTTCGAGTTCCGCGGAACGCTGGGTGTTGAAGGCAATTTTGTTTTCCGCGCGATCGGCTTCGAGAGCGGTGAGGTTCAGCTGGTTCTGATTCTGCCGAATCTCGGTGTCCAGCTCGTAGTTGCGCTGGCTGAGCCGGTCCTGCTGGCCTTCACGTTGCTGGATGGCTTGCGCGTTCCGGGCTTCCGCGGCGGCGAATTCTTCCAGTTGTTTGGCGATGCGCTCGGCTTCGGTTTCGAGCTCGCGCGCTTTGCCTGCCAGCATCTGGCGAACGATGCCGCGCATCTGTTCGCGAATTTCCGAGTAACGGCGGGCTTTGGCGGCCTGGCGCTTGAGAGAGCCGAGTTGCTTTTCCACTTCGACGACGATGTCGTTGACGCGCGCGAGATTCATCTTGGAGGACTCGAGCTTGGCTTCGGCGAGGCGCTTTTTGGTTTTGAATTTGGTGACGCCAGCGGCTTCTTCGATGATGGCGCGCCGCTCCATCGGTTTTGTGGAGAGGATTTGACCGATACGGCCCTGCTCGATGATCGCGTAGGAGTCGGGACCGAGGCCGACGCCCATGAACATGTCCTGAATATCGCGGAGGCGGGCAACGCGACCGTTGATCAGGTATTCGCTTTGGCCGCTGCGATAGAGACGGCGGCTGACAACGACTTCGCCGGGCTTGGTGACCAGGACGGGCTTTTCGGATCTTTTCTTGCGCGTGTTTTTGAGAAATTCTGGTTTGCCTTCTTCGCCGGCTGCGGCGTCATCGGCAACGGGAACTTCTGACGAAGGACCCTGCTCGGAGACTTTTACCTGGGGCTGCGCAGGGACGTCGGCGAGAATGTCATTTTGTTCGGCGCGCGCCGATGCGTCCGCGCCGGCGAAGTCAGCGGGTTGCCGTTCCTCTCCCGGTTCAGGGGCGCCGGATTCCATGACAAAGCGCGCGGCTTCGGCCAGTTCGGGGTCTTCCAGCGTGATGGTCACTTCGGCGAGGCCCATCGGGGGGCGCTTGACGGTGCCGTT
>Ga0075425_100006310_pt1 | contig 12414 bp, 8 predicted proteins | sample SoiMethybrSBSTD4_FD_75300 | JGI IMG/M metagenome (GOLD analysis project Ga0075425, IMG submission 75300) | Bulk soil microbial communities from a Populus tree surrounding site in Tennessee, USA - Soil MetaG P. TD hybrid SBSTD4 | ecosystem: Environmental > Terrestrial > Soil > Tree plantation...
AATGTCGCCGAAGTGGTCGCGACCGCCGGCAGCATTCATTTCTGGAGTGCGTCCGAATTCCTGAAGGATGCAGACCATGGTTTCATCGAGCATCGTTTTTCCAGGTTCATGGCCGGGAGTCTTCATCAGGTCTTCCATCAGGGCCGAAAATGCCCGGTCGAACCTGGGGACGCTCTCGTATACCGGAAGATTTTCGGCTGTTGGAGGAATGCCGTGGCCGTACAGATTCGAATGGTTGTCGAATATTCCGTTCCGGCCGTTGTAGCCATTGGCGACCCACAGGAATCGTGCTCCGGCATCGGCCATCAGCATATTTCGCGCTAGCAACATGCCCAGACCCAGCTTCGTCGCTCCCCTGTCCAGATCCACGCCGTAGCGCTTCTTGTCCTCGTCGGTCAACTGGAGAGCTTTCTTAAATCGCTGATCGAGCAAGATATGGACACCATAGTCATAAGACGCCTTGTACTCATCGCTCTTCGGACCAAGCTTTCCGGCACCCTCGTCGGCAACCTCGGCCCACCTGCCCAACGCTTCCCAACGCTCGGACAAGAGCGAGTCGCTTTTCGCGTCCTGACTGCCTCCGAAGCTTGTGAATACGCTGTTGGTATTGAGGTCCAACCCGGCGTAGCGCGGGGACAACATACCGGATCCGATGGGAGGGCAGCGAATATTCCACTGATCAAAACTCATATAGGTCGGGAACGTGTCGGAGTCTTTTCGCTCGTGCTCGAGTTCTTTAGAGATGATGCTGCCCATTGCGGGGACCTCGCGAACAATCGCGGTATTCAAGGCGCGACCCGCCTGTGTATGGTACTGGGCCGGGAAGTGAACGAGCGCGCCTCCCCTCATCGTGCGAACGATGCTGGCCTGCTTTGCCCACACGTCAATGCCCCGTGGGAACAGGGTTTTTGACAACATCAAATCCGAACTGATCTTCTGAATGTTCAGATCCTTCGCCGTCCACTTGGTTTCATGAAGGTCGAAAATTTCCCACGGACTCGGGGCGCCACCATTTTGGATCACAATAACGGAGCGTGCCGTCTTTCGTGGCGTGATCTTCGCACCTTGTGCAGCTTTAATCTGTTTTGGAGCCGCAATTTGGTCAGCGATCGTCGCGCCCATGGTGATGCCGAACAATTTCAGCAGGTCGCGGCGGCTCAAATCCCTAAGTCGTTCTCTCATTAGTTTCTTCTCCTCGCTCCAAACGTTAATTCCGTATGATTGCTGGCTATTCCAGCATCGCCCAAGTTGGCTGCGCCCTGTTGCTACGCTAGGCGCAGCCGTTCATATTGTCGCTATCAATGATTCAGCAGGAACTCCGGAGTGTTCAACATTACCCACTGCATGGTCTCAAGACCCTGGTTCCGACCCTTTTCTGCGATCAAATGCTTCGCGTACTCCACCTCGCCCGCGGTAGGAAAACGGGAGAGACTGGCCAGGACCAACTCTTCGACGATTTGATCGTCCGATTTGCCGGCATTTATTAAGTTCGCAACACGGGTTTTGCCATCAGCGATTACACGGTTGGTCACAACCGTCGAACTCATCATCATCATCGCTTGTACTGCATTCGCCATACTCTTATCAGCGGGCGGGAGCGCTCGCTCTGACTGGTAGTACGCCTGCATGAACGCAAAGACTTCTTTATTCAAAGGATTCGCATCCGTTCTCATCTTTGCGGGGTTGGTCAGCTCCTTAACGTACTTGTAGTTCTGTCCGTACTCCCTCACCGGGAACGGTGCGTCGGTGGCCTCAGCGACCAGGTCGACGGCCTCAGGACCCGTCAAAATGCGAGCGAATCGGCGTGCATGGTACGAGATGTACTGATCCTTCCACTGCCCATCAAATTGCGTGGAGAGCTGATAGGAGTTGGATTTCATGATCGTCTTGATCACATGCTGGATGCTGAAGTTATTTGAACGGAAATCTTGAGCCAGGGCCTCCAGCAATTCAGGATTAGTCGGCTGAATCGACCACGGCGCAGGTGGCGGATTCTTTGGATCCAGGCGCTTCAGATCGAAACCATCGTAGGGTTCGACCAGACCAATCACCATCAACTTTTGCCAAACTATGTTGACCGCCGCACGTGCAAATTGGATGTGGGTCGGCAAGATTCTGCCCAAGGCCTTGCGAGGATTTTCGCCGGGCTTCGGTTTTTCTCCAGTCAGGAAGAAAGCCGGTTCGTAGGTTTTGCCGTCGCGCGGGAAACGATTCTCAGCCGGAGTGTAGTAGTTTCCATCGTCCTTGGTGTTATATCCAGGCGCCAGGTCGTCCATCGAAGGAGCGCCGTTCTGGAATCCCTGCGACGCCGTGAGCCGTGCATTCCCGAAGAACGCCGACTGCTGCCAGAAATCGCTTCTCTTCATGCTGGCCAGGAAGAGATTAACGGTGTCGGCATGACCCGCGCCGTTATGGCAGGAGAAGCAATCCATCGTGACGCCAAGAAACACGCGCCCAATGTCGGACGTGACTTCATCAGCCCAATCGAGGCGGTTAAAAGATTTCAGTGAGTCACTGTCGGTGACGAAGATGCATCGCGTGTTCGTGTAGGTCGTGGGATCAAAGTACATTCCCGCCGGCTGTCCGCCGAGGTATTTGGTGGTCGCCGTCACGATGTCATAGAAGACGTCGTTATACGGCCGATCCGCCTTCAGCCATTGCTTGGTAAAAAGGTGGAACCGCGCGTCGTCCTCTCTGTTCAATTCGCCGTAGTGGTATGCCCACTGATCCGCGAATGCATCTGTCCCAATCAGAGAGTCGATAAGTTTGTCGCGTTTGTTTGGATCTTTATCAACAAGAAACGACCGGACCTGATCCGGAGTCGGTAACAGTCCGGTTGCATCGAGGTAAGCCCTTCGCAAAAACTCTGCATCGCCCGCGAGAGGCGCGTGTGGAATCTTGTCACGCTCCATCCTGCCAAGGATGAATTCATCGACAAAATTCTTTTTAGCGATCGGCGCGTAGGACGCGGGACCGGGCGGCAAACCCGCAGCGACAGCTTCCGTCAGCTTGCTGGCGTCTTTCGCTTTATCTTGCGGCTGAAACAAAGCGCCATGCGCTTCTTCGATGCGGTTATCATCCAGTTTTTGCTGGGTTGGCTGCGACGGGTTTTGCTGAGGCAGCGCGGTTATCGCAAGCGTCAGAGCTAAAACCATCGTGATTAGTACAACCAATTTCGTGGCTTTCACCTTTGCGTCCTCCTGAAATCTGAGCGGCTGATTGGGCTTGATTACTCGATAGATTGCACGTGCTTGTTAATAGTTGCGTATCATATATCTCACCCAAGTGCATGTCAATGAAGAGAAACCCGTTACAAGCGGCTTCTTTGAACCACGCGCTTCCGCCCGGCTAAAACTTTACTGCAAGGGCCTATTTATGCGGCCAACACGTTCGAATTCGGGGTTATTTTCTATCCTTATTGCATAGGGAAAACCGGCTATCCAGCCCAAAAACAACGGCCTTCCCCAGTTCTGAGGAAGGCCGGAACTACAAATTGCCCGGTGGCCGGGATTCACATCAGAACAAATACTTCAACGCGAACTGCATGATTCTTGCATTAAGCGACGAAGTGATCTGTCCGAAGCGGCTGTTTCTGAAATTCATTTGAGGAGTGCCGAGACGAAGACTATTCGTGAGATTGAATGCCTCAGCCCGGAACTCCAGTTTCTGCGCTTCTTTCACTCTGAACTCTCGTGACAGCGCGGCATCCAGCTGAAACGTCGACGGTCCCTGGATGTTCGCCGGCCGCATGTTTCCAAGCGTACCGAGTGGCGGACGCGCAAACGCAGCCGGGTTCAGATACTGCTGATAGCCTTTGTTCGCAGTGTACACATCCGCGGCCACCTGGTCGGGACGCTGAACTGTGCAGCAACGAGAGTCACCCATCAATGCACGATCTTCTCCCGCGATCGCAGTCAGGAACTGCCCCGTAGAGAATCGATAAATTCCCGACAAGCGCCACCCACTGGCCACCCTGTGCAGCACGTGATTCGTGAACTCCGGAGTCGGAGCTACCGCCGTCAAATTCAGAACGTGACGACGATCCGATTCGCAATTGCCGCGATCGAAATCACGATCGTTGGGATTCTCATATTCTCCGCCCTCGTTGTTGTTGAAGATATTCAGAAGGCCGATGCAATGAGACAGCGTGTAGTTCGCACCGAAGTTCACTCCGCTCGCGGCGCGACGCTGAATGGACAGCAGCATTCCATGGTAGTTTCCGGTGCCACCGTCTTCACGATCGTTCAACACACCGATGAACTGGCCATCCTGCGGGCGTTCCAGGTAGAGACGCCGTCGATTATCCGTGTTGTTGGTTGTCGAGCACGTCGTACCTGTTGGTCTGAGAGTGTAGCCTTGCGCGGTGCAAACGCCGTTGATTGGTGCACCCGGGAAATACACGGCATTGTTCCGAGCCTGCAGTGCCCAAATGTGAAGTGAAGTACTTCCGATGTAACTCGCCGAAGCGACCCAGTTGGATGCGAGTTCTCTTTGAATACTGAGATTCCACGACTCAACGACCGGCTGTTTCATTTTGTAATTCATGAAACCGGCGAATATCGCAAAGGGATCGAACTTTCCGCTTCCGGGCGTATACGGAACCGGACTGCCACCCGGATAGTCGCTCCACGGATTGTCAAAGCCGCCCGAAGGATTTGTAGCGTTGACTCGGAAACCCCAAGGCGGAGCACTCGCGCCGCCGCCAAAAAGTTGCGAGATCGTGAAGTCCGTGGCCCTGCCGGCGGACGCGCGAACTGAAGTGCGCCCATTGCCTTCCACATCCCACGCAAAACCTACGCGGGGATTGAAAACGAGCCATATGTTCTCCATCGGCCCACCCGTTGCCGGGAAACCCTCGTCGCCTGGATAACGGAAGCCGGCAGGAGCCTGCGGATAAATCTTGCTCTTCACGCGCTGCTGGAAAAGGGCGTAATCAAAGTGGTATGGGACGCCGAGATTCTGGTCGAGCGAGAAATACGGCTCCCAGCGCAGCCCGTAATTCAGCGTCAGTCTCGGCTTCACCTTCCACACATCGGCGACGTACACCGTTGCGTAATTATCACGGCTCGCCCACGCGGTATCCGTGCCGTGTTCAAGAGTGGTTAGTCTTCCCGTCAGGAAGTCGGCCATGCCCAAACCCGTCGCGGATCCGCTGAACGAATACTGTCCAACTGCGCGCGTGGCTGCGAACTGGTTCGTCCGCCAATGCGCGAGGTTGAAGCCGATCGACATCTGATGAGTTCCGTGAACCATGTTGAGGTCGTCGCTCATCTGGTAGGCGGTCGTGCGGAACGTGGCGAAAGAATTACCACCGAGAACGAATCCGCCGGTGACGTTGATGTCAATGCGGTCTTTGAAACTCGTGTAGCTGTTGACGCCGCGTCTGCGACCGAAAAGTTCGGCGCATGATAGCGCTTGTGGGCTGTACGGTTCACCGCGAGACGAAATGCATTGACTGGCCTACAGCGTTGCTTCGTGTTTCGACCTGAGCAACATTGGCCTCAACTTGCACCTGTTCGGTAACCTGCCCCACTTCAAGTGTTGGATTGACTACAATGTTGGCATTGACCTGAAGAAGGATTCCGGTTTGCACGAATGTCCGGAATCCCGGCAGTGCTGCATCGAGTTTGTACGGCCCAGTAACAAGATTGGGCAGAGCAAATGTTCCAGTTTCATTTGTTACAGTAGTGCGTGCGACCCCAGTTTCCGTTTGTGTTGCCGTTATCTCAACCCCTGGCAACACGGCCCCGCTTTGATCTTTCACCGTGCCGGTAATCTGCGCCGTGGCCTGAGCCCAGGCAGTGCCGCAGGTTAACCCGGTTCCTAGCCCCACCACCAATAACGCAAACAGAATGCGTTTCATCAGCCCTCCTTTGAACACTTCAATGAAACTCCCACCAATTGGTCTTTTTTTTGGTCCTTACGTAATTACTGCCGGGATACTAGTGTTCGTTGCCACGCCCTGTCAACATTGCCCGACTCCGAAATCCAACATAAGAAATGTCTTCGTTGATTGACAGGGAGCACTTGCCACGCCTAGTATCTCGGCCAGTAATTGAGTAACGGATGCTTGGTTGGAGGGAACAGATGAAACGTATTGTAGTCATTTTATTCGTTACAACGCTCGTGGTCACGACACTGACTGCTACCGCATGGGCGCAAGCGACAGCCCAGATCAGCGGCTCAGTCCGCGATCAAAGTGGCGCGGTGTTGCCAGGCGTTGAAGTCACTGCCACGCAGACGAGCACCGGTATAACTCGGACCACCGTCAGCAATGAAACCGGAGCTTACCTGATGCCGAATGTACCGATTGGTCCGTACCGCCTGGAAGCGTCATTACCCGGATTTCGCACATTTGTGCAGACCGGGATTGTTTTGCAGGTGAATGATGAACTCGCCGTCAACCCCACACTGGAGGTTGGACAGGTCTCCGAACAAGTTGAGGTCACAGCCAACGCCGCGCAGGTTGAAACGCGCTCGACTGCGGTAAGCCAGGTCATCGAAAACACGCGGATCTTGGAACTTCCGCTGAACGGAAGACAGGTCACCGACCTCATCACACTGTCAGGCGCAGCGGTGCAGGTGGCCACCGGCAGTAACCAGAGTATGCCCGGCGGTGTTTTGATCTCCATTGCAGGCGGGTTATCGATGGGCGTCGGATATTACCTTGATGGTGCGATGCACAGCGATCCGTATGAAGGCGCAAATCATCCGATGCCGTTTCCCGATGCGCTGCAGGAATTCAAGGTCGAAGCCAGCGGACTCGCAGCCAATAGTGGCATGCGGTCCGGAGGCGCCGTCAACGCCGTGACAAAGTCGGGGACCAACGAGTACCACGGCGACCTGTTCGAATTTGTCCGAAATTACATGTTCAACGCGAGAAACTTCTTCGCCGACAGACGCGACTCGCTGAAACGCAATCAGTACGGCGGAACATTTGGCGGACCGATCCGTCAAAACAAATTGTTCTTCTTCGGCGGCTATCAAGGAACCAAGACCCGTTCGGATCCGGGTACGACAATCAAATATGTTCCGACGGCTGCGATGCTCGCCGGCGACTTCAGAACGTTCGCTTCCCCGGCCTGCAACGCCGGGAGGCAAGTCAATCTCGGCGCGCCATTCGTGAATAACCAGGTCAATCCCACGTTGTTCAGCAAACCTTCAGCGGCCATCGCGGCCAAGCTTCCGAAAGCGCAGGATGATTGCGGAAAGATCACGTACGGGCTGATCAACAAAATCAATGAAAACCAGGCAGTAGGCAAAGTCGATTACCAGTTAAGCGACAAACATAGCCTGTTCGGTCGTTATCTAATGACGACGTACCTGACCGAACCGCCAATGCACTACGCGAAAGAAAACATCCTGACGAGCACGAACGCCGGCTTCGACAACCTGGCGCAGTCCTACGCGATGGGGAGCACGTATTTGATCAGCCCGTCCATGGTCAATGCGTTTCGCCTGACGGTGAACCGAACCGCGGTTGCCCGTATTCACGAGCCGAATTTTTCCGCTCCATCGGTTGGAGTAAATAGCTACAGCGTGTTTCCAGACTTCATTGTTGTTAGCGTAACCGGCGGATTCAATCTTGGCGGCGGAACTCAAAGCCTGGCGACGTTCCGGACGACGACATACCAGCTGAACAACGACATCAGCCGGATTTCCGGAAACCATCAGACCGCCTTCGGTGGGACCGTGGCGCAGTGGCGGGTGAACCAGTTCGCGCACACAAATGATCCGGGAACGTACACCTTCAATGGTACGTCGACTGGTCTGGGCATGGCCGACTTCATGCTTGGACGACTGTCTCAAATGGGCCATGGTTCACAAGTGGCGTGGGGAACACACCAAAATTACACGGCACTGTATGTGGCCGATGTATGGAAGCTCACACCCAGACTCACCATGAATTACGGCGCGCGCTGGGAGCCCTTCCTGCCGCTCAAGTTCAACCTCGGAATTCCGCACCTGTTCGATGATGACCGATTCCACAAGGGCATTCACAGTAAGGTGTATCCGAACGCCCCGGCCGGCCTCTACTTCCCGGGCGATGACGGATTCCCCACGAACCGTTCGGAGATCAACAACAAGTGGGGAATCTTCAACCCACGTTTGGGTTTTGCATGGGATCCAAGCGGCGACGGCAAAACTTCGATTCGAACGTCGGTTGGGCTTGCCACGGATTTTGTGAAAGGCCGTCAGTTCGGTTCCGGTGCCAGCGCTCCGCCGTGGGGATTCCAGGTGACCGTCACCAGTCCGCCGGGAGGATTTGAAGATCCCTGGGCCGGTTACCCCGGGGGCTCGCCCGTGCCGTTTACGCCATCGCCATCCTCGGCGCGCTTCACGCCGTTCGCCCAATTCCTGCCGGTCCAACGAAAGGACATGCAGCCCCCGTACGTGTTATCGCGCACCCTCAGCATTCAAAGACAACTCTCTTCCGATTGGCTTGCATCCGCCAGCTACATCGGTAGCAACTCTGTGCACCTCTGGGTCGTGAAGGATCGGAACAATGCGATCTACATCCCGGGCGGCCCGTGCACGATCGCGGGCGTCGTTTACCCCACTTGCTCAACAACGGGGAACACGAATCAGCGGCGAAGATTGTTCATTGAGAACAACGTCGACGGTGGATTTTACGGGCTGATCAATTCAAACGGTGACGACGGCACATCGACCTACAATGGCCTGCTGCTCTCGATCCAACGCCGTGCCGTAAAAGGCGTGAGCATCGGCAGTAATTACACGTGGTCACACTGCATTGGACCCCACGACCTCTTCTCGCACAACAGTTCCGGCGGTTCGCTCATTCCTGAGAACCGGAATTTCGACCAGGGCAACTGCGATTCGGACCGGCGCCAAGTATTCAATGTGACTTCGTCGGTACAAACGCCACAGTTTGCAAATTCGACACTGCGAACGATCGCAAGCAACTGGCGGTTGTCGGGCATCTACAAGTACTCGACGGGAGATTACATGACAATCTTTACGGGCCTCGATCGAGCGCTGAACGGAGAGATCGGACCGCAGCGTGCCATGCAGCTGCTGGGCGATCCGTTCGCGAATCGCAGCGGGCTGACGTATATCAACATCAAAGCATTTGAACAGCCGGCTCTCGGCACGATCGGTAATATGAGTCCCGCGAATATCGTGGGGCCGAGTCAGTTCCAGTTTGATTTGTCTCTGTCGAGAACTTTCAGAGTTCGCGAAAATCAGATGTTCGAGTTCCGCGGCGAGGCTTTCAACGTGACCAATAGCTTGAGGCGGGACGATCCAACGAACACGCTCAACAGTAATATTTTTGGTCAGATCCAGAGTGCGAAGGATCCAAGAATTATGCAGTTCGCACTGAAGTACATCTTCTGAGGAAAAAGATTGTAAAAAAATTCGGGGTCAGACGTAATTCGGGGACAGACGCATAAATCACCTAATTAGACCAAGTACTTTTGAAGCTAATTAGGTGATTTATGCGTCTGTCCCCGAATTACGTCTGACCCCGAATTTTTCCCCGAATATTATTTGCGGTGATCTTGACTGCGGTCAATCAGAAACCCGATTGCTCCGACGATACCCATCGTGACGAGTACGGTTAACGCTGCTTTCAAAGCCAGATCCATAAAACTCCTGCTCTAGAATGACCCGCCGATGAACGGCATCATGCGGCCGAGCCAGATGATGCCAATCCAAAGAAGAATCGTGAGGCCCGCCATGAACTTGCCGCTTACAGGCGCGTCCATGCCCCCTTCGACAGCCCATGCTTCGTCGAAAACAGTGAAATAGAGAACATTGGCCCCGGCGATCATCGTTAAGGCCATTTTGTATTCCAGCGCAATGTTCTGTGTGTACTGATCGGGAACAGTGACGAAGAATATGATACCCGTGACTACGTTGATGACGAATCCGAGAACGCCCCACGGCAGCAGCCGGTGCACGGCCGAGAATGAGATATTCTTTGCCACACCGAGCATTCGCAGATTGACGATGAGCACAACGCCCATAAGCATGGTCAGGCCGATGAAATGAAGAGTCTCCATCGTCGGCCATGCCCAATTGGTCGTGTTCACGAAACCTTGAACTGACGAAGCCTTGAGTAACTCGGCGCTCGGTGCTGTCGCGTCACCCGCAGCTTGAATCTCAGGATGACGGATTTCGCCGCCGATGTTTGCGGCTCTTGCCATCAGCCCAAACGTGATGAGCGAAATCAGCAGGATAGCCGTCATGTTCCAGCCCGGGATATGGGAGGTCCGGCGATACTGCCACAACCCTAGCCATGACAAAACGCCGGTGACTGTCATGAACAGGAATGCCAGAAGCGCTGCGTCCTCATGCGTTGCCGTCAGCGTCTCGGACACGCCTTCTTGACCGACAACTGCCGCCTGAGCGGCCTTTCCGGTCATAAATGTCGGGATAGTCAGCAGGCCGATGCCAAGAAAGATTACAAGACTGGCCCGCTTTAGATCATCACTCTTGCGAATCAGGGCGATCAGATAAAGGCCGAGCCCAACACTGAAGCCGACTGTCGGAAAGTGATTAAGCAAAAGATGTAGATGCGCCAAATTTGCCAAACTCATAATTTAACCGCCTTGTGATACAACGCCGGGGCCCACGTAAGCCAGCAAACGGCCGGCTGTTATAGCTCCCATCCAGCAGAGGATCGATGCAAACGCAATGAGCTTGCCGTTCATATCGATCGGCCTCTTATCAACAAGAGGATCATCGAAAATCTTCCGCTGATTAAGTGCCATTGCAACAGCCAGACCGATGAACACAAGTTTGGTCCAGAAGACCGGGCTCACCGATTTCGTTGTCGCATCGAGCATGAACAGCACGATGCCGGTCACCAGGTTGACCCAGAAACCCGCCCACATGAATGGCAGAACCTTTTTAATGTCTGCCAGGCGCACTTCAGACGCGCAACCAAGCAGACGGAGATCGATCAGCGCGCTAATTCCAGCCACGAAGCCCATTCCGACCGTGTGGAGAAACAGTACGCTCGGGTAAGCCAACAGCGAATTCGACTCGCGAACCCATGTTGAAAACCCGCTTTGTTCGAGCGTATCCAAGAAATTCATCATATAGAAAATATCCTGTGAAGAGTGGGCCGCCAATATACAAGAACCGAGCATTTGTGCAAACAGCAAAAATGACTTTCGGTTCATTGACATAGCGACGGCGGACAGGGTACAGTCACCCGCAAAGTGTTCTAAATAACCGATCGATGGCTCCATGCAGGAGGTTCTGGATGAAGAAGTTGCTCTCATTACTGGTTCTGCTCACCGCACTCTTAACGGTCGCCGGACCGCTATTCGCGCACCATGGCCGCGGCGCCACCTATGACATGAAAAAAGAGGTCGCCCTGAAGGGCACGATAACGGAAGTTTATTGGCGCAATCCTCATATCCAGGTTTCCGTCGATGTAAAGGACGAGGCCGGCAAAGTCACCACATGGGTGATCGAACATAGCAATATTACGACGCTCGCAATGCAGGGTTATGGCAAAACGACATTAAAGGTCGGCGACAACGTCACAGCCTACGTCCATCCCGGCGCTGCCGGCCAGCCCGTTGGCCTTTGCGTCAAGTTCGTTATGGCCGATGGAAAAGAAGTATTCCAACGCAACGCTGGTGTCGACTAGCCCGCGAGGTTCATCGATGCGAAATAGATCTTTGTTTTTGATACCGCTACTGTTTGTCCTGCTTTCATTGGCAGCATACGCTCAGGCACCAGCCGCACAGGGCAAGTTCGATCCACATGATTTCTCCGGCATCTGGCTCAGGCGCGGTGGTGACCGTGGAATCAGCCCCAAGGCGCCACCAATGACGCCTGCGGGCGAAGCTCGAATGAAGCTAAACATTCCTGCGCGCAGCCGAAGCCCACTCGCGAAAGCACCCGACGATCCTTCGACATCCAACGATCCGGCCTTCTCGTGCAACCCGAAAGGATTTCCTCGCATCCTTATTGATACGGCTCACGACTATCACGAGGTCGTATACACGAAGGATGGACGGATGTTGCAACTCTGGCAGGAAGAACGCCGCCCTCGCGAAATCTGGCTGGACGGCCGTAAGGTTCCGTCAGGCGAAAATCTGGACAACCTCGGGCCCGCATGGTACGGACACTCTGTCGGTCACTGGGAAGGAGACACTCTCATTGTCGAAACCGTCGGTCTCGATGATCGAGCATGGGTCGACCTTTTCGGTTTTCCGAAAAGTACCGAGGCGCGCGTGGTCGAACGGTACAAGAAAGTTGATGCCGACACAATGACCGTACAACTCACTCTTTACGATTCGAAGTATTACACCGCTCCCTGGGAGTCGGACGTGAAGACCTGGAAGAAACAGCCTCGCGACAAAGTCACGTTCTTCGGATGGTACGGGCTATTTTCCGGCGCTGGAGAATTGATTTGCGCGCCAATGAATG
>Ga0075425_100006313_pt1 | contig 12410 bp, 9 predicted proteins | sample SoiMethybrSBSTD4_FD_75300 | JGI IMG/M metagenome (GOLD analysis project Ga0075425, IMG submission 75300) | Bulk soil microbial communities from a Populus tree surrounding site in Tennessee, USA - Soil MetaG P. TD hybrid SBSTD4 | ecosystem: Environmental > Terrestrial > Soil > Tree plantation...
TCAGGCGCTCCAGTGCCGGGCCGTAAAGGCCGCATCCGGAGCCGTGACCTCCAGCGGCCGGTCTCCCGGCTGTCGCTCGACCTCGACCCCGCCCCGCAGCACCGTCACGACGAACGCCGCAGCCTCACCGGCTGCCACCCCCAACGCCGTCCACGGCAGCGCCACTTCCAGCGACGTCGCCGCAGCCGCCACGGAGCCGCGGGCGTCCGCCGGCACCCAGCCGCTGCCGTCTCGGGTCCAGAACGAGGCCGCCAGCCGGCCCTCGCTCGCGCGGACGACGAACCGGAGGCCGTCGGGCGCGAGAAAGGTCAGCGCGACATCGAGGCCGCCGGCGAGCAAATCAACGGCCGCTCCCTGGGTATCCACGCGGACGTACAGGCGTTCCGGATCGAACCCGAACCGCACCGCCTGGATGTGCGCGGGCGCGGCCTCAGCGCGGTGCATCGCGCCCGCCGTCTCACGGACGAGGAACGCCCCGGCGCCGAGCCATTCGAAGTAGCTCGTGTCCTCGCCGTCGACCGTCGGCGTAACGAAGCCGCTGGGGTCGGTTTGAGCGACAGGCGCCGGCCGGGTCGAGATGTTCCGCAGATACAGATCGTCCGGGACGGGCTGGCCGAGCAATCGGTACGCGTTGCGCAAATGCCGCCGGAACAGGTCGTCGAATTCGAGGTCGTGGGCCGACGAATGGTCGTCGCCGTACCACCAGAACCAGTCGCTGCCTTCGGCGATGAGGACTTCCTCGCGCGCGGCGGCGGCGTCCGGCGCGCTGCCGGCCCGCTCGAGTGCGTCGCGCGCGTCGCCCAGCTGGCTCCACGCGCGCTGGTCGTCGGCGTGGCCGATCCAGATGTAGAAGTTCGCGTCGATCCACGAGCCCGGGAAGATTGTCGCCAGCTCGCCGCCTGGCGCCGCGCAGGCCTCGGCCATCGTCACCGTCCGGACCTCGGGATGGCTGGACAGCCGCCGATACAGCGCTCGCAGGAACGGGCGGCCGCCGCCCTCGAAGTGTTCCCAGGCGTTCTCGCCGTCCACGACGATCGTGATGACGGGGTCTCCCCTGCCGCCCTGGGCGCGGTAGGCGCGCCCGGCGTCGGCGAGGCGCGCCGCGAAGTCCTCGGCAGCGGCCTCCGCGCTCCACGACGCGTACGCGAAGCCGATCAGATCCGAGAGCACGTGGTCGCGGAACAGGCACGACACAGACGCCCCTCCGGCGCTGATCCGATATGGCTGATACAGACGATCGGCCTGTTCCACGCGCCCGTTCCCGTCGCGCGTGAACGTCACGCCGAGCGTCCGGCCGAGAATCTGTTCGTCGGTCGCCATCCACCCGAACCCTGCGGCGGCGACCAGCGGCACCATGGCGTCCGAGACGGACCCCTCGGAGGGCCACACACCCGTGGGCGCCGATCCAAACAGCCGCTGGTGATGCGCGGTGGCCCGCGCCAGCTGCTCGGCTGCGTCCTCGGGATGGACGAACGGACGCCGCGGCCGTCGCGCCTCCGGGTGCGTCCGGAGGTAGATGTCGGTGTCGCAGAGGAGCGGCAGGATCGGATGGAAGAACGGCGACGTCGACAGTTCCACCTGCCCACGCGCCGCGGCGGCCGCATATTCCGGAACGACGCGCCGCAGCAGCTCGAGCTCCACTGCACGCAGCGCCTGTTTGTCGTCCTCGGTGAACGCGCGGGCTTTCGACACAAGCGCCCGCACGCGCGCGTCGCCCTCCAGGTAGAACGGATCGATCCATGCCAGTTTGTGCAAGACCTGGAGGTCGCGCAGATCGTCGCGGGAGTAGGCGGCAGCGGCCCGCCGGCGGTCGGCCGCCGTCTCGAGCGGCCCTCGCTTCCCGAGCAGCTCCGCGTAGCGCGGATACACGTCGATCATGCGGTGCCGCTGCGCGTGGAAGAAGTTCTCGAGCATGAAGTCGACGTCCGCGTCGTCGAGCGCGTCGGCCGGCTTCAGGCTGAGATCCAGATAGCGATCGCGCGCGCGGTCGTCGGCAAACGCCTGCAGCTGGACGAGGAGCGACGGCACCAGATTGAACGTGAGGCGAACGTCCGGAAACTCCCGGAGAAGCGCGATCATGCCGTAGTAGTCCTTCAGGGCATGCAGCCGGACCCACGGGAGCATGTGCTCGCCGGTCACCAGGTCCTGATAGAACGGCTGGTGCATGTGCCACAGGAGGGCGACACGGGTCATACGTTGTAGTCTAGAGCGTGGATGCGGATCCTCGACCGGTATCTGGTGCGGGAAATCATGCCGCCCCTGGTGATCGGCCTGTTCGTCCTGACCTTCGCGCTCATGATGCCGCCGATCCTGAGGCAGGGCGAGCAGCTGATCGCGAAGGGCGTGGCGTGGACGACCATCGCGCGCGTCCTCTGGACGCTCGTGCCGCAGGCGCTCAGCATCACGATTCCCATGGCGCTGCTCGTGGGGATTCTGGTCGCGCTGGGTCGTCTCTCGGCCGACCGCGAGTTCGTGGCGCTCCAGGCCTGCGGCGTCAGCATCTTCCGCGTGCTGCGGCCGATCGTGCTGCTGTCGATCGTCGGCTGCGCCGCGACGGCGTACGAAACGATCGTCGCGCTCCCCGACGCGAACCAGACCTTCCGCGAGATCACGTTCAACATTGTCGCGTCGAGCGCCGAGACGGACGTCAAGCCGCGCGTCTTCTTCACCAACTTCCCCAGCCGCGTCATCTACGTCCGTGACATCCGCCCCGGCGAGGGCTGGCTCGACGTGTTCCTGGCCGACGACACGAAGCCGGATGCCACGACCGTGTATCTCGCGAAGCGCGGCCGGCTGCTGATCGATCGGACGAAGCGGACCGTGCAGCTGCTGCTCGAGAACGGCACGAGCCACACGACCTACTCGGCGCGCCCGGAAGGCTATGACGGCAACGCCTTCGACACGCTGATCCTGAACATGGACGCGGAGACGGTGTTCCCCCGAACGCAGGTGATGAAGGGCGACAACGAGATGACGATTGCGGAGCTCCGCCGCTTCATCGCCGAGGACGCCAAGGTCGGCGGCAAAGGACTCAAGCAGCGGTTCACCGTGCACCAGAAGTTCGCCATTCCGGTGGCGTGTTTCGTGTTGGCGCTCATCGGGGCGGCGCTCGGCGTCAACAACCGCAAAGAGGGCAAGCTGGCGACGGTTGCGCTCGGCGTGGCCGTCATCTTCGCGTACTACATCGTGCTGTATGCGTCGCGCGCAGCGGCGTTCGCCGGCCGCCTCATGCCGGAGCTCGCGCCCTGGGTCGCGAACATCGTCCTCGGCGTGGCCGGCATCGCGCTCGTGATCTGGCGTGCGGGGGCCGCCGATCAGCCGATTCGCCTCCCCGTGCCGTCGTTCCGCTGGCGCCGGCGCGACGAGGCGCCGCTCGCGGCGTCCTCGCCTCGCCCGCGGCTGGCGCGCGGACCCGCCGCTCGCGGCTCCTGGCTCGACGCGCTGCGGCCGCGGCTGCTCGATCTCTATGTATCGCGGCAGTTCCTGGCCGTGTTCGGTCTCTCGTTCGCCGGGCTGGTTGGCATCTTCTACATTTCGACCTTCATCGATCTCGCCGACAAGCTGTTCAGCGGAGTCGCGACCACCGCCCTCCTGCTGCAGTACTTCTATTTCGCGACGCCGCAGTACGTCTTTTACATCGTTCCACTCGCCGGACTCGTCGCCACGCTCGTCACGGTCGGCGTGCTGACGAAGAACAGCGAGCTGATCGTCATGCGCGCGTGCGGCATCAGCCTGTACCGTTCGGCGGTGCCGCTGCTGCTCTTCGCGCTGGTCTGCAGCGGCGTCCTGTACGACCTTCAGGAACGGGTGCTCCCCGATTCGAATCGCGAGGCGGCGCGGCTCGACGCGATCATTCGCGGCCGCCAGCCGCCGGTGTTCGGTGTGCTCAACCGTCGGTGGCTGGTCGGGGCCAGTGGCGACATCTACCACTACGAGCTCTACGACCCGCGGACGAATCACTTCACCCGGATGACAATGCTCCACGTCAACGAGACGAACTGGCAGCTCGGGACGCTGACCTTCGCGAAGGACCTGTCGCTGGCAGAGCATGCCGGCGAAGACGCGCCGGCGCAGGCGTGGGTGGCGCACGATGGCTGGCGCCGCGATTTCATCCCGGCCGCGAGCGGCGACAATCGCCTGACGCTGAAGTACCAGCCGTTCGTCGAGCAGCCGCTGTCGCTCGAGTCGCCGGCGTATTTCAAGGACACCGAAGATCCCGACGCCGAGCGCATGACGTATGCCGAGCTGAAGCAGTACATCAAGCAGCTGCAGACGAGCGGCTACCACGCGGTCCCCTACATGGTGCAGCTGCAGCGGAAGGTGGCGTTTCCGTTCGTCACGCTGATCATGACGCTGCTCGCCGTGCCGTTCGCGGTCACGACCGGACGCCGCGGCGCCATGTCCGGCATCGGCATCGGCATCGTCTTCGCGATTGTGTACTGGACGGCGCAGAGTATCTTCGGCGCGCTCGGCGCCGGCGGCTGGATCGCGCCTACGCTCGCCGCGTGGGCGCCGAACATCATGTTCGGCGCGGCGGCCGTCTACATGGTGCTCACGGTCCGGACATGAAGACGTTGCGGAACCAGATGCGCCCAGACGCGCCGGGCATGCTGTTCGTCAGATCGACCACGAACATGATGCCGGTGAGATGGTCGCGGGGCGCTCGCGCCGTGTGGGTAGCCCCGACCGGCAGGCAGTCGTCGACATACACGGTTCGCGTCTGATCGAACGTGTCGAGATATACCGAGCGCTGCCATCGATCGACGACGCCGTCCCCGCCGCGCAGTTGCACCGAAATCCGCATCGGCCGCTCGGCGCGCGCGGTGAACGTGACACGATCGCCGATATACGCGTCCTTCGGGATGTCGTACACGAGCGCGGCGAAGGGGCGCACGGGCGTCCCCCCGGCCAGCCCGTACCGGAATCGCAGTTCCTTGCCGTTGAGGCCGACGACCGGCTCGACCGCCGCCGCTGAAAGCGAGTCGTTTTCGCCGCGCCACCACGCTTCCGTACTGCCGTCATAGATCGGCTGCCGCCGCGCCGTCGCCGGATGAGAAGGCTGAGGCGCGAGCGGCGATTCGGCGCCGCGCACGTAGACGGGATTGCTCCGGAGCCACGTGAGGCCGTTTGGCGGCGGCGCTTGAATCTCGACCCAGTAGATCGCCGGATCGGCCGGAGCCTGTACCGTGAACTCGCGCTCGGCATGGGACCCACCGACAGCACCCGTCGCGCTGCGCACCACCGTCGTGAACGTCGGCGGCGCGTTGCTGCGCACGCGGAGTGTCACCGGCTCGCCGGCCGCCAGCTCGTCGCCCTGGCGCACGGTGCCGTAACTGTTCGTCGCTGTGAACTCCAGCGACGGCGGCGCCGCCACGCCGTCGATCGCCACGTACAGGTGGCCGTTCCGGATCGCGCGCAGGAGCGTGTTTGCATCGAACTGCGGGTCGCCCGTCTGCGGCCGCTCGGTAAACGCACGGATCGACATAGTGCGAAACGACGGCTCGTAACCCGGCATGGGCATGGAAAACCCGCCGGCGGACGGGTCGCCGCGAAGCGCCAGCACGGCGTGCGCATCGATGCCGGCGATCGCGACGACACGGCGACTGGCGGCCAGCCTGGCCCACTGCTCCACCGCATGCCCTGCCCCCTCGCCTTGCAGCAGGCTCGCGATCGTTTCGGGCGATCGGAAGGGGTAATCGAGGAGGGCGAAAATCAGGCGCCGCCGCGCCCGCCATTGGACGTCTGACGCGACCTGCGGATCGCGTCCGCCCTGCGCCGCCCAGACGCGCCAGCTCGTATCCGGATTCACGAGCTCCACGCCGTCGATCTGCGAGTCCCAGTCCTGCCAGCGCAGCTCGGCCTTCGGCGAATCGGGATGCGCCGCGATGCCGAATCCTCCCAGACGCCGCACATCCTCGACGACGTCGCGCGGTTCGCCGCCCAACGGATAAGGGGACGCGCGCATTCCGATGACGACATAGTGCCCGCCCGTGGTGGATATTTCGACGCCGTCGAGGCACAGCACGCCCGACCGATACGTGGGTGGATCCGGCGTTCGCGTCGCGTCGCCGTGATCCGTGAAGATGAGGAACTTGAGCCCGGCGCGCGCGGCGGCGGCAGCGACTTCGTCGGGACTGCTGCGTCCGTCCGATCGGTTGGTGTGGACGTGAACGAGCCCGGGAATCGATCCGTCGCCGGCCGCTTGAAGACTCAGCCGGCGCGGCGGCAGTGTGACGACCACCAAAACAGCAACGGCGGCCGCAAGGGCCGCCGTGCCGACCAGCAGACGCTTCATGTGCTCGCGCGAGCCGCGCGCGAATCAGACTCCAACGGCGGAGCGCAGCGCCGCGGCTCTATCGGTGCGCTCCCAGGTGAATTCCGGCTCGGTGCGGCCGAAATGGCCGAAGGCCGCGGTCTTCCGGTAGATGGGGCGCCGCAGGTCGAGCTCTTCCATGATCCCGCGCGGCGTCAGTTTGAAGTGCGCACGGACGGCGTCGGTGATCTTCTCCTCGGGGATGCGGCCGGTGCCTTCCGTATGAACCATCACCGATACCGGGTCCGCGACGCCAATCGCGTATGCGAGCTGCACCAGCGCGCGCTCGGCGATGCCGGCCGCGACGACGTTCTTCGCGATGTAGCGCGCCATGTAACAGGCGGAGCGATCGACCTTGGTGGGATCCTTACCCGAGAAGGCGCCGCCGCCGTGAGGCGCCGCACCGCCGTACGTGTCGACGATGATCTTCCGTCCGGTGACGCCAGCGTCGCCGTGCGGACCGCCGACGACGAAGCGGCCGGTCGGGTTCACGTAGATCTTGGTGTTGCTGTCCATCAGCTCGGCGGGAATCACGCGGCTGATGATCTTCTCGACGATGTCTTCCTTCATCGTCTCCTGGGTGACGAGCGGGCTGTGCTGGCTGGAAACGACGACCGCGTCGACGCGAACGGGGCGGCCGCCGTCGTATTCGACGGTGACCTGGGACTTGCCATCGGGACGGAGGTAATCGAGGACGCCGTCACGCCGCGCACATGACAACCCCTTGGTCAGCTTGTGCGCGAGCATGATCGGCAACGGCATCAGCTCGTCGGTCTCGGTGCAGGCAAAGCCGAACATGAGCCCCTGATCGCCGGCGCCGCCCGTGTCGACGCCCATCGCGATGTCGGGCGACTGGCTGTGGATTGACGACAGGACCGCACAGGTTTCGGCGTCGAAGCCGTACTTGCCCCGGTTGTAGCCGACTTCCTTGATCGTGCCGCGCACGACGTCCTGAAAGTCGACGTACGCGCTCGTCGTAATCTCGCCGGCGACGATGGCGAGGCCCGTCGTCACGAGGGTTTCACACGCGACGCGGCCCACGGGATCCTGCGCGAGAATGGCGTCGAGAATCGAATCGGAGATCTGGTCCGCGATTTTGTCTGGATGTCCTTCGGTAACGGACTCAGACGTAAAGAGATGCCGCGCCTTTCGGCTCATGAGCGATGTACTCCTCTCGGGAAACGGTTAAGTCTAGCAGATCAGGCACGGGGGTGAAACCGATCGTAAATGCTCCGGAGCCGGGTTTCCAGAACGTGCGTGTAGATCTGCGTCGTCGACAGGTCCGCGTGGCCGAGCATCAACTGGATGGCGCGCAGGTCGGCGCCGTTTTCGAGCAAATGCGTCGCAAACGAGTGACGGAGCACGTGCGGGCTCAGCGTCCGCAGGTTTGCGCGGCGACCGTACCGCTTGAGGATCTTCCAGAAGCCGACGCGCGTCATGCGCGCGCCGCGCGCGTTGACGAACACGGTGTCGCGCGCCTTCGGCGGGAGCGGCGACAGCTGCGGCCGCGCCTCGCGGCGATACCGCCCGATCCACTCCGCTGCCTGCTCGCCGACGGGCACGAGCCGCTCCTTGTTTCCCTTGCCGACGCACGTGAGGTACAGCTCGTCGAGGTGGAGGTCGGCGAACCGAACGCCGATCAACTCGCTGACGCGGAGTCCGGTTGCGTACAGCAGCTCGATCATCGCGCGGTCTCGCAGGCCGAGCGGCGTCGCGACGTCGGGCTGCGCGATGAGCGTCTCGACGTCCTCCGGCGACAGCAGCTTCGGCAGCGCGGGCCACGCGCGCGGCGACTGAAGATCGTCCGCCGGGCAGTGCTCCACGCGTCGGTCGAGCACGAGAAAACGATAGAACCCGCGCACGGCCGCCACGCGTCGCGCGACGGAGCGCGGCGACAGCCCACGCGCCATCTGCTGGCGGACGAACGCATCGAGGTCCGCGCGGTCGAGGTGTTCGAGGGCCTGGCCCGCGCCGGCCGCGAACTCCGCCAGCGCGCCCAGATCGCGCGCGTAGCTCTCGAGCGTATGCGCGGCCAGGCGGCGTTCGACCCGCAAATGGCTCAGATACGCCGCGATTGCCGAGTCGTCGGTCACGGCGGGCTCTATGATAGTATCCGCCGTTTGTTCCAGAGGCCCTGAGGAATGCCCGTCCGTTCGAAGTGGCAGTCGCTTCCCACCGAGCAGATCAACCCTGCGACGCTCGCGATCGACAAGCTCTCGGCCGCGGACATCGTCGACGGCATGCTCGCGGAAGACCGCAAAATGCTGGCGGCGGTGCAGCGGGAGAAGGATCGGATCGCCGTCGCCGTCGACATCATCACCGGCGCGCTGCGCAAGAGCGGGCGCATCATCTTCGTCGGCGCGGGCACGAGCGGGCGGCTCGGCGTGCTCGAATCCGCGGAAATGCCGCCGACCTTCGGTACGAGCCCCGAGCTCGTGCAGGCGATCATGGCCGGCGGGAAGAACGCGATCCTGAAAGCGCGCGAGGGCGTCGAAGACAACTACGAAGAAGGCGCGCGTTCCGTCAACCGCCTTCGACCGACCAAGAAGGACGTCGTCATCGGCGTCTCCGCGAGCGGCATGACGCAGTTCGTCCGCGGGGCGCTGACGCGCGCGCGCCGTGCCGGCTCGAAAATCATCTTCGTCACCTGCGACCCGCGCACCGAGCTGCAGACGTTCGTCGACGTTACGATCGCCCCGGCGGTCGGCCCGGAAGTCATCGCGGGCTCGACGCGGCTGAAGGCCGGTACGGCGACGAAGATCGTGCTCAATATGTTGACGACGGCGGCTATGATCCGCACTGGCAAGACCTACGGCAACCTCATGGTCGACGTGCAGATGGGATCCGAGAAGCTGAAGGATCGGGCGCGCCGCATCATCACGATCGTCACCGGACTCGAGTACGAGGAAGCCGATGCGTTGCTGCGCCGCGCGAACTGGAATGTCAAGGCCGCGATCGTGATGGAGAAGGCCGGCCTGTCGTACACGAAGGCGTTGGCGCGGCTGCGCAAGTCGCACGACTTCGTCCGCGACGCGATCGGCGAGGATGTCGAGGATCGGCTCAAAGAACTGCTGAAAGTCGGCTAGCTGCGGCGCGATCGAGCCACGCCTCGACATTTCCATGCACCTGCAGAAACGACGCCGGCCAGCGCGTCGTCAGCGTCCCGCACAGCGTTCGCAGCACCGCCCGGCCCTTGTTCGCACCCGTCGCCACAAGGACGATCTTCCGCGCGCGAAGGATCGTGCCGATGCCCATCGACAGCGCCTCCCCCGGCACCTCACGGGCGCGGTTCCCGAATAGAGACGCATTGGCACGGCGCGTCGTCGCGGTCAGGCGCACCCGATGCGTGTCCGCAGTCAACACGCGCCCCGGCTCGTTGAAGCCGATGTGACCGTTGCGGCCCAGGCCGAGAATCTGGAGGTCGATGCCGCCGGCGCGCGCAATGGCGCGCTCGTAACGCGCGCATTCCGCGCGCGAATCGATGGCGGCGCCGTTGAGGAAATGAATCCGGCGCCGGCGAAGATTGACGCGGTCGAAGAGGTGACGGCGCATGAAGGCACGATAGCTGCGCGGATCGCTCGATGCGATGCCCAGGAATTCGTCGAGATTGAACGTGGTCGCGCGGCCGAAGTCCGCCCGTCCCGACGCATGGAGGCGGACGAGCTCCCGGTACAGTGGAATCGGCGTGCGGCCGGTCGGCAGGCCGAGAATGAGATGAGGATTCGCCTTCAGCGATCGCGCGATCTCGGCGGCCAGCGCACGGGCCACGGCGTCGGACGTGGGAAAAGTCCGGACGCGAATCATGCCTTGTAACGCGGAATGCGGGCGCCGCCGTGCGCTTCGGCGAGGGCCAGCCATACGGCCCCGGCCGCGGGCTCCTGCGTCAGCCGCTGGACGTCGCACCGCGGCGCCACGGCTCGCAGCTTCCGGCCGAGCGCGTCGACGAGCGACGGCACGAACCGAAACACGCCGCCGGCCAGGTAGAACGCAAAAGCCTCGCCCTCCATCTCGAGCCGCGCCACCACCGAGCGCGCGGCAATCGTCAGTTCCTCGGCGGCGCGCTCGAGGATGCTGGAAGCGACGGCGTCACCCTGCTCCGCCACACGCTGCACCAGCGGCCCTAGCGCCGACACGTTCATCCGCGGCACGTCGCGGTTGTAGACGACCCGCGGCAGCCGCGGCACGTCGCGGACGGCGAAATGGTTCAGGATTTCGCGCGTCAGACGCGTCGCGGGGCCGCGGCCGTCGAAGCTTCGCATGACGGCGGCCACCGCTTCGCGGCCGATCCAGAAACCGCTGCCCTCGTCGCCAACCATGTGTCCCCAACCGCCGGCCCGCGCCGCCACATCGGCGCGGTTGCGGCCGTACACGATGGAGCCGGTTCCGGCTTCGACGACGACGCCCGGAGCGTCGTGCGCGCCCGCGGCCAGTGCGATCAGCGCGTCATTGACGACAACGATCCGCGCGGACGGCGCAACCTTCTGAACGATCGCGCGGACAACCTGCGCCTCATCGTCGCGGTCGACGCCCGCGATCCCGACGCAGACCGCCTGCGGCGCCAGACGCCGGTCGCCGATCGCGCCGGCAATCACGTGACCGAGCGCCTGCTCGACGCCGGCTTCGCCGGCCACATGGAGGTTCGCTCCCGGGCCGCGCGCCTCATCCACGATCGCTCCGGCGGCATCGGCGAGGAAGCACACCGTCTTTGTCGCGCCGGCATCAATCCCGATCACGTGCATGTGGGCGCTGAATTGTATGCTACCAACCGTTGTCGATCGCTGACGCACGGCAGGTCGTCGCACGAGCCATCACCGCGCGGATTTTTCCGGCCGCGACGGTCGAGATGGGTCAAGGCGGCGGGCCGATATGGAGCGACGCGCTAGGGACGCTCACGTTCGACGTCGATGCCGCGGCGGCGGCCTTGGCGACGCCGTTCGATCTGGCGTCGCTCACGAAGGTCATCGCGACGACGCAGCTGATCCTGCAACTCGTCGATCGCGGGAGCGTTCGGTTGGACGAACGCATCGGCGATTCTTTCGTGGATTGGCGCGGGGCGGATCGCGAAGCCGTGACCGTCCGCGATCTGCTGGAACACGCGTCAGGGTTACCGGCGCGGCTGCTCGATGCTCCGCCCGCAGGCCGCCGCGAGTTCGAGTACGACATCGGCACCATGCCCCTCGAGTCCGCGCCGCGCACGCGGTCGATTTACAGCGATCTCGGATTCATCCTGCTCGGCTTTCTCATTGCGGATCGCGGCGGCGCACCGTTGGCCGCGCAGTTCGACGAACTCATGGCCCGGCTCAAGGTGGACCTTCTGACGTTCGACGCGGGCGCAGCGAAATCCTTCGTCGCGCCGACGCGGCCGCTCGACGACGATCCGCGGCGAGGACGGCCGCTCAGAGGCGAGGTCCACGACGCATACGCCGCGGCGCTCGGTGGCGCCGCGGGCCATGCCGGACTGTTTGGAACCGCGGGCGCCGTCGGCGCCTTCGCCCGCACGGTGTTGCGAGCGGCGCGCGGCGACAACAGCGCGGCCGCACCCTTGTCAGCGGATTGCGTCGCGCTGTCGACGACCAGGAGCGCCGTGCCTGGCAGTTCACGCGCGCTCGGATGGGACACGATGCTGCCCACGTCGTCCTGCGGCACACGCATGTCCCCCGTCGCGTTCGGCCACGTCGGCTTCACCGGCACGTCGCTCTGGATCGATCCGGCGCGCGAGCGCTACTACGTGCTGCTCACCAATCGAGCCTGCGGCGGCGGCTCACTCGACGAGATGCGTACCGTGCGGCGCGCCTTCCACGACGCGCTCGCGGACGTCTGACGGCGACACGCGGCTCGCGGCGTAGCCGACGACAACGCAGATCAGAGTGCCGACGACAACGTACCACGTCCATGCCAGAGGCGTTGTCCACCAGATCATCGCCATCGAGAGCGCGGCGATCGTCATTCCGGCCATGACCCCGGTCGCCGTCGCGCGCACCGGCAGCAGACCGAGCAGAAACGCACCGAGCATCGGACCGTAGACGATCGACGCGACGGTCAGCCCCGCCGTGAAGACGGAGCCCCACCCGCGCGCCAGGATGGCGATGCCGATCAA
>Ga0075425_100006315_pt1 | contig 12410 bp, 13 predicted proteins | sample SoiMethybrSBSTD4_FD_75300 | JGI IMG/M metagenome (GOLD analysis project Ga0075425, IMG submission 75300) | Bulk soil microbial communities from a Populus tree surrounding site in Tennessee, USA - Soil MetaG P. TD hybrid SBSTD4 | ecosystem: Environmental > Terrestrial > Soil > Tree plantation...
GAACCGCCAGCATGATCTTGCCGATGTGCTGCGAGGACTCCATCAGCGTGTGCGCGGCCGCTGCCTGCTCGAGCGGAAACACGCGGTAGATCACCGGCTTCAGCCGCCCCGCTTCGAAGAGCGGCCAGACGCGCTCGCGTAAGCTGCGCGCGATCGCGATTTTGCGCTCCTGCGGGCTTGCGCGCATCGTCGAGCCTGTGACGGTCAGGCGTTTGAGCATGATGTGCCGCCAGTCCAGCTCGACGCGACTGCCGCGGAGAAACGCGATGATCACGAGCCTGCCCTCGAGCGCGAGGCACTTCAGATTCTTCTCGATGTAATCGCCGCCCACCATGTCGAGCACGACGTCGACACCGCGCTTGCCCGTGATCACGCCGACCTCCGCGGCGAAATCCTGCTCCCGATAGTTGATCGCATGATCGGCGCCGATGCTGCGGCAATACGCGACCTTCTCCGCACTGCCGACGGTCGTGATCACTGTTGCCGCAAACGCCTTGGCGAGCTGAATGGCGGATAGACCGATGCCGCCCGAGCCGCCGTGAACGAGGAAAGTCTCGCCGTGCTGCAGCCGGCCGCGCTCGAACGCGTTATGCCATACCGTGAAGTAATTTTCCGGCAGACTCGCCGCCTCGAGCAGTGACAACCCGCGCGGCACCGGCAGGCAGAATCCGCCCGGCGTCGCACAGTACTCGGCGTATCCGCCGCCCGGAGTCAGCGCGCACACCATATCGCCGACCTGCCATGCATCGACGCCTTCGCCCAGCGCGGCGACCCTGCCCGCGACTTCGAGGCCTATGATGGGCGATGCATCCGGTGGCGGCGGATAGCCTCCAGCCCTTTGGAGGCAGTCAGGCCGATTGACTCCGGCGTAAGCGACCTCGATCAGAACTTCGCCCCGCTTGGGCGTCGGCCGCCTTACGTCCGCGATGCTCAGCACTTCCGGCGGTCCCGGCTCGCGGGCCACGACAGCGCGCATGGCCGTCGACAGATTCATGGTGTGGTCCAGACTGCTGGGCGCTCGACCTTAGGACGTACAATTGTAGCCCGCCGGGCGATCATGAACGTAAACCTCTACGCGCTCTTGCGCGATCATTTTCTTGAGGATGCGGAGCAGCCTTGCGTCCTTATTCCCGGGGGCCCGGTAATTCACTACGACGAGCTCGATGCCGCGTCCGCGCGCATCGCGCACGCGCTCTGTGCCGCGGGATGCCTTCCCGGCGATCGGGTGGCGGTGCAAACCGAAAAGTGCTGGCAGTGCCTCGCGTTGTATCTCGCCTGCCTTCGCGCGGGCCTCGTCTACCTGCCGCTCAATACCGGATACCAGAAGACCGAGCTCGACTATTTCTTTGCCGACGCCGAGCCCAAGGTCATCGTATGTCGGCCACCCGACGAAGACGCGATCGCGAGCCTGTATTCCAAAGCGACCGTGCTGACGCTCGACGGCGAAAAGGGCACGCTGCTCGACCGCGCGGCGGAGCAATCCGCCGCGTTCGAGACGATCGTGTCCAAACCGGACGATCTGGCAGCGATCATTTACACGTCGGGCACGACGGGACGTTCCAAGGGCGCCATGCTCTCGCACCGCAATCTCGCCAGCAATGCGCTCACGCTGGTCGAGCAGTGGGGCTTTACGCGCGGCGATGTCCTGCTTCACGCGCTGCCGCTCTACCACGTCCACGGACTGTTCGTCGCCTGTCACTGCGTGCTGCTCTCGGGCGCCCGGATGCTGTGGCTGCCGAAGTTCGACACGCGGGACGTGATCGACCTGCTGCCGCACGCGAGCGTGATGATGGGCGTGCCCACGTTCTACGTGCGGCTGCTCGCCGACGCTTCTTTCGACAGGAACGCCTGCCGCGGCATGCGCCTTTTCATCTCCGGATCGGCTCCGCTGATGTCCGATACGTTCGTGGCCTTTCGGGAACGAAGCGGGCACGCGATCCTCGACCGTTATGGCATGACCGAAACTGGAATGAACACGGCGAACCCGCTTGGAGGCGAGCGCATTGCCGGCTCCGTCGGACCGCCGCTGCCGGGCGTATCTGTGCGAGTCAGCGATGCCGAAGGTGGATCTTGCGCGCCGGGAGTCGTCGGCGGTATCGAGGTCAAGGGGCCGAACGTCTTCAGCGGTTACTGGCGCATGCCGGAAAAAACCCGCGAGGATTTCACTGCCGACGGGTATTTCAAGACCGGCGACATGGGCGAACTGCTTCCCAACGGCTACCTGAAAATCGTCGGACGCGCGAAGGACCTGATCATCAGCGGCGGGCTGAACGTCTATCCTGCGGAGATCGAAGACAGGATCAATGCGCTCCCCGGCGTCGCCGAATCAGCGGTGATCGGCGTGCCCGATCCGGATTTCGGGGAGATCGTGACGGCGGTGGTCGTCGGTCGCACGGGACACGGTTTGACCGAATCCGATGTCATCGCCGCGCTGAAATCGGAAATCGCCGGCTTCAAGGTGCCCAAGCGCGTGCACTTCGTCGCCGACCTTCCGCGCAACGCGATGGGCAAGGTGCAAAAGAACGTTCTCAGGGAGAGGTTCTCGCCTAAATGACTCGGCTGTCCAAGAGCGCACGCAGAATCCTAAAGCTACCGCCGCAGCAGCTTGGCATCGATGAACTTCCACTCCGCGGGATCGACCGGCGTGATCGATAGCCGGTTGCCGCGCTGTAGCAATCGCATCCTCTCGAGCTCGCGCTGCGCACGCAGCTCGGCGAGCGGAACGAGCCGCGTCTTTTCGACCAGCGTCACTTCGACGTTGAACCATCGCGGGGCATCGCGCCTGGCGGCGGGGTCGTAATACGGGCTCTTGCGGTCAAACTGCGATGCGTCCGGGTACGCTGGCTTGCTGACGCGCACGATGCCGGCGATGCCTGGCTCGGGGCAGCTCGAATGATAGAAAAAGGCGAGATCCCCGACGCGCATCTCGTCGCGCATGAAGTTTCGCGCCTGGTAGTTGCGCACGCCGAACCAGGGCGTCGATCGCTTCGGGGCCTTGGCGAGATCGTCGATCGAGAACTCGCTCGGCTCCGACTTCATCAGCCAGTAGCGCATAGAAAAAACGCGGCGCCGCTTCAAAGCGACGCCGCGTTCAGATAAGGCCCCCCGCCTGTGCCGTGCCGACCGTCATCTTGAACCTCGGTTCAAGATGGTCGCCTGCCCGGACCATTAGGCGCTTCCGCATAGGGAGCGCACACCGGTCCCATCAGGGCGCGGCAACCTCGCTAACGTAGCATTGGTTCAAAGAGTATATGGCCAACTCGAACACCGCAGGGGACGAACGTTGCAGAATGAGCAGCTGTCGCCTGAACGGCGTCAGAACAGCTTTTCCTGCTCCGCCATCGCACGATCGATGGCTGTCTGCATGGCGGAAATTCTACGCTGAATCGCCGTGCTGTCAAAACCGCTCGTCGCCGGCGCCGTGCTTTTTGAGCGCAACAACTCGTGCGCGATATTGAGCGCGGCCATCACCGCGATTCGCTCGGAGCCGGCAACTTTGGCCGAATCCCGGATCTCGCGCATCCTCCGGTCCAGGAATTGCACCGCTTGCAGCAGCTCGTCGCGCTCCGATTCCTTGCAGGCGACCCGGTAACCGCGACCGAGGATCGTTACGTCGAGCGTGAGCGAACGATCGTCCATGCACCAGCGTCAATTCGCAGATTCCGGCAGTTGCTGCAGCAGAGTATCGAGACGCGCGGTCGCGGCCGCCATGCGCGCCGCGAGCGCCCGGTGTTGTTCCTGAGCGCGCACCAGCTCGCGCTTGAGCGATTCGTTTTCCGCGCGTATCCGATGGTAGTCCGCAAGCAACACGGCAAGCTTCTGCTCGAGCCCCGAGAGATCCGAATCCATGGCCCACTATAGGCGGAAGCTTTCGCCGTCGTCAACCTGCCGTCGACGCTTTGGCTCAACCGGTCGCAAGCGGCTGATAGCGCACGTCCCGTATTTCGAGCCGTTCGACGCCGCCCGGCGTGTTGAGAGTGACCGTGTCGCCTTCGCGCGCTTTCAGCAGCGCTCGAGCGATCGGCGAGACCCAGCTCACGTATCCGCGCGCAGTGTCGATCTCGTCGATGCCGACGATGCTCACGGTGCGCTCTTCGCCGCGCATGTTGCTGACGGTCACAGTCGCGCCGAAAAAGACCTGATCGGCGTTGTCCACGTCGCGCCGCGCGAGCGGGTCGACGACTTCGGCGTTGTCGAGCCGCTTGATGAGAAAGCGGATGCGGCGGTCGATCTCGCGCAACCGTTTCTTGCCGTAGATGTAATCGCCGTTCTCGGAGCGATCGCCGTTGCTCGCGGCCCAAGCAACGGTCGCCACGACTTCGGGCCGTTGCCTGTCGACGAGGTCGGCGAGCTCGGCCTTCAGGCGCGCGAAGCCGCCCGGCGTCATATAGTTGCGACTGCCCGCGGGTAGCGGCGAAGGCTGCTCGAGCTCGTCGTCGAGATCGATGTCTTCTTCGCGCGTAAACGCTTTGCTCATGATCTTGTTCGCGATCGGGATGGAAAACGGGGACAGATCCCGATTTGCGCGGAGAGTTGCCGAAATGTCGATCCGCTCGTGAAAATCGTGGTCTGCCCCGATCTTGATTTGTCGTCAGTGGCAAATTATAGGCCAGCGCGTCGCCAAGGTCAGGTGCCGCGCGCGCTATAATCGCCCGTTCTTCGCACCGTCGTCCGGCGCGTTTCTTCGCGATGCGTCGCATCTCCGCCGCTCCCGCACTCATTGCGCTGACCGCCGTGGCGCTTGCCGCATTCGCGCTCGCTCTCTCCGCCGGCAGCGTGGCGATCGATCCAGCGTCCGTCTTGCGCGTGTTGTTTGCCTCGGGCGACTTGACCGAGCAGGCGATCGTGCGCGAGCTGCGCCTGCCGCGCGCCATTGCGGCGTTCGCGGCTGGCGGCTGTCTCGCGCTTGCTGGTGCGTTGCTGCAGGTGCTCCTGCGCAATTCGCTCGCCGATCCGTACGTGTTGGGCGTGTCCGGCGGCGCTGCCGCGGGGGCACTGACGGCGATGGTGCTGGGCGCCGCCGCATGGTTTGTCCCCGCAGGCGCGTTCGGGGGCGCGCTCGCGTCGACCGCACTCGTGTTCGGTCTGGCGCGCGGCAGAGGACCGTGGTCACCGACGCGGCTCCTGCTCACCGGCGTCGTCGTCGCAGCCGGCTGGGGCGCGGTCGTGGCTTTGATCCTTTCGCTCGCGCCCGAAGCGCAGCTGCGCGGGATGCTCTTCTGGTTGATCGGCGATCTCTCGGCGCCGCCGACTGCATGGCTCACGCTCGGTGCGCTCGCGTTTGCCGTCCTGATGACATTCCCGGTTGCGGGCGATCTCAACGCGCTGGCCCGAGGCGACGTTGCGGCCGCCGCAGTGGGAGTCGACATCCTACGCCTGCCCTGGCTGCTGTTTGCGCTTTCCGCATTCCTGACCGCCGCTGCAGTTACGACTGCGGGCGCGATCGGCTTCGTCGGTCTGGTCGTCCCGCACGCGGTGCGCCTTGTGCTCGGGAACGATCAACGCCTGCTGCTCCCGGCAGCGGCTCTGGCCGGCGGCGCATTGCTGCTCGTCGCCGATACGGTTGCGCGGCAAGTCGTCGCGCCGGCGCAATTGCCCGCGGGCGTTATCACCGCGTTGATCGGCGTGCCTACGTTTCTTTACTTGCTGCGCCGGGAGCACCGATGATGCCGCCGCTGCTCGCCGCGCGCGGCCTCGGCGTGACGATCGCCGATGTCCGCGTCTGCCGCGGGCTCGATTTCACGGTCCTTCCCGGCCAATCCTGGGCCATTCTGGGCCGCAATGGCGCAGGCAAGACGACGCTGTTGCATACGCTCGCCGGCTTGCGCAGCCCCGACTCCGGAACGATCGAGCTTCAGGGAAAAGCGCTCGAGAGCAGATCGCGTCGCGCTGTCGCGCGGCTGCGCGCGCTGCTGCTGCAGGACGACACCGATGCGTTTCCTGCGACCGTGCTCGAAACCGTGCTGGTCGGCCGGCATCCGCATCTTTCCCGCTGGCAATGGGAAAGCGCGGAAGACATTCGCATCGCGCGCGATGCGCTGGCGGCAGCCGACATGGCCGGCACCGAAGCGCGCGACGTGCGCACCCTTTCCGGCGGTGAGCGACGACGCGTCGCGCTCGCGGCGCTGCTGGCGCAGCAGCCAAGACTCTTCCTGCTCGACGAACCTTCGAGCCATCTCGATCTCTCGCACCAGCTGTCATTGCTCGAGCAGCTCGCTCTCGCCATCCGCCCTGGCGACAACGCGTTGATCATGGTGCTCCACGACGTCAATCTCGCGGCCCGCTACTGCGATCACGCGCTGCTCCTCGCGGACGGCGAGGCCATCGCCGGTTCAGCGGAGGAGCTGCTTACCGCCGATCGGCTGTCTGCGGTCTATCGCGTTTCGCTCCAGCAGATCTCGGGGCCGCGCGGCAGAGTGTTCGCTCCGCTCTAAGATTTGCTGCGGTTGGCGATTTCTGTGAGCGCCCACTCCGCGTGCGCAAAGCGTTCGGCGAGGAACTCCGTAAACGCGCGCACTTTTCCCGACAGATGGCGCCGGCTCGGATAAACGACGTAGATATTGGAAGCATGCGGCTCGAAGCCCCGTAACAAGGGAGTAAGACGTCCCGCCCGGATGTCGGGACCGACGATGAAGTCGGGCTCGTAGGCGATGCCGGCGGCCTCGACGGCCAGCGCTTCCAGAAAACGGCCGCTGTTGGCGTGGATCGATCCGGCGATCTTCACCGATCGGTCGCGGCCCTCACGATCGCGAAACGGCCATACGTTGCGCACCGTCGCATATTCGTACGTGAGGCAAGCGTGCGTTGCGAGATCTTCTGGCTTTCTGGGCAAACCTCGAGCTTCGAGGTACGCGGGTGCCGCACAGCACACCAGCCGCGTCATGCCGACTTTGCGGCCGACGAGGTTCTGGCTGCCGATCTGTCCGATACGCACCGCGGCATCGAAGCCCTCCTCGACCAGATCGACGGCGCGGTCGGAAAGATCGACGTCGAACTGGAGCTCGGGGTAGCGCCGCGCGAGGTCCGCGATTGCCGGAGCGATATGCCGTTCGCCGAACGTGACTGAGCAGCTCAGGCGCAGCGTCCCGCGCGGCTTGACCGTCCCGGCATGCGCTGATTGCTCGGCTTCCTCGAGATCGGCGAGCAGTTGCACGCAACGCTCGTAGAAGACCCGGCCACTTTCGGTGAGGCTCAAGCGGCGCGTAGTGCGGTTGAGCAAGCGAGCGTCGAGATGCGACTCCAATTCTGCGACTTGCCGTGAGACGGCGGATACCGACACGTTGAGTCGATCCGCGGCGCGGGCAAAGCTTCCGGTCTCGACGACCTTAGCGAAGGCAGTAAGCGCCCGAAAGCGGTCCATCCGCTATTGTTTCACTAATCGCAATAATCTATCAACGTGTAATGTATTTATCCCGATATTGAGAATCTTCATAATCTGGTCATCGCGCCACATGCGCATCAACCGAAGGAGACAGACCATGAACGATTCGAACCGCATCGATGTCGCAGCACTAGCGCTCCGCGTGGGGCTGGGTGCGATGTTCGTTGCCCACGCTCTTTTGAAATACATGGTGTTCACGCCGGCAGGTACCGTGAAGTTCTTTGAGTCCATCGGCCTACCCGGTCCGCTCGCTTACGCAACCATCGCGGCCGAGCTGGTCGGCGGAGTGCTCCTGGTCCTCGGAGCATATACGCGCGTCGTCGCCACCGCGCTCGTGCCGATATTGCTCGGCGCCACCTGGGTCCATTCCGGTAACGGATGGTTATTCACCTCGCCGAATGGCGGCTGGGAATATCCTGCCTTTCTAACACTCGCAGGCATCGTCGTCGCCCTGATCGGCAGCGGGCGCTACGCCGTCGACTCCCTGCGCGAATCGCCGCGCCATGCAGCCGCGCTCGCCAGTGCTTCGTGAAGCAGGAATCACTCACAGTTCTGCAGAGGAAACGATCATGAAGCTCTATTACGCAACAGGCACCTGCTCCCTCTCGCCCGATATCGTCTTGCGCGAAGCCGGGCTCGATGCCCAACTGGTCAAGGTCGATACCAAGACGCATAAGCTCGCGGACGGAAGCGATTATTACGCGATCAACGGCAAGGGTTACGTGCCTACGCTCGAGCTCGACGACGGTCAGCGCCTGACCGAGGGCCCGGCAATCGTGCAGTATCTCGCCGATCGCAACCCCGCATCGAAACTCACGCCGGCGGCAGGAACGATGGAACGCTATCGGCTGATCGAGTGGCTGAACTTCATCACCTCCGAGCTGCACAAGCAGTTCTCGCCGCTGTTTGCGGCGACGACGCCCGTGGAGTACAAATCGGCAGTCAAGGAACGCATCGGCAAGCGTTTCGACTGGATCTCCGAGCAGCTCAAGGGCAGGGATTATCTGATGGGCAAGCAGTTCACCGTCGCGGACGCGTACCTGTTCACGATTCTCAACTGGACCAAGTCCACGGGAATCGAGCTCGTCAAGTGGCCCGTGCTCGCGGCGTATCACGCGCGCATCTGCGCGCGGCCCAAAGTGCAGGAAGCGATGATCGCCGAAGGTCTCGTCAAACCCGCACCGGCGCCGGTCGCCTGACGAGCCGGACCCATGAAACGTCTGCCGACCTTGTTTCTGTCGCACGGCTCGCCGATGAACGCGGTTGAGCCGGGCGTCGCGGGCCGCGGCTGGGTAGCGCTGGGGCGCGAGCTGCCGCGGCCGCGCGCGATATTGATCAGCTCTGCGCATTGGGAAACGTCGGTGCCGATGCTGACCGGTAATGCGAGGCCGTCGACGATTCACGATTTCGGCGGCTTCCCGGAAGAGCTCTACCGGCTGCGATACGACGCGCCGGGTGCACCCGAGCTTGCCGCGCGTGCGGTCGCGCTGCTCAAGGACGCGGACATCACCGCCGGGATCGACGGTTGCCGCGGACTCGATCATGGCGCGTGGGTGCCGTTGCGATTCATGTTTCCCGCCGCGGATGTTCCGGTCGTCCAGCTCTCGCTGCAACCGGCGCTAGCGACCGCTCACCATCTCCGGCTGGGAAGGGCGCTCGCGCCCCTCGCGGCCGAAGGGGTCCTGGTGATCGGTTCCGGGCACATGACCCACAACCTGCACGACTGGATGACCAATCGAAGGCGTCCGGAGCCGCTGCGCTATGCGCAGGCATTCGCCGCCTGGATACACGATCGCCTCGTCGCAAACGATACCGAGGCGCTCGTCGCCTATCGCGAACAGGCGCCGGACGCGGAGCGCGCGCATCCCAGCGACGAACACTTTCTGCCGTTATTCGTTGCGCTCGGCGCCGCGGGCCCCGGTGCAGTCGCCGAGCGGATCATCCAGGGCTACGAGGGCGGCGCGCTCGCGCTCGACTCGTACCTGTTTCGTTCGACCGACACTCGATAGATTCCCCCGACGCGCGCGCAGCATCGAAGACGCGCGTTTGGTCAGCGTCCGAGATTTCTTCGGGCGCGATCGAGCGCGCCGCAGAGTTGCTCGGCGCCCGCCGCGAAGCGCGGCCCGGCCCGGTGCAGAAGATTCGCATCGACGACGAAAAGATTGTCGCGGGCCACTGCCGGCAGCGACTTCCAGCGCTTCCATTCGTCGAGCCACGCGGGTCGAACCGCGCGGTCGGTCCCGGCGATGATCGCCTCGGGTCGGGCGGCCAGAACTTCCTCGACGCTGATCGCAGGCGCCGGTGCCGAAAGGGAGCCGAAGACGTTCTCGCCGCCGCACAACGCGATCGCCGCGGTGATCAGATGCCGTCCGCCCACCGTATACAGCGGCTGGTTCCAGATTTCGTAGAAGACCGCGAGCTTGGCGACGCCGCGCTCGCGCGAGTCGAGCGCGGCGAGGCGCGCGCGAAACGAAGCTGCGGCGTCCGCTGCGGACACGGGCGTGCCTGCCAGAGCGCCGAGCCGTTCGAGCTCATCGGCGATCGCTTCCGGCGTGTGAGGATCGGAGACGAAGATCGGAACGCCCATCGCCCGCAGCCGCTCGATCTGCGCCGGTGCGAGATACGGCCACACCACCGCGAGGTCGGGTTTGAGCGCGACGATGCGTTCGAGGTCGATACCGGCAGCCGTGCCGACGCGAGGTATCGACGACGCTTCGGGAGGCCAGTCCGCCGGAGCGAGAACGCCGACCAGGCGATCGCCGGCACCGGCAGCAAACAGCATCTCCGTCGCATGCGGCGCAAGACTGACGATGCGCTTCGCCGGCGCGGTGAGCACGATCGCAACACCGCGCGCGTCGATCGCCGCGACCGGTGCGCCGATCGCCGCCGCGCAGCACGCCGGCAGCAACGCCAGAAGCAGAATCGCTCTCGGCATCGCGTTAATACCGGTAACGCACGCCCGCAAATGCGTTGGCGCGAGGGGTGTTGTAGTCGGCGGCGAGCTCGTAGCGCTTGTCGAGCACATTGCTCACGCGAGCGAGCAGAGTCCAGCCGCGTCCCAGAGCGTACTCCGCGATCAGGTTCAAGGTCGCATAGCCGCCCATGCGCCGCGTATTTGCGGCGTCGTCGAAGCGCGCCGACGACGCGACCAGCTCGGCGCTGAGATTGAGCGGGCCCCACGATTGCATCGCGGCGAGCGACGCATGCCGACGGGCGCGGCGCGGCAGCAGATTGCCGGTCGCGTCGTCTTCCGGCCGCTGCCAATCGACGCTCGCCCTGACGAGCGTGTCACCCGCGCGGGCTTCGAGCTCGAGGGTGACGCCTTCGAGAGTTGCATTGGCGACGTTCTGCGGCGCGCAATTGAAAGACGCGTCGCACTGGAACACGATCAGATCGCGCACGCGGTTGCGATACGCCACGATGCCGGCGGTGACATCGGCGGAAGCGTAGCGCAGGGCAGCTTCCGCATTGCGCGCCGTCTCTGGCTTGAGGTCAGGATTGGAAAATCCCGGGAAGTAGAGGTCGTTGAACGTAGGCGCCTTGAATGCCGTTCCATAGCTCGCGCTCGCGCGCAAGCCGCCACCGATAGCGTAGCCGTAGGCGATCGCACCGGTCGTTCGCCCGCCGAATTGCGAGCTCTCGTCGTGACGAAGGTTTGCCTGCAGCGTCTGCGAGTCGTCGTGCCACTGCCAGACCCCGACGGCTGCATTCGTGTTGCGGGCAGTCACGGGAAAGTCGACGTCGGCCTCAACGCGCTCCTCGCGCCGCTCGATGGCAATCGCCAGCGCGCCCGATGGAATCGAGAAGTCGTTTTGCCACAGGTATTGCCGCTGGCGAGTCTTGAAGCGCGATGGACCGAAGCCGGTCTGCGACAAGCTGTCGTTAACCGATTCGCCTGCTTCCACGCGGCTCATCCACCCCGCGGCGAGCCGGTTGCGGCTCGCGATGGCGAACGTCGAAAGCGTCGTGATCGTGCGATCGTCGAAGCCCATCCCCGCGTCGAACTGCGCGTTCAGCCGGCTGCGGAAGAACCGTGCGGAAACCTCTTGCTCATCGGCCAAGCGCAACGCCAGATTTCCGCTCAAGCTGTCGTCCTTGTAACCGTCACGGTCCGGATTGGCGCTGAAATTAGCCGGATTGCCAATCGCATCGAAACCCGCGCTCTTGCGTGTCGCCGCCTGGAGGGCGAAGCGCCAAAGCGGTCCGCCTCCGGACCCGCCGCCCGAAACGACAAGCGTGTCATACGTCCCGTACCCCGCGCTCGCGTTGGCGGACAACGCGGCATCGGCCTTCCGGGTGAAGATCTGGATCACTCCGCCGATCGCATCGGCGCCGTAAAGGCTCGATGCCGGTCCGCGCAGAATCTCGATGTGGTCGATCTGGTCCACCGGTATCGCTTCCAGCGCGGTGGCCCCGTCGGTCGACGAACCGACGCGCATGCCGTCGATCAGCACGAGGGTGTGCCCGCGATTCGCCCCGCGCAGAAATACCGACGTGGTCGTTCCCGGCCCGCCGTTGGTGGCGATCTCGACGCCGGGGACAAGGGCCAGCAGCTCGGCCACACTCTGGGCTCCGGCGCGTGCGATGTCTTCGGCGCCGATGACGGTCACGTCGGCGACGAGACTCGCGAGCGACTGGGGCGTGCGCGCTGCCGTGACGAAGATCCGCTCGAGTGTTGCCGGCACAGGCGCGACCTCGGCCGTAGAAATATTGGCGACAGCGCAAGCCATGGCCGACGACACGACCCTTGGCCAGCGAGACTTCAGGAACCCTGAGGACATGCTCATTCTCCGCGTGGTCCGTGCACCCCCGCACGGCGGATATCCAATCAACGCGGAAGAGGGAGTCGGGCTGGAAGGCCGCGGAGGGGCAAGCGACCATCCGGCCGCATGCCGCCGCCCGCGGTGCGCCTGTTTCCGGCGCGATCATCACGCCGGACGCAGGCCGGTCTCCGGGCTCGTCAGTTGCAAACTCGAGCCGGCAAGGCCTTCCCGTTCGCTTAAAGCGAACAGTGGCATCGATAGACGGC
>Ga0075425_100006316_pt1 | contig 12409 bp, 9 predicted proteins | sample SoiMethybrSBSTD4_FD_75300 | JGI IMG/M metagenome (GOLD analysis project Ga0075425, IMG submission 75300) | Bulk soil microbial communities from a Populus tree surrounding site in Tennessee, USA - Soil MetaG P. TD hybrid SBSTD4 | ecosystem: Environmental > Terrestrial > Soil > Tree plantation...
GCGGGCCGCTATCGCTACACGTTCCGCGCGCGATACGTGTCGGACGTGCGCATGCGCGAAGTGCACGCGCTCGCGTACGACCTCGTCGACGTCGAGCCGCCCGACGAAGCGCTCGCGTCGGCGGATGACGTCATCGTCAACTACGACCTCGAGTCGAAGACCGCGCAGCGTCTGCGCATGACGGCGCAGGCGACGAACTGCCAGGTGCAGCAGCACACGCCGCTCGAAGCCGGCTTCCCGTACAACTTCTACTACGGCTCCACACACGCGCACTCGAACTGGTCGGACGGCGGACAGCCGACGACGAACTGCGCGTCCGGCAACGCCTATGGCAGCGGCACGTTCGCGCCGTCGAACGTCTTCGCGTACGCGCGCGACACGGCCCTTCTCGACTTCTGGCTCATCAACGAGCACAACCACCTGATCAACGACGCCATCGCGACGAACAACCCTCCCACGACGGAAGCGAAAGTGCGGCAGCGCTATCAGGACGGCATCGCCGCCGCGGTCAGCGCGACGACGACGTCGTTCGTTGGTCTTTACGGCATGGAGTGGGGCGTCACGACGAACACCGACCAGGGCCACGTCACGGTCATCGAGTCGCCGACGCTCTTCGGATGGGAAACCTGCACGACGTGCAACGGTCCGAGTCCGGAGTGCACGCCCGGCACGAACTGCTACTTCGACGTCTTCACACCGAAGCGTTTCGGCTATCTCGCGATGTACGCCGCGTCGGTCGCGAATCCATCGAGCGCCGGCGCGCTGGGTGTCTTCAATCATCCGAGCAGCGGCAACTTCGACAACTTCGCGTTCAACGCGAACGCCGACAACGCCATCCAGGGCATCGCCGTGCGCAGCGGTCTCGCGTTCACGAATGCGACCGACTGCGCGACGGCCAACATCGGCGCGACCGACTACACCCAGCGCTGGAAGGAAGCGCTGAACATCGGATTCCACGTCGCGCCGACCGCCGATCACGACTCGCACTGCAACAACTACGGCACGGGACTGCCGATGCGCACCGTTTATCTCGCGACGTCGCTGACGAAGGCCAGCCTGCTCGCCGCGCATCGCGCCCGGCACTTTTATGCATCCGAGGATCCGAATGCGCAGCTCGTGTTCCGGACGTCGTCGGGGTCGCAGATCATGGGCGACATCTTCAACGCGGCCGGCGGCGTGACGCTCGTGGCGAATCTCTACGATCCGGACGGCGAGACCACGACCACGATCGAGCTGTGGCGCGGTCAGATCGGCGGCGGCGTTCCGGCCGCGGCGTATCAAACATGGTCGAACACGTCTTCCGCGAGCTTCACCGAGTCGCTGAGCTCGGGCAGCTACTACTACTTCGTGCACGCGGTGCAGGCCGACGGACATGACGTCTGGTCCGCGCCGATGTGGATCACGTTCCAGGCCGGCGGCGACACGACCGCACCGACGACGTCGATCACCGCGCCGGCGAACGGCGCGACGGTCTCCGGCACGACGAGCGTGACCGCGACGGCATCGGACAACGTCGGCGTGACGAAGGTCGAGTTCTGGCTCGACGGCGCGCTGAAGTCGACCGACACGACCTCGCCGTACGCGTGGAGCTGGGACACGACGACGGCATCGAACGGCTCGCATGCGCTCGTGTCGAAGGCTTACGACGCGGCGCTCAACGTCGGCACGTCGTCGACGGTCAGCGTCACCGTCAGCAACACGGTGTCCGGCGTGAACATCGGCGGCTGGATCATCACTCAGGCCAACGCGGCGCTGAACTACACGATCCCCGCCGGCACCGTGATTCCGTCAGAGGGTTACGTGGTCATCGGCCGCAACGCGACCCAGGCCCAGTTCGAAACCTTCTGGGCCCGCACCCTCGGATCGAACGTCGTCTACCTCAACAGCGCCGACACGATGCCGCAAATCAACGGCGACGAGAACTACACGCTGAAAAACGCGAGCGGCGTCGTCGTCGACGGACCGTCGATCAACATGCCCACGACCGCGGCGCGCAGCATCCAGCGCAACGATCCCTGCACGTCCACGTGGAGCACGGTGCTCGAGTCGGCGGCCAATCCGGGCAGCGGCGCCGCGGCGGGTTGCGCGGGCGGCGTGAAGATCAACGAGTTCTCCGACGCCAGCGGCACGGGCAATTTCATCTACGAGTTCATCGAGCTGCACAACGACGCCGCGGCGGCCGGCGACACCACCGCACCGACGACGTCGATCACCGCGCCGGCGAACGGCGCGACCGTTTCCGGCACGGTGAGCGTGACCGCGACCGCGTCGGACAACGTCGGCGTGACGAGGGTCGAGTTCTGGCGCGACGGCGCGCTGCAGTCGACCGACACCACCTCGCCGTACGCGTGGAGCTGGAACACGTCCGGTCTCGCGAACGGATCGCACACGCTGCAGTCGAAGGCGTACGACGCGGCGACCAACGTCGGCACGTCGACGACGATCACGGTGACGGTGAACAACGGCGTGACGCTGACGAGCTACACGATCACGCAGGCCAACGCGACGCTCACGTACACGCTGCCCGCGGGCACCTTCATCGCGTCGAAGGGTTACGTCGTCGTCGGCCGCAACGCGACGAAGTCCGCGTTCGAAACGTTCTGGGGCGTGACGCTGCCGGCGAACGTCGTCTACATCAACAGCGCCGACACGATGCCGCAGATCAACGGCAGCGAGACGTACACGCTGAAGAACGCGTCGGCGGTGACGATCGACGGCGCGACGGTGGCGATGAATGCCGCCGGCGGCGAGTCGCTGCGCCGCATCAGTCCCTGCGCCGCCGCGAACCTCGAGTCGAGCTGGACGCGCGCCGCGTCGTCGACCGGCAACCCCGGCTCCGGCGCGCCCGCATCGTGCGGCAAGGGCGTCTACCTCTCGGAATTCTCCGACGCGCTGGGCACGGGGAACTTCGTCTACGAATTCGTGGAGCTGTACAACGACAACTAAGGCCTGAGCTCGCTAAAATGACCGCGGTCCAGTGCTCCTCCGCGTCCTGACCGCGGTCATTTTTCTGATCGGCCCGACTCTGTTCGCGCGCGATCGTGCGGTGGTTGTCTATGGGCATGGCCGCATCTTCTACACCTCGCATCAGCGCGCGCTTCTTGGTCAACTGCGAAAAGTATTCGACGTCGACGCGCACGAACAGATCGCGACGGACGATGCGCTCTTCGACGTCGACGTCACCGGCGCGAAGCTGCTCGTGCTCTCCGGACACGGCGATCCCTTCGCGATGTACTTCGCCTCGCGCGATCGGCGCACGCTCGACTCGACCGATCGCGCGCGCCTCGCCGCGTTCTTCGCGAAGCTCGCGCCCGACGCGACGATCGTCCTGCAGAGCTGCTACTCGGGCCGCGGCTTCGCGCATCTCGTGAAGGAGGTCGCGGGCGGGCGGCGAGTCATCGCCGCAAAGGGCGAGATCCCTCCGAACGGCCTCACCATCACCTCGCTCGCCCCGTTCGACGCGACGATCACCTGCCGGGACGGCGGGCGGTGGGACTGCACGATCCGGCTGTGAACGTGCGCCCCTCACCCGGTGCTTCGCGCCACCCTCTCCCCGCAAGCGGGGCGAGGGGCCACACACCCCCGCGTGGCCCTTCTCCCCGCTTGACGGGGAGAAGGTGGCCGAAGGCCGGATGAGGGGGCGTGCTTAGAAGGAGACCCGCACGCCCGCGCTCAACTCGCGTTTCCAGTGCAGGTACTCCGTTCCGAGGGCGTAGAGCTCGATGCGCGATTCGATGCGGTGCGAGAGCGTCGTGCGGATGAAGCTCTTCCCGTCGTGAAGGTTGCGGGCGGCGATCACTTCGATGAACGAGTGTTGCACGCGCACGAAGGCCCAGTCGTCGTCGCCGTGAAAGAGCTCCGCAACGACGTTCGTGTTCGCGAACGTCACCTGTGCGCCCGCGAGCACGGCGTCGTTCGTGAGCTCGCCGTGCAGCTCGAGTCGTTCGCCGAAGACGCGCGATGCATTCACGCCGAACTTGTTGTCCGATCGCGCGACGAGTGAGACGTCGGTGCCGCGCACGAGACGATAGACGCGCGCGGCGAAGCGGCCGTCGCGCAGCGCGTAGAACGAGGCACCGGTGTCGTGGACGAAGGCATCGACGCGAATCATGTCGACGCCGCGATCGGCGAAGTGGCGGTCCGTCGGATCGGTCGGATTGCGCGCGGGTCCGACGAACGCGGTCGGCGTCCAGCCATAGCCCGTGCCCCATTTCTCGATGATGCGGCCCGCCGTGACGTCGATGTGCGGCGTGAGCTGCACCTGCACGAAAGCCTCGCCGAGGTCGCTCTCCGTGCCGAGCTTCAGGCGCGTTTTCCATCGCTTCGATTCGGGCGCGGCCTCGAAAAATGCGACCGCGTCCGCATGACCGGGCGTTTCGAAGCCCGCGGAGCCGAAGAAGCGGAGGGTGCCTGCGTTCAACGGCAATGCGAAGAGCAGCGCGACGCCGAGCAGCACGTCTGGACTGCGGCGGCGCAAGCCGCCGCTCTTCATCGCGGCAGCGCAAGCTGCCGCGGCTCGCGCCGCGGCGTTGAGAGCGGCAGCTCGCGCTGCCGCAGTCCAGACTCGCATCACCACTTCCCCAGCGCGTCGCGCGTGAACATCTTCTCGGGGTTCTCGCGCGCGACGAGCGACGAGTACGTCATCACCGTCCGCCGCCCGGGCCGCAGCATGTCCTCGATCTCGATCTCTGACACGACGCGGCGGCCGGCCATGATTGCGAACTTGCAGTAATGCGCGCGCTTGAGCAGCTTGCCGGAGACCGCGAAAAAGTCCGCGCTCACCGGTTCGTCGGTCGCGGCGTCCGTTCGCAGCTGCACGCGTTTGTACGCGAGCGCCGGATCCTTCGCCTCGAGCTCGATGATCCACGCGTTTCCATCGCGCGCGGCGCTGCGAGCGATGTAGTCGACCGCAAAGCTCGTGCGCGCGACGTCGCCGTTGGATGCCTGTCCCATCAAACGTTGCAGCGGTGAGATGCGGATCGGTCGCGATGCCGACGGCAGGTAGATCCACATCGCATCGCGCAGCATCAGCAGGTATTTGCCTTTGTCCGCCGCCGGCGCGAGAAACTCGACCACGCTGCGATCGGTGCCGCGTCCGTACACGCGAATCTTCGACGTCTCGGTGCGCGCGTCGTCGTGATTCGTGAGATCGACGTCGATCGAGAAGCTGTCGACGGCCACGCGATACGCCTCGCTCCGCGCCAGGATGGCAGTCGCATCCTCGGCACGCGCCGCCGATGCGATGAAAAGAAGAACGAACAGAATTTTTTTCATGAGCACACCTCAGATGTGGCCGAGCGCATCGACGACCTTCATGCGCGACGCGCGCAGCGCGGGCAGGATCGACGAGAGCGTGGCCGTGACGAGCGAGATCAGAAAGGACGTGATGAGGATCTGCGGCTGCAGCAGGATCTTCAGGTGATAGCCGACCGTGTAGCCGGGCGGCGGCGGCAGCATCACGTTGCCGTTGTTGATCAACGCCGCGAGCAGCGCCGCGACGGCGAGGCCCGCCAGTCCGCCGATCAGGCCGATCAGCATTCCCTCGAGGAAGAACATCCGCCAGATTCGCGCGCGGCTCGTGCCGATCGCCATCAGCGTTCCGATCTCGCGCGTGCGCTCGAAGATCGACATCACCACCGTGTTCGCGACGCTGAAGATCACGACCGCGAAGACGATCAGTCCGAGAAAGCCGAAGATGCCGTTAAAGAGCAGCACGACCTGGTGGTAGAACGGCGCGAGCTGCGACCAGCTCTTCAGGTCGAGTTGCGGGAAACGCCGTTCGATGTCGCGCCGCACCGCGTCGGTGTCGTCGGTGTTTCCGAGCAGCACGAGGAGTTTTTCGACTGACGTCGTCTGCAGGAGCTGCTGCGCGCCGAGGATCGGCATCTTGACGGCGCGCTCGTCGAATTCCTTCACGCCGGTCGCGAACACGCCCGCGACGCGCACGTCGATCGCATTCAGCGATCCGCTTTTCGTCGTCGTCATCAGCGTCAGGAAATCGCCCGGCTTCGCCTTCATCGATTTCGCGAGACCGGCGCCGAGGAGCACGGCATCGAGCTCGGTGGACGGGAGGTCGGTGCCGGCGATGAGCTTCTGCGCTTTCATGGCGCGGTCTTTCTCCGGTTCGACCGCGGTGGCCATGAAGCTCTCCGATTTCTCGCCATTGCTGATGAGGCCCATGAGCGTGATCTGCGCGGCGGTGCTCTGCACGCGCGAATCGCTCTCGATCGTTCGTCGCAGCGACGCGACGTCCGTCAGCCCGGCATCCGCCGGCCTCGGAAAAATCTGAAGGTGGCCGATGCGGCCGCGAATCGTGCTCTCGCGCAGACCGCGGAACGTGGTGGCTTTGTAGCCGCCGAAGAGAATGAGCCCGACCGCTCCGAAGACGATCACGGCGATCGTGATGGCGGAGCGGCGGCGATTGCGGAAGACGTTGCGAACGGCGAGGTTGAGCATTGATCTCTCCTATGCGGCGCGGGCGAGCGGCGCGATGCGACCGTCGTGCATGGCGATGACGCGGCGTGCGCGCGCGACGAGTGCGGGATCGTGAGTCGAGAAGACGAACGTGCAGCCGGTGCGCGTGTTGATGTCCGCGAGCAGCTCGAGGATGTGTGCGGCGGTGTCGGAGTCGAGGTTCGCCGTCGGCTCGTCGGCGACGACGAGCTGCGGTTCGCCGACCATCGCGCGCGCGATGGCGACGCGCTGGCGCTGACCGCCCGAGAGTTGATCGGGCCGCTGCTTCGCCTGCGCGAGCAGGCCGACCTCCTCGAGCCATCGCCCGACGCGCTCCCGCCTCTCGCGCCGCGGCACGTTGCGCAACTGCAGCGGGTACTCGACGTTCTCCCACGCCGTCAGCACCGGCACGAGGTTGAAGGTCTGGAAGATGTAGCCGAGGAGATCGCGGCGGAGGTGGACGAGACGGTGGAGCGGCACGGCGGTGATGTCGCGACCGTCGAGCTCGATCGCGCCGCTGTCCGGCTTGTCGATGCAGCCGATGAGATTGAGAAGTGTCGTCTTCCCGCTGCCTGACGGACCCGTCAGCGCCGTGAACTCGCCGCGCGCGATCTCGAGGTCGACGCGGCTGAGCGCGCGAACGAGCACGCGGCCGAGGGAGTAGGACTTGTCGATCGAAGTGAGGCGAAGAATCGTGGCGTCATGCATGCCTCGAATGTAGGGATCGGCGGCGGAAGGCACATGTGCCGAAGGGGAGAAATTGAAGGCATGACTTCCGGCATATGCGCTGGTAAATCGCGGCACCGCTGTGATTGCATGCTTTGGAGTGCGGCGACCGCAGTCGCCGCTTTCGACGCGGCAGCCGCAGCTGCCGCGACTGCGGTCGCGGCGAGGCAAAGCGGCGACTGCGGTCGCCGCACTCCAAAAATGGCCATGCGTAGCCGCACTTTCATCGTCCCGCTCCTTCTTCTCGCCGTCTCCGCATCCGCGCAGACGTTCGTCTTTCACATGCGCGGCGATCAGGAAGTGCCTCCGAACGGATCGCTCGCGAGCGGCGGCTGCATGGGCACGCTCAATCAGGGCGCGGCAACGTTTGCGATCACCTGCGTGCACAACGTCGCCGACGCGACGATCATGCACATCCATCGCGGCGCCCCCGGCGTCAACGGTGCGATCGCGTTCGACCTCGGCAATCCGGCCAGTCCCGTGAGTGCGACGTGGACCGGAATGACCGCGACCGACATCAGCGATCTCCTCGGCGGAAATCTCTACGTCAACATCCACACCGCGGGCCGTCCGAACGGCGAGATTCGCGGACAGATCCTCTCGCGCACGATCGACGTCGTGAATTTCACGGCGACCGGCAGCCAGGTCGTGCCGCCGAACGGCGCGACCGAGACCGCGACCTGCAGCGCGGATCTCAGCAACGACGCGGCGACGCTCGCGCTGTCGTGTACGCACAACGTCGCGTCGCCGCAATCGGCGCACGTGCACGAAGCGCCCGCGGGCACGAACGGACCGATCGTCTTCACGTTCCCAAGCGCGGCCTCGCCGATGAACGCGAGCATGCCGATGACGGCGCGGCTCGTCGCCGACTTCGAGGCCACGTTTCTTTACCTCGACATCCACGGCCCCGCCGCGGTCGAGCCGAATCCGACGATCGAGATTCGAGGGCAGATCGGCACGCCGCCCGTCGCGCCGACGACGGGAACGATTCGCATCCACAAAGCCACGAATCCCTCAGGCGGAACCAACTTCGGATTCACGAGCCCGATCGCGCCGGCGACGTTCGCGCTCAACGACGGACAGACGCAGATCTTCTCGAACGTTCCCGTCGGCACGTACACGTTCGGCGAAAACGATCCGTCGACGACTCCCGGCAGCTACACACTCGCCGACGTCAGTTGCAGCGATCCAGGCAGCAGCGGCGATCCGTTCGCGCGCACGGCAACCGTGCAACTGCAGGGCGGTGCGACGGTCGACTGCACGTTCCGCAACGTGCTCACCGCGCCGACCGATCAGATCTTCGTCTTCGATCTCTCCGGCAGCCAGGAAGTGCCGCCGGTCGCGACGCCGCATCGCGGCGGCTGCATGGGGCGATTCGATGCGGGCAGCTCGCGTCTGACGATCGTCTGCACGCACAACGTTCCCGACGCGACGGTGATGCACATCCATCGCGGCGCCGTCGGTGCAAGTGGCGCCATCGCCTTCGACCTCGGCAGTCCCGTCAGTCCCGTCATCGCGACGTGGAACGCGATGACGCCTGCCGACGTCGCCGATCTGCTCGCGGGAAATCTCTACGTGAACGTCCACACGACCGGCCGCCCGAACGGTGAGATTCGCGGACAGATCCTCACGCGCACGGTCGACGTCGTGAATTTCCCGATGAACGCCGCGCAGGTCGTGCCGCCCGAAAACACGAGCACGACCGGCAACTGCACGGCGGATCTCGACACGAATGCGACCGCGCTCAACATTCAGTGCACGCACAACATGGCCGCTCCGGATGCGGCGCACGTGCACCGAGGGGATTTCGGAGAAAACGGTCCGCTCGTGTACACGTTCCCGAGCGCGGCGTCGCCGTTCAACTCGAACGTGCCGATGACGCCGCGCCTCGTCGCCGATTTCGCCGGACGTTTTCTTTACGTCGACGTGCACAAGAGCGGCGGCGAGGGAATTGCCGACGAGATTCGCGGACAGATCGGCGCGCCGCCCGCGGTCGCGACGACCGGCACGATTCGCATCGTCAAGCAATCGACGCCGTCCGGCGCGACGGGATTCGCGTTCACCGACAACGTCCCCGGCTCGACCGGCAGCTTCACGTTGAACGACGGCGCGACGAAGGAATTCGCGAGCGTCGCGCCGGGCACGTACACGATCACCGAGTCGATCCCGAACGGCTACTCGCTGACCGGCGTCGTCTGCACCGACGGCGACAGCATCGGCAATCCATTCGCGCGCACCGCCACGGTCAGTCTCGCCGCGGGCGAAGTCGTCACCTGCACGTTCCGCAATCTCCGCACGTACACCGCGCCGTCGCGATTCGTGTTTCACCTCTCGGGCGATCAGGAAGTGCCGCCGGTTCCCGGCTCCGCCCGCGGCGGCTGCTACGCGCAGTTCAATGCGGCGACGAGCGAAATGTCGATCGTCTGCACGCACAACCTCAGCGACGCGACGATCATGCACATCCATCGCGGCGCGCGCGGCGTCAACGGTCCCGTCGTCCTCGACCTCGGCAATCCGACCAGTCCCGTCAATGCGGTGTGGAGCAACATGACGCCGTCCGACATCGCCGATCTCAATGCCGGCAATCTCTACGTGAACATCCACACCGCGGGGCGGCCGGGCGGTGCGCTCCGCGGACAAATTCTTCCGCGCACGGTCGACGCGTTCGCGTTCGACATGAACGGCACGCAGGAAGTGCCGCCGACCGATTCGACGCACACCGGACGCTGCTCCGCGGATCTCGCCGATGATGCGTCCTCGGTCTTCGTGACCTGCCAGCACAACGTCGTGAACCCTTCCGCCACGCATCTGCACGACGCGCCTCCGGGCGAAGACGGCCCCGCGGTTTTCGATTTCCCGAACACGAGTCCGTTCTCCGGAAATGCACCGCTCACGCCGCGCCTCGTCGCCGATTTCGCCGCGGGATTCCTCTACGTGAACGTGCACTCGGTGCCGAACTACGACACCGGCGAGATTCGCGGTCAGTTGATCGCGGGCGCCGCGGCCGCAACCACCGCGGACGTGCCGACGGTCGTCGCATGGGCGGCGATGATCATGGCCTTCGCTTTGTTGACGATCGCGTGGTGGAAACTGCGATGACGTTTGGAGTGCGGCGACCGCAGTCGCCGCTTTCAATTGCGCGAGCCGCAGCTCGTGCTGCGATCGTGCTGCTGACGCTCTGCCGTTTCTCCGGCGATCCCGGCTGTCCGCAGGAGGCGCGAGGCATCGCGCCTTTTCAGATCGTCGACGAAACAAGCCGGCCGATCGGCAACGCGACTCTCGCGTTCACCGCGAGCAATTGGGACTCGACGATCATTCAGGTTTCGGACGACGAGGGCGGGGTCACCGTGTTGTGCGTTCCGCCGGGCCGTGGTTACGACGTGAGGGTCACGAAACACGGTTACGCAACCACCGCGGTCTCTGTCGACGTTGGTGTCGATTCTCCCGTGACGCGTGTGACGCTGAAGCGCGAGCCGGGCCGGTATGTCCGCGCGATGATGCGGGAGGGAGACGTTCCGGGCGTCCGCGTGGAGATCGAGGACCCGGATGGAACCAGGCAGGTTCTGACGACGGACGACGAAGTGATCGCGCGATTCGCGCCGCTGCGCGCAAAGGGTGATGCTGTGTTCACGCTGTCGCTCGATGGCCTGGAGACTGAGCGCGCGCATGTGATTCCTGATCGGAAGAACGGGCCGCTGTTCATCGAGATGCAGATGGCCGTGGCGTGCCACGACTACAGCGTGGTCAGGTAGCGACGCGTTTCGGCGTCAGCCACGCGATGACGATCGCCGCGACGAAGAGGAGCGGAACGTCGCCGTAGAGGTGCGCGCGCTGTGCGGGATCCATCAGCGCCTGCACGGCCATGATCGCGCCGTGCACGACGCTCGACCAGACGGCGAACCAGATCAGGCTGAGATGCTCGACCGGATTCCGCGCGGCGAGGATCAGGAAAACGCCGAGCACCGCGTAAATGCCGATGATCATCTGCAGGTAATGCGACTGCCCGCCGTGATGCCAGACGAATCCCGCAGGCCAGAAGATCGTCAGCGGATAAAAGGCGAACAGTGCGATCGCGCCGACGACGATCAGCGCGATGCGAAGCCAGCGGAGGCGGACGGCTTGTTGCATGCGTTAGTGTGAACCGGAATCAGCGAAAGGAAGCGAACGATGCCTCAGCACAATGCGTATCTCAATTTCGACGGCACCTGCGCGGAAGCGATGAAGTTCTATCAGGGCGTTCTTGGCGGAAAGCTCGACGTCATGACCATCGGACAATCGCCGGCGGCTGAACACGTCCCGGCCGAGGCGCACGGACGGGTCATGCATGCGAATCTCGTGTTCGACGGCGGAACGCTGATGGCAGCGGACAGCCAGCCCGGCATGCCGTTCAACGGAATGCACGGCTTCGGTCTCGTCCTCACGTATCCGACCGCGGCTGAAGCGAAGAAAACGTTCGACAAGCTCGTCGAGGGCGGACGCGTGACGATGCCGTTCGACAAAACGTTCTGGGCCGAAGGCTTCGGAATGCTCGTCGATCGCTACGGCACGCCGTGGATGTTGAATGGCGCGATGATGGCGATGTGACCGTCATCCTGAGCGAAGCGAAGGACCTCGTCGTCGCCACAGTCGGCGTAGAAGAGTCTCTTCGCCGTCTTCGCGGCTCAGAATGACGGCGCAAAGTACGCTTTCTTCGCGTCATCCTCCAGCAACTTCAGCGCGAGCGCGTCGGCGGATTCTGTTCCGAACGCTTTGAGCGCCATCACGAGATCCCACTCGTTGTCCGGGAATCGCGCGATCGACTTTTCGATCGCGCCGAGCGCGGCTTCGTCCTTTTGTGTGCCGTAGCCGTAAATCGCGGCGAAGACGAGCATGCGGTCGTCGCTGGCGAGCGCGCGCTCGAGCAGCGGTCGCGATCGCATGTCGGACGCGGCGGCCATCAGCGCTTCCCACGCGAGGTCGTCGTGCGCGTTCGGATGTTCGATCGCGATGCGCGCCTGGGTTTCGAGCTCCGTCCAGATCGCGCGGTCATCGTCGACGCGGTGCAGCAGCACCTCCGCAATGCGAATCCGTTCGTCAGGATTCGATCGGCCGTATTGGTCTTCAAGAAATTGAATGGCGGAGCGATCGCCGTGGGTGGCGGAGTCGATCAGCGATGAGAGGAAATCGTCGGAGGCGAGGGAAGGAAGGGCGACGAGAAGAAGCAGCGGCATCCATCGGCGCATACAAAGAC
>Ga0075425_100006317_pt1 | contig 12409 bp, 9 predicted proteins | sample SoiMethybrSBSTD4_FD_75300 | JGI IMG/M metagenome (GOLD analysis project Ga0075425, IMG submission 75300) | Bulk soil microbial communities from a Populus tree surrounding site in Tennessee, USA - Soil MetaG P. TD hybrid SBSTD4 | ecosystem: Environmental > Terrestrial > Soil > Tree plantation...
GGCGCGGTGATTCAGTTTAGCTCGCACTTTGAGGACTACCCTCTGTTGAAGACCACTTGGGAAGGCTCGCCTGCGGTCCGCAGAATGTCGCCGATCTGCGGAATCCAACTCGTAAACATTTCGATAACTGGCGAGGGAGTGTTTGACGGCGCCGGCGACGCCTGGCGAATGGTTAAGAAAGCAAAGCTCACCGAGCTCGAATGGAAAAAACTTCTTTCGTCGGGTGGCGTTGTCGACAAGCAGGGAGATTCCTGGTGGCCGTCTACCGAGGCGATGAACGGAGCGGCGCTGGTCCGATCTCTGGACAAACGCAACGCGCCGACCGAAGACTACGCAGCCGCTCGGGAATATCTGAGACCGGTGCTTGTGTCGTTAATAGATTGCAAGCGAGTTCTGCTTGACGGCCCGACGTTTCAGAATTCACCAGCATGGAACATACACCCGCTGATGTGTGAAGACCTCGTGATTCGAAACGTCACTGCGCTGAATCCCTGGTATTCGCAAAACGGCGATGGGCTGGATCTGGATTCGTGCAGAAGAGTCGCCGTTTACAACTGCAGGTTCGATGTCGGAGATGACGCGATTTGTCTGAAGTCAGGGCGCGACGCTTACGGCAGGAGTCGCGGGCGGCCTTGCGAAGACATCGTCATTTCAGGTTGCACCGTCTACCACGGGCATGGCGGATTTACCGTTGGCAGCGAGATGTCCGGCGGTGTGCGAAACGTGGTAGTCCGGCGATGTACTTTTCTGGGAACCGATCTGGGTCTTCGCTTCAAGACGACTCGAGGCCGCGGCGGGGTGGTCGAGAAGATATGGATCAGCGACATCGTAATGAAAGACATTCCGACCGACGCGATCGGGTTCAATATGTACTACGGCGGTGGTTCTCCAATCCCTGAACCAAACGGTCCGACGCAATCCCGATCGAAGTCACAACCGCCGGTCGATGACGGAACGCCGAGGTTTCAAGACATCTATCTGAAAAACATCATCTGCAAGGGAGCTCAGCGGGCGGTGCAAATCGAGGGACTGCCTGAAATGCCGATTCGCGGAATCGAACTCGAGAACATCCAGATATCGGCGCGGACGGGTGTCGTATGCACGGATGCTGAGCGAATCAAGCTGACAAATCTTCAGATAACCGCGGTGAACGGACCAGTGATCTCGATCCGAGACAGCCGCGAAGTCGATATCAACCGATCTGGATCCAATAAGCAGGCCGTTTTTCTGAGACTCGAAGGCGAAAAGAGCGAGAACATCAGAATCTCGCGAGTCGATCAATCAAATGGCAAAGTTGAGTTTGGAGACGGTGCGAAGCCGAGCGCGGTGCTTTGGAGATAGCTAACGTCACTTCAAAAATGAAGTTCTTCGCAGCTCTATTAATAATCGTCTGTGCAATCAACGCCATGCCGAGAGCGATGTCTTCAGGCGTGATTACGACTGAATTGGTTGTAGCGGCCGACGGTAGCGGCCAATACAAAACGGTGCAGGAAGCGATCGCCGCTGCTCCAACCGGATCCGTCGCAAACCCGGTCGTGATTCGAGTCAAACCCGGAGTCTACAAAGAACTGATCTACGTTCAGCGAGAGAAAAGATACGTCAGGCTGATCGGCGAAGATGCTTCGAAGACGGTGGTGACCTACGGGCTGCACGCGAACATGATCGGGCTTGATGGAAAGCCGATGGGTACCTATCGAACTCCGACGGCGGTTATCGATGCCGACGATTTCACGATTGAGAATTTAACGTTCGAGAACAGCGCGGGAGCGGTGGGCCAGGCGCTCGCGATTCGCATCGACGGCGATCGAGTCGTCTTTCGGGGATGTCGATTTCTCGGCTGGCAGGACACCATTTTCACAAATCGCGGAAGGCATTTCTTTCAGAATTGTTACATTCAGGGCCACGTCGATTTTATCTTTGGAGGCTCGACCGCATTTTTCGATCGATGTCACATCCATTGTCTGAAGAACGGATACATCACCGCGGCATCGACTCCGCAGGAACGCCCGTACGGTTTTGTGTTTTCGCAATGTCGGATCACCGGAGAGCCGAACGTTAAAACCTATCTCGGGCGGCCATGGAGAGATTATTCGAGCGTAATCTTCCTCACAACAGAGATGTCCGATGTTATCCGTCCCGAGGGCTGGAACAACTGGAATCTACCCGAGCGCGAAAAGACCGCGCGCTACAGCGAATACGACAACAGCGGACCGGGCTCAAAGTTGAGTGGCCGAGTGGGCTGGATGCGCAACCTGAAACCCGCTGATGCGAAACGTCTTACGGCGGAGCGCGTGCTCGGCGATGTTGATCGCTGGAATCCGTCGGCGCGATAAGAAGGTGCTTTACGTTAACAGTTTGCTATGCTACTTTGACGAACCTGAAACAAACCCCCAAGGAGGCGGTATGGACATCAAGGAACGTGTTGTTGGAGGAGTCAGCATCCTCGATCTGGCGGGCAAGGTCGTGCTTGGTGAAGGCGATCTGCAGGTGAAAGAGCGAATCAAGGACCTGCTGAGCGACGGGCAGCGTCGAATCCTTCTGAATCTTGCCGAGGTCACTTACATCGATTCTGCCGGACTGGGGTCTCTCATCAGCGGCTACACGACGGTCAAACGTGAAGGTGGGAGTCTGAAGCTGGTCAATCTGACAAAACGAATTCAGGATCTGCTGGCGATTACAAAACTGATCACCGTGTTCGAGACTTTTGAGAATGAGGCTGAGGCCCTGTCTTCATTTGGAGCCTGATCACTGACGTTGCGATTGATTGCCTCGCCAGGTCTAGGGCTGCTGTGAAGCAAGCGCGCGAACTCGCTCAACAGTAGCTTTGATTGCAGGATCACCGGACACCGCAAACGCCTTCTCATAGATCCTCAGGGCTTGCTGATACTGTTTGTCCGCCTCGTACACATATCCAAGTTCTGAAAGAGCCGGAATCGATTCCGGAGTTAACTGGATTGTGATCTCCAGCGCCTCCATCGCTCTGCGCATCTGACCGCTGCGGGACAATGCGATTCCAAAATAAAGCCACGCCTGTCCGTTATCAGGATTTGCTTTGGCGATTTGTTCGAGGGGAGCGATCGCATTTTGGAATCGTTGAGCCCCGAGATAAGCCCGTCCGAGGATATTCGCAGTCTTCAAATCGTCTCGAAGCGTCTTGAGCTTCTCTGCTACATCGGCAGCTTCGTTCCACCTCGACTCGGAGTTGGGCTTTCGAGCCCGGCGCATCAGGCTTTCAGCGAGTAATTCCAGAGTCGGTATGTCGTCGGGATTACCCCGAAGAGATTCTCGGAGTGAAGCTATCGCCTTATCGTCGTCTTCCCGCTTGAAGAAGATTGCTCCGCGGTAGTACGCGTTGGTCGCGTTTTCTTTTGCTCTGTCGGCGGTCGATGAAGAGCCTTTGTCGCCGTTCGCCGCGAGCAATGGAAGCGCCTCGTCGTAGCGTTCGAGGAAAAAATAGGAGCGAGCAAGCGCCGTACGTGCACTGAGGTCGACGTCGCGCTTCGCTTTGGTGGTTATGTCGATGTACCGCTTGAGAGGATCGAGAGCTTTTTCGTAGCGAGCCTGAAGATAGTGAGAGATTCCGATCGTATACCAGGCTCCCGCGATGTCGGTGCTCGAGGGCGACTGAATTTCTAATAGATCAATCGCGTGCGAGAGAGGTAACTCGACTCGGTCATATCGCTTCAGTTTGAACTCGCACAGTCCGATGTAATACCAGGCGCCAGCGGCGTCCGGTCGATCCATCACTATGTCCTGGAACTCGACGAGCGCGGCCCGATAATCGCTTTTGTTGTACAAACCGACCGCTCGATCCCAGTCCGAAGCCACCGCTGTTGTACCCAGAAAAGCGACAACTAAGATTGCTGAACGAATTAGATTTACCGCACTTCGCATCGGTGAAAATTATTGCACGGGTCTGTTGAAAGAGGGTAGAGGGGTGAGGAGGGATGAGGGCGGAGGGCGGAGGGATGAAGAAAGAATGAATTCACCTTGATGATCTCCTTCAATCATCCCTCCGCCCTCCGCCCTCATCCCTTCCCGTCCCCGAGTTCGCTTCGTTGACAGCTTCTGCGGCTCACGCGTATGTTCGCTTTTTGCTCTAATCTACTGATTCCTATCAATGGGGAAGGACTAATATGGAAACGATACCCGCACACGGGGGACGGCTGATCAGCCGCGAACTGACCGGCGTCGAGCGCGAAACTGTCCTCGAACGCGTGCCTTCAATGACTCGAATCAACCTTCGCCCTCGCGAAGTATCAGACCTCGAGATGATCGCCAACGGCGCGTTCAGCCCACTCGAAGGCTTCATGTGTGAAGACGATTACATCGCGGTGCGCGGAAACATGCATCTTGCTTCCGGGTTGCCGTGGACGATCCCAATCACCTTGTCCGCTTCTGATGATCTCGCCGGAAAATTGACCGAAGGCTCGGACGTATCGCTGTTTGCGGGCGATGATCATCTGCTTGGAGTACTGCATCTGCGACAGAAGTTCCGCTATGACAAGGAGCGCGAAGCTGAACGGGTGTATCTGACAACCGAGCTCTCGCACCCTGGAGTAAAGGCGCTTTTTGAGCAGGGCGAGTGGTTGCTTGGAGGGCCGGTCAGCCTGCTGAATCGGCCGCGCAATCCGACGTTCCCGAGTTTTCGACTCGATCCATCGCAGACGCGCGATGCGTTCAAGAAAAAAGGTTGGCGTCGAGTGGTGGCATTTCAAACTCGCAATCCGATCCACCGAGCTCACGAATACATAATCAAATGCGCGCTCGAGACGATGGATGGTCTGTTGCTGCACCCGTTGGTGGGTGAGACGAAGTCCGATGACATATCGGCGGACGTGCGGATGAGGTGTTATGAGGCGATGCTCGAGCACTATTTCCCGAGGACGCGGACTCTGCTGGCGGTGAATCCGGCGGCGATGCGTTATGCGGGTCCTCGAGAGGCGGTTTTCCACTCAATAATCCGCAAGAACTACGGATGCACTCACTTTATCGTAGGTCGAGATCACGCCGGCGTGGGGAGCTACTACGGAACTTACGATGCACATTACATCTTCAATGAATTCGACCCCGAAGCTTTGGCAGTGACACCGATGTTCTTTGATCACTCGTTTTATTGTCGCAGGTGCGATGCGATGGCTTCGAATAAGACGTGTCCACATGACTCGTCCGAGCATGTGACGCTTTCGGGGACCAAGGTTCGCGAGATGTTGGGACGGGGGGAGATGCCGCCTCGGGAATTCTCACGACCGGAGGTTGCAGGCATTTTGATTGAGGCTATGAAGTCTTAGCATTGATGCGGGTTTGGAACTCGCATCAATCGTCGAGTTGGCGATTTAGAGACCTGGTGGGTTGTCGGGACCGCAGCCGGCGCGGAATGGGGAATTGACCGCTCGGAAATGGCTTTTATTGAAGCTGGTTATGGTCTAGAGTATAATCCGCTTGCAGGCCCAAGTGTCTGTTGGAGTGCCAACCTAATGATCAGGTGCGACAATTGCGGGACTAATAATATTGACGGCAGCGAGTACTGCGACGAGTGTGGGATGAGACTAGATCTCAATCAGTCGCAACGACCTCGCAAGCGTGGACCCGCACCCATTTATCAACCTCCGAGCGCAGTCGAAAACGAGCCGGTAGGTTCCAACACGTTGGAGGGTCCCTTTCCGGCGCCTCCGTCATTTACTACTTCTACAAGCATTCCTAAGCCGGCGATGCCCGCCCGCGATCGCAGGCAGGCGGATTCGCGAGTAAGCAATGTGAACGCGCGTCGCAGCCATACCAACGAGCGGTCTGGTCCGGCCTTCAAATCGAATGAGCAGCGCGTAGACCATTCCGTGCCGCCGCAGTCGCCTCAGACTTATGCGCTTGCTTCGCCGGAACATACGGGCGAGCTGGATCCGGGACGCACCCCAGCCGAGCCTCGCGACTTGTCGCGGGCGTTAGCGCGGTTGATCATCGAGCGGGGAGGCAGAATCGGCAAGGAGTTTCCGATAATCGGGATCGAAACAAATATCGGTCGCTGGGATGCGGACAGCGGAATCTTCCCTGATGTGGATCTCGACGAAGATGATTCCGAGGCAAAGGTGTCGCGCAGACACGCTCGCATTGTGAATCACAACAGCCAATATTTCATCGAGGATCTGGGATCGACGAACGGCACGTTTGTGAATCGCGGGCGCAGGCTTCTCCCGGGTAAGCGACATATGCTTCAGAATGGCGATGAAGTTATAGTAGGCAAGACATTTTTGAAGTTCCAGATCCTCAAGTAAGGGGTTCTAGTTTTCGTTTCTGGTTTGATTCCCGTTTGTTGTCGCCGTTTTCACGATTGAGCGGCCAGGAAGCACCTACCGAAGTTTGGATGGTTCCTGGGTCGTGGTTTCTGGTTCTGAGTTATCGATCACGTCTTCCGGGTTTCCAGTCGCTCGAACCAGGACGAGAAACTGAGACCCGAAACTGGAAACCATATGTTCTGTCCTGAATGCGGCAGTCGTTTGCGGCCGGGAGAACCAATTTGCGGAGAGTGCGGCGCATCACAAGAACCAATGGCTGCACCCCCTCCGCCGGTTGTTCTTGAGGCGCGAAGCGCACTCGCCGAGGACCGTATGCCTGAGCCGAAAAAACCGAAACACGTCCCCAGTCAGCAACTAGAACCGGGTACGCTGTTGCTGGATCGCTACTCGATCGTCCATCGAGTAGGCGGTGGCGGCATGGGATCGGTGTATCAAGCTCGTGACAAACGACTGGCCGATCGTCTTTGCGCAGTAAAAGAGATGATCGAGCTGTTCGCCGATCAGAACCAGCGGGCAAAGGCCGTCGAAGATTTCAAACGCGAGGCAGAAGTTCTCGCTCAACTCGATCACCCTTCCATCCCAACCGTCTTCGACTACTTCATCGAGACCGGGCGCTATTACCTTGTAATGCGGTGGATCGGCGGCGGCGATCTCGCTGAGCAGATGAGGGTCCGCGGCGGAATGGTCGATGAAGCGACGGTATGCAAGTGGGCCGTTCAGATTTGCGACGTGCTTCATTACATACATACTCAGAAGCCGCCAATCATCTATCGCGATCTGAAGCCGGCCAACCTGATGATAGATGACAAGACCGAGCGAGTGATGCTGGTCGACTTCGGGATCGCGCGCATCGTGCGACCCACTGAAAAAGGTGTCACCGCGATCGGAACGATGGGATATGCTCCGCCGGAATTGTTTGCCGGCAAGGTCGAACCCAGATCCGATATCTATTCGCTGGGCGCGACGGTGTTTCACATGCTCACCGGCTCCGATCCACAGGACAATCCACTGCTGATATTTGATTTCAGCAAGAATCCGAGACCGTGCCAGATAAACCCGAGCATCTCGCCCGAGATGGAACGGATCCTGATGAAGATGGTCGCGCACAAGCCTGAAGACCGACAGTCGTCGGCGTTGGAGCTTATGCGCGCGCTCGAGGCTCATCGTGCATTTCTTTCGTCGAATCCTCGAGTCGAGCCTCCGCGACGGCCGATCACATCGCCGCGGTCATCATCATTCGCAGGTCCAGTGGCGCCGAGCATGCGAGGCGTACAGGCACCAGCCCCGGTACCTCCGGCACCGACACCACCTGTTCCGACCGCGGAATGGGTTTTTTGCGGGCACTGCGGTGAAAAGATTGGTTCCGATGATGTGTTTTGTGCGCATTGTGGTCATCGGCAACCGACGGCTGGCGCTGCGCCTGCGTACGCTCCCGCCCCCGGGGGTCGCATAACCGCTCAGTTGGTAATCGTCGGCACAAAAGATATGGTGAAGCCGTTTCTCATCGATAAGGATAGTGTGCTGATAGGCCGCACCGATCCTCACACCGGAATATTCCCTGAGGTCGACCTTACGATGTACGACGGTGAAACGAAGGTATCGCGGAAACACGCAAGGATATTCAGGCAAGGCGAACAATTCCTGATCGAAGATCTGGGCTCGGTGAATGGAACTATCATCAACTCGGTCTCCGGCGGATCGGTCCGACTCAACGCCAAATCCCCTCGGCAGCTCGCGGCTGGCGATGAAGTAAAGCTCGGTGGAACAATTCTTCAGTTCATTCTGACTTGAAAGTGCCGGTGTTCAGCGTGAGCAATTCGACTCACTGGCTTTCGATATGACGAAGTTCTGTCCATACTGCGGCAAACAATTAAACCTTCGGTCGAAGTTTTGTCCTCAGTGTGGCAAGGCCAGACCGGCACGTGAGCAAATGGGTGTTGACGTTGCCGAAGACCAGTCGTCGCGGAATCAGAACGACTCAGCGCGCTTACAGAGAAACTTTGAACGAGCGTCGATTGGTGACCGGCAGCTTCCTCCTCGGGCAGACGGCAGCTCCTACGCCGCTACCGTAGCTTCGCGTCCGAACGGCTCGACTCGTTTTGCGCGTAGATATGCGCCGGCGACTCATTCGCTCATTGGCGCCTCGGAGCAAGCAGGATTCGGATTGCGCTACGGTGCATGGATGTTTGATGTTCTGATCACCCTTATCGCAATGATGGGCTTTACTTTTGCGGTGACCGCGGCGAGCAAGAGATCGGTGATCGGATCGACCGGGGATTTGGTGATCGTAGTCGGGTTGACGCTGTTGTTATTTGTGCTGAACTTCGTGGTACTTGCCGGAATCGGTGGACAGACGGCCGGAATGAAGATTTTGGGCATTTATATCGTGCGAGTCGACGGGAGGCCGTTCACAATGAAACAGGCCGCTCTCCGACATCTGGTAGGCTATCCGCTCTCGTCGTTGGTTGTCTTTCTTGGATTTTTATGGATGTTGTGGGACCCCCGACAACAAGCCTGGCACGACAAACTCGCACGCACTATAGTGGTAATGTCCAGGTAGGACCCCAGGACCACGAGCGTCAGCAGTATGCGTGGACCAAACTCAAATCGCGACAGGAATCGATTCTAGGCCGGCGGTTTTTCATCAGGTTCCTGTTTAACGCCCCCCAAAATTAAATTATGTCGACATTTGTCATTCGCCCCAAAGACTATGAAGCTTCTATCGTCAAGCTTGACCGAATGAAGCTCACCATCGGTCGTTCCTCTCGCAATGATATCTGCATCAGTGATCCGTTTGCCTCGCGGCTGCACGCTGAAATCAGACGCGAGAACGAACAGGTCATGCTGGTCGATAACGGCAGCGCCAACGGAACATTTGTAAACGGACAGCGGGTCACTGGATCGCTCAGGCTCAACGTCGGTGACATCGTACGTATCGGCGAAACCGAGATCGAATACACATCCGGCGAGCAGGACATGCTGTCGGGGGCAACGGTCTACTTAACCGGCGGCGCAGGAGGAACGCTCCCCGCGGATACCATTACTTCACCGATACCTGGGCGCTCGACGACCGATCTCATTTCATCCATAAGATCCGGATCGATGTCCGGCGAATCGCGATCAAGTTCAGCCGCCCGCACGGCAATGAAGCCAGAAGTTCCGAGCCGCGACCTGCTGAGCATTGTCTCTCAGGTGGGCATCGCTCTTCTGCCTCGAACTTCGCTGGAAGACACTCTCAAGATGACTATCGACCTCGTCTTTCAGGCGATTCCTGCCGAACGAGGGTTCCTGTTCTTAAAAGAGAACGGAGAGTTGAGCTGCAAGATTGCGCGCGGCGCGAGTCAGGCTGCGCTGCCGACCGCTTCTCAGGTGCAGCTCAGCCGGTCGATCACCAACAAGGTTCTTACTGAAGGCGCGTCGGTCCTGACATCCGACGCGATGCACGATCCGAGGTTCCAGTCGCAGCATTCAGTCGTGCTCAGCCAAATCCGATCCGTGATGGCGGTGCCTCTTGCGTCCGGCGAAGAAATCTTCGGGATGGTCTATGTCGACAACCCGTTCAACAACCGATTCCAGGAAGAGGACCTGAAGGTACTGACGACGATCGCATCGGTTGCATCGATAAAGATCGAAAACGATCGGCTGCTCGACGAGCGTCTCGAAAAGCGACGAATGGAGGAAGAGCTCAAGGTTGCTTCCGAGATCCAAATGCGGTTGCAACCTTTTTCGCCGCCAAAGCTCGACGGTTGGGATATGACCGGAGTCTCTTTCCCGTGTCGCGAGATTGGTGGTGACTATTACGATTTTATTCATCGAAAACGCGACAGCCATTTGATCGTTGCCGTCGGAGACGTTTCCGGCAAGGGTACAGGAGCAGCGCTTCTGATGTCATCGCTTCATGCCGCGGTGCGTGCGCAGTCGCAAACGCGCGCGTCGATCAGCGAAATAATGGGCGAGATCAATCAGTACATTTTTGAGAATTCTCCTTCGAATAAGTTCCTGACTCTGTTCTACGGCGAGCTTGATCCGGAAACCGGTACGCTGATTTATTCAAACGGCGGTCATAATGCTCCAATCTTCGTCCGTCGATCCGGTACGGTTGAGCGCCTGGACAAGGGCGGGCTCCCAATCGGGATGATGCAGACAGGGGTCTATCAGGAAGCGTCCGTCGATTTTGATCGAGGAGACGTGCTTGTGATCTATTCCGATGGAATAACCGAATCGATCAATGAACGCGACGAAGAATTCGAAGAGGATCGGCTTATCGAAGTCGTAAAGAACAATCTGGGTCGGTCGGCGTCAGGTATTCGCGATCGAATCGACGAAGCGCTGTCGAGATTTGTCGGGAACACCGCGCCGGTCGACGATATGACTCTGATGATAATCAAGCGGACTGATGCCGGCTTCGATCAAGCTGATATCGCTACGCGCGGATAAGTTCCGCAGTGATCAATTGGAGTGCGCCGCCCTCGACTAGAATCTCGCTCAGATAGAATATCGGCGGCGCTTTGGATTTGTTCTTCGTGACTTGGGCGGCGCACTCCCAAAATGTCTCGCCCCAAAGTCTCCAAACGCTCTGGCAGGTTTGTACCCTCGCAGGTTTGCTTTAGACTTTCTCTATGGCGACCGCACCTGTATCGAATCCCGAAATAAGAATCATTCCGCTCGCCAATGCCGACGTGGTCAGCCTCGAGAGATTGTTCGACGACGAGTGCGATGAGTGGCTCGAGCTTCTCAAGTGGGATTACCGACCCGCGAGTATGCTGATTCGCGATGTCGCCCGACAGCAGCAACTTGCCGGAGTCGCGGCGATTGTCGGCAACGAAGTTATCGGTTTCGCCTACTACGTGATCGAAGGTAGTCGGTCATCGATCGGTGACATCTACGTTGCCAGGCAATGGCGCGATTCCGGAGTCGACGGCGATATGGCGGTCGCGACCCTGGATCGACTCAGCAGAACGCGACGGCTGCGCAGGATTGAAAGCCAGTATGTCGGATTGGATAATCGCCGAGCGGATAGAGTTTTTCAGGAACACGGCTTCGAGCGCCTCGAACGGAATTACATGCTCGCCGACCTGGCGTCGGTGGCGCCGATGCACACCTCGGCTCTCGCAGACATTTCGATAAGACCCTGGCAGCAGATTGATTTCGAGCAGGCCGCGAGAGTGATCCACAGATCATATCGAGGCAAGGACGATAGCCGCATAAACAGCCAGTATCGGAGTTTACACGGATGCGCGGACTTGCTGACGATACTCACCGATCATTTTTGGTGCGGTGAGTTTTTGCCGGACGTTACGATGGTGGCGGTCCGCCCGTCCGGAGCGTTGGGCGGTGTGTTGATCGCGTCTCGAGTGGCGAGCGGTGTTGGGCATCTGAGCCAGATATCGGTTCACCCGGGGAATCAAGGGCGAGGAATAGGCCGCAGAATGATCGAGCGAGCGATTTCCAAATTCCGTGATCTGAATTACAGATCGGTCACGCTCGCGGTGACCACGTCTAACACGAACGCGCTGCGGCTGTACGAGTCTTGCGGGTTCAGAACCACCCACACGTTTCCGGTATTCTATCGCGACAGGGGTTAGCGTTGAGCTTTTAAAGAAACCTTCCCAAATCCCCCAACCGGCAGGTTGGGGATCGTTCATTCCAGCCCAACACAACAGACGAGACTCCCGACTGCCTCAGATGTGAGCAAGCTTACTGTTTCGAATTAACCAGTGCTCGCGGTTCTCCAAGAGTTGGCTCGCGCGAGATAGGCGGAATGAACAATCCCCAACCTGCCCGGTTGGGGGATTCGGAGCCTCTCTCGCGTCTCCGATGTACGCAGGAATGAACAATCCCCCAACCTGCCGGTTGGAGGATTTCAGAGTTGTTGTGGACTTTAGAAAGAAATCTCAAATCACGGGCTAACTGTGATGTGGAAGGTGTTCGACACCTTGCCCGTAGAGTTGCGAACTTGCACCGTGAGATCACCGGGAACCTGAACCAGCGAATTTACAAGACGCCCAACTAGCTCGGTCGAACTCGCGCTATCCAACGCCAATGAAGTGTTGTTCACCAGAAGCTCGGCACCCGAATCGAAATCAGTTCCTGTCACTACCACTCTGAATTTCTTAGCA
>Ga0075425_100006318_pt1 | contig 12406 bp, 12 predicted proteins | sample SoiMethybrSBSTD4_FD_75300 | JGI IMG/M metagenome (GOLD analysis project Ga0075425, IMG submission 75300) | Bulk soil microbial communities from a Populus tree surrounding site in Tennessee, USA - Soil MetaG P. TD hybrid SBSTD4 | ecosystem: Environmental > Terrestrial > Soil > Tree plantation...
GATCGCAAGACCGTGTGGGCCGGCGTCAGAAATCCGCTCGCGCAGAAGCACCTGCGCTCGATTCGGAAAGGCGATCGGATCTTTTACTACCACACCGGCAAGGAGAAGGCGGTGGTCGGCGTCGCACGCGCCATCGGCGATGCGTATCCGGATCCGGACGATGCCACGGGGAAATCGTTCGTCGTCGACGTGGCGCCGGAGAAGAAGCTGCCGCGTCCCGTGACGTTGGCGGAAATCAAGGCGGACCGCGCGTTTGCCGACTTTCCACTGGTCCGCGTGTCGCGTTTGTCGGTGATGCCGGTCACCGACAGCGAGTGGACTCGCATCGAAAAGATGAGCCGTGGGTAAAGTATGGGTTCGCTGCGTTGTTGCGCTGATTGGGGCTGCCGTCATCACCGCAGCCACTGTTCGCGCCGACGACACCCCGTCGGTGCTCATCTCGCGTCAACTCTCGGAAACTGAACATCTCTCCGTTGGCGACGTCATCCGCCTCAGCACGTCCGATGACGCCCGCAACGTTCGGCCGTTCCGTGTCGCGGGCGTCTATGAGCCGACGCCGGATCCGGCGAAGTTGGGAGCCGTCATCCGCGAGGTGCAGCTGCACCTTCCGGATCTCCTCGCGCTGACGCGCGAACCAGGAACGCCGAGCGGCAGCGAATACGTACAGACGATCAACGTCGCGCTCGTCGATCCGAACGATGCCGCCGCTTTCTCGCGCGACGTCCGCGCCCGGATGCCCGGCATCGACGCCCAGCCGGCGACCGGCGCCGCCGAGTCGACAGGGCCATTCATCGTGCTGCGACGATTTCACCTGGCCATCGCGATTGTCACAATCGTCGCGTCGACGGTGTTTCTGCTGGCCCTCACCATCATGCTGGTGGATGAACGGCGCGCCACCGTCGGCGTCCTTCGCCTGATTGGGCTGCCGACCGGGCGCATCGTGACACAGCTGTTTCTGGAAGGCGTCCTGATCGCGGTCGTCGGGTCGGCATTCGGCCTGGCGCTCTCACTGCTTTCCGAGGGCATCATCAACCGCTTCTTCCAGTGGCGCTACGACACCGCACTCGTGTTCGTGCGCGTCACCCCGCAGGTCGCGGCCATCTGTGTCGCGATTGCCGTTCCGCTCGGTGTCTCCGCGACCGTGATCGCATCCTGGGCGCTGCTGCGGCGCAGCGGTCTCCGGCTCGCCCGGCGATGAACGCAGTCGGCTTTGCGTGGCGCAGCCTCGTTCGCCAGCCGGCGCGGGCCGCGCTTGGCGTGCTCGGCGTTGCCGCTGTCGGCGCGCTGCTCTTCGACATGCTCCTGCTCTCGAACGGTCTCGTGATTTCGATGCGCGGCCTGCTCGACAGCACCGGTTTCGATCTGCGCGTCACCGCGACGGACGCGCTGCCGGGCCAGGGTCCGCTTGTTCCGAACGCCATCGATCGCACTCACGACATCGCCCGGCTCGCGTCCGTGCGGTCGGCCGTCGCCCTCCGCTTCGCGAATGCACTCGTGCTGGCGGGCGAACCGCGGGGCGTGTACACCTCGCTGCAGGGGGTTGCCGCCAGCGGACCGTCGCACCCGTGGACGATCCTGCGCGGACGCGACATCGCGCCGGATCGCGCCGAAATCGTCGTCAACGAGAACACCGCCACGCGTGCGCGGCTGATGCCGGGTTCGCGCGTCATGCTGCGTGCATCGTGCAACGACGGGCCGGAGGCGCTTCCGCCGGTGCCGTTCGACGTTTCCGGCATCGCACAATTCCCATTCGACACTCCAAACGGGACCACGGTCGCGATGTCGCTGGAGATGCTGGCGCGAGCGTGCGGCGGAAACGAATCGAATCAGGCCGACGTCATCATGGTGGCGTCGCAGGAGAACGCCGGGCCCTCCGTGGCCGTGGCCGACGTCGCGCGGCTGCTTCCAGAGCTGCACGTGATGAGCAACGCCGAAGCGGTGAACCGTTTCGAGCGCGGCGGCTTCACATATTTCCGGCAGATTTCGACCGTGTTGACCGCAGTCACCCTTTCGTTCGCGGTGCTGCTCATCACGGTGCTGCTGACCGTGTCGATCAATCAGCGCCTCGGTGAAATTGCCGCGCTGCGAGCGCTGGGATTCTCCCGATGGCGCGTCGTCGCGGACGTGTTCTGCGAATCAGTGCTCATCGTCGGCGGTGGCGGGCTGCTGTCGCTGCCGGCCGGCGGCCTCCTCGCCATCGCACTCGATCGCATCCTGAAACGCATTCCAGGCATTCCGGCGGACGTCCATTTCTTTGTCTTCGAGCCCAGCGCCATCCAGGTGCATGTGCTGCTCCTCGCGGGCACCGCCGTGGTGGCGGCGCTCTACCCGATTCGCGTCGTGGCCAGTCTTCCCATCGCGGCTACGCTCCGGGACGAGGTGGTTGGATGAATACCACCGAACCCAGAACCGAACCGCGAACCCGAACACGAACCGAGAACAGTGAAGGCAGAACGGTGAACGGCCGGATCGTCGAAGCCACCCACATCAGCCGCATCTTTCCGATGCCGGCCGGGCCGGTGACCGCGGTGGCCGACGTCACGCTGGAGATTGCGCCCGCGGATCACATCGCCATCCGCGGACCTTCCGGATGCGGAAAGTCGACGCTCCTGCACATGCTCGGTTGTGTCGAGCCGCCGACCGCGGGCACGCTGCTGTTTCGCGGCGACGACGTCACGACGTTGTCGGACCGCAAACGAAGTCTGCTGCGTCTCCGCCAGATCGGCTTCGTGTTTCAGCGTTTTTTCCTGTTGCCGATGCTGACCGCCGCGGAAAACATCGAGTTGCCGCAGTCGGAAGCCAAAGTGCCGAAGGCCGAGCGCCGGCAGCGTACGAAGGAGCTGCTCGAGTACGTAGGGCTCACGGCGCGCGCGGATCACCGTCCGTCGGAACTCTCGGGCGGTGAAATGCAGCGGGTGGCGATCGCACGCGCCCTGGCGAACAAGCCTGGACTCCTGCTCGCCGACGAGCCGACGGGCGAGCTCGATCGTGCGACCGGTGAACAGATTGCGTCGCTCCTCGACCGCGTCAATGCGGACGGTACCGCACTGGTCATCGTCACGCACGATCCGGCGCTCGCCGAACGAAGCACGCGTATTCTGAGCATGCGCGACGGACGCATCGACAGCGAGGCGGCATCCGTATGATCGGCAGACTCGCGGTGCGCTCGCTGACCGCCCACCCTGTTCGCTCGGCGGTGCTGGCCGCGGGTTTCGGCGTTGGCGTCGCCGTGATGGCCATCCTGCTTGGCGTCGCCGAAATCGTGCTTTCACAGGCGAGGTCGTCAGAGCTGGTCGGCGGCGGCGACGTCGTCATTCGCCTGCAGCCGTCGGTGCCCGCACGGATGGTGACATCCGGAGCGCTCCAATCGGATCAGTTGCGCCGCCGAATCCGCGCGGCTGGCCCGTCGCATACGGCGGCGTTGTATCTGGTTCGCGACGATCACACCGTGCGCATTGACGCGCACGGTGGCATTCCCAGCATCGAGAAAGCGATGGGCAATTCCGAGGTTGCGTCCCACGACGAGTGGCAAGACACGTCGGACGACGTCGCGTGGACGCACACGAACCCCGAGACCCTGCTGCGGCAAATCGATCGCTTTCATGATGTCCCCGACGCGCCAATGTGGCAGGACTCGTGGGCGGAATGGCTCTACTTCAACGGACGGGCGCGCGATGCGCGGTTCTATCTAACCTTCATGGTGGGACCGCGCCAAAGCGATGGCGGACGTCAGGCGGGCGTCCGCCTACAGCTCGATCGCGGCGGAACGGTCGAAAACTTCAGCGCGTCCGCGCGGCTGAACGACGCGGATACCAAGCGCGCGCCGGAACTCACGATCAACGGCAACAAGGTCCGTTTGGACGGCTTGCGCTATCTCATCGATCTCGATCTCGTTGGTGCGAACGGTCGTGCCGTTCGCGGGCAAGTCAGCGTCGAAGCCTCGCCGGGACGCCTCGTCCCGCCAATTGAAATCGGGGGTGCGCGGGGCTGGCGCACAGGCTACGTCGTGCCCGTGATGTCAGGAAATCTCGACGGCACAATCGACGTCGCGGGCGAGCGCGTGTCATTCGCCGGGGGCGTGGGGTACCACGACCACAATTGGGGTTTCTGGCGTGGCGTGTCGTGGCAATGGGGGCAAGCGCAGCAGGGCGATTTGTCGCTCATCTACGGCCGCGTGTTCCCGCCTCCGGACGCCGCTGATCCGGATCGTATTCCCGGTTTCGTGGGTGCGCTGGGACCTGGTGGCCCGCTCGGCTACGCGACCAACGTCAGGATTGAGGAGGCGAACGACACGAACGGTCAGCCACGCACAATCACAATCGTCGGACGCAGCCCGCTGCTCGATGTGCGAATGCAGTTCCAGGTTGGATCGGTGGTGACGACGCCAATGGCGCAGGGAACGTTGTCGAGCGACTTGAACTTCCTTCAGATGCGCGGCCAGTACACGGTGACGGGACACGCTGGGGAACGCGACATCAACTTCGTCGCGCAGGGATCCGCCGAGACCTTTCGAGAAAATCCCAAAGCCCAAATCCCAAAGCCCAACTCCCAATAGCGCGATTTCCCCTTATCGCAAGTTCAACGCATGGCGCGCGGCAATCTGCGCACGGCCACGGCGCCGAGCGAGCGTCTCCAGACGATCCGGCAACGGCAGTTTCGCCTGCGTCGCATTCCACCCACGCGCCAGCTGAGCGGCGACCACACGTCTGCGGTCCATCTCCATTCGGAAACATTCGAAGCAGAGCGTCCTCGGACGCTCGAGCGTTGGGTCTTCCTCGTGAGCGGGCCGAAAACCGTAGCGCGCTTCGCGGGCTCGGCAGGCGGCGCACAATCGGGGAAGGTGGGACGAGGATGGCGAGTCAGGGGAGTGGGGCGAGTACGCCGGTTGAGGCTGGGATCCAGCCCTACCCGCTTCACTCGCCTCTCGCGCCGTTCGCGCCTCTTCGGCATCTCGCCCGTCATAGAGCGCCATTTGCATGATTCGTCTCCTCTGTTGAGAAAGACTACGCAAACCCTGTGACAGACTAGGTCAATGCCTTCTGTATTGGAGACGAGGGCCGAGGACGAGCTGTTCCGACTTCCGCTCTCCGAGTTCACCGCCGCACGCAACGCGCTCGCGGCGAAGCTGAAGAAGGACGGCGACTCCGCCGAGAGCGACCGTATCAAGGCGCTTTCGAAACCGCCGGTCTCCGCCTGGGTGGTCAACCAGCTGTACTGGAAGCACCACTCGGCGTTTGAACGCCTCCTGACGGCTGGCGAGCATTTCCGGAACGCTCAGGCGGCGCAGCTTTCGGGGAAGTCCGCCGATCTGCGTGGACCGCTCGAGGAACGCCGCGAAGCGCTGGGCGAGCTGACGAAGCGCGCAACGCAGGTGCTCACCGAAGCAGGTCACACGCCGTCGCCCGACATGATGCGGCGCATCATGACGACGCTCGAGGCCGTGGCCACCTATGGGAACGGCGCGGGCGCTCCGCCGCCAGGCCGATTGACGGCTGACGTCGATCCTCCGGGTTTCGAAGCGCTGGCGGCACTCGTTCCCACAGGCACCGACCACCGTCCCACGGGCAAGGTGCACTCTGCCCCACGGGTCATCCCGTTCAATCAACCGAAGCCGCGCCGCGGCGCGCGGACCGCAGGAGACGAACGCGAAGACGCCCGACGTGCGGAGCAGGAACGACGGGACCGGCAGGTGGAGGCGCGCAAGGCGCTGCGGGATGCCGAGCGTGCCCTCGCGGAGGCGCGCCGGGCTGCCGAGCGGGCTCGGACCGACATGAAGGCCGCCGCCGCACGCGCGAAGGCCGCCGAGAAGGCGAAGGCAGCACTGGAGGCGCGCGTCGAAAAGCTGACAGCGGATGCGGAGGCCGCGCGACAAGCGGCGCGCCAGGTAGCCAGCCGCGCGGAAGAAGCTGCCCAGGCTGTCGATGACGCCGAACGGGCGCTCGCCTCGGCGCGCGAGCAGTTGCGCGCCCTCGAGACCTGACCTGACCGGCTTCAGCCGGTCTTCCCGACCCCCATCTCGCCAGTCCATCGTGGTGCGCCGGGAACTTCGATGTGGAACTGGTCCAGCATCCGCAGCACCGTGTGATCGATCACTTCGTCCAGCGTGCGCGGATTCATGTAGAAGGCGGGCATCGGCGGCAGAATCACTGCGCCCATCCGCGTCAGCTTCAGCATGTTGTCGAGATGAATTTCGCTGAGCGGCGCTTCTCGCACCGCGAGCAGCAGCCGGCGTCTTTCTTTCAGCGTGACGTCAGCCGCCCGGTGAACGAGGCTGTCACCATAGCCGTGCGCAATCGCGCCGAGCGTCTTGACGCTGCAGGGCGCGACGATCATTCCATCGGTCGCAAATGAGCCGCTCGCGATCGCGGCGCCCATGTCGTTCGGCGCATAGGCCTGGGTCGCAAGCGCCTCGACCTGTTCGCGCGAAAATGGCGTCTCGTGGATCAGCGTCCGAGCGCCCCACTTGGTGATCACGACATGCGTGTCGACGCCCGCCTCGCGCAGGCGCTGAAGCAATCGCACTCCGTAGATGACGCCGGTTGCCCCCGTTATGCCAACGATGAGCCGCATGAAATACAGGTATTATCGACCGAATGCTCCGTCGTCAACGTACGGGTTCAGTGATCTGCACGTCGTGTGGCGTGCTCGTCGGCGTCAACGATGACAAGTGCTATAACTGCGGACGACGCAACCCCGGCTTGTGGGGCTATGCGCCGATGCTGCGCTCGCTGGGGTCCGACCTCGGATTCGTCCCGTTCGTCGTCGGCACGTGCGCCATCGTCTACGTCCTGACCATCATCGCGTCCCGCGGCGTCATCGGCCAGGGAAGCATCCTGTCGTTCCTCGGACCCAGCACGCGTGCGCTGTTCCTCTTCGGTGCGAGCGGCGCACTGCCGGTGTTCGTCGCCGGACGTTGGTGGACCGTGCTCAGCGCGGCGTGGCTGCACGCCGGGTTGCTGCATATCCTCTTCAACATGATTGCCGTCCGCCAGCTTGGTCCGCCGACGGCCGAGTTCTACGGGCCGGCGCGGACGATCATCATCTATACATGCAGCGCCATCGCCGGCTTTGCGTTGAGCTCTATTGCGGGCGCCTATATCCCGCCGCTGCTGTTTTTCCGCGGCAGTCAGCTCACCGTCGGCGCATCCGCTCCGATTTCAGGACTCATCGGGGCTCTCATGTATTACGGCCGTCGCACCGGAAGCCACATCGTGCGGACGGAGGCGACACGGTACGTGCTGATGCTCGCCGTCTACGGGTTCCTGATGCCGGGAATCGACAACTACGCGCACGCCGGCGGCTTTGGCGGCGGGTATCTCGCCGCGTTCGTGCTCGATCCGCTGGCGCCTGAACGCGGCGATCACGTCATGATCGCCGTCTTCTGCCTCGCGCTGTCCGTGGTGTCAATCGTCGCCTCGGTGGTCCACGGCGCCGCATTCTTCTGATCAGGCAACTTGCGCGTGCCAGTCTGTCGCCGCGATAACTCCGACTTCGCTCGCGGCCTGTCCGTAGAACGCCCTCGCTTCCGGGTCTCCGGCAAAACCCATGAGCACCGGACCAAGGCCCGCGACCGACGCCTGCACGACGTCGAGCGCCCCATGCGTGGGGAAACTGATTCGTCGCCAGACGCCGCCCGGATAATCCGTGAACAAAGACACGCCAAGCACCATCGCGCCATTAATGATGGCAAGCGCCGATGCCGCACGATGCCGTCCCCAATACTTCGCCGCGAGCGAGAAAAACGTGAACGCGACGCCATAGTCCAGCATCGCGTGTTGGCGGGGATCGATCGTTTTGGGTACGCCGGGTACCGTGATTCGATCCACGACTGTGGAAACCTGCTCGAAGGCCATATGCATCCTCCTCCTGGTTCGACCCTACGGCCGGAGCTCATGCAGCCGTGAGTCACGACGCACGTTTCGTTCATCCTTCGCAAGAAGAAGGCCGACCGGGATAGCATCGGAGCTGTGCCTGTAGAACCCGCCTGGGTCGATTACTACACCGACGAGATGGACGCGGCCTGGCTGTACCGGGCGCTCGCACGCGTCGAGCGCAACGCGCAGCGTCGCACGATCTTCGAGGAGCTTGCGAAGGTCGAAGATGCGCACGTGGAACGGTGGCGCACGTTGTTCGACGAACATGGCGGCACTGTACCGTCGCACTCACCGTCGCTGCGGTCGCGTCTGCTCGCAGCAGTCGCGCGCATGTTCGGATCCGGCGCGGTGCTGCCGCTGATCATTGCGGAGGAATCGCGCGAGGTCGGCTCGTATCTGCGGCTTGCCCGTGGGGCGACGGACAAGACGACGCACGATACCGCGGTCGCCATCGCCACGGAGTCCGCTGAACACGCGCAGCATCTGTCCTCGTCGATCGGCCGGGCGGGTGAACCGTGGCACGGACTTGCGGCCGGCGGATATCTGCGCAGCGTCGTCTACGGCTTCAACGATGGTCTGACGGCCAACTTCGGACTTGTCGCCGGTGTCGTCGGCGCCAGCGTCGAGCCGCACCTTGTGGTCGTCACCGGAATCGCCGGTGCATTTGCCGACGCGCTGTCGATGGGTTCGAGCGGTTATCTGGCAGCGAAGAGCGAAGCGGAAGTGGCGGCGCGTCAGGTGGCGATCGAGCGTGACGAATTGCGGCTGATGCCGGATCTCGAGCAAAAGGAACTGGCGCTCATTCTCGAGGCCAAAGGGTTGACGCCCGAGAACGCGCGACAATCCGCGGAGGCGATGATGCGCGACCCGAATCGCGCGCTCGAGACCAAGGTGCAGGAAGAGCTCGGCATTCAAGCGCCATCGGTCACGCCGTTTGCCGACGGCCTCGTCACCGGAACCGCCACGGCGTTCGGCGCGGTGATCCCGTTGATTCCGTTTCTGACGCTGCCGCTTGGTCCGGCGATCTGGGCATCGCTCACCATCAGCATGCTTGCGCATTTTGCCGTCGGCGCCGCTCGCAGCATCTTTACAGGCCGTGGCGTCTGGGCGAGCGGGCGCGACATGTTCCTGGTCGGCTTCGGCGTCGCCGCGGCCGGCTATTTCATCGGGTCCTTGGTGATCAAACTATGAAACACCGTTTGAGATTCGGGATCCGGGATGCGGGATCCGGGCGCCGATGACTGTCCTCCGGGGCCTCATAGGCGTGCTCGTCGGCCTGGCGGTGTCCGTCGGTTTCGTGCAGTTTCTCGAGCTGATGCTCGCGAACGCGCTCGCGGGACGGCCGCTGCAGTCGATGGCGGAATATGCGGCCGTGCTCAATACTCTGCCCGTTCTCGCGGTCCGCGTCGTCGTGGCGTCTTTCGTCTCGCTTCTCGGCGGCTATCTCTGCGCAAAGCTCGCCGAAGCCGACGAGATGCGGTATACGTTGATTGCCGTCATTTTCCGCATCGTCGCCATCGTTGCTGGAAATACCGCGGGCTATATTCCACCCACGCCGGTGTGGGCGCTGGCGCTCATGTTGACGGTATCCACGGGTGCGATGCTCGCCGGCGGCGGAATTCGCGCGGCAGCCGCGGCGACGACGCGTACGATGCCGGCGAACCGCGGAGACGCGAGCCCACAAAGGAACACGACAGGAGACACGGCGTGAGACTGGCGTATCAGGGAGAACCGGGCGCCTACAGCGAAGCAGCGGCACTGGTGCATGGCGGGCAGCACGTCGAAACGATGCCCTGCAAGACGTTCGACGAAGTGTTCGAAGCCGTCGTGAAGAAGCGTGCCACGCACGGCGTGGTTCCGCTCGAAAACTCCATCGGCGGCACCATTCACCGCAACTACGATCTGCTGCTCGAACACGAAATCATGATCACGGGCGAGGTCGAGCTCGACGTCATCCACTGTCTGCAGGCGCTGCCGGGTACCCATCTCACCGACGTGAAGGTCGTGTACTCGCATCCGCAGGCGCTCGCACAGTGCGAGCGCTACCTCAAGGATCTCGGCGTCACGGTCGAAGCGGTATACGACACGGCGGGTGGCGCAAAGCTGGTCGCCGAACAGAAGCTGAAAAATGCCGCCGCGCTCGCGTCGCGGCGGGCGGCCGAGGTCTTCGGCCTCGAAGTGCTGCAGGAAGCGGTGCAGGACTACGAATACAACATCACTCGCTTCGCGATCATCGGCGGCGTCGCCGCTCCTGACGCCGACAAGACAACGATTGTCTTCGCGCTGCCAAGCACGCCGGGCGCGCTCTTCAAGGCCCTGAGCGTCTTCGCGCTGCGCGACATCAACCTGACGAAGCTCGAAAGCCGCCCCATTCGGGGACGTCCCTGGGAATACCTGTTCTACGTCGAGGTCGACGCGCGCCGCGACGACATGGCGTGCTCGCGCGCGCTCATGCACCTCGCGGAGTTTGCCAAATGGACGCGCGTGCTCGGCACGTACAAAGGGTGGCAGCGGGCGCGCGACTGATCTGCGATTTGCGATTTGCGATTTGATTGTGATTTGTGATTGATGTCGTCGGGGTTGGCGCGAATTCCGTTGATTTCGTCTATCGGCTTCCGTCCTTTCCCTCGCCGGACAGCGTCTTCGCCAAACTTCGGATCAGCGAACACCTGACCTCTTGCGGAGGGCAGGTGACAACGGCCCTTGCAACCTGCGCGGCCATGGGTCTACGCACGTCGTACATCGGAACCATCGGCTCGGATGCCAATGGCGCGCTGATGCGCGACGAGCTGCAACGGCGAGGCATCGACACGACGTCCGCCGTTGCCCGGAGCGCTCCGAATCCATTCGCGGTCATCCTGCTCGACGATCGTCACGGCGAACGGGTGGTGCTGTGGCATCGGAATGCGGCGATGGCGCTTCAGCCTGCCGAGATTGCTCGCAACACCATCGCAACAGCCCGGTTGCTGCACGTCGACGACGTCGACATTGCGGCGAGCGTTCACGCAGCGCACGTGGCGAGGGGGGCGGGAAAGCCGGTGACGAGCGACATCGAGCGCACCACAGACGACGTCCGGGACCTTGTCGACGCCGTCACGATTCCGATCTTCGCGGAACACGTCCCCGCGACGTTGACGGGCGACACGAATCTGCCGCGCGCGCTGGAACGGCTGCGCAGGCCTCATCACGCACTGCTCTGCGTGACGCTCGGCGCTCGCGGTGCGCTGCTGCTCGCCGGTAATGACGTCATCCACGAGCCGGGAATCAGCGTGGAGACGGTAGACACAACCGGCGCGGGCGATATCTTCCGCGGCGCCTTCGTCTCCGCCTTGCTGCGCGGTGAGCGCCCTCGGGACATCGTGCGGTTCGCCAATGCCGCCGCCGCACTCAGCTGCGCCCGCGTAGGCGCGATGAGCAGCATTCCGTCCGCCGCCGAAGCGTCGCGGGCTGCGGACGAACAGCCAAGCGATTAGAGCAATTTTCGAATTTACGTAGTGACGAATTGACGAATTGATACCTGAGAATTCGAAAATTCGTAGATTCGTAACTACGTCAATGCGAGAAACGCTGTAGGCCCCGGCGATCGACACAATTCCTGCACGCTGGATAACGCAGCGCACGCCAATTAAGGATCTCTGTGTCTCCGAGTCTCTGTGGCCCGTGATTAACGATCAGCGCTTGAAGAGCACCAATCCCAAGGGAGGCACCGTAATCGACATCGAATAGTCGAAGCCGTGCATCGGCCGATGCTCGGCGTTCGCGCCGCCGCCGTTCCCCATATTGCTCCCGCTGTACCGTGCGCTGTCGCTGTTGAGCAGCTCACGATACCAGCCGCCATCGGGAACGCCTATCCGGTAATCGACCCGCGGTACGGGTGTGAAGTTGACGACGACGATGGTGTAGTCATCGGGGTTCTTCGCCCGGCGGACGAATGACATCACGCTGTTCTCGTTGTCGCAGCAATCGATCCACTGAAAACCGGCGATGTCGAAATCGACCTCGTGCAGCGACGCCTCACGCTGGTACGTGTGGTTGAGGTCCTGCACCCAGCGACGCATGCCCTGATGCTCGGGGTATTGCAGCAGATGCCACTCGAGGCTCGAATCGTAGTTCCACTCGCGCCATTGCCCGAACTCGGCGCCCATGAACATCAGCTTCTTGCCCGGATGCGTGAACATGTAGCCGTAGAGCGCGCGCAGGTTCGCATGCTTCTGCCAGAGGTCGCCGGGCATCTTGTCGAGCATCGCCCGCTTGCCGTGGACCACTTCGTCGTGCGAGAACGGCAGCACGAAGTTCTCCGTGAACGCGTACAGCATCGAGAACGTCACCTGGTTGTGGTGCCAGCGGCGATGCACGGGGTCCTCCTTCATGTATTCCAGCATGTCGTGCATCCATCCCATGTTCCACTTGTAGCTGAAGCCGAGCCCTCCGACGTACACGGGCCGGCTGACCGCCGGCCAGGCGGTGGATTCCTCAGCCACCGTGATCGAGCCCGGCACGCGGCCGTGCGTGAGCACGTTCAGCTGCTTCAA
>Ga0075425_100006320_pt1 | contig 12402 bp, 11 predicted proteins | sample SoiMethybrSBSTD4_FD_75300 | JGI IMG/M metagenome (GOLD analysis project Ga0075425, IMG submission 75300) | Bulk soil microbial communities from a Populus tree surrounding site in Tennessee, USA - Soil MetaG P. TD hybrid SBSTD4 | ecosystem: Environmental > Terrestrial > Soil > Tree plantation...
ATACGGTGATCGCGCCGACTCAGGCGTCTATTTGGACCGCCAAAGAGATGGGGTTTTATGCCAAACACGGTCTCGATGTCGATTTGGTGCTGCTCGTCGGCGCGCCGCTCGCGGTCAGTGCTCTCGTTTCCGGAGAAACACCGATTGTCCACGCGGGCGCCTCGGCGGTGGTCGCAAGCAACCTCCAAGGCTCCGGCGCTGTCCTGGTTGCCGGCGGCGCCAATCGCTTTCCCTACGTGCTTTTCGTTACCAGTGAAATCAAACGCGTCGAAGATTTGCGGGGCAAAAAATTCGGCGTGAGCCGTATCGGAAGCGCTGACAACGCAGCAGCGATTACGGTGTTCAATAAACTAGGAATAAAGGAGAGCGAGATAACCTACGTGCAGGCCGGCTCGATTCCCGCCCGGCTCGCGGCCATGCAGTCGAACGCGCTGCAAGCCACGCTGCTGCAAGCGCCGGAAACACTCAAAGCCAAGGAGATCGGCATGCGCGCTTTGTTGGATTTCACCAAGCTCGACGTCGAATGGCAGCAAAACGGCGTCGCGACGACGCGTGATTACATCAAGAAGAAGCCGGATACCGTGCGCCGTTTTCTCATGGCCTATATCGAAGCCAGTCACTACAATCTCACCAACCCCAAAGGCTCGCAAAAAGTCTTGCAAAAATATCTCACCATCAAAGACGAAAAATCCCTCGAAGAAGCCTATAACGAGATCGTTGCGAAGCTGACAATGAAAGTTCCCTATCCGACCGAACCCGGCATTCAGATCTATCTCGATCAGCTAAAGATCAAGAGCCCGAAAGCCGGACAGGCCAAACCTTCCGACTTCACCGATATCAGTTTTTTAAAAGAGCTCGAGTCGAGCGGCTTTATCGACAAGCTGTATAAGTAGAACCGGTTCAAACTGTTCAAGCCGTTCTAGCGGTTCAAACCGTTCAATCCCTGCGACAGAGTGTGTGAAAACTTGTCATTTCGAGGCGAAGCCCGAGAAATCTTTCTTTTTATGTAGTTAAAAATGCAAAATCTCTCACTCCGTTCGAGATGACAAATTGGCGGCAGGATGAGTTTTCACACGGTCTGGCGCTCGGCTTGATCCACCTCTTTCCTCCCCGCGACGCGGGGGAGGAAAGAGGTGGGGGCAAGATTTGAACCTCTCTAATTTTTGTAAATGACAATTTTCAAATCCTTTCCCCGTCCGCCTTCCGGACAGGCGCTGATGCCGACCAGACAGTCCATTTCAGAGCGTAAATCCATCATCGCGCCGTCTGGTCCTGGCCGCGTCATCGAATAACGCATGCTCCCGGTCTTCGCGTTGATCACCATCGTCTGAAAAATATTGAGTGGGCTCGGCACGTCCTCCTTTAAAACTCCGTACGGCTTTAGGGCTTTGGCGAGGTTCTCCCAACAGCCGTGTTTCGGCGCCACGACCTTTTTTCTGCCCAGTTTTTTCCATACGTCGCCGTAAATGTCGAAAATCTGATCGCCCCATTTTTTGTAAAACGAGGTGCTGCACATGCCCTTCTCCATGTCATGGGTGCCGCGGTACGTATCTTTGACGATGGTCTGCATGATATTGTTGAACTTTGAAATGAGCATATCGCCCGTCGTGACATAAATTTTTCCCTGATCGACTTTGGTGCGCGCCTGGTCGAAACGCTCTTTGACGTTACGTAGATTGAAGATCACGTAATCCGCCGTCGATTGTCCGATCACTCGAATGATCTGGCCTTTTTTCACTTTGAATGCTTGGCCGCTGTTGCTCTTGATGATCGATTCACTGAGAATCTTCACTCTCCCCTCCATTATTGGTGATCTGCTAAAGTCGTAATTGTGGCTAAATTAGTCGATGAATCCGCGCCATATCAAGGCGGCGCGCATTTTACTTGCCTACATTACCAACGAAAAAGATCAACTACTCCCAGGCTGATCCATGGCACATAAGTTACCAGCAGGGTAACTAGGGCAAGCACACAAGTGAACGGCCATCCTTGTTTAAAGACCTCCCAGAACGAGACGCGGGCAATCGCGGCGGTGGTGAACAAGACCGTCGCGACTGGCGGAGTTTGCTGTCCCACGCCGAGATTGATCGTCACGATGATGCCAAAATGAACCGGGTCAACGCCGATCTGCCGGATCAGCGGCATCACGATCGGAACGATCAGGATGATAGCCGCGGCCGAATGGAGAAACATTCCAGCGACAAAGAAAAAAAGATTGAGGAATAGCAGAATCAGATATTTGTTCGAAGTCGTTTCCAACATCATGCGGGCAAATTTTTGCGGGATCTGCTCGCTGGTGAGATACCAGCCGAGGACTGCCGAAGAAGCGACAATGAGCATAACCACGGCGGTCTGCAAAACCGAGTCCTGCAGGATGCGTTTGAGCTCACGGACCGGCAGTTCACGATAGATGAACACGCCGATCAGCAGCGCGGCGAGCACTGCGAGAGCCGCGACTTCCGTCGCGGTGGCAATTCCAAGAAAGATACCGCCCCAAATCACGATCGGAATCATCAATGCCCAAAAGGCTTGGATCGTCGATCGTCCAACCACGCGCAAAGAAAACCGTTGCTCCACGGGCAGATCGTATTTACGCGCGTAGTAGTAGCACAGCACCATCATCGCGCCACAGGCGATGAAGCCCGGAAGAAATCCGGCAAAGAATAACTTGGCGACTGACACCTCGGCCATCCAGGCATAAATGATCATCGGGATCGAAGGCGGAATAAGAATTGCCGCCGACGCTGCATTGGAGACAATCGCCGCGCTCAAGGTCCTCGAATAGCCGCGCGACTCCATAGCTGGAATCACCACGTTGCCGATGGCGGCGGCATCGGCAACTGATGAACCGGAAATTTCGCTCTGAATCATCGTCGCCACGACTGTCACCATCGCCAGTCCGCCGCGAATGAATCCCACCAGGCTATTGGCTACGTTAACGAGGCGGAGCGAGATCCCAGAGGTGTCCATTAAACCGCCGGCTAATATGAAAAGCGGAATGGCCAGAAGAGGAAAGCTTGAAGCGCCCGAAAATAGGTTCAGCGGCACAACGCTCAGCGAGGCGGTGCCTTTAAGAAGCAGGAAAATAATTGCGGCGATGGAAAGACCGAAGCCGATGGGGACATTGATAAGTGTGAGCAAAACGACTACTGGGAGGATGAGCCACTCCATGCCCCATCTTCTCCCTTCGCGCTTTCGGTTCCCATCGCAATGCTGACAAACCGCATCAGGCTGATCACGAACATCAAGCCGCCGGTGATCGGCAGAACGCTGTAAATCCAGCGCATCTTAACCCAAACTAATGAGACGGTGGTTTCATCGCCCATTTTTTTCATGAGCAACCAGCCATGATAGACGAGCACCGCCTGAAAACCGAGGACGCAGGATTCGGCAATCAACTCGACGATTGTTCTCGCGCCAGGCGTAAACCGGTCGACGACGATTTCGAAGCCGATATGGCGGCGCCTATAGTGGGCAACCACCGCCCCATAGAAAGTCAGCCACACCAGGACAAAAGATGCGAACTCGTCGTACCAAGAAAGCGACGCGTTTAGAACATAGCGGTAGAAAACTCCTAGGCTGACGATTAGAACCATCAGCATGAGAAGGAGCACCGCCCAGGCTTCAACCAAGTCGACGAGTCGGCGAAAATATTTATTCACGGTGAAAGCGCGAAGAATAAGTGACTGTGCGCTGAAGGAGGACCGCCTTTCTAACAGTGCTAGCCCGCGCCCATCAGACTTCGGCGGCCAGATTGAATCGGCGTCGTGCTCAGCGCAGTGACTGGATCAGTTTGACCAGATCCGACCCGCCCGGGACCTCTTTGCCGAACTCTTCATAGACAGCACTCGATGCTTTGATGAAGGCGTCCTTATCGACCTCATTGGCTTTCATTGGCGGAGCAAGTTTGCCCATCAGATCTTTGTCCAGCCGTTCGCCCTCCGAGCGAGCAAAGTTTCCCATCTCCCAAGCAATCTTGGAAAGCGTGGCTTGCGACTCCTTTGAAATCCTGCTCCACACCTCCTCACTGACCACCAAATACGCGGGGGTATATACATGGCCGCTCAGAGAGAGAAATTTTTGCACTTCGTGAAACTTGGCCGACCAGATCTGCGGAAAAGGATTTTCCTGACCATCCATCACCGCCGATTGCAACGCCGAATAGACTTCGGCGAGCGGCATGGGCGACGGATTGGCGCCGTAGGTTTTAAACATTTTGACCCGCCATACTCCGCCCGGCACGCGCAGCTTGATGCCCTTTAGATCGTCGGGCTTGACGATCGGCCGCACATTGTTGGTGATATGGCGAAAGCCATTTTCCCAAACCCCGAGAACTCTCAGACCTTTCGCCGGCAGCCCGTCGAAAAGCTGCTTCTGAATTTCTTTGTTCTCGGCTACCTTCTTCATATGAGCGCGACTGACAATGATGTAGGGCATCTCGAAAACGCCGTACTTTTGTTCCACCGTGCTCATTACGGTGGACGGCACGAACATCTCGGGCGCGCCAACTTTGATGCCGCGGCTCATTTGTTCGTCGCTGCCAAGCTGGCTTGAGTGAAAGACTTTGATCTCCACCTTGCCTTGCAAGCTTGTATTCACTCGCTTGCCAAACTCATCGGCCGTAATGGCAAATAGCGATCCGGGGAAGCCCACGTGCCCAAGGCGCATCGAGATCGGCTGCTGCGCTTGGAGCGGCTCCTGCCATAGGGTTACACTTAATGAGACCAAGCCAATGAGGACAGCGATTTTTCGCTTCATGGTTTCACTCCTCTCTCGGCTTTTTATTCCCGATTGCAGGCACGCTTCATAATGCGCTCTGCTCTGGTAATGTTGAATACGCCGCAGCTGCAGAAGCGCGCCATATAGCGCGCCGCCTCCTCCGGAGTCCGACGGTTTTCTTTTACCCACTCCAGCATTTTCTTCGCGAAATTGGCCGCAATCATCCCGTGCCCGCACATAGTAGAAAGCTCCAAAGTTGTCGCGTCCGGGAGCTTATCAACCCGCCCGCTAAAGCCGACGGAGTACTCAACGCTGTGCCGGAGGATGCCGGCATCCTCGCAACAACGCCTGGCCTCAGCCATCGGCGCGCTGATGTTTATGGATATACCCAGGTCAGCGATTTTAAGCTCTTCAACAAAATGTTTCATGGCCGCGTAATTGTCGAAGACCGCGGCCACCGTCGTGTGTCCTTCGATCTGGGCGATGACCTGCTCGGGATCGGGCCGATGATCCCGGCGCCAATGCGCCGATGGATTCAGGTCTTGGCGCGGCCGGACGATTCCACCTTTGGTGGCGTCGCCGACGTTGACCGGATGATGCTCGAGCGCCAAGTGCAGAAACGTCCGGTACTTCTCGACGAGATCGTCGTCGTTGATTCCCCGGGTCGCCATCGCGAAGACAATGTAGTCGTCGCGGATCGGTTCCGGATGGGACGGCGCAACAGAAGCGTAGTGCTCGCTATAGCGGTGTAGTGTGTTGGTCATCTATCTGCTGTCAGTTGCGGCCTCTTGCGAATTTTCTATTGCGCTGACACGGCCAGACCCAAATTGGTCTTTCCTCGATAGGCTGGATATCCTTGCTGCTCGAGAATTTCGCCGAGCACATCATTTCCCGCCGCGTCGCAACGGGTGGAGACACCGATGCTAATCACGGTATCCACCTCGCGGGCGAGATCTCTGATGGTTTGCAGTACCGCGGGTACTCGCTCGACTGGTGCTTTGATCTCGACGATGGCCGAAAGAATCTTTTCTTTGAGAATGTCTTCGCGGATCAGTCCGTGAGAACGATCGCTCATCAGCGAAGCCACCGGATTGTTCTCTTCAAATTCAACGCCGAGTTGGGCCAGAGCGATGGTGACGCGCTGGATGTCTCCGAAACGAGCACCGACCCCGGGCCGGCCCAATTCGACGACGAACCCCGCCTCCCCGTTTTTCACGCGCTGGGTCACATCATTGGTTTTCACCTCTGCGGTTCCGCGGCCGTGAATGCCGGTGGACTCATGTGGCACCTGCGGATCGGAGAAGGCACGGCGCACGATTCTCGGCCAAGCAAGCTCTTGCGGAACTATCGCATCTGTGGGGCAGATATCCGGCTCAGGGTCGAATCTGAATCGGAAGATTTTGGCGACCCGGCGTACCGCGCGGACGATAAGCGGATTCAAATGCTCCTTGGACATGCCGCGATAACAAGCGAAACATTCCACGCAATCGTCGCTATTAATGGTTGCCCGTCCGATTGTCGGCTCGATGGAGATCGCCCCCATCGGGCAAACCGGCACGCAATTGCCACAGGCCACGCACTTGTCGGGATCGATTTTCATCTCGCTCCAAGTTCATCGGCAGGCCGAGTTTCCAGCAGATAGTTTTCTGCGGCACTGAGGCCGGCGCCAACCGGAATTTTAACGCCGAAGCTTTTAAGCGCCATCTCAAGGCCGGCGAGTGCGCCCATAAGCTCGATTTCGTTTAGGCTTCCCAAATGGCCGATGCGAAAAATTTTGCCTTTCACCTTACCCAGTCCGATTCCCAGAGAAAAGTTCAATGTCTTATGTGCATGGGCCACAAACGCGTCGGCATCGAATCCTTTAGGCATGCAGACGGCAGTCAATGTATTTGAATATTCAGCGGCATTGCGGGCGAGAAGTTGTAAACCCATGGCCTGAACCGCGCGCCGACAGCTTTCCGCCAATCGAGAGTGGCGGTGAAAGACGTTGGGCAGGCCCTCCTCATTGAGGATCGCGAGACTCTCCTTGAGACCGAAGAAGTGCACAGTCGCCGGGGTGGAGGGAAACTCGCCTAAACGATTGCGCTCTAATATCGGCCCCCAATCCCAAAACGATCTCGGGCAGCATGCGGATCTGCTCGCCTCCAGCGCGCGCTCGCTAATGGTGATGATCGCGAGGCCGGGCGGCAACATCAGCCCCTTCTGTGCTCCGGCGAGAGCAACGTCGACTCGCCAATCATCAAAACGAAAGTCACTGGAGCCCACCGAGCTGACCGCATCGACCAAAAAGAGCGCCGGGTGTCGCACGCGATCGAGCGCGCGACGAATCGCAGGAATATCGCTGGTCACACCCGTTGAAGTCTCATTATGAACCACGAGTACGGCCTTGATCTGGTGTTGCGTGTCCTTCTGAAGGCGCTCCGCTACCTGCTCGGCGGGAACCCCTGCTCCGTACGGCACTTCTAATTCATCTACCTGGACGCCAAAGGATTGGGCAGTGCGACAGAAAAGCGCACTGAAGTGGCCGTTCACACAACCTAACACCCGGTCGCCGGGCGACAGCGTATTAACAATACAGGCCTCCCAGGCGGCCGTGCCTGAGCCGGGAAATATGGCTATGCGGCCATCAGCGGTCTGGAAGATGCTCTTTAACCCTCTCAGCACATCCGCTAAAAGCGCGGCAAACTCGGGTCCGCGATGATCGATCAGGGGCTGTGACATGGCCCGAACGATTCTTTCAGGCACCAAGGTCGGACCGGGAATCTGAAGAAAGGGGCGGCCGGAATGTCCCAGTGATCTACTTTGCCAAGCCATTCATGCTCCGCTGGTCTTTAGAAATGTTTAAGCTCTTCGTTCTCCCCTCCATCAGCTGTACTGCCGCGAATAAAAAAGGATGCGTGAGCGTAACGTTGATCAACCGGCCAAGTCAACCAGTATGAACCACTCGGCTGGATCGGTTGACATGCCTGCCTCGCATGGTAAAAACCGCAAAGCGAGTTTCCACGCATGGCCGATCTCATGCCGAACCCTGGCGTAATCGCATCCCTGAAAACCGATGCCGTTATCCGGGTTGAAAAAGTCTCGAAAGTCTTTCAAACCCCGAGCCGGGAAAATCTCGACGCACTCATTGATATCGAACTGAACATTCACGACGGAGAATTTATTACCGTCGTCGGCCCGAGCGGTTGCGGCAAGTCGACATTGCTCAGGCTCATCGCCGGATTTTCACCCTGCTCTTCCGGCCGGATCATGTTTCAGGACGAGGAAGTCCGCGGCCTCAACACCAAAGTTGGTTACGTGCCGCAGGAAAGTAAGCTGTTCCCCTGGCTGACTGTAGAAGAAAATGTTGGCTTCGGACTGGACTCGAGACAATTCTCGCGCGCCGATCGTAATCGGCAGGTGAGCCAGTTCATTCACTTGGCTGGACTCGCTGGCTTTGAAAAATATTACCCAGGGCAACTCTCAGGAGGTATGAGCAAGCGGGCCTCGATCGTGCGCGCTCTCGTTTATGAGCCGCCGGTCATCCTCATGGACGAACCGTTCGGCCCGCTGGACGCGCAGACGCGGATGGTGCTCCAAGACGAACTGCTGAAACTCTGGGAGAAAAAGCGCCAGACGATCATCTTTGTCACCCACGACCTGGTTGAAGCCGTGGCGCTCGCGGATCACGTCGTCGTGATGACTCACCGGCCCGGGCAGATCAGAGATGTCGTTCAAGTGCCGATGTCTCGACCCCGCAACATTTTCGAGATTCACCGCCAAGACGGTTTTGACGAGGCCTACGGCCGCTTATGGAACATATTTCGGCACGAGCTCAGTATTGCTGCGCACTAGCGGGTTGTTTTTATGCCTGATCCATCCGTTCAAGCCCAATCCCGACCAGCCGGTTCAAAAGCCGCCGTGCGGACGGTGAAACCCGCCATTGTTTCAATGAGCACGATGGGCGTGAATTTAGCTCGTGTCGCTATCATTGGCGGCTTTTTATTGCTTTGGGAGCTTGCTTCAGGACGATGGATCGAACCGTTCCTGGTTAGCAGTCCAAGTCGCATCTTTTTCTCACTGATCAGCGGCTATCGCGACGGTGACTTGCTCCAGCACACCTGGGTGACATTTGAAGAGATCGCCATCGGATTTCCCATCGGCGCAATTGCCGGTATTGGCCTGGGATACGCCTTCGGACGCAGCCGCTTGCTTGCCGAGATCTTTGAACCGATCATCATCGCTCTCAACGGCATTCCGCGCACCGCCTTGGCGCCGCTTTTTATCGTTTGGCTCGGCATTGGACTTTGGTCGAAAGTCGGCGTCGTTTTCCTGCTCACGTTCTTTCTCAATTTTTTTAATACCTATACCGGGATGCGCCAGATGGATCAGGAGTACGTCGATCTCGCCAGCCTCATGGGCGTTAAGGGTTGGAAGCTGACGTTCAAAGTGATTCTGCCGGCAATCTCCCCATATGTCTTTACCGGAATCCGCACGAGTATTCCCTTTGCTGTTATCGGGGCGATCGTCGGCGAGTTTGTCGCGGCTACGGAAGGAGTTGGTTTTTTCATCCGTATGTCGGCGGGAATTTTCAAAACCGCGGACGTCTTCGTCGGCATCATCGTTTTGATGATCATGGTCATCATCATGGACCGCATTGCTGAATTGATCGAACGCCGAGCGCTACGCTGGCAGTCGCAAACGGAACACATTCGAATTCAAGCGTAAGGAGATGCTCTGATGCGAGAACGAAATACTTTGATCGTTGGAATCGCCGTGCTTGTCTTTATGCTCGTCGTGGGAACTACTCCGAAAGCGAGAGCGCAGCAAAAGGAACTTCCCGAAGTCTCGATGCTGACTGCCGTGCCCAACTTCGCCTTCGCTGCGATCTGGGTGGCGGAGCAGCTCAAATATTTCGAACAGGAAGGTATTCGGATAAAAATTACGCCGGCGCCGAGCGGCTCGGTTTGTTTGAATGCGGTAGTCGGCCGCTCGACTAACTTCTGCGCCTCCACGTCCGAGGGGCTCGTGTTGGCGCGAGCCGAAGGCGCGCCAGCCATGGCAATTCAAGCGCACAACCGGGCCATGACCTTGAGTATCGTCCTGCGCAAAGCGATCGTCGACAAGCTCGGGCTCACGCGCGAAACCCCGATCGGCGCGCGGCTCAAAGCCCTCACTCAGTTAGCTACGATCGGCGCCACCGGGCCAGGCGCAGCCTCCGAACAAATTTTTAAGTTCTTGGTGAAAAAAGCCGGCGCCGGCGGCACTGTGCTCAAATTCGTCTATATCGGTGCGCCCGAGCTTCCCGCCTCGCTGATGAACAACGTGATCGATGCTTATGCACTTTCTCCGCCGTCCGCCGAAGTTACGGAGCCCAGCGGCAAAGGTTACGTCTTGATTCCCCTCGGCAAAGGCGAAGTCCCGGAACTCACGGATTACCCATATGAAGTCCTGATGGTGCGTCCCGATTACGTCGAGGCGAACCCGAAGATCGCTATGGCGGTATCGCGAGCGATTTCGCGCGGCGGCGCACTGTTTCGCAGCAAACCCGAAGAGGCGAAGGCCGCGCTCCGCGCTCACCGGCTCGGCGTAAAGTTGGACGAGAGCGTTTTCGAGCTGTCTTACAACATGGTGGCCGCCGCCATGCCGGCCTGGGGAAACATGACGCCAGCCGGTTGGCAAAAGGTCATCAACTTCGCCACCGGCGCCGGTATTGTCAAGGAAGCCCAGGCGCCCTCGAACAAGGAAGGCGTGCTCTGGACCAACAAATATGTCGGCAAACCCTAGCGGCCGCTTCGGCCGTTATGAGCCTCGAGTCCAGTCTCGCGTGATGATTACCCCCGCCACGAAATCCGGGAATTTGTGTAGGGGCGTATGGCATACGCCCCTTCCTAAGCGCGAGAGTTGCGAAAGACTGCCCGATCAACTTTTCTCTTAGACTGTCGAAAGGAGTCGACACCATGGTGACGGCAATACTTCACAAAACGATTTTCCGACTGCTGATTGCGCTTACCGTGCTTTTCATAACCGTCTCCGTAAGACAAACTGCAGCCCAGCAGCAGAAAGAACTCGGGGAGGTCAATATTCTCACTGCTGTTTCGAATATGGCTTTCTCCGCGCTCTGGGTCGCCGAGCAGCTCAAATATTTCGAACAGGAAGGCGTGCGCGCAAAAATAACACCGGCGGGCGGCGGTGCTCCGTGTCAAAATGCGGTAGTCGGGCGCTCGGCCCATCTTTGCGCTTCCAGCTCAGAGGGGCTCGTGCTCGCGCAAATCGAAGGCGCTCCTTTGATCGCGATTCAGGCGCACAACAGCAATCTCACATTGAGCATCGCGCTCCGCAAAGCCATCACCGACAAATTCAAAGTCACGCGCCAGAGCCCGCTGAACGATCGCATCAAAGTCCTGACGGAACTTGGTACGATCGGGGCCACAAGTCCCGGCGCGGTTTCCGAGCAAATTTTCAAGTTTCTCCTGCCGAAAGTAAAAGGCGATCCGGGCAAACTCAAATTCGCGTATTTGGGCGGCACCGAGCTGCCCGGCGCGCTCATGAACAACGTCATCGACGCGCTGGCTCAATCGCCGCCGTCCGCGGAAGTCACGGAGGCGGCGGGGAAAGGCTACGTTTTGCTTCCCCTCGGTCTTGGTGAAGTGCCGGAGTTGACGAACTACCCTTACGAAGTTTTGATGGCGCGCCCTGATTGGGCCGATCAGAACGCCGCTCTCGCGACCGCCACATCGCGAGCCATCTCTCGCGCCGGAGCGTTGTATCATTCCAATCCGAACGCGTTCAAAGCCGCGCTGCGCGCGCATCGATTTTCCGACAAAACGAAACTGGAGGACAACGTTTTTAATCTCGCCTACTCGATGATCGCGCCTGCGATGCCGACCTGGGGCAGCATGAACCAGGAAGGCTGGCAAAAGGTGCTCGACTTCTCGATCGGCGCAGGGATCGTCAAAGACCGCACGAAGGCGCCATCGGCAAAAGAAGGCGTGCTCTGGACCAACAAATACGTCGGAAAACCGTAACCTCGCCAGGCTCGGATGTAAAATTTCAGATTTCAAATCTCCGGCTGAATCCCAGCAGGCAATCTGCAATTTGAAATATGCCAATCTGAAATTCGCTGATCGCGCAAGCGATCAGCGATATCCCATCGCGGCGAGAAACTGCTTAAGCGAAGTGAAACGCAGATACGGATTTGTTTTCTTTTGCTCGCCGATCGTGTCCTGGGTCTTCTGCGCGTAATTATGGCCGGGAAAAAGGATGGTGTCGTCCGGCAGCGCCATCAGTTTCTGCGTCAGGCTGTAATACATCTGCTCGGCATTGCCGCCGGGAAAATCGGTCCGCCCGCAGGCATCGATGAACAGCGTATCGCCGGAAACGATCCTGCCATCTATCAGAAAGCACTGTGATCCGGGCGTATGCCCAGGCGTGTGCAGCAACTGAATCTCGACGCCGCCGACATCGATCTTATCGCCGCTTTCGGCTCTGATGACATCGGACGCCGCTAGTCCCTTGAGCGCCTCCGCTTCAGCTCGATGTACCACCACTTTGAGCTTGCATTTGTTCAGCAGCTCATTGACGCCAGGAATGTCGACGCCCGAGAAGCGCCCGCCGACATGATCGGGATGGGTATGCGTGACGAAGGCGTGGGTGATTTCGACATCGTCTTGCGCCGCGATCTTCAGGATCGTGTCGATCTCC
>Ga0075425_100006322_pt1 | contig 12400 bp, 8 predicted proteins | sample SoiMethybrSBSTD4_FD_75300 | JGI IMG/M metagenome (GOLD analysis project Ga0075425, IMG submission 75300) | Bulk soil microbial communities from a Populus tree surrounding site in Tennessee, USA - Soil MetaG P. TD hybrid SBSTD4 | ecosystem: Environmental > Terrestrial > Soil > Tree plantation...
GCAGCCACGATTCTTGCGCGCGTGGAGGGACTTGAGGCTGAGCTTGAGGAGACGAGGGAGCAGCTCAGAGTTTGCGTGGAAACGCGGATATCAGAGGAGCAGATACGGTCGCTTCACGAGCACATCGCCGAGCAACAAGAGACGATCTCGTCCATGCAAGGAACTCGCGTTTGGAAGATAGGCGCACGATACTGGCGCACACGGGATGCACTCCGTCGCCGCATCGGGCGACACTGATCTCACCGTCTAAGAGGTCTTCTCGAGCGCACGGCGATTGGCCAAGAAGTGAATTCCAAGCGCCGCTGCTGCAGCAAGATCCGCAGACGCCACCACGCCGTACCGGTACGCCCAAGATAGCGTCGCGACGGCGACGAGCGGCTGGAGGATGGCACATCCTAAAAACAGCACCGAGGTGGCCCGCACCCTCCCCCGGCCACCTACGACTGGGGCGCACGCGAGGAAGAGCAGGGCGACGAGCATCGCGCCACTTACGCGAAACATCGGCTGGAGCTCGGCGAGAAACCCCACGCCCCCGGACACCTTCACGGCCCCCGCGGCGAAGCCAACCGAGCGCGCAGCCTCGACCGTTGCCTGTTCGACCTCGGGTTGCCTACGCGCCAGGTCGAGTTCGTCCGAACCAGGTCCCGCATACGGACGGTCGAGACCCGCCGTGGGATCGATGAATCGAACCATGTCTCGGCCGACCTCCCGCAAGTAAGCAAAGGGCTCTGCGCGGATGACCGCACGTGCAAAGCGGCTCAGAGTCCGACTTCCGCGCCCGTTCGTCTGGAATGGGCTCCCGAATCGCGCGATCGCAGGACCGCCCACATACTGGTAATAGTCAGGCCCCGGCCGCGTCACGGGCGGGGTCGACTCGCACAAGAAGGCTGTGTGCGATGGTGGCTTGAAGTCATGGCAGTCTGCGATCGCGGCGACCCGTGGATACAGGCCCCAGCCTGAGGCGCGCAGAACACCCCAGAACCCGGTCAGGGTGCCTTGCAGGATCACGTACGTCGTTACGACGGCGGCCGCGGGGATAGCAAAGGCCGCCGCAAAACGAAGCGGCTTACGCCATACCCGTGTGGTCGTGAACAGCAGCCAGCCAAAAACGTAGAAAACCACCGGCAATCCGACACTGCGAACGGTGGCTGCCGCTCCGAGCGAAAGGCCGCCGCTCGCCAGCAGAACCAGCGCCGTACGTTGCGCGGTCGCCGCGAGTCCGATGACAACTGCAGCGATCGCAGCGGTAACAAGAAAGAGGTACAGAGTCTCAGTGAGGATGCTGTGTTCGAGCAGGAGATAGTCACCCGAGAGCAGCACGAGGCCTGCGGGTATCAATGGGAGCCAGCGACCGCCCGTGATGCGACGCACGGTCAGGTAAAGGAGAACGGCGGTCGCGACGCCGAGAACGTGTTGCAGCACCACTACGAAGCTCAGGTTTGGATAGACGTAACGCGCGATGCGGAGCGCGAATGGATAGCCGGCCATGCGTGATGCATCGCTAAAGAGGTGATCTTTGCTCGTGAACAGGTACGTCACGGAATCGTTGAACCCCGCCGCTACGGGTCGGTACGCGACCAAGAGATAGACGCGAAGCGCGACCCCGATCACGACGAGTACAAGGATCGGCCGATGCACACTCAGGACCGCTCGAACCCGTTCGCGCTGCTGGGCCGACCCGATGTCGAGCCTCACGCGCGCCCGCGCTTTTGCCGCGGCGCCCGATGCGTCGGTCGTAGACGTCAACCGGGCTTGAGCATGCCAACGTACGCGTGGGTTTGCCGCGCGCGTCGGTCGTCCCGGTGGCGCCGGGAATCGTCGAGCTTGGATTAGCCTTCAGCGAAGAATGTCCAAGGCTTCCGGCGAACGGGCGGAGTCGTTCGAGCAGACGGTCCGGGAGCAGGCGGGCCACATTTCCTCTCTTCGCGCAAGGATCGCCTTCCTCGAGGAACGCGAGCGAGAACTCGCCGCTGAGCTCGCCGATGCCCGCGCCGAGCTCTCTCGGCGAAGGAGCGAGGAGCAAGCCGCAGACGAGACGAACATCCTTCGAATCGCCGCCCTCGAAGAGCAGCTGAACGAAGCGAACCGGGTGATTCGAATGATGCAGGCAACGAGGGTTTGGCGCATCGGAACCAGCTACTGGAGCTGGCGCGACGCCTTCTCGCGGGTCTGGAGAAAGCACTAACGCCCGTCAAGAAATGCGCTGCTCAGTGATCATCCCCGTGCACAACCGGGCTTCGCTGACCCGGCAGTGCCTCGAAACGCTCTTCGCTGACCGGCAGTTCGCGAGCCGGTTCGAGGTCGTTGTCGTCGATGACGGCTCAACCGACGAAACGCGCCGCCTCTTGGCCGAGTTCGGAGGCTGGGTGAAGGTCGTACGGCACGAAGCGCCGACCGGATTCGCACGCGCCTGCAATGACGGCGCCGCCCAGGCAACCGGTGAGAACTTCGCCTTCCTGAACAACGACACGATGCCCATGGAGGGTTGGCTCGACGCGCTCGTTCGCTACGCGGACGCGCACCCAAGGGCCGCCGTCGTCGGTGCGAAGCTGCTGTTCCCTGACGACACGATCCAGCACGCGGGGATCACGATCACGCACGATCTGAACCCGCGTCACATCTATGCCGGTTTCCCGGGCGACCACCCTGCAGTGAACAAGTCGCGTCGCTTTCCGGCAGTCACCGCCGCGTGCGCGTTCTTCCGCCGCGGGTCGTTCGAGGAGGAGGGCGGCTTCGACGAAGCGTTCACGAACGGCTTCGAGGACATCGACCTTTGTCTGCGGCTTGATCAACGAGGCTACGAAGTTCACTACTGCCACGAGAGCGTCGCGTACCACCTCGAAATGGGGACACGCGACTTTCGGGATGAGTTCGATAACCTCGACCTCTATCGCCGACGCTGGGCCGATCGCGTACGGCCGGACGCCATCGACCACTACATCGAGGACGGCCTCCTCGAGATCGAATACGGCCTCCGCTATCCGTTCGTAGCTCGATTGTCGCCACAACTCGGTGTCGTGGAGGAGGAGGCCCGCGAGCTCGAACGGCTCGTGGCCGAGCAAACGCACAAGCTCGCCGAACTCCAACGCGAGAATGTCGGCTTTCGAATCCTTGCAACTGACGCCGGGCTCGAGCCGCCGCCGGTGGCGTTGGGGCCGGCTAGGTCGTCACGGCCAGAGTCGCCGCGCGCCGTTCTCTTCGTGTCAGGGGTCGGCGGAGACTCGCTTCGTTATCGCTGCAAGCACTTCGTCGAGGCGCTTCGAGCGTTCGGGGCGACAGCAGATGCAAGTCGGCTTCACCAGTTGCCGCTCGGGGACGTCGTGGATTCCTACGGATGCTTCGTACTACATCGTGTGGCTGACGACGAGCACGTCGAGAGCTTCATTCAGGAGATTCACAGGCGTCGGAAAGCGGTGATCTTCGACACAGACGAGGACGTGTTCGCCGACGATTGCTATGCGGGGACGATCGCCGCGGCTGACGCCGTTTTTGTCCCGACAGAGGCGCTGGCCCAGAGCGGGCGGGCGACCAGCGACCACGTCGTCGTGCTCCAAGACCTCGCAGACGAAGAGATCCTCCGATCGGCGGAGAACATCGCACGAGCGGCAAGCAGCGACACGATTCGACTGGGCTACGTCTCACAGGCATCAGGTGCGGACACGGAATTCGCGGGCGTGGCTGATCTCGCACTCTGGGCGCTCGCACACGATCCCCGGGTCCGCCTCATCCTCGTGGGGGACGTCCGGCTCGATCACCGTTTCGAGCGTCTCCGCGGAAGCATCGAGCAGATCCCGGCTCAGCCCGTAGGGCGCCGGCTCCCGCTGCTGGCGACAATCGACGTTAGCCTCGTTCCGCTGAATCCGGGCTCAGAGTTGTCGCGGAGCTGGCTCGAACCAGCCATCGTCGGCACGCCGTCGGCTTCTGACCGGGATGCTCTTGGTGAGCTACTTGCGTCCCCTGAACGAAGGTGGGAACTCGGGCGGGCAGCCATGGAGACCGTGGTCCGTGACCGGACGACGGACGCGGCTTCGGAGACCGTCGCCTCAGCCTTTTCGCAAGTGACGCGTGCTGCAGTCGCAGATCGAAAGCTCACGATCAATTGGCTTCTCGACACCGGCGACAGCAGGCTTGCACGCATCGCCGGCGAGCTCGGCTGGCGCGGGCATCGAGTCCGGGTCTTCGGCGAGTCCGTCCCTCGCAGCGTGCAGTCCTCGGTGGAGGTCAGACCCTCGTCCGCCGAGTTGCCTGCCGCCGATGTCGTAGTCGCCCGTGACGCAACGCCGCTCCTTGACAACGCACGGGGTCTTTTCTGTTTCTCGCTTGCATCGCTGCAATCGAACGGAACGCTCGATGCAGAGAGCGTCGAGGAGGCCCTCCTGGAACGCTGTTTCGCCAGACTAGATCCTGAATGGACGGAGGACGGACGATAAGCCGGGAGGGCGGCGTCAACGCCGTCGGCTTCTTCCGCGCCGAGCTCGGGCACGGCGAGGCCGCTCGGCGTGTTCTCGCCGGCATCGACCGCGCAGGCATCCCTCACGCAACGATCACGGTCAAGACTCCACACCACCGGGAGAAGCACCCCTTCACCGCACGCGGAGACAGACCGTCCTACTCGACGAACATCGTTTGTCTGAATCCCGAGCACATGCTCGAGTTCGCGCAGCGCGGCGGCGCCGAGCTTTTTCTGGGCCGCTACACGGTGGGCGTCTGGTGCTGGGAGGCGAGCCGTTTCCCCGACGCCTTCAGGCCGGCGTTCGACCTCGTCGACGAGATCTGGGTCGCGAGCGACTACGTCGCCGAGATCATCACCGACTCGACCGACAAGCCTGTCCACGTCTTCCCGATGCCCGTCGACGTCGTCCCCGCGCCGTCGATCTCCCGCTCCGACGTCGGGTTCCCGCCTGACCGCTTCGCCTTCCTCTTTGCCTTCGACTTTTTCAGCACCCTCGAGCGGAAGAACCCATTCGGGCTGATCGAGGCGTTCAAGCGGGCTTTCGCTCCGGGAGAAGGTCCGTTTCTGCTGATCAAGACGATCAACGGCCACCGTCAGGCAGGCGAGCTCAAGCGCCTGGTCGGCGTCGCCGACCAGCATCCGGACATCCGTGTCGTCGACGAGTACGTCTCGGGCGAACAGATGAGGGCGCTCGTCGCCAACTGCGATGCTTTTGTGTCCTTGCATCGCAGCGAGGGATTCGGGTTCTCGCTCGCCGAGGCGATGGTGTACGAGAAGCCCGTCATCGCGACGGGGTACTCGGGGAACCTGATGTTCATGGACGAGGCTGACAGCTATCTGGTCGGCTTCGGGCTGACCCCTATCCCGCCTGGCAGCGCGAACTACCCGGCGGGTGCCCTCTGGGCGGACCCTGACCTGGACGACGCCGCGGCGACGATGCGGCACGTCGTCGAGCACCCGGACGAGGCTGCCGAAAGGGCGCGACGCGGGCGGGAGGCGATCCTCCGCGACCACTCGCTCGAGCGTCTGGCCGAGTTCGTCTCCGAGCGAGTTGTCGCGATCGAGCGGATGCCGCGGCGTGAACTGAAGCGCGAGCTGCCCGTCGAGCGCGCCGCGCGCTTCCTTGCAGTCGGTCCGAGCCTCAGCTGGACGGCGCCGTCCGGGCGCTTCGGCCGGCTCGGCGTGCTAGCTCGTCGGGCACTGCTTCGCCTCCTGCGGCCGTACCTCGTGCGTCAGCGCGAGTGGGAATCTCTCGTCGTCGAGCAGCTCCGCGAGAACGCCAAGACGATCTCCGAGCTTTCGGAGCGTGTCGAGGACCTCGAGCGCGGCGAGCCGCTCGATGTCGACGAGACCTATTTGGCCGGCTCGTAGTCGAAGCCGAGGAACCTGATCCCGAGGGTCCGTGTGTCAGGGTTCCCGGCGAGCACCTTGGCGGGCACAGCCGTGGGGTTGACGAGGAAATTGACCGCGCAGACGCCGTGTGCGCGCCGCGGAAGCCGAACGGCGAAGACCGCTTCCCGGGTGGTCGGAACCGTAGTCTGCGCGATCGTCTTCCCGTCGAGCTGGGCGGCGAGTGCCTGCCGTCTCCCGTGAAAGAGCGCGGGGTCCGAGAGCAAGTGAGCCCTGAGGACTCCGCCGTTGCAGCCGTACTGCGTCCACAGTGCCACGCCGCCCGACCAACGATCCTGATAGAGCCCGAGTAGGGTGCCCCTGATCCGCAGCGGCCCCTCCGTCTTGTAAAGCGTCATCCCGATCCCGCGGTCCGCGGCGATTGGCGTCCCATAGGGGACGACCTGGAGGTTTGAGAGCACGTAGCGCTGCGCGACGCGCTGGCCGGTCGCATCGGCGAGGTACCCGGACGGCTTCGGAGCGAGTTCCGTCCTGGGCAAGCCGTCGTATGGGCCGGCAAGTGTGTACACAGCCCTGACGCTCCGATTGAAGAATTCACTCTCCCAGTACGGGAGCGCCCCGGAAAAAAAACCGCCGTTCACGAGCAAGGCTACGTTCCCACCCGGGCCGACCCGGCGGTCGATCCAGTCGTGCCGCGCCGCGATTCCGCCACCGATCGCATTCCGCGACGCCTGGTTGATCCACAGCTGGATCGGTCGTAGCTCGATGTAACCGTAGTAGACGAGAACCAGCGCCGGCAGGATCCAGGCGGCGCGTGGGCGGACGATTACGGCGACGATCGCGCCGGCAATCGCGGCTGCGCCGACAGCGGGGCCGATGCTGGCTGGGGTGAGTCTTCTGGCCGTTTCCTGCGCGAAGAGAGGCACCAGCGCGAAGGCGTCGTGGACGACATCCGTCGTGATCAATTGGTCGTACGGGACGAGCGCGGCCAGACCGGCGCCGAGCGCGACGGCCACCCCCGTCCGGGCGGGAGGCCGCGGCAAGCCGCGCTCGATCCACGCCATCAGCGCCACGAAGAACAGCGGCGCGATCTCGAACATATAGCGCTCTTCGATCCGGCGGCCCTGGAAATCGGTTGCGTAGATGCCGGCCGTCACAACAAAGACCACGACGAGGCCCACCGACGAAGCCGCGAAGGATCGCAGCGCGAGCGAAGGCTCGCGCGGAGCGAGGCCGAGCCCGACGATCACGATCATCGCGATAAACGGGATGACGCCGAGGTAGAGATCGAGCTCGCCGAAGTGTTCGAGGGTCCAACGAAGCGTTGGCCCTAGCGGATGGTGAACCATCGAAGTCGCACCGGCGTACGTGCCGAGGATCGACCGTACCGGCCGGCCGCGCGCAAGCTCGTAGGCGACGGCAGCGACCACGCCGAGCGCAAGGATCGCGAGGGAGACCCGGAACCGAAGCACGTCCTGGAGGAACGCACGCCCGTTGAACCTCCGGCCCGTCCAGGCGTTCCCCAAGCAAACGATCGCGAGGGCGATCACAAACGCGCCGAGCAGAATCACCCCCTGCGCCCGCGCGAGGAACGCCAGCAGCGTGAAGGCAACGAAGGCGATCTGGCGCAGCAGCGTCGGCCGCTCGAGCACCAGAACAAGCGCGGCGGCCGCGGCCATCACCGCCGGGTAGAAGGCGTTCTCGGAGAGGAGCGTGTTCGTGTACGCCAGGGAGGGGATCGCAACGGCGAAGAACGCGGCGACCAGCGCAAGCCCGGGCCGCATCAGTCGGCGGGCGATCAGATACGTCGGGATCGCCGCGAGTGACATCAGCAGTGCGTTGATCAGCTTCGCCGCGACGTACGCATGCGACGGGGACTTGAAGATCGCCCACGCCGGCGCGAGCAGGGTCGGGTAGAGAACGCCGAACCCGTTCAGCCCCGGCGACTGACGGATCGCGAAGTGCCCATGCTCTCCAAGGTTCCGCGCGAGATCTGCGAAGACGATCTCGTCCTGGAAGATCCACGGCGCGTGGACCCCCAGCGAGAGCAGGAACCGAAACAGGGTCGAAAGGCCAACAATCGCGGTGAGCCAGCCCCACGCAGGAACAGTTCGGGCCGCTGCGACGCTCCAGTCCTTCACATCGCTCCACCGAGCCTCGGGCTCCTCGGCCCGTGTTGCCTCTCTAGTGGTCATCGGACACCTACCGAGCGGTTCGTTGTAAGACGAGACGAATCCCGGCTCGAGTCCTCCAGCCAAACTGGACGCGTAGCGTGGTCACGTCAGGCCAACAAGCCGCGCGTTCTCAAGCCTCACATCACCTGGCGCGGCGCAGCCCGAGGATCGAGAGCAGGAAGGACGAGAAGAACGTCTGGATCCCGACGATCAGCAAGGTCGCCGCGAGCAGGGCGAGCCGGGTCTGCGAGAGCGCGCCGGCGCCGCTCGCGATCCAGCTGCCGATGATCCCACCGCCGACGGCGAGGCCTGCGAGAATCAGCGCGGCACCCGCGAGCAGCCCCTGCTCGAGCTTGACCCGCGGCCGAACGCGCTCGAACCAGGCGTCGCGCTCGCCGAGCACGTATACGCCGTAGGCACGCGCACAGAGTCCGAGCGCGAGGATCTGCGTGCCGACGATCGTCAGCAGGGAGCCGCCGATCATCGCGTGGACGTCCCAGCTGCGACCAAAGACGCTGACGTGCGCGAGCACGCCGATCATGATCAGGACCCCGAGGCCGGCGAGGAAGGCGCCCGGGATCAGGAAGAGGTGGGTCGGGCTGTGAACGAGCAGAAAGCGGAGATGACGCCAGCCGTCGCGGAGGCTCGAGAGCTTCGATTCGCCCTCGCGCGGGTGATACTCGATCGGGATCTGAGCAATCGCCAGCTCCTCCTTGGAGGCACGGATCACCATCTCGGACGCGAACTCCATCCCGGTTGTCTGCAGGTCGAGCCGCGGCAGCACGTCTCGCCGTAGCGCCCGCATGCCGCAATGCGCGTCCTTGACGCCGGTCTTGTAGAAAAGGTTGAGCGTGCCGGTCAAGACCGGGTTGCCGACGTAGCGGTGCAGCCACGGCATCGCGCCGGGTTTGATGTTGTCCATCCGGTCGCCGATCACCATCTCTGCGCCGCCCTCGAGGCGCTCGAGGAAACGCGGGATGTCGTTGAAGTCATAGGTGAGGTCGGCGTCGGCCATCACGATGTACGCGCCCTCTGCCGCCGCAAAACCGGCAAGGTAGGCACTTCCGTAGCCGCGCCGTTGTTCGTGGATGACCCGGGCGCCGGCTGTGGCCGCGAGTTCCGCGCTGCCGTCGGTCGAACCGTTGTCGACAACGATCACCTCGCCCCGTAGATCGTTGTCGTCCAGGACGTTCCTGGCCAACTCGACACAGCGCTCGATCGACGCCGCCTCGTTCAGGCACGGGATGACTACCGAGACGCGGAGGTTTGTAGTCTCGGTGGACGCCGGTGAGACGGTCGGCGAGGAGGGGTCGGTGACCGACGCCATCGGGCACAGCGTACGGCGTTTCGCCTGCAGGCGACTCTGTTCCTAAAGCAACCTTTACAACAGGGCCGATCTGCGAACCTCCCGCTACTCATGCGGATCTGCGTCGTCTACGACTGCCTCTACCCGTACACCGTCGGCGGTGCCGAGCGGTGGTATCGCGCACTCGCCGAGCGGCTGGCCGCGGCCGGTTACGACGTCAGCTACCTGACTCTGCGCCAGTGGTCCCGGGGCGACGAGTCAGAGGCGGGCAATGTCGACGTCGTGGTCGTCGGGCCGCGGATGCAGCTGTACACGGGACCGCGACGGCGGATCTTGCCGCCGCTGGTCTTCGGCCTCGGCGTGTTTTGGCATCTGCTGCGGCACGGTCGTCACTACGACGTCGTCCACACGGCCTCGTTCCCGTACTTCTCGCTGCTCGCCGCGGCGGCGGCGCGGCCGCTTGGGCAGTACCGGATCTTCGCGGACTGGCACGAGGTCTGGACGAGGGAGTACTGGTGCGACTACCTAGGACGGCTTGGCGGGGCCGCCGGCTGGCGCATCCAGCGGCGCTGCGCGCGCGTCCGCCAACACGCGTTCTGCTTCTCGCGGCTGCACGAACGTCGTCTTCGCGACGAGGGCTTTCGCGGCGACGTGACCGTGCTCGAGGGCGAATACGCCGGCGACCTCGATGGCCACGAGCCGTTGCCCCCGCGGCCGCTCGTCGTCTTCGCCGGGCGGCTGATCCCCGAGAAGCGGGCGCCGGCGGTCGTGGCCGCCGTCGCCGAGGCTCGCAAGCGCCTGCCGGAGCTGCGCGCGAAAGTCTTCGGCGACGGGCCGGAGCGCGAGGCGGTGTTGCGCGCGATAGGCGACCTCGGTTTGACCGAGGCGGTCGACGCGCCGGGGTTCGTCGCAGCGGACGAGGTCGAGACCTCGATGCGTGAGGCGCTCTGCCTGGTGCTGCCATCGCGGCGCGAGGGCTACGGGCTCGTCGTCGTCGAGGCCTCTGCCGCGGGGACGCCTAGCATCGTCGTCCGCGATCCGGACAACGCGGCGACGGAGCTGGTCGACGACGGCGAGAACGGCTTCGTCGCTCGGAGCGCGACCCCGGAGGATCTCGCCGCCGCCATCGTCCGCGTCGATGAGGCCGGCGAGGAGCTGCGCCGCTCGACGGCAGCGTGGTTCCGGCGCAACGCACGCCGGCTCTCGCTCGAGAGTTCTCTCGAGAAAGTGCTCACCGCTTACCGAGCCGACTGCTGATGCCTTCGGCGATCGACGTCGTCGTCCCGACTTTCAACCGCTGTGAGCTGACCGAAGCATGTCTGGAGGACCTCGCCGCCCAGACGGTCGCGCACCAGGTGATCGTCTCGGACGACGGCTCGTCGGACGGAACGCCAGACCATGTCCGCGCGGCCTTCCCCGACGCGACCGTCGTCGAGAGCGACCGCAACAGCGGGTTTGCAGCCGCCTGCAACCGGGGCGTCGCGGCAGGCTCGGGCGCGTTCGTCGTCCTGCTCAACAACGACGTCCGGCCACGGACTGACTTCCTCGAGCGGCTCGTTGCCCCGCTCGAGCGTGATGAGCATGTCGGCTCGGTCGCTGCGTTGCTTGTCCGGCCGGATGAGCGGAGGATCGACAGCGTCGGGCTCACAGCGGACCCGACGCTGGCGGGCTTTCCGCGACTGGCGGGGCGGCCAGTCGCCGAAGCGGCGTCCGAGCGACCCGCGCTCGTGGGGCCCTCCGGCGGCGCCGCGGCGTACCGGCGATTCGCATGGGAGAAGGCCGGCGGCCTCGACGAGGCGCTCTTCTTCTACCTGGAGGATCTCGATCTGGCGCTGCGCTTGCGCGCGGCCGATTGGACAGCAGCCGCCGCGCCCGATGCCGTCGCGATTCATCTCGGCTCGGCGACTGCCGGCGCTCGAAGCTCATCGATGCGGTTCCACAGCGGCTTTTCCCGCGCGTACCTGCTGCGGCGGTACGGCATCTTGCGAACACGATTCGGTCCTCGCGCCGCCGCAACCGAGGCGCTTGTCACCCTCGCCGACCTGGCACTCTCGCGCGACGCGGCGGCCGGTCGCGGGCGGTTCGCCGGCTGGCGCGCCGCGGCAGCGCTACCGCGGGCGGGTGCCCCGCGGGACGCCGTGGAGCGGCGGATCGGCTTCCTGGGCAGTCTCCGGCTCAGGTGGGAGGACGTTACGCGCCCGCGGTAGGACGACGCCGCGGAGAGCGAGAGGGCCGAGGACGAGGAACGGCGCGAAGGTCAGCACGTGGATCACGACTCCGGCGGAGAGCGCCCGAGCGGCACCGACCCCGAACGGCTTTAGCGCGACGATCGTCGCGGCTTCGAAGAGGCCTACGGAGGCCGGCAGTCCCGGGACGAGCAGCGAGAAGGTCGTCCCCACGGCGACGACGATTCCGGCGTCGAGTCCGAGCTCTAGGTCGACGACGCGCATCGCGAGCGTGTAGGAAGCCGCTACGCACAGCCACGAGGCCGCGCTCAAGCCGAACGCGGCAGCCGCCACGCGCGGCCTCAGCAGCCCGCGGAGGCCGCGCAAGATCCGAGCCGCAGCAAGGTCGGACCGGTCGCGCGAGAAACCCGAGAGCCGGGCAAAGGGCCAGAGCACGAGCTCGAGCGGCCGGCTTCCGAACACATTGAGCAGGACGACCGCCACCGCAAGGGCGAGGCCAACTGTCGCGAGGGCGAGCGCAGCGGCCCGCAGCCACGTCACAGGAGGCGCGAACGGGACCGCCACGAAGAGCAGGAGCAGGAGGGCCGCGACGTCGTACGTCCGCTCGGCGACGATCGTCCCGGCCGTCTCGGCGCGCGACGTCCCCGCTGCCCGGTAGAGGACGACGATCCGGGCCACGTCGCCTAGCCGGGCGACGGGAAGCAAGCTCGTGAAAAACTCGCCGGCGAGCAGCGCTCGTACGAGCGGTCGAACGCCCGGGCGGCTCTCCGGCGCGAACAGGAGCCACCAGCGCAGGAGCCGCACCGCGTATGCGAGTGCGAACACGCCGAACGCCGGCGCCAGCCACGCGGGCTCTCCGCTTGTCAGCGCGCGCCAGAACCGCCAGAAGTCGACGTCGCGGAGGGCGAGGTACGTGAGCCAGAGCGACACG
>Ga0075425_100006325_pt1 | contig 12395 bp, 14 predicted proteins | sample SoiMethybrSBSTD4_FD_75300 | JGI IMG/M metagenome (GOLD analysis project Ga0075425, IMG submission 75300) | Bulk soil microbial communities from a Populus tree surrounding site in Tennessee, USA - Soil MetaG P. TD hybrid SBSTD4 | ecosystem: Environmental > Terrestrial > Soil > Tree plantation...
CTCCCGAGGAGACCCTCGGTTTCACAGACGTCTTCGCTCGTTGTCGTGGGCGATGTTGCTGACGAGCTACTCGAGCTGGAAGAGCTACTCGAGCTGCTGGAGCTGGAACTGCTCGAGCTGCTCGAGCTGCTGGAACTGCTCGAGCTCGATGAACTGCTGGCGCTGCTGGAACTGGAGCTCGAACTCGAGCTGGTCGAGCTGGCGTTGCCGGTGTCGTTCTTGCAGTGTCCGCTGTTTTTGTGGGGACCCGCGTAAGGCGGCGGCGAGCCGTTATGCCCATCCGCGTCGCACGGGGGGTTCGTCGGTGGAGGGGTGGGCGTTCCGTTGCCGCCATTCCCCCCGTGTCCGAATGCCAACCCCGGCAGTACGAACAGTGCCGTCACCGCGCAGGCGACGAGCACCGTTCCGATCCGCTTCCTGATCAAAGGTGCCTCCCTTTCTTGTGAAAGCCGAAATATCTTCCGGCCGCCGAGGGTGTTGTTTCTCCACGAAAGGTGGCTTTTCCCTCCGTTCTTTTCGGGACAATTGGGAAAACTGTCACAAGGTGACGGCGGGAGGGCGCGCAGCGCTATCCAGCGCGCGGAAGTCAACGAAGCCAGCCGACCTAGGCGGGTCTACCGAACCCGCGAAAGCAGCCCTCGGAAGGCAAGGGTCAGCGTGAAAGCGCCGACCGCTGCGATCGCGATCAGTCCCACGAAGATGTCATGCGCGACCCAGCCCTCCATCGACAGCGCGCGCATCCCCTGGAGCAGGTACGTGACCGGGTTCGCGCGGGCCGCGCCGCGGAGCCACCCAGACAGCGCGTTCAGCGGCGCGAACGACGGCGCCAGGAAGATGAGGGGGAAAAAGATCACCCAGGCGCTCTGGGTAGCCGCCGGCGACCCGGTCTTGAGCGCGATGCCGAACCCGATCGCCGAGTACGCCAGCCCCCAGACGCTCGCGATGATCACCAGCACGGCCGCGCCGGCGATGCCGGTCTTGAACTCCAGACCCGCCGCGAGCGCGAGCACCATCACGAACGTGTTCTGCACGAAGATGCGGCACAGATCGGCGCCCATCGCGCCGATGAGCAACGCCAGCCTGTTCACCGGCGTCAGCAGCAGCTTGTCGAAGTAGCCGCTTTCGATGTCCATCACCATGTTCAAGCCCGAGCCGCCGTTCGACGCGGCGAACAACAGCCCGATCGGGAGCTGGAACGCCTTGTAGTTGTGCAGCCCGAAGCCGGTCGCGAACTTCGACAACGATCCGACCTGGATGAAATAGAAGAACACCGGGATGAAGAGCCCCGGCAGGAAGTCGGCCGGCGCGCGGAGTACGTTCCGCACCTCGCGCTTGCCGATGTAGAAGGCGGAACGCAAGGCCTCCGGTGCGCCGCTCGCGCGCGGGGGCGCGCTCGCCAGTTCCGTCGCGGTCGCCGTCATGCGACCCCCACCGCCGCCGTCTCGCCTTCGATCCGGTGACCGGTCGCGCGAAGGAACACGTCGTCGAGCGTCGGCGATGCGACGGTGATGGAATCGAGCTGCACCTTGGCCTCGTCGAGCAGACGCACCACCGCCGCGACCGCCTTCGAGCCGTCCGCGATGAACAGCGTGAGCGCATGCTTGTGCCGGCGGATCTCCTTCACGCCTTTGAGCGCGGCGAGCGCCTTTTCTGCGCGCGCGATCTTCTCGGACGGGACGGTGATCGTGACGACGTCCGCGCCGATCGATCCTTTCAGCTCGGCCGGGGTTCCTTCCGCAACGATCGAGCCGGCGTCGATGATCGCGACGCGCTGCGCGAGCTCGTCGGCTTCCTCGAGGTACTGCGTCGTCAGGAAGACGGTGATCCCGTCCTCGTCGTTGAGGCGACGGACCTCATCCCATACCGTTCGCCGGCTCGCGGGGTCGAGCCCGGATGTCGGTTCGTCGAGGAAGAGGATCCGCGGCTTGTGAACCAACGCGCTCGCGAGATCGAGCCGCCGTTTCATACCTCCCGAGTACGTCTGGATCCGCCGGTTCGCGGCGTCCGCGAGGCCGACGAGGTCGAGCAACTCCCTCGCGCGCCGCGCCGGTTCTCCCCCGCCGACGCCGTAGAGGTGCGCCTGCAGCTCCAGTAGCTCACGCCCGGTTGCTCGCCCGTCGAGCCCCACCTCCTGCAGTGCGACGCCGATGATGCGGCGAACCGCCTGCGCGTTCCGAACGATGTCGAGCCCGGCGACCCGCGCTTCACCCGACGTCGGTTTCGTCAACGTCGTGAAGACCCGGACCGTGGTGCTCTTGCCGGCGCCGTTCGGGCCGAGGAAGCCGAAGATCTCGCCCTCTTTGACGGCGAGATCGATCCCCGCGACCGCCTCGACCGGCGCCGCGTCGCCGCGCGCCGGGAAGCGCTTGACCAGCCCTGAAGCTTCGATCGCGTCCATGAACGCGGCATTGTGGCACAGGCTGAGAACCTCTGGCGGCGGGTTCCGTCGCGTGCGACACTTGGCACGTGCAAGCCCTCGATGCGCTGCTCTCGCTGCCGTTGTTATGGCTGGCTGTCCGGCTCTGGGAATCTCCCCTGAAGCTTTCAGCCCTTGCCTACGGTGCCGTCGCTGCCGTGATGATTCAGAAGGCGATCGCACCGCATCTGCGTGTAGTTGCCTTCACATTGATCGGAATCGCGTTCGCGGCGCTCGTTGGTTCGTTCGTGCTCCAGTTCGCGTCGATGTTCCGGGCACGGCACACAACTTCTCCGCCAAGGGATGTCGTACCAAGGACGATCGAGGTGGACCTATGACGTACGTGGACATCCGAGAACGCAACCGGTTGACCCGTTGGCTCCGGCGGTTGTTCAGACCTCGTCGTCGTGTCGAGCCGGGCGGGCCGGGCTGGTCTCCGCCGCCTCCCAACGCGGGTGTGCGCGAGCCGCGCCGCCCCTACCCCACCACGGGGTCGGGCGCGGCGATGGTCGAGACGGAACCGACCCAGCACTGACCGCGCGAGCTGCTGGGCGAGCGGTTCGCGCGATTCGAGTATCGGAACTGCGCACCGTGCCCGACCGCTTCGTTCCGCGAGCAGGAGCCTCGCGGCACGCGACGAAACAACACGCGACCGCCGCTAAAAGCTTGGAGGATCGATGACGACGAAGCGCGCTCGCTTGTTCCTCGCAACGATCACCGCCGCCCTAGCCTTGAGCCTCGTGCCGGCGCACGCTTCCACACCACAGATGGTTTGTGCGCCCGGGTTCGAGGCTGTGTGCGCAGTCATCGGTACCAGCTGCAAGACCATCGAAGCAGCGGGGATGAAGGTTCTGAAGAAGGACCTCTGGAACTGCCAGCTCGGTTAACGCGCCGTCAGGCGCTCTTCACGATCTGCAGCACGTCTTCCGCGTAGCGGCTCAGCTTCGCCGGGCCCACGCCTGGGATCGCCAGCAACGCCGCGCGGGTGATCGGCTTCGCGTTCGCGATCAACGCGAGCGTCCTGTTGTCGAACACGACGTACGCCGGGACGCCCGACTCTTTCGCGATCCGCAAGCGCCAATCGCGCAGCACGGTGAAAAGCGGGTCGTCGTCGGCGGCGGTCGCCGTGCGGACCACCACGGTTTTGGGCGTTGCGACGACCGACGACGGCGCGAGCTCGTGCAGGAACGGCGACGGCTTCGGTCGCGACCGCCTCTCCCCCTCGCGGAACGTCGCCCATGAGATGTGGAGGAACCGTTTCGCGCGTGTGATCCCCACGTAAAGCAAGCGGCGCTCTTCGGCCAGCTCGTCGTCGCCCTTGGCGAGCGCGAAGGGAAGCTCCTTGTCCTCCAATCGCGGCAAGAAGACCGCGTCGAACTCGAGCCCTTTCGCACGATGGTAGGTCGAGAGCACCACGCCGCGTCCGTGCTCCTCCTCGGCGAAGCGAGACCGCAGGTCCTTCGCGAACGCCTCGAGCGACGTGCCCCCGAACTCCGCGGCGAGTCGCAGCAGACGCGCGAGGTCCGCCTGTCGCGTCGCCTCGTCGCCGGCGACGTCGTCGAGCGAGGGATCGTATCCGGCCGATCCGACGATGCGTGCGACCGATCCCGCCACGTCGCCATCCTGCTCGTGACGGAGCCGCGCCAGCACGGTGCGCGCCGCGGGCCTGCGGAGGAACGCACCGTCCCGCACCTGGAACGGGATGTGCGCATGAGATAGCGCTTCTTCGTACTCCTCGGAGCGGCCGTTGATCCGATGCAGGATCGCGATCTGCTCCCACGAGATGCGCTCTTCGGAGTTGAGGCGCCGGATCTCGGCGACGATCGCGGAGACTTCTGCGTCACCGGTCGAGAACCCGCGCAAGACCGGCGCCGTCCCAGGCTTCCGCTCGGCGACAAGCGTCTTGCGCGAGCCGCGCAACGATGGAGCGAGGCGGTTCGCGATCGCCAGGATCTCGGGCGTGGAGCGATAGTTGCGCTCGAGGCGGATGACGCGGCACCCGGCGAACCGGTCGGGGAACCCCAGCAGGTAGCGCGGCGTCGCTCCGGTGAAACCGAAGATCGACTGGTAGTCGTCTCCGACCACGCAGACGTCGGGCCGCTCTCCCACCCAACGATCGAGCAGCGACTCCTGCAGCAGGTTCACGTCCTGGTACTCGTCGACGGTGAACGCGCGGTAGCGGGATCGCACCAGCCCGAGTGCGCGGGGGTCGTCGTCGAGGATCTCGAGCGTGCGGTGGAGCAGGTCTTCGAAGTCGATCCGTCCGGCGCGGCTTTTGCGCTTCTCGTACTCGGAGAACACGCGCAGCATCAGGTCGGGGGGAACCGGTGGCTCGCGATCGCCCAGCGCATCGAGATAATCGCCGGGTCCGACCATACGGTTCTTGGCCCACTCGATCTCGGTCGCCAGGTCGCGTAGCGGCATGAACTTGTACGGCGCCGGCAGCCGCTGGGAGATCGCGTGCAGGATCTGGCCTTTCGACGCGACGATGTCCGGCGATTCGCCGGTGAACCGCCGGTACTGCGCGAGCGCGGCCGCGTGGAAGGTCCGTCCGCGCACACCACGGACACCGAGTGCCTCCAGGCGCGACCCCATCTCGCGCGCAGCCTTGTCCGTGAAGGTGACGGCGAAGATCTCTTCAGCGTCAAACGTCCGCGATGAGACCTGGTTCGCGATCCTGCGCGTGATCGTGGTGGTCTTGCCGGTGCCCGCGCCGGCGAGGATGCATACGGGGCCGCGGACCGCTCGCACGGCCTCGGCCTGCGCGTCGTTGAGGCCCTCGAAGATCGCCGACTCCATCGCCGGCGACCCTAACAGCGGCCTACGACAACGACGGGGAAGGTGGAACTACCCGAGCCAGCGCACCGGCGGCCCGTGTGGGTGCGACTCGGCAAGAAGACGCTCTTCGCCGCCGGGCCAGAGGACGAGCCGAACCTCGAACCGCCCGCCGCCGTCGGGCCGGGAGGGCTCGAACCGGAGCCAGGCGAGCGGCGCGTCGGCGCTCGCGCGCGAAGCGGCCTCCGCGAGCAGTTCCCTCAGACGGTGGCGCCCGTCCTCCCCCAGGTACTGCATCACGATGGAGTGGTAGACAACCGTTACGACGCCCGCGACCGGCCCGGCCAACCGCGTCGAGAGCCACTCGATCGAGTCCGCTTGTTCGACCGGAGCCGGATGTGCCGCCGCCACGGCCAGCGCGCCCTGCAGATACGAGAAGCGCTGCGTCTGGTCGGGCCACATGAAGGACATCAGAGTGATGCGGCCGTCCTCGGTGAGCGGATCGATCGGGGACCGGTCGCACCCGATACGCTCGACGACGTCGACGGCGGCGGGATCGGGTGCCGCGCCGTCGAAGACGTTCGTGATCCGCAACGGCGACGTTGGGTCGCCCCACGCCCACGAACCGCTCTCGTAACGGAACCGATCCCAGCGCAGGTTCAGCCCCGCGGAGCAGCCGACCTCGAGTACGCGCATCGGCATGCCCGTCTCGCGCGCGATGCGAAGGAAACCGCCGAGCAGCGTCGCGGACCGGCCGACCTCGTTCGTCTGAACAGGACGCTCAACGAGGTCGCGCAGGAGCGAGAGGTTCGAGGCGACCGCATCCAGGAACGCCGGCCACGGATCGCCCGCCGCGGACTCGCCGGAGACCGAGGGGTAGAAGGGCGCGAGCGCCGGGGCGGCGTCGGTCAAGACAAGGCGGTGGACGGCGCCCATGAACCGCAGCGCCAACGCCGAGCCTCGCGGATCATCGGCGTGGCCGAGGAGCACATCGAAAACGGGCCCGCCCGCTTCGGCGTCCGTCGCTGCGCGGTCCAGCAGTGTTGCGTACAGCGGGGAGTCCAGTCGCGCGCACCAGCGCGACTGGATGCGCAGCCATTCGGCGATCGCCTCGGCTTGGGAGGGCACTACGACGACTTGTTCGCGCTGCCCGCCGGCGCGACGAACCCGTGGACCGCCTTGGTCAGCTCGAGGATCTGGTTGGAGATATCCAGCAGCTGCTCGTTCTGTTTCTCTTCGGTCTGCACGATCTGCCATTCGTTATCGGCCAGCGCTTGCCGCTTCTCGTCCGCGCGGTTCTGGCTGATCATGACGAACGTCGACAAGAAGATCGCCTCGAGCGACACGATCATGGTCAGCAGACCGAAGGGATACTTCTCCACCCGGAAGCCGATCCAGATACCGAACCAGAGGATGTGGATGTAGACGAACATCATCGAGCCCGCGAACGTGGTGATGTGGTCGGCGATCCGCAGCTGGAGACTCTCGCCTCGTTCGGCTTGCGTCTTCACGAGAGCTGGGTGCGACGGTGGCTTGGGGCGGCGCACGACCGCGCGGCGCGGCTTCGTTCCGGTTGCCATGTGATCCTCCTCGTGGGCGTCCGCACGCGAGGGTACAACCGGTAAAGAGAGAGAGCCCCCCTCTCGGGAGGCCCTCCCACGTTCGGAAGCCGGCCTGTAAGCGGGCTTCTGTCCGTCGCCGGCTTGCGCCTGCGGCGGGGCGGCCATCTCTCTGGGACCGACGTCGCCATCGGCCTCGTGCGGCCTACCCGGAAGCGCGCACCCTTTCGGGTGACTCCGGCGGGCCGCCGGAAGACGCTTCCTGCTCGGCCTTGCTCCGGACGGGGTTTACCGAGCCGCGAGGGTCACCCCTCACGCTGGTGGGCTCTTACCCCACCGTTTCACCCTTGCCCGCTCCGCCGACGGGGCCTGGCCCTGGCGCTCGGCCCATCGCCCGCGGTCGCTGGCGGTACCGTTTCTGTGGCACTGTCCCCGGATCGCTCCGGGTGGGTGTTACCCACCGTCCTGCCCTAGGGAGGCCCGACTTTCCTCGATCGCGCGAACGCGACCGCGGCCACCCGGCCTGCTTCCTACGGAAGGAAGTTTAGCGCGGCTGGTTGCAGGTGTGGGTGGGTGCGGCGAGCGACTTCGCGGTGCACGCGAAGCCCGATGCGGTCTTGCCGACCACGCCACCGACCAGGAGAAGAGTAAGGGTGAGCATGATCGCGCCGGTCGCCACGAACTCGACGAACCGGCGCAGCGCGCGCTGCTGGTAGTGGCTGCGGCGGTAGGTGGGGCGCGGGGTCGCGATCATGTCGATCCAGTTGTCGGTGCGTCGTCGCGTCCGGCGCATGCCGAGCAGGGACCATCTCGCCTCGGTACTTCCACGTAGAGGCCAGCCGCTCGGCGGGTCAAAACAGACGTTCTTGGCTCGGATCGTCGTCCGGCGGCTCATCGGGATGCTCGCCGAGCCAGGCGTCGATCGCGAGGTTCACCAGCTCGTCCGCCCGTACGTTGCGTTCGCGTGGGACGTGCTCGTAGGTGATCTTCGGAAAGTGCTTGGCCAGCGCGCGCACCTGGGCATGCAGGCGCTGGAGCGTCGGGTTCTTTACCCGGTAGTTGCCTTTGAGCTGCTCGATCAGGAGCTTCGAGTCGCTCCGGACCAGGATGTCGACGACGCCCAGCTCGCCGGCGCGTTCGAGCGCTCGCTTCACCGCCGTGTATTCGGCGACGTTGTTCGTCGCGTGGCCGATCGCCTCGGAGATCTCGGCGAGCGTCTTCCCGCGCGGCTCCCGGATCGTCACGCCGATGCCGGCCGGGCCGGGGTTCCCTCGCGCGCCGCCGTCGCAGTTCGCGACGGCCTTCACCCGATCACCGCGGCTAGACGCGGACGAGGATCCGGCGGCAGTTCTCGCACCTGATCAGCTCGCCGGCCTCGCCCCGTTTGATCTCGTCGAGCGCAACCGGCGACAACGAGACGCCGCAGCCGCGACACACGCCGCCTTGCAAAGCGGCTGCCGCGACGCCGCCTTTCTTCGGTCGCAGGTCTTCGTAGATCTCGAGGAGGTCTTCGGGGATGTCGGGGACGATCGAGTCGCGCGCCTTCGTGTTCTCGGTCAGCTCGCTTTCGATCTCGACCGCGGACGCGTCGCGTGCCGCGGTGGCTTCGGCCGAGCGCTGCTCCAGCTCGGTGAGGCGTTCGGTGAGACCGCTCATGTCCTTCTCGATCGCCTCACGACGCTCCATGACTTCGAGGTCTTGGTCTTCGAGGTGGTTCTTCCGGCGCCGAAGCGCGTCAAGCTCCGCTTGGATGCTGGCGAGCTCCTTCGGGCTGGTGATGTCGCCGCCGTACAGACGGTTGGATTCGTGCTTGATCTTCTCGTCGACCATGTTGACCTCGCCCTCGAGGCGCGACTGGTCGCGGGCGACGGCGTCGAGCTCGGACTTCCTTGCATCGTGTTCGGCGCGCGCTTGTTCGAGCTCGGTGACGATCTCGTCGAGGATGCGCTGCTCGGGCAGATCGGCTTTGCGTTGGGTGAGCCGGTCGATGGAGGAATCGACGCGCTGAAGGTCGAGGAGTCGCTTCAGGTCGGTCGTCGTTCCTCCTTCACGGTTGTTAGGCGAGGCCTCACGGGTGTCGAAACGAGGCCCATTCGTGTGCCGGCTGCAGTTATCAAGCGCCGGGAACCTATCACCGCCGCGAGAAGGGCGCGACCTCGACGCCGGCACTTTCCAGCGCTTCGCGAACGGCTCGCGCGATCTGCAGCGCGCCCGGTGTGTCCGAGTGCAGACAGATCGTCTGGGCGTGGATCGTACGGTTCGAGCCGTCGAGGGTTGCGATCGGTTCCGCGCGCGCGATCGCGACCGCTTGCGCGGCGGCCGCGTCGGGGTCATGGATGAGCGCGACGGGATCGGACCGTGAGGCGAGCGTTCCATCGGGGTTGTAACGGCGGTCGGCGAACGCTTCGGCGGCGGTTCCGAGCCCGGCCGCCGTCGCGGCGTCGAGCATCGCCGAGCCGGCGAGCCCGACGAGGACGAGCGCAGGATCGAGGGCGCGAACCGCGCCGGCGACGGTTCGGGCGAGCTCGTCGTCGGTGGCCGCTTGGTTGTACAGCGCGCCGTGTGGCTTCACGTGGGTCAGCGGCACGTCGTGATGCTCACAGATCGTCCGCAGCGCCTGGATCTGATCGTGGAGCGTTGCGGTCAGCGCACTCGGGTCCATCTGCATGGGAGCGCGGCCGAAGTTGTGGCGGTCGGGGTAACTGGGGTGCGCGCCGACCGCCACGCCGAGTCGCTTCGCCTCGGCGACGCAGGCTTCCATCGTCGTCGCATCGCCGGCGTGGGCGCCGCAGCCGACGCTGACCGAGGTGAGGAACGGGAACAGCGGCAGGTCGTCGGCGCCTTCGCCGACGTCGGCGCTGAGGTCGAGCCTCATGTCGCCGGCTCGATCGCATCGGCGAGGGCGCGTTCGCTCTCGCGCAGCGCCGCGCGCGCTTCGTCGAGGCCGACCTCCACGAACCGCAGCGTATCGCCGGGCCGGGCTTGGCCGATCAGCGGAAGATCTGCGGTGATGACGGTGGCGATCTTCGCGTACCCGCCGGTCGCCGGGCCGTCGGGCCCGAGCACGATCGGGGTTCCGTCGCTCGTGATCTGGATCGCGCCGTAGACGGCGCCTTCCGGATCGACGTCGGTCGGGCCGGCGACTGGCATCGGTTCGCCGTCGAGCCGCACGCCGGCGCGATCAGACCGCGGCGACACGCGGAACGAATGAGACCAGAACGCCTCGATCACACCGTTCGTGAGCGCCGCATGCGGCCTGGCGCGCATCGCGCGCACAGCCCGGCCGGTGCGCGGTTCGAGCTTGCTCGCGCGGCGCGTTGGTGGAGGCTCGCCGGGCACGGCTCCGACGCGAAGGTAGTCTCCCGCTTTCAGCGCCGAGCCGCGGACGCCGCCGATCCCGCCGGCGACGAACGTCGAGCGGCTCCCGAGCAACGCCGGGACCTCGATTCCGCCGCGCACCGCGAGGTACGCGCGCAGACCGGATCGGGCCTTGCCGATCCGCATCGCCGCTCCCGCCGGGATCGGAGTCGTACGGCCCGACTCGATCGCCGATCCGTCGATGCTCCCCTCGAACGGCGCGCCGGCCAGAACGACGACCGCCTCCTGTTCGAAGGTGAGGGTCGGACCGAGCAGTGTGATCTCCAGCACCGCCGCATCGTCGTCGTTGCCGGCGAGACGGTTCGCCAGACGCAGCGCGGGAGCGTCCATGGCTCCGGAAGGCGGAACGCCGGCCGATCGGTATCCGGAACGGCCGAGGTCCTGAACGGTGGTGAAGGCGCCCGGTTCGATGATGCGGATGCTCATCGGGGTTCGAACCGGACGCGGTCGCCCGGCGAGAGCAGCGACGGCGGGTCGCGCAGTGGATCGAAGAGCTCGGTATCGGTGCGACCGATCAGGTTCCACCCGCCGGGCGTGGCCGCGGGATAGACACCCGTCCACGCACCGCCGATGCCGACGCTGCCCGGCGAGACCCGGACGCGCGGTGTCTCCAGCCGCGGCGTCGCCAGCTCCGGATCGAGACCGAGCAGGTACGGGAACCCTGGTGAGAACCCGATGAATGCCACCACGTATCCGCCGGCAACATGTCGAGCGATCAGGTCGTCGGGACTCATGCCCGAGTGGTCCGCGACGCGGTGCATGTCCGGCCCATCGTCGCCGCCGTACCGCACCGCGATGCGATGCTCACGTCCTGCGGGCAACTCGGCATCCGGACGCTCGCGCTCGAGGATCTCGATCAGCCGCGGCGGCGGCTCCGCGGCTTCGCGCAGTACGACGGTAAGCGAGCGCGCGCCGGGGACGGCGTCTTCGACGACGTCGAGCCCGAGCGCGATGACGTCGGCGCGACATGCATGGGCCGCGCGATTGGCGCTGGCGAGGTCGCCTTCGAAGGTGCGCAACAACGCACGATCGCCGAGCCAGCTCGCTTCCGAAGCCATCGGCCGGAGCATATCGGCCCTGCTAGCCTGGCTTGCAGATGCCGACGACGACATTGCGCGAAGCGCGTGCGGACGAGATCGACGAGGTCCGTGCGCTCCTCGCCGCCTCGTACATCCAGTACCAGCCGGACGAAACGAACATCGCGTTCCGCGAGCGCTGGGACCCGTACTTCGAAGAGGTGTGCGACGTCCGAGCGCGGTCGCACGACGGATCGGTGCTTCTGGTTTCCACCGAAGGCGACCGAATCGTCGGCACGGCGACTTACTACCCGCCGGGCTCGACCGAGGAGTGGCCCGCCGGGTGGGCGGGCGTGCGGCTGGTGGGCGTCCATCCGGATGCCCGCGGCAAAGGGATCGGCCGCGCGCTGACCGAGGAGTGCATCCGCCGGGCCCGGCTCGAGGGAGCCGTCGCGGTCGGCCTATACACCTCGACGATCATGATGACCGCGCAGGCGCTGTACGAACGGATCGGGTTCGTGCGCGAGCCGGAGCACGACGACGAGATCGTCCCCGGGTTGATGCTCGTGCGGTACCGCTACGACCTATGACGGCGCCGCGCTGGTGCGCAGCGTTGATCGCCGTCGTGTTCCTGTTGGCCTCATGCACGAACGGCTCGCCGAATGCGGGGACTTCACCCTCGCCCTCGCCGGGCGCGACGGGCCCCATCCAGACCCCGCCCGGCAACCACTTCGTTTTCAGCGGCCGCGCGCGCTCGGTTCTGACGAGCGGCCGACTTACCGGGCTTTCGTCGATGCGCTTGACGGGACGTTTCTTGCTCGCCGGAACCGTGTCGTCGCCCACGGGCTCCCATCGCATGATCATCGACGGCGGGCCGGTGACGATCACCAACGAGGCCGGAACGCTCGGCGCCCTCGGCCGAACGATCGCGGTCACGACGACCCAGGTCGTCGTGACCGCCGACGCGATCCCGCCCGCGTCCCGGCGCAGGAGCGCGGGTAAAGCGAGTGTCTTCCCGCGGCTGTTGGTCGGCATCGCCGCGACGGTCAACGGAGCGCACGTCACCGTGGACGGGACCGCGGTGCACGGCGCATACCCGTTCACCTTCGGCGCCCCGACCGGATCCTTCGCTCTGTACGGCCGGGCGACGATCACCGGAGTTCCGGCGACGCTGCATCTGGCCGAGGACGACTCAACCGGCTCCGTCCGCGCGCCCTTCGCCACGCCGACGTGGCTGTCGTGGTCCGGCTC
>Ga0075425_100006326_pt1 | contig 12394 bp, 15 predicted proteins | sample SoiMethybrSBSTD4_FD_75300 | JGI IMG/M metagenome (GOLD analysis project Ga0075425, IMG submission 75300) | Bulk soil microbial communities from a Populus tree surrounding site in Tennessee, USA - Soil MetaG P. TD hybrid SBSTD4 | ecosystem: Environmental > Terrestrial > Soil > Tree plantation...
CCGAGTTCCATCACCACCCTTCCGTTCCTCTCCGAGCAGGAGAAGCGCAACATTTTGGGCCTCAACGCGGCGCGCCTCTTCAATTTGGAGGTCAAGCGCATGCGCCCACGGGCCAAGGACGTGCTGGCGGCGCGGCCGGGAGTCGCCTGAGGTGTCGGAGGCAACGCCATCGCCGCGGGCTGGTGCGGCGATCGAGCGGGAATTTCCGGCGGCTGCACAGGCCTTCGCGGAGGCAGCCGATCGGGCGCTTGTGGACCCCAAGGGGGTCTCGAGCGGTGCTCTCGAACTCGTTCTGACGGCAGCAATCAAGCTCTACGCCGCCAAAGCGGAGACTGAGGAGCGGTCCTTTCCTCCGGTCGCGGTCGAGAAGATCACGCCAACGGAGGTTGTCCTCTTCGTGAGCGAGTTGCTGCGTACGGCCAACATCAGCCTGTTCGATCTCGCCATGTGGTACCGCCGCGGTGCCAGGTCATAGCCCAGTTGAGTGCCAGGAGGGGCAGTTAGCATGCAAAGCATCTTGATCGGCAAGGCGGCGGCCTTTCCCAATCCCGGCCGCAAAGTGGTCGAGGTCGAGGGCGTATCGGTTGGAGTGTTCTGCCGCGACGGCAAGTTCACGGCCTTCGAGAACGTGTGCCCGCACATGGGCGGCCCCGTCTGTCAGGGCAAGATCATCGCCCGGATCGAGGAGTTGATCGGGGAGGACAAGACCAGTCTAGGCCTGACCTTCTCCAAGGACCAGACCAATGTCGCCTGTCCTTGGCACGGCTATGAGTTTGATATCGCGACGGGTCGTCACCAGGGCAACCCGCGCCTGCGGCTGCGGCCCGTGACCATCGAGATCGTCGACGGTGATCTCCTCGTCACTCTGCCCCAAGGCATGCGCGAGCGCATCGCGCGCAGGCGTCAGGCCCCTGCACCGGGGGTCGAGTGATCCGCCAGGCGGAGCGAACGAGGGGGCCAAAGACCGCGCTCAGCCGCGGGGCCGCGCGCAGACCGAGGCGTCACGGCTCGGCGGAGTTGTAGAGGTGACAGGCGACCAGGTGGCCCTCGACCTTTTCGAGCACCGGCGCCTTACCCTTGCAGCGCTCCATGACGCTTGAACACCGCGGATGGAAGCGGCAACCGCTCGGCGGGCGAAGCGGACTTGGCACCTCTCCGGCAAGCACGATCTCTTCCCGTCGCTCCTCCGGGCTTGAGGGTAACGCTGCCGAAAACAGCGCCTGCGTGTAGGGATGCTTGGGTGCACGTATCAGCGCCTCTGCTTGCCCGCTTTCGACGATCTTGCCCAAGTACATGACGGCAATGGTGTGGCTCATGTGCGCGACGGCGGCGAGATCGTGGGCGATGAACAAATAGGAGAGGCCGAGCTCCCCCTGCAGGTCGCGCAAGAGGTTGAGGATCTGGGCGCGGATGGACACGTCGAGGGCCGAGACGGGCTCATCGAGCACGACCAGTTTGGGCGACAAGGCCAACGCTCGTGCAATGGCGATGCGCTGACGTTGACCGCCCGAGAACTCATGCGGAAAGAGGTCAGCCGAGCGGGCTGGGAGCGCCACGAGGTCGAGCAAACGCAACACGGCCCGGCGCGTCTCCTTGGCGGTGAGCGCCTCGTTGGTGACGAGCGGTTCGGCGATGATGGCGCCCACGCGCATGCGCGGGTTGAGCGAGGCATAGGGGTCCTGGAACACCGCCTGCACCGACTTGCGATAGTTTCGCCGGCCGGCGGCGTCTAGCGCGTTGAGATCACAGCCCTCGAAGCGGATCGCTCCCTCCGTCGGCTCTTCGAGGCCCAGCACCAACTTGGCAGTCGTCGTCTTGCCGCAGCCCGATTCGCCCACGACCCCGAGCGTCTGGCCTCCTTCGATGGCAAACGAGACGCCATCGACCGCCCGCACCAGCCCGCTTCCGCCGAAGAGACCGCGCCGTGCCCGAAAATGCTTGCTGAGCGCGGCAGCCTCGAGCATCGCCATCAGAGGGCTCCGGTGCCAGCGTTGCCCCGACCGGCGCCAGGCGCCGTCAGCCAGCAGCGCACGCGGCTATTCTCAACACCCGCGACCTCCGGCGGCTCTGCCTCTCGGCACCGATCAAAAGCGCTCAAACAGCGCGGAGCAAAGGCGCAGCCCGGCGGCAACGCTGAGAGGTCCGGCGGCTGACCATCGATGGCGGTCAGGCGCTGTCGGCCATCGCTCATGCGCGGGATCGAGTTCAACAGCGCTCGCGTGTAGGGATGCGCCGGCGCCCTGAAGATCTGCCTGACGGGTCCCTGCTCCACCACCCGGCCCGCGTACATGACGGCCAGCTGGTCGCACATCTTGGCGACGATGCCGAGGTTGTGGGTGATGAAGATCAGGGCCAGGCCATGGGCGCGCTGCAGCTCACGCAGCAGGTTCAGGTATTGGGCCTGGATCGTCAGGTCGAGGCTCGTCGTGGGCTCGTCGGCGATGAGCAGCCGCGGTTCGCAGGAAATGCCGATCGCACCGACGATGCGCTGGCGCATGCCTCCCGACATCTCGTGCGGATACTGGGAGAGGCGTGCCTGCGGCGAGGGGATGCGCACGGCCTTGAGGAGATCGCGCGCCCGCGTCCAAGCGCTGGCGCGCGTGGCCCCTTCGTGCACCCGAATTGGCTCCGCGACTTGATCGCCAACGGTAAAAAGCGGATTGAGCGAGGCCATGGGATCTTGCAAAATCATGGCGATGCGCTTGCCGCGCACGCGACGCATCTCGGCGTCGGACATCTGCAAAAGGTCCTTACCCTCAAACAGCATGCGCCCGCTCGGGATCCGGGCGGCCGGTGGCAGCAGGCGCAGGATGGTGAGTGCCAGGGTGCTCTTGCCCGAACCCGACTCGCCCACAATGCCCAAGGTTTCACCGGCCGCGATCCGGAGGGACACGTCCTCGACGGCTCGCACCACCCGCGTGCCCCTAGCGGAGACGTAGTGGGTTGAGAGGTTCTGCAGTTCAAGCAGCGCGCGCGGGCTCATGGCGCGGCCCTCCGCGCCATGCGAATGGCACCGGCTCCGCATCCGTGCGGCTCAGAGCTGGCGAAGCTGGGGGTCGAGCTTGACACGGAGCCAATCGCCCAACAGGTTTGCAGAGAGAACCATCAGCATAATGCAGGAACCGGGCAGCACGGTGAGCCACCAATAGCCCACCATCAACCCCTTTTTGCCATCGGCGAGCATCAGGCCCCAAGCCGGTTTGGGCGGGGGGACCCCGACGCCCAAGAAGGACAGCGAGGCCTCGGTCACGATCACGACGCCGAGCATCAGCGTGCCGAGCACGATGGCCGAGTTTAGCACATTGGGCAGGATGTGCCGCCGCATGATCGTGACCTTGGAGCAGCCCGCGACGATCGCGAGCCGCACGAACTCGCGCTGCTTGAGAGACAGAACCTCGCCGCGGATGACGCGCGCATAGCGTGTCCAGTAGACGGCGCCGAGAATGATGACGATATTCATCTCGCTCGGCCCGACAATGGCGGTGAGGAAGATGGCGAAGGTGAGCGCAGGCAGGGCGAGCCACGTATCCGTGATGCGCATGATGACCTGATCGACCCAGCCGCCGAGATAGCCCGAGACGATGCCGAGGCCGGTACCGATGGCGCCGGCCACCATGACGGCGGTAATCCCTACCACCATCGACACCCGGGCGCCGAAGATCAGCCGGGACAGCACGTCACGGCCGAGGTGGTCGGTACCGAGCAGGTGGTCGATGCTCCCGCCGGCCTGCCAGGCGGGGGGACGGAAGCGCAGGGCGAGCGAGCCGACCTCGGGATCATGGGGTGCGAGCACCCCGGCGAACATCGCCACCAAGCCGATGCCGACCAGGATTGCTACCGGCAGCAGTGGGAAGCCTTCAAGCCCGCGAACGAAGTCGGCGCGCGAGGTGAGGGGAACGGCCTCCGAGCGCATTACCATGGCGTCAGGCCTCCAGCCGAATGCGTGGATCGATCACCGCGTAAAGGATATCGATCAGCAGATTGACGATCACGATCATGCCCCCTCCGAGCAGCACCACGGCCTGCACCACCGGAAAATCGCGGAAGGTAATGCCCTCATAGAGCAGGCGTCCGATGCCCGGCCAAGCAAAGACTGTTTCCACCACCACGGCCACATTGATCATGATGACAAGGTTGATCCCCGCCAGGGTCAGCACGGGGATCAAGGCATTCTTGAAGGCGTGCTTGGCGATCACGAGGGATTCCGGCAATCCCTTGAGGCGGGCGAGCTTGATGTAGTCGGAGCCCAACACCTCGAGCATGGAGGAGCGCGTGAGCCGCATATGCGCGGCGGCGAAATACCATCCCAGCGCGAAGGCCGGCATCAAGAGGTGCCACACGCTACCCGAGCCGGACGAGGGCAGCCACTCCAGGTAGACGGAAAAGAACAGGATCAGCACCAGCCCGACCCAAAACGAGGGCAGCGACAGCCCAAGCAACGAGAATACCTTGCCGGCCCGGTCCCAAAAGCGGCCAACCCGCACCGCCGCCAGGATGCCGCTCGGCACGCCGATCAGCAGGGAGAACGCCATGGCGGCGAGCGCCAGCAGCAGCGAGTTGGGCAGGCGTGACAAGTAGAGTTCGAGCACGGGGGTGCGATAGTAGAACGACTGTCCGAAATCGCCTTGCACGAGAGATTGCACGAAGCTTGCGTATTGCACCCAGATGGGCCGATCCAAGCCAAATCGCTCTCGCATGGCGTCCACATCGGCCTGGCTGGCGCCCGGCTCAACCAGCAGCGTGGTTGGATCACCGGTGACGCGAACGAAGAGGAAAATCGTCAGCGACAGCAGGAACAGCGACAAGAACGAGTACGCGATCCGCCGTGTGATGTAGCGCGTCATGGGACCCCGCCTGGCGATTTGTCCGTGCGCGTGACATCCTCTGAGGGTGCCCAGTGGGTGTACCCGGCGCTCGGGTCGAGGCGCGACTTGCCGGCATGCGCAGCAGCGCCATCGGTTGTCTGGCCTGTGGCGGTGGGCACACCGGGCGCGTGGCACACAAGTCCGCACTCAAAGGGTTCCTGCGCTTGACCCTGGTGGTTGGTCATCCTTGCCCTCTCCGTCTCCGCAGTGCTGGCCCTCTGCTGTCGCCTGCCTTGCCATCCGCGGCTGCGGTTCGCAGCCGCGCAATGCCCAACCGCACTGCACGGGGCGGCGCTGGCGCGGGCGCTGTCACCGGCGGTGGCACGGGCGCTGTCAATGAGCCCGGACGGTGCTGCCGGCCAAGGCACGTCCGCTGCGGTCGTGGCGCGCCGCAGCGCTCAGGGGTTTAGGCGGGCGCCGGCCGTGCTCAGCGGGCGCGCAGACATCGGCGGGACTGAAGACGTACCCGACCTGGGGGATCCACATGGCGTCTCCCTTCGCTCGCGCGCCCTATGGCTAAGTTTGGTGCCCCTGGCGGATCGGCGCCGGGGCGGCAGGCCACGCGCAACGGACAAAGCCTTTTGGTTCGGCAAGTTGGTCTCAAAACGAGGCCCTCGCCGTTGCACGGCAGTCTAGCAAACTGCTCAGTTGATGCCCAGCGGTGAATTGACGATGTGCCCCATGCTCGGCGACCCACCCGCTCGGATCCTGTGTTAGGATGACCAGAACCCGACAGGCGATAGGAAGCGATCGGGAGGATCGGATGGCGAAGGCAAGCGACGGCATTGAACTGACGCGCGTCGGCCCCGGCACGGTGATGGGTGACCTGATGCGGTGCTACTGGATCCCTACCCTCATGTCCTCGGAGCTTGAGCGCGATGGTGCGCCCGTGCGCCTGATGCTGCTCGGCGAGAAGCTCATCGCCTTCCGCGACAGCGACGGCCGGGTCGGCGTGATGGACCATCGCTGTCCGCACCGTTGCGCCTCGCTGTTTCTTGGCCGCAACGAGGCGAGCGGTCTGCGCTGCATCTATCACGGCTGGAAGTTCGATGTGGCCGGCAATTGCGTGGACATGCCGAGCATCCCACCGCCCGGCTTTATGCAGAAGGTGAAGGCCAAGGCCTACAAGGTGATCGAGCGGGCGGGCCTAGTTTGGGTTTACATGGGGGCGTGTGCCGAGCCACCTCAGCTCCCGGGCTTTGAGATCTTCGACCTGCCAGAGGATGAGATTAACGTCAGTTTCATTCAGCGCGACTGCAACTACCTGCAGGCCCTGGAGGGGGAGATCGATACCTCCCACTTTGGCTTCCTGCACGCGGGCCACGTCGATCCCGCCGATCTGGCGGAAGACGAGCCCGTTCGCCATACCGTGCTCAACCGTGCGCCGGAGTATCATCTGGCCGACCAGCCCTGGGGGACGCAGTATGCGGGCTATCGCGCTGCGGCACCCGGCCAGACCTATTGGCGTTTCGGCAACTTCCTGTTTCCGTTTTGGACCCAGGCGCCCAACGGTGAGTTCGCAAGCCACATGCATGCGCGTGCCTGGGTGCCGCTCGATGACGAACACACCATGTTCTGCTTCATTTGGTGGAAGCGTGCGGCGTCGGCGATGTCCCTGCCGCAACCGGCCTTCAAGGACGGCAGGCCGATCGGCGGCACCGGTCGCGGCAACAAGTTCTTGCCCAACACCAGCGATTGGCTCGGTCGGTGGCGCATGGCGGCAAACGCCAGCAATGACTGGCACCTCGACCGCGCCGCGCAGCAGACCAATACCATCTACAGCGGTATTGATGGTATCCACCTACAGGACCAAGCCATTACCGAGAGCATGGGAGCGATCGTCGATCACGAGTTGGAGCACCTGGCACCCTCGGACCAGATGATCACGCGCACGCGCCGGCGCCTGCTACTGGCCGCGCGCGCCCTGCGCAACGAGGGGGTAGCGCCGCCAGGTGCCCAGGATCCCGAAGTCTACCGGGCGGCCCGCAGCGGCTATTTCGTCAGCGACGATAAGATCCCCTGGCGCGAGGTCTATGCCCGGCAGCTCCTCGCCTCGGTGCGCGCACCCGTGAGGCCGATGCGGGCGGCGGAATAGCTTTGTGAGCATGACCCGCTAGCGCGCCAGTTCCTTCAGGCCACGCCGGATCAGTTTGGGTGTGTCGGCCACCTCGCCAAGGTCGGCGATCGCGGCGGCCACTGCCTGGCTTGCTTGCACCGGCTGGTATCCGAGATTGGTGAGCGCGGAGATGGCCTCGGCAGCAGCGTTGTGCTCGACCGGAGCGATCGCTCCCTTGCGTGCGGGCGTGGGCACGTTGAGGCCCGCCACGGACAGGGCGGGTGCCTTGTCGCGAAGTTCGGCGACGATGCGCTGAGAGAGCTTCTTGCCCACGCCCGGCGTCTGCTCCACCGCCGCCCAGTTCTGCAGGGCGATGGCACTGGCGAGATCCTGCGGCGCCAGCGTGCCAAGCACCCCCAGGGCCACCTTGGCGCCCACGCCCTGGACGGTCTGCAGCAGGCGGAACCAGGCGCGCTCGACCTCGCTGGTGAAGCCGAACAGGCGAATGGCATCCTCGCGCACGTGCGTCTCGATGGCGAGGCTCACGGGTTGGCCGGCTTCCAACGCGCGCAAGGTGCGGGCGGATGCCTGCACCTCGTAGCCCACGCCTCCCACATCGACGATGGCGTGCCCCTCGCCGACCGCGTCGACCATGCCCTTGAGCTTGCCGATCATGCCCGCGCCCCTCCATGCTCGCCGGTCGGTGCCGGCCCGTCCGCGCCAGCCAAAGCCATCAGCGCGCCGTCGCCACGCGCGCACCCCGCGCAATTGCCAACGCGGTCCGATGGCTGGCGTGACAGATGGCGATGGCCAGAGCATCGGCCTCGTCGGCGCTGTCGAAGGTCGCCTTCGGCAACAAGAAGCCGACCATGGCCGCGATTTGCTGCTTGCCGCCGTGACCGGCGCCGGTCACCGTCTTCTTGATGACATTGGGGGGATACTCGGCCACGCCAATCCCCGCCAGCGCTGGCGCCAGCAACGCCATGCCGCGCGCCTGCCCAAGCTTCAAGGTTGCCCGCGCGTCCTTGTTGACGAAGGTCTCCTCGATGGCCGCCTCCTGCGGCTTGAAACTGGCGATGATGCCAACGAGCCCCTCGTAGAGCTGACGCAGGCGATAGGCGAGATCGCCTTCAGCGTCCGAAGTCACAATCCCGCTCGCCACGTAGGCGAGGCGTGCGCCGTCGGCTTCGACGATACCCCATCCGGTACGGCGCAGGCCCGGATCGATGCCGATGATGCGAATCGCTTGAGCGCGCATGGGGCTAGATACCACGTCGGCGGCCGGCGGCTCATCCTGATCGCCACGAGTTTACCGCAATCGATGATCGGCACTGCCAGCGCGAGCCGGTATGCGACAGCAAGGTGCCCAGCGATTGTGGTCCGCTCCGGCCCCTGTTGCCACCGCCGATGCGATCGATTGGCCCATCTCCCGGCACGCGCTTGGCCCTCCACAGATTTGCGCGGCTCGAGGCCGGCACACATAATCACCGTTCGGGGGCAGGCCAGGTCAAAGGAGATGGAACATGGTTGCGGAGAAGCCTTGTTGCGCTCTGCGCCGCAGCGTTGGTGCTGGCGGGGAATCCCCGCGCCCGGGCCGAGACGGACATCATCAAGATTCCCCGCGGGGCAGGCGGCCTGGGCTTCCTGCCGCTCCTCATCATGGAGCAACAGGGACTGATCGAGCGCAAGGCGCGTGAGGCCGGCATCGCCCATCTCAAGGCCGAATGGATTAAGCTCGGTGGTCCCGCCCTCGTCAACGATCTCCTGTTGTCGGGCTCCGCCGACGTCGTGGCCGCCGGCCCGCCGGCCTTTCTGACGCTGTGGGACCGAACGCGCGGCAACGCCGAGGTCAAGGGCGTGGCGTCCATGAGCTCGATCCCCATGTATCTCAACACGCGCAGCGCGCACTTGCGATCAATCCGCGATCTGCGGCCGACCGACAAGATCGCCATCACGGCGGTAAAGGTGTCGATTCCCGCGATCATCATGCAGATGGCGGCGATCAAGGACTTTGGCGCCGCCGACTATGCGCACTACGATAAGTACACGGTCGGGCTCACCCATCCCGATGCGCTGATCGCGCTGATGTCGGGGCGTGCGGACATTTCCGGGCACTTCGCCTCCCCGCCGTTCCATCAGCGCGAGCGCAAGGCGGCGGACGTGCGAACCATCCTGACCTCCAACGAGGTGATGGGCGGTCCCAGCACCTTCACCATGCTCTACACGCGCAGCAAATTCCACGCCGACAATCCGCGGGTGTACGGCGCCGTTCTCAAGGCGCTACAGGAGGCCCTTGCCTTCATCAACCACGACAAACGCGGGGCGGCGCTGGCCTTCCTTGCCATGGAAGGTCAGGGGATGACGCTCGAGGAAGTGCTCGAGATCCTCAGCGACGCGGACGTGCGCTATACGATCGCGCCGGAGAACGTCATGCAGTACGCCGCTTTCATGGCGACCGTCGGCAGCATCAAGCTGCGCCCGGCGCGCTGGCAGGATCTGTTCTTCCCCGAGCTCCATGGCGAGCCTGGGGGGTAGCGGCCTCGGCCATGTCAGGCCGCTCATGTCAGGGCCGCTCGTGCCGAGGCAGCTGGTGCTATCGGTCAAGTCGCGGCGGCGCCGCCCGGGGCGGCAATTTGATCGCGCTGCGCGTAAAGCCACTGCATGATCATGTGACAGATGATGGTCTGCGTGTCTTCGGCGATCTGCATGTCGTTGATCGGAACGTGGATCGGCACGTCGGCGAGCCCCTTGGCCCGACCGCCCGAGTAGCCCAGGATGGCGTAACTCTTCATGCCGAGACGGCGCGCCTCCTCCAGCGCCCGCAGCACGTTGCGCGAGTTGCCGCTGCCGGAAAAAGCCAACAGCAAGTCCCCCTTGTCGGCGAGCGCGGCCAGCTGGAAACTGAAGATTTCATCGTAGCCCTCATCGTTGCCGAGGCAGGTGAGCACGGCAGCGTTCTCGCTGAGCGCGCGGGCGCGAAGGGCCGAGCCTTTCCTCTTCGATACGGGGTAAAGAAAATCGTTGGCCATATGCGCGGCATTCCCGGCGCTGCCGCCGTTGCCACACAAAAACACCTGGCGTCCGGTGCGCCAGCAGTCGCGCAGATCCTCCGCGAGCCGGACCACCGGGGCCCAATCGAACCCAAGCAGAAGCTCTGAGAGGCGCTGAGAATAGCCTTGGAAGTGCTCTGTTGGAGGTTTGCTGGTGGCCGCGAGCGCGTTTTGCATGGCTCTGTCCATGGAGCTGGCTGAGCTCTTCGGGTGCTCTTGCGAGTTGCTTGGGAGCTCCTTTGGCCGTTACCGGCCATAAGGCAAATGGGCTGCGCCCTAGCCATAGCACAACGGCGGCCGCCATGAGCACTACTTTGCGGCGTGGCGCCTTGAATGTGTGGACTGGACTCTTGGCTCAGGAGCGCGGAACCTCGATCGCGCCGAAACGGAGGGCCCATCCATGCATCCTCGCGAACGCCTGTCCTTCAGACCCATGACACGGCGGCCCCCGCTGCGCTTTCCCGACGACATCCGCCTTGTCGTGTGGCCAGTGCTGTCGCTGGAGGATTGGGACCTGGCGCGGCCCATGGCCCGGACCGTGATCACGCCGCCGCAGGGCGCGCCACAACTTCCCGATCTGCCCAACTGGAGCTGGCACGAGTACGGCATGCGCGTCGCCTTCTGGCGCATGCGCAAAATGTATGAGCGCGTCGGCGCCACTCCAACTGTCGCCATCAACGCCCGGATCTGCGAGACCTATCCTGAGGTGGTTGCGGCGTGCTCGGAGAGCGGCTGGGAGCTCAATGCGCATTCCTACGAGCAGATCCCCATGCACAAGCTCGATGACCAGCGCGCCATCATCGCCAAGACCATGTCGGTCATTGAGAGGTTTTCGGCCCAGCGGCCACGTGGCTGGTTTGGTCCCGGTCTCACGCAGACCTTCGACACCGTCGATCATCTGGCCGAGGCCGGCATCGAGTACATCGGCGATTACGTGCTTGACGACGATCCGGTCACCCTCAAGACGAGGCATGGGCCGATCGTAGCGCTTCCCTATACCTTCGAGGTCCATGACATCGTCATGATGAACCTCCAGCACCTGCCCTCGGAGGCCTTTCACGCCCGCGCCATGGACCATTTTCGCTGCCTCTATGGCGAGTCAACGGAGCGCGCCAAGATCATGGCGATCTCCTGCCACCCCTATCTCTCGGGCGTGCCCCACCGCATCGGCCACGTCGAGCGGACCTTCACCGAGATCCTGGGCCATGCCGGCGTAGTTGCGTGGGATGGCGCGCGTATCCTCGATTGGTACAGGACGCAGGCCGCGGAGCAATGAGGTCCCCTCAGCCGAGCACGAAGATGGCGCCGAGCCCCATGCCGCCAACGAGGATGCGCCACCAGGCGAATGGCGCAAAGCCGTGATTGCTGACGAAATCGAGGAGATAGCGCACAACCACCACGCCCGAGATGAAGGCCACCACGAAACCCAGTGCGATGCTCTGCACATCGTTGAAGGTGAGGCCGGCGTGGTTTTTGTAGAGGTCGTAAGCGAAGGCGCCGGCCATCGTCGGCATGGCTAGGAAGAAGGAGAATTCCGTCGCCGAACGCTTGTCGGCCCCAAGCAGCAAGGCACCGACGATGCTGGCGCCGGACCGCGAAACCCCGGGGATCATGGCCAGGCATTGGGCGAACCCCACGACCAAGGCGAGGGGTAGCGGGAACTCCATCACATCGTGGTAGCGGGACTTGAGGCGCATCTTGTCGACGCCCAGCAACACGATGCCGCCCATCACCAGTGTGATGCACACGAGCGTCGGCGACTCGAAGAGGTATTCTTTGATGTATTTGTGCGCGCCGGCGCCAATCACCGCCGCTGGCAAAAAGGCGATCAGGATCGCCAGTACAAAGTGGCGCGTGCGCGCGTCGGCGGCGAAGTCTGCGAGCAGCCGCAGCAATTTTGCCGAGTAGACCGTGACGATGGCCAGGATGGAGCCCAGCTGAATGAGGACCTCAAACGTCTTGCCGGGGGAGTTGAAACCCAGGAAGTACCCGGCGAGCAGAAGATGCCCGGTGGAAGATACCGGCAGAAACTCCGTCAGTCCCTCCAGCAGCCCGAGCAGGATGACGTGCCAGGTGGACATTCGTGGTTCCTCGAAGGGTGGGACGGTCGCGTGGTGGGGGTGAGGGGGCGCACTCGGGGCTCGGGGGTAGCATCAGGGGTAGGGAGTAGCAAAGAGGGGCCTTGCGCGCCCGACTTGCGCCGGGTTGGCCCATGATTCCGCCCTGGTTGTGGCGAACGCGCATCGCTATCCTGCGGGGGAGGCAATGCGCATGGCCCCTCGCGGCCGCGCCAGGCGGGGCGCGCCTGTTCGGCAAAGGCGACGATGAGCGATCTCAAAGACCTCATCCGCGCTGAAGCGCGGGCCGCCGGGTTCGATGCGGCCCGCGTCACGACGCCCGATGCCCTTGACGCCAGGACCGGT
>Ga0075425_100006330_pt1 | contig 12392 bp, 9 predicted proteins | sample SoiMethybrSBSTD4_FD_75300 | JGI IMG/M metagenome (GOLD analysis project Ga0075425, IMG submission 75300) | Bulk soil microbial communities from a Populus tree surrounding site in Tennessee, USA - Soil MetaG P. TD hybrid SBSTD4 | ecosystem: Environmental > Terrestrial > Soil > Tree plantation...
GCGAGGATTTCGTCGACGAGGCGCAGGATCAGCGCGCGGTCCCTGCCGACGAGCGTGTTGGTTCCCTGCTCGACGGTGATCGGGCGCTCGGTGTTCTCGCGCAGCGTGAGGCAGGGGACCGACAGCGCGGTGGTTTCCTCCTGCATGCCGCCCGAGTCGGTGAGCACGAGCGTGGCGCCGGCCATGAGCCCCAGCATCTCGAGATAGCCCTGCGGCGGCAGGACGGCGAGGCGGGCGCCTTTCAGCAGCTCCGAGAAGCCGAAGCCGTCGACCCGCGCCACGGTGCGCGGATGCAGCGCGCACACCAGCGGCAGCCTTTGCGCCACCTCGCGCAGGATCTCGAGCGACGCGCGCAGCGCCTCGGGCTCGTCGACGTTCGACGGACGATGCAGCGTGACGACGCCGTATCCGTCGACGCCGAATCCCGCGCCCGCGGCTTGCAGCGTCCGGGCGGCCGGCACGGCGCGGCTCCTGTGGTAGAGCAGCGAATCGATCATCACGTTGCCCGCGAAATGCATCCGTCCGGTCGGGATGCCCTCGCGCGCGAGATTGTCGTGCGCCGAGCGCTCGGTGGTGTAGAGCAGGTCGGAAATCTGGTCCGTGAGAATGCGGTTGATCTCCTCCGGCATGGCGCGGTCGTAGCTGCGCAGCCCCGCCTCGACGTGCGCTACCGGCACGCCCTTCTTCACGGCCACCAGGCTGCAGGCGAGCGTGGAATTCACGTCGCCGACCAACACCACGCACGAGGGCTGGTGCTCGTCCATGACCGGCTCGAAGCGCCGCATCACTTCCGCCGTCTGCACCGCGTGCGTGCCCGAGCCCACGCCGAGATTGATGTCCGGGCGCGGTAGCGCGAGATCGTCGAACAGGCGATCGTTCAGAATCGGGTCGTAGTGCTGGCCGGTATGCACGAGCACTGCGGGCGGCAGATCCGCGCGGCTGCGGAATGCGCGCAGCAGCGGCGCCATCTTCATGTAGTTCGGCCGCGCGCCGACCACGCAGAGCAGCGCGCCAGGGTTGTCTCGCAGATTCCCCATTGGAGGGAGTAGCGTATCTGCCGGGCGCCGGTTGCTACAACCCTAGTGCTTTTGCGCTAACGGCAAGGCGCCCGGCAAACGTGAAAAAAGGAAAAGACCCGCTTCCCGCGGTTACGGCCGGGAAGCGGAAGCGCGAGCCGGCACGCGGCGGCGATACGCAACGGCAAATCCCAGGAGCGCGAGGCCTACCAGGGCCAGGGTCCCGGGCTCCGGCACGTTCACCGAGAAGTCGCCGGAAAACACGGTCATGCCGCCGCCGGTCGTCAGCGTGAGGATCTCGGTCACCGAGTAGGCCGCGCTCGGAGACCAGCCGCCGTCGGCCGAGCCGGAGTAGGCGCCCGATGCGGAAGACCCGCCGCCGATGAGCGAACCCTGCCCGAAGAGGGTGTTACCGGCATCGTAGTACGCGCTGTAGTCCATCGAGGCGCCGATGCCGTTCAGCGTGCCGCCGTAGTCGGTCGTGATCCGGCCGTTGTAGATGTCGAAATCCGTGTCCGAGAACCCGATCTGCAGGGTATGGGGAGCGCCCGACATCTGAACGTTGACCGTGTTCAGGTCGATCAGCGGTGCACCGCCGGTCAGGATCGGCTTGGAGAGCCCGGTGGTCACATTGAACGTGAAATCGCCGAGGCTCTGGCTGAAGCTGACTATGCCGGCACCGGCATTGGTGTCGCACGCGGCGCCGTCGGCGCAGGTCACCATCGGGCTGCCGTCGATGGAAAAGCTGAGCGTCGGAATCGCGTGCGCCGCGGGCATCAGGCCCGCGAGGAGCGCCGCAGTGGCTGCTTGGATGATTTTGTGTCTCATGATTTGTGGTCTTTCCTCTTGGTCGTCCCTAGTTTGCAACTCGGTCCCCCCGGACCGTGCTTCTCTATAAGCAAAGCGCAGGCCAGAACGTGAATCCACCGGGAATCAATGACATGAATTGCAAGGGAGCCACTTCGAGGCGGGCGCTGTAAAACGGCCCGACAGCGCCGAGCTCAGGACACTTTGTGCGTGTGCGCCGCTTCGCGCGTGCGCATGAACTGCCGCAGCAGGTTCACCGTGATGTTCATCGCCTTCTCGACGCCTACGACGCGCTTTTCCAGCGCGACCAGGTTAGCGGGCTCCTCGCGTGCGTCGGTGCCGCCATTGGTGGTGATGGCCTCGCCGAATTCCTCCGACAGCTCGGCGATGACGTGGTCGACGTCGGCCCCGGCGATGGCGTGCTTCTCGGAGAGGAACGCCGCGAGGAGCAGCCGTGTGCAGAGCGTGTTGATCCGCCGCGGAACGCCTCCGGTGTGCGCATGGATCGCCGGGAACGCATCGTCCTCGAAGATCGGGTCGCGCTGCCAGCCGACGTGCTTCAGCCGGTGCTCGATGTAGGCGCGCGTCTCGTCCTGGTCGAGCGGCCCGAGGTGGTAGGCCGCGATGACGCGCTGGCGCAGCTGCTGCATGCTCGGGCTTCGCATCAGGTCGCGAAGCTGGGGCTGCCCCACGAGGAAGCTCTGGAGAAGCGCGCGGTTGCCGACCTGGAAGTTCGACAGCATGCGCAGCTCTTCCACCGCCGCGGGGGCGAGGTTCTGCGCCTCGTCCACGATGAGGAGCGCCTTGCGGTCCTCCTGCACGAGGCCGAGCAGGTAGGCCTCGAGCTGGGCCAGCACCGCCGCTTTGTCCTTGTCGCGCACTGCGATGCCGAAAGCGGTGGCGACGGCGCGCAGGAGGCTGTCGGCGTCGAGCTGTGTCGACACCAGCTGCGTGGCGACGACCTTGTTGCTGTCCAGCTCGCGCAGCAGGCTGCGAATGAGCGTGGTCTTGCCCGCGCCGACTTCGCCCGTGAGCACGATGAAGCCCTCGCTCTGGTAGAGCCCGTACTGGAGGTAGGCGTGGGCGCGCTTGTGCCCGCGGCTGCCGTAAAAGAAGCTCGGATCCGGGCTGAGCTGGAAGGGCGCGGCGGAAAATCCGAAGTAGGGTTCGAACATGGCTCTCAGTAGAAGCGGTGGTTCAGGCCGACGAACACGGAGTTGGAGTCCCAGTTCGGCCTGAAGAGCGGGTTGTCGGTGTCGAACCTGCTGAGCGCGACGCCCGTGAAGAGCGTGGTCTTCGGCGACGCCAGGTAGGTCAGGAGCACGCTGAAGTAGTCGTTCTTCGAAGGGAAGGACACCGGCTGGATCTGGTCGGAATAGACCCGCATTGCGCGCGCCCCGATGGTCGTCGACGGCGTGAGCTTGTGGTCGATGTAGGTGGCGAAGCCGCGCTGCCGGATCACGCTTGCCTGGAGCAGGGCGTCGGGCAGAATGCCCAAGGCATCCGCCGACAGCTGGGTGGTTTCGCCGGCGTAGGCAGTGAACGTGATCGAGTTGCGCGCGCCGATGATCGCAAAGGAGGCGTCGACCACCTCGTTCAGGAACACGGTTTGGGTGTAGAACGCGATCGAATTGGCCAGGAACTCGGGCGTGCCGCTCGCACGCTGGAACTGCTCGACCGCGGCGCGGCGCTGGTCGGGGTCGGGGAAGCGCCCGGCGAATGCCGCGTCGAGCAGCGCCGTGGTATCGCCAGGCGCCAGCCTAAGGATTTCCTGCTGGTAGGTGGAGTAGTTGCGCGTATAGGAAAGGCTCCACGCGGTCAGGCGCGTGCGATGGGTAAAGCGAGCCAGGCGATACGGGCCGAAGAACCGGTTCTCGTATTCGACATCCGCGGTCGTGCGCGTGCTCGGCCGCCAGGCGACGGCGGCACCGTAGATCGTCGTGCGCTGCATCTCCCCGAGGATGTAGTTGTTTTCCTCGCTGCCGCCGCTTGCCGAAAGGCGCCAGGCGGGATCGGGTTGCCAGTAGAGACGGGCGCGGTAGAGCCGCGCCTTGTCTTCGGGGCGATTCACCAGGGCGTCGTAGTGCTGGACCGAGGTATCGTCGAATTCGAGCGCCCAGCCGAAGACGCGCACCGGCCCTGCGACGCGTCCGGTCCACTGCTGGGTGCGGAAATTGCCGAGCGACGGCTGGTTGCTGTTCGTCCAGGTGTTCCGGTTGCGCAACTCGTACACCAGGTCACGCCCTTCGTGCCGTATATAGGGGCTCAAGGTCGCGGTCCGGGTCTCGATCCGGTTCTGCGTGGTGTTGATCACGTCGGCAGGTCGCGGCGCGAAAGGCGAAACGTAGGTCTGGGCGATGTAGCCCGACCCCTCGACGAAGAAGAACCTCTCCACCGCCTCGAGGTTGGCGTAGCCGGAGAGGTTGTTGACGACGTCGTTGGCCTCGGTGTTCTGCGCGAAGAAGAGGCCGGTCGGCGCATAGTTGAAGTTCGCGGTGAGGCGCGGCGTGCGGCCTTCGACGCGGATTCCCGGCGTCACCTGCGTGACGAAATCGCTGCGCGCCTCGGTCGAGTCCGGAAACGCGTTATCGGTGTAGGTCTCGCGAAGCGTGATGCTGGGCTGGACGGCCCAGCCGCCGGTCCGGAACCGGCTATCCGAGGCGGTGGTGGAGAGGTCTTGCGTTTGCGGGGCCCTGGGCGCCGTCTGCGGCGCTCCGAGCGTCGTCGGATTCCCGGTTGTCGCGGCGCTTCCGGTCGCCGGAGCGTACTGCCCCTTGGCGACGTTGGCGGCGGTCAGCAAGAGCAGAGCGGCAGCGACCCGGCATGTTCTAGCTGCCGTAGGCATACGAGCCGTGGTAGGACCCGACCTTCGATTCCGGCATCTTGTTGAGGAGCGTATAGACGACCGGGCACGACTCGACGGTGGAGAGCGCCGATTCCAGCGCCGCGTGCGTGGTGCGCTCCGCTTCCACCGCGACGATGACCTGTCCCATGTGGGTGGCGAGGGCGCGCGCCTCGGTGGTGGCGAGAAGCGGCGGCGAATCGAACACGACGATGCGGTCCGGATAGCGGCCCGACAGCTCGGAGAGCAGGCGGGTCATCGCGTCGCTCGCGAGGAACTCGGCTGCGTTGGCGTGCGGCGTGCCCGCAAGCAGCAGGCTGAGGCGCTCCACGTTGGTGTTGAGGATTGCTTCGCGCATCGGGATTCCGGGGCCGGTGAGCACGTCCATCAGGCCTTTCCCCGGCTCGATGCGCAGAGTCCCCGGGACCGACGGCGCGAGCACGTCGGCGTCGACCAGGAGCACCCTGCAGTCGACTTCCATGGCGAGGCTCATCGCGAGATTGACCGCGACGAAGGTCTTGCCCTCGTTGGGCAGGGCGCTGGTCACCATGATGAGGTTGCGGTTGGGGCCCTGCGCGGCCCACTTTCCCAGGGCGTGCTGGATCAGGGGCCGCTTGATCAGCCGGAACTCCTGCAGCAGCTTGGAATGCTGCACGGCTGGGGTGATGTATCCGGAAGCCTGCAGCCGGGCGAGATCCAGCGTGCGCGCAGGGGCGGGGCGCGGCTCGGCCGGACGCCGGGCGGGTTCCACGCTGGCGCGCCTGGGCTGGCCGGCGAGGGCGTCCTGGACCGCGCGCGGCGCCGGCGCAACGCCGGCCGCTTCAAGCTGACGCAGCCGCTTGGCTGCCTCTTCGATGAGGTTCATGGGCTAGAAGGGGAGCAGGGCGCGGAAGAAAACCACCGCCAGGACGACGGCATAGGTGGCGCCGAGCCCTCCCATGCCGCCCAGGAAGGCAATCGTGCCGCTTCTGCGGCGCCAGAGGACTTCGGGCGTCGAGACCACGGAGATCGTCCCGAGTACCGGCCGCTGCGCGAATTTCTTGAGGCCGCGCCCGTCGTGGAATGTCGGATGCAGCAGGCTGTAGAAGTAGCTCGCCAGGCATCCGGCGGCGAGCGACGCAATCAGCGCGATGAACACCAGCATCTTGCGGTTCGGCGCGACCGGATTGGGCGACACCTGCGGCGGATCGACGATGCGGAAGCTCGCCACGCCGGTCGCCGCCTGCACCTCGCCCGACATCAGGGCCGATTCGCGCCGCGCGACGAGCGCGTCGTAATTCTGTTTCTGGATCGCGTAGTCGCGGTTGAGCTGCGTGAGCTGCGCCTCGCGTTCCGGGACCGACCGCGCCACGAGCCGCAGCCTTTCGAGCCGCTGCTCCTGCTCCTGCACGCGCGCGCGCAGGCGCGCGACCTGCGCCTCGGATTCGGCCATCGCCAGCTTCAGCTGCGGGTAGACCGGGGCGGTGCCGGCAAAGCCGGCGGCGCGCCGGCGCTTTTCCTGCTCGTCCGTCAGCCTCTTGCGCTCCTGGTCGCGCTGCGTTTCAGCCTCCTTGATGATGCGCCGCGTGTTCAGCACGTCCGGGTGGCTTTCGGTATAGCGCAGCAGCATGTCGTCGAGATTCTTCGTCAGGGCCGCGATGCGCGCGTCGATCTCCGGGGTCGCAATGACCGTAGCGTTGTCGGAGAGCGAGCCGACGAGTACCGGCGGGCGCTCTTCTTCGTCGATGATCTGCTGCTTCAGCGCGTCGCGCGACTTCTCGGCCTCCTGCAGCAGCAGGCGCGCCTCCTGCACGCTTTCCGTGAGCGTCGCCATCGTGCCGAAGAAGTCGCGGCCCTGCGGCACGTTCAGGTCGATGTTCTTCAGCTTGAATTCCTTCAGGCGGTTCTCCGCCTCGGAGAGCTTCACCTCGTACTGCTTGATCTGCTCCTCGATGAAGCGCTGCGCCTGGCCGGTGTCCTTCGCTTTGGGCTCGAGCCCCGACTCGACGAAGATCGAGAGCAGCGACTGCACCACGCGCGTGGCCTGGGCGCGGTCCTTATGCGTGAAGCCGATGCTGTACAGGTTCTGGCCGATGCTCTTGATGTAGACCGTGCGGCTCAGCCCGTCGAGCAGGTTCTCGCGCGCATCGCCGGTCTTCGCCTCGAGGTCGAGGTCGGTCATGCGCACCAGCTTCTCCAGGTTCGGGCGGCTGATCAGCGTGCGGCTGAGCATCATGACTTCCTGGTCGACGTTCGGCTGCACGGTGAGGCCCTGCAGCAGCGGCTTCAGGAGCGATTGCGTGTCCACGTAGACGCGCGCGGTCGCCTCGTACCGATCCGGCACGAGGAAGACGAAGACGCCGCCGGCGATGGCCGTCAGCCAGGCCACCACGAGCCCGATCCAGCGGCCCTGCCAGATGCCGCGCAGCACATCGGTCACATGCTGCGGTACGAGGGCATTCATGACGCGGCGCTCAGAACCAGCTCTGCGGAATGATCACGACGTCGCCGGGCCGCATCTCGATGTTGGCGGAGACGTCGCCGCGTCGAACGAGATCCTTGAGCCGCACGCGGTACTGCTTTCCGCCTTCGGCGGTGCGCAGCACGGACGCGTTGTTGCCGTCGGCGAAGTCGGTGAGGCCGCCGACCGCGATCATCACGTCGAGCAGCGTCATCCTCTGCCGGTACGGCAGGGCCTGCGGGCGCGCTGCCTCGCCGACCACCCGGATCTGCTCGCCGTAGGGGCCGTTGAACTGCGTGACGAGGACCGTCACCACCGGCTCGCGGATGAATCGGCTCATCGCCTTCTCGACGTCGCGCGCGAGCTGCGTCGGGGTCTTGCCGATGGCGGTCAGGTCTTCGACCAGCGGCACGCTGACCTTTCCATCCGGCCGCACCGGCACGGTCGTCGACAGGTCGGGGTTGCGCCAGACGGTGATCTGCAGCGTGTCGAGCGGCCCGATCAGGTAGGCGTAATCGGGCGCCGACGCCGCCGCCTTTTGCGGGGCGGGCGGGTTGCCGCCGCAACCGCCGAGGAGGCCGCACAAGCCGGCCGCGATACCGAGCAGGCGTACGTAGGTCATCATGGCGATCGTTCTTGGCACCGAATCCCCCGTGTTTCTGATTGGGCGGCCCCTCGGGGGGACCGCTCCAGGCTGTTAATACGTTGTTTTGCCGCTATTTCCGGCGACGCAGTGTATTCACTGGGGTTGCGCCCCCGCAATGGCTCGTAAGTACTAAGCGAAACTCCATTCTGTATCAATGGCTTAGCGTGCATCTTGGAGCAACTCTATGAGCTGTTTTGCGGGGATCGCGTAGGTGATGCCGCTGGGCTGCGCGAGCGCGGCTTCCCGGGTGGCCTTGACGAATACGCTGTTGACGATGCCGACTACGGCGCCGCTTTCAGGGTGGTAAACGGGGCTGCCGCTGTTGCCGGGGTACGCGGTCGCGTCCAGCTGGAACACCGGAAAAGCGGGCGTGCTCAGGCGCCGCACGCTGCGGGCGTCGAGCTGGTCGGCGCGCGCCGCCGGGATCGCGATCGGCGACACCGCGGCGATCATCGCCCGGTGGGTCACCGGGAAAAGCCCGAGGACCGAGCCGATGGGAAATCCCGTGACGAGGTAGGACTCGCCCTCGCGCACGGCGTCGGCGTCGCCGAAGGCGAGGGGCGGGAGGGGCTTGCCTTCGATCCGCAGGAGCGCGAGGTCGCTGCCGGCGCTCGCGGCCGTCCTGCGCGCGATGCGGATCTGAGCCGTGCCCCCCGCGGCCGGAACCGCGATTGCGATCTCCTCTCCGCGCTCGCGGCTCACCGTCCTGGGGACCACATGGTCGTTGGTCGCAATGAGCAGCCCGTCGCCCACCACGAACCCGGTTCCGGCGAAGCTGAACTGCGGGTTGCGCAGGCGCTCGAAGGTGCCGACGGCGACGATCGACGCCTTGATCCGCGCAATCGTGGCCGGGGCGCCGCCGTCGGCCGCAACGGGCATCGCCGCCACGGCCGCGAGGCTCAGCGCTGCAAGGCGGGCGCGCTTTCGAATCGCTTCAGATACCACGGCAGGGCCTGTTTCAATCCGCTCGCCAGCGTGTGCGTGGGCGCGTAGCCGAGGCGCTCACGCGCGTGCGAGATGTCGGCGAGCGAGTGGCGCACGTCGCCGGCGCGGAACGGTCGGTAGATGGGTTTGAACTGCGCCGGCTGGCCCTGCGCGGCGAGCAGCGTGCGCAGGATCTCGAGCAGGCGGTTGAGCGAGGTGTTTTCGCCCACCGCGATGTTGTAGACCTCGTTCAGCGCGCGCGGCTCGTCGGTGAGCGCGGAAAGCAGGTTGGCCTGCACCACGTTCGCGATGTAGCAGAAGTCGCGCGAAGTCTCGCCGTCGCCGTTCACCTCGAGCGGCTCGCCGGTCAGGATGGCGCGGATCCAGCGCGGAATCACGGCCGCATACGCGCCCTCGGGGTCTTGGCGCGGGCCGAACACGTTGAAGTAGCGCAGGCCGACGGTCTGCAAGCCATAGCAGCGGGCGAAGACATCGGCGTACATCTCGTTCGCCTGCTTGCTCGCGGCGTAGGGCGAGAGCGGCTCGCCGGTGATCCTCTCCACCTTGGGCAGCGTGGCGTCGTCGCCGTAGATCGAGCTGGACGAGGCGTAGACGAAGCGCCGGACGCTTGCGTCGCGCGCCGCGACCAGCATGTTGACGAAGCCCGTGACGTTCGTCTGGTGGGTCGGAACGGGATCGGCGATCGAGCGCGGCACCGAGCCGAGCGCGGCCTGGTGCAGCACGATGTCGACGCCGCGGCAGGCTTCGCGGCAGGCGGCCGCGTCGACGATGCTCGCCTCGATGAAGCGGTGCTGCCGCCACGCCTGAGGCCCGACGGCGCGCTCCACCTCCTCGAGGTTGGCGCGGTGGCCGGTCGCGAAATTGTCGAGGCTCACCACCTGCTGTCCATGGCGCAGCAGGTGCTCCACGAGCTGCGAGCCGATGAACCCGGCGGCTCCGGTCACAAGCCAGGTGCGCCTGAGATCCTTCAGAGCCGCCATACGTCGATCCCCCGGGCACGCAACGCGGCTGCGTCCCCCCGGTTCTTCACGTCCACGTAAACGCCGTTCGGCGCGAGCTTCGACACCACCGTGTCGAGCGGCCGGCCGCGGTACTCGTCGTGCGCGACCGCCGCCACGATCGCCGCGGCCTGCGGCAGCTCCTCCCACTTCGTGAGCCGGATGCCGTACTCGTGCTCCGCCTCCTTCGGGCAGGCGATCGGGTCGTGCACATACACCTTGATGCCGAAGGACTCGAGCTCGCGCACCACGTCCACCACTCGCGAGTTGCGCGTGTCGGGCACGTTTTCCTTGAAAGTGAGCCCGAGCACGATGACCTTTTCCTTGTTGGGGCAGAAGCCGCGCAGGATCATGCGCTTCACCGTCTGCTCGGCGACGTATTTGCCCATGCCGTCGTTGATCTTGCGCCCGGAGAGAATCACCTGCGGGTGGTAGCCGAGGGTCTCCGCCTTGTAGGTGAGGTAGTACGGATCGACGCCGATGCAGTGCCCGCCCACCAGCCCCGGCCGGAACGGCAGGAAGTTCCACTTCGTCCCCGCCGCCTCGAGCACCTCGGTGGTGTCGATGCCGATCTTGTTGAAGATGAGGGCGAGCTCGTTCACCAGCGCGATGTTGAGGTCGCGCTGGGTGTTCTCGATCACCTTGGCCGCCTCCGCGACCTTGATCGAGCTCGCCCGGTGCACGCCTGCCGTCACCACGCTGCCGTAGACCTCCGCGACCCGCTCCAGCGTCTTCGGCGTGTCGCCCGAGACCACTTTCACGATCTTGGTGAGGGTGTGCTGCTTGTCGCCCGGGTTGATGCGCTCGGGCGAATAGCCGACGAAGAAATCCTGCTTCCACTTGAGCCCGGAATGCTTTTCGAGCACCGGGATGCAGGCCTCCTCGGTCGCGCCCGGATACACGGTCGATTCGTACACCACGATGGCGCCGCGGCTCAAGTTCTGGCCCACCGAGGTGCTCGCGCCGATCAGCGGACCGAAGTCCGGGTTGTGCGCGTCATCCACCGGCGTCGGCACCGCGACGATGATGAAATCGGCTTCGCGCAGCGAGCGCGGATTGGTCGTGACCTCGAGCTTGGCGGCAGCCTTGAACTCCTCGGCCGCGACCTCGCCCGTGGGGTCGACCTTGTTGCGGTAAGCGTCGATCTTGTCCTGCGACAAGTCGAAGCCGATGGTGCGGTATTTCTTGCCGAACTCGATCGCGAGCGGCAGGCCCACATAGCCGAGGCCGACGACGGCGACGGTAGTCATCACAACCCTCCCAGCAATTTGACCGCTTCCTGCCGCTCGGGAAGCTTCTCGTCCAGCCTGGCGAGCTGCTCGAGCTCCCTGCGGGCGGCGGTTCTGCGGTTGGTCTTGATCAGCGATTTGGCGAAATTGAGACGGATCTGGTGCGCCTCCGGGGCGGCGTCGGCGGCGCGCCCGAGCAGCTCGAGGCCGCGCTCGACCTGACCCGCGTCGGCGAGGATCTCGCCGAGCGTGTCCATGATGGCGGGATTGTCGGGCGCGAGGTCGTGCGCGCGCTCGGCGTACTCGAGCGCCCCGGGGCGTTTGAGCTCATGACTCACCCAGGCGAGGTTGTTGAGGAGGAGCGGCCTGTCGGGGGTGCGTTGCAGCGCGCTCCGATAGCGCGCCTCGGCGCTCTCGTAGCGCTGCGCGGCCAGATCCCGGTCGGCGAGATAGGCGAGCAGCGACGCGTCCTTCGGATGGCGCCTGATCCACTCCTCGGCGAGCGCGTCCGCCTCGAGCGACTTTCCGGCCGCTTCGAGGATCGAGTGAGTGCGGATCGCAAGCGAGGCCCGGTCGAATTTCTTGAGCGCTGCGCGGTAGGCGCGCTCGGCGGGCTCGAGCTTCTTCTGCGCGAGGAAGATCTCGCCCTCGAGCACGAACCCCAGGGGGTGCTGCGGCCTGCGGGCCTGGACGGCTCTCGCTTCGCGCAGGGCGTCTTCGTGCCGGCCGTTCGCGACGTAGATGGCGGCGATCTCGCGCTGCGCAGTGTCGAGATCCGGCCGGACGGCGAGCGCCGCGCGCAGCGCCCGGATGGCGTCGTCGGGCTGCTTCGCCGCCATGTAGGCCTTGGCCAGCAGGACCTGGGCCTCGGGCGCGCCGCGCTGAATTTCCGCCAGGCGTGTGAAGCTGGCGAGCGCCTGGCGCGTCTCGCCGGCGGCGAGCTGCGTCATGCCGACCGCCTGCAGCATGCGGGGCTCGTCCGGCAGGGCGGCCTGCGCGGCCTGCGCCGCGCCGAGCGCGGCGACGAAGTTGCCGCTTCTCATGTAGAAATTGATGAGCGCGCTGTGCGCCGACACCGATGCCGGATTGCCGGCCACCGCCTGCTTCAGCAGCTTCTCGATCGCGCGCGCATCCGCCGCGCTCGTGCGCAGCACCGCGGCGAGGCCGACGAGCGCCGGCTCGTTGTTCGGGTCCCTGTCCAGGAAGGCCTGGTAGCGCCTTCTTGCGGCGTCCCGGTCATTTTCACGCAGGTCCAGCCGCGCGAGATTGTTCACCGCGGGCATGTAGGCCGGCTGCAGCGCGAGCGCGCGCTCGAAGTTCGCGCGCGCTCCGGCCAGGTCCTGCTTCAGAATCAGCGCCGCGCCCTTGAGGTTGTAGGTCAGCGGGTTTTCCGGCTGCTTGCCCTCGAGGGCCTGGACGGCGGCGAGCGCGCGGTCCGCGTCGCGCTTGCGCAGGTAGTTCGCGATCAG
>Ga0075425_100006332_pt1 | contig 12391 bp, 10 predicted proteins | sample SoiMethybrSBSTD4_FD_75300 | JGI IMG/M metagenome (GOLD analysis project Ga0075425, IMG submission 75300) | Bulk soil microbial communities from a Populus tree surrounding site in Tennessee, USA - Soil MetaG P. TD hybrid SBSTD4 | ecosystem: Environmental > Terrestrial > Soil > Tree plantation...
AGCACGGGAACGAACGGAGCGGATTGATCCTGCACTCGCCCGGGACGTGCATTGGCTGGCCATGTCGTCCCTCCGCGAGCCTCAGACCAGGATCAGGCGGAGCTCAAATCGAGCTGCACGTATTGAGCGTGCACGGCATAACCGCTTCGGTACGTGGAGGGCTGACGCACCGAGCCAGCCAGCTCGTGGCGCAGCGTCCTCCGCTTTGGACCGTCGCTGGCTGGCTCGGCGTAGAAGTCTCGAATATCAGGGGCAGCTGCTCGGCGCCCTCCCCCCACCTAGAACTCGAGCCGATCACCCGGATTGATCACGAACACCTTCGTCGTCGTCTGCCCGAGCGCCGCCATGTATTCCTGAGGGGTGCCCCTGAGGACCGGGGTCGTTCCATAGTGCATCGGGATGACGAACTTCGGCTTGAGCCACTCCCGCGTGGCGTAGGCTGCGTCCTGCGGGTCCATGACGAAGTGACCACCGATCGGCATCAGGATGAGGTCGGGCTTGTAGTAGTCGGCGATCAGCTTCATGTCGCCGAAGATCCCCGTGTCGCCCATGTGGTAGAGCTTGAACCCGTTCTCGACCTGGATGATGAAGCCGGCCGGTTCGCCGCCCGGGTGTGTCGTTGATTTCTTCGTCGCCGGATCGGTCACCGTCAACTCGGACGAGTGCTCGGCGCGGACTTGGGTGATCGTGATCTGCGGCCCGAGCGGTTGCACCTTGCCGCCCTTGCCGAAGCGCACGCCCTGCTCGGCCGTGAGCCAGCCGAGGTCGATCATGCTCTGGATGAGCCCGGCCGGCCCGTACACCTTGGCTCCGGTACGCTGGGCGAGATCGACGGCGTCGCACGAGCCGTCGGTCCGGCCGACCGTACCGACGTGGTCCCCGTGGCCGTGGCTGACGAGGATCAGGTCGACCTTGCCGAGCTTGGCGAGGTCCTTGTACTCGGCGGGCGTCTTGGGATTCCCGGTCAGGAAGGGATCGGTCACGATCACCTTGCCGCCCGGCGTGGTGATCTTGAACGTCGCCTGACCGAGCCAGAGCACCTCGACCTTCCCGGGCTGGGCCAAAAGCAGCGGAGCTGACAGCGCAAGGGAGAGGGCGACGACGAGCGCGCCGCCCAGCTTGATGACGTTGCGACGGTGCAAGGCCATGTCTCTTGCTCTCCTTGTTTGTTCGAACTGGGTTGCCCGTTGCACAGCGACCCCAGGGGCACCGACCGGCGAACGCTGCGGCTCCGGGCCGTCAGGGGCGCTTCATCCGTACCTCTTCCAGCGGGCCGGAGTAGGCGAAGCTCCGGATCAGATTGATCCCCGGCTCCTCGACGCGCGGCCCCACGCCCCAGATGAAGGCCAGCTCGTAGATCGGGATCTGGACCACGCGGTCGTGGAGTATGCCCTGGATCTGGTGAAGCAGCGCCTCGCGCTTCTTCGGATCCGTCTCCCGCGCCTGGCGCTGGAACAGATCCTCGACCTCGGGGATCACCCCTGATGTGTACACGCCGTTTCGGCTGACGTAGGCCTCGAGCCGGGTGGCCGCGTTGCCGCCGGCGCCCGTGATGCCCACGATGACATTCTTCAACTTCTTTTCGCGCCACGCGGTCGTCATGGCCGCGCGCTCCATGGTCCTGATCTTGGTCCGGATGCCGACGTTCTGCAGATAACCGGCGAGCGCCTCGCCCATCGAGAAGTAGGGCGGCCACGGATACAGATCGCCGGCATCGAAGCCGTTGGGGAAGCCCGCCTCCGCGAGCAAGCGCTTGGCCTTGGCGGGATCGAAGGGGTCCGGCTCGAAGAAGCGTGAAAACTGCAGCACGCGTGGGATCAGCGAGCCGGTGGGGAACGAGAAGCCGAGCGTCTCGGCTTGGTTGAGCGCCTTCCGGTCGATGGCGAGGCTGGCCGCCTGCCGCACGCGGATGTCAGACCAGGGCGACTTCGGATCCCACTGGTCGGGCAGGTCGAGCCAGAACGTGCCCTGCGACTCCTTGGGGGCAACGAGCCTGAAGCCCGGGGTACGCTGGATGTCCTCGGCCACCGGCCCGGTCAGCAGATAGGTGATGTCGACCTCCCCCTTCTTGAGCGCAGCGGCGCGCGCGGTCTCTTCGGGCATGCTACGAAGGACGAGGCGCTTCACGTGGGGCACCTTGCGCCAGTAGCCGTCCCAGGCTTCCATGACTAGTTCCACGCCGGGATTGAAGCTCACGAACTTGTACGGTCCCGCACCGATGGGCGCCCGCTTGAAGCCGTCCTCGCCCACCTTCTCGACGTAGGCCTTGGGCACGACCCATCCGGCGCCGGTGGCCGATGTCCCATAGAACGTCATGAAATCGGGCCAGGGCTCCTTGAGCACGAAGCGAATCCTGCCCGGGTCCACGATCTGGACTTCCCGCACGCGCTCCTTGAGGAGCTTCGCCCCGGCACCCTTGTAACGCTCGAACGAGAACTTCACGTCGGCCGCCGTCACCGGGTCGCCGTTGTGGAATTTCACGCCCTTTCGGAGGACGAACTCGTAGGTGAGCCCGTCCTTCGATTCGCTCCACGACTCGGCAAGGCTCGGCGTGTTCAGGCCGGCGGGCATGGGCTTGACCAGCGCGTCGTGGAGCGCATAGAGCACCATGAACGGGGTGATGATGCCCTCGGTTTCCGCGGGATCGAGCCATCGCGAGGCCAGGGTGATGTGCACGCCCCAGGTCATGGTGCCTTCGGGCGCGGCGCTCACCGGACTGAAAAGTCCGAACGTGAGGGCAAGACCGAGTACCGGAAGGAGGGCGCGCCTCTTCGGGACTGTCATGGCTTTCCCCTCATGGACTTCGGACTGGGCACTCCCCGGGAAACATCTGGTTGCCGGCGATCTTGCGCCGGCGACCGTCGGACAGTCAAGACGCCTGACGCAAGCGCGGGAAGAGGGCAGGGACGGCGGGCTGCCCTCGCAGCGGCGGCCGGCGTTCTCCTTTCCGGCGACTGGTACGATGCGAACGACGTGCTGAAATGCCGCGACGCAGATCGCCCTTGCCTGCTCCGCCGGCGGGCGCGAGAGGCCAGCAGACGCTTTCCGTCATGTGATCCTTGTTCTCCTCCTTTGATAGACTCGCGGCGATTCGAGCGTCTCGAGGAGGCACGTGACCGACGGAGGCGGTATCGGACCGTGCGCCCGCTTATGCCACGAGAACACAGGCGGTCAGGGAAAAGGTCCGGCGGTTTGGTGTCCCGACCGGACTGGCCAGCCCACTTGTGGTCCGAGATGAAGAGGCCTTGCTTCCTTGGCAGTTTCCTTGCCTCGCTGGCGTTTTCGACGGTCTTCGGCACGCTGCCGACCTGGGCGGGAGAGAAGCCGCCACGGTTTTCGACGGTCGCACCGGGGATCGCCCACGCCACCTTCGAGGTGCGCCCGGCCGACGGCGAACCCTTCTCAGGTCACGCCTTCACGATCGATCTCGGTGAAGCCGAGCTTCGGCTCGTCCCAGCCGGTGGCCCTTCGTCGAGGCAAACCGTCGAACAGATCGCGTCGCCCTTTCCAGTCGTCGTCGCCGTCAATGCCGGCTTCTTCGATAAGGAGGGCCGCGCGATGGGCCTCGTGGTCGGCGAGGGCGGTCGCCTGGCCGTGAGCAAACAGAAGAACTGGGGCGCGCTCGTTGTCACTGGCAGGGAGGCACGCATCGTACTTGGCTCGGACATCCCCGACCAGGTTGCCGACCAGCTCATCGTCCAGGGCATCCCCCGTCTCGTCGTCGGCGGGCGGGTCCCGTCACTGAAACCGCAGGTGGCGGAACGGACAGCGGTCTGCGCCGGGGTCGGCCGAGTGGTCATCGTGGTTGTGAGTAGAGCCGAGACCACGGCCTTGGCGCGCTTTCTCGCCGAGCCACCCGAAAAATCCGGGCTCGGATGTTCGGATGCCCTGAATCTCGACGGCGGTCCCTCGACGCAGCTCGTGGTGAGGCTCCCCACCCTGAGGCTGTCTCTACCCGGCGGCTGGGGAGTGCCGAACGCGCTCGTTGCCACTCCTGGCAAGAGGTGACCATCATCTGGGAGCAACTTCATCGGGACGAAGTTGAACGTGGCCCACGCCTCCGTCTTCGCATCGCTTTCTACGGTCTCGGAGCCCGCTCCCCGGGAGGCGCCAGGGGCGGCGCCGGCCGTAGATCATCTGCCTCGATGAGCCACTTGTGAACGCATCCCTCCTCGAGGGCCGAGGCGCTCCAGTCCCTGCCTGCTCCGAGGGTGAAGACGAACCCGAGCACGGCGAAACCGCTCATGACTCCGCATTCCGCGACCTTGAACGGGACCCACAGCACGTTGAGCGCGGCGGCACCGACCGTGTAGCCGTCCACCGGCCGGGCGGTGCTCTTCGCGTCCCCTTCCGCTTCGCTTCGGGCTGAGGGAGGTGACGCCGGCGCTGTCGGTGGGGTCTGGCCAAGCGCCGCGGCCGGCGGTAGGAAGCCGACCAGCATCGCAATGAGTACCGCCGTCGCCCTGCTTGTCGGAAATCGTGTCATCGATCACCCTCCCGCTCCGGCCTTTGGACGCTGTCCATGGTCCCGCGTCCGAGCGACCTCGCCTAGTGGAAATGCATGCCGCCGTCGATGACGAGCACCTGCCCGGTGACGCTGTCGGTTCGGCAGAAGGTCAGGACTTGCTCCGCGATGTCGGCAGCGTCGGCAGCGCGTCCGAGCACCATGCTCCGGCGCGCGCGATCGACCACTTCGAGAGGGATTCGCTTGGCCATGCGCGTGCCCTCGACGAGGCCGGGAGCGACGCAGTTGACCGTGATCTCGGGGGCGAGCGCCACTGCGAGACAGCGCGTGAGATGGATGAGGGCTGCCTTGCTCGATGCGTAGCCGAGAGAGCTGCCGGTGGGGGCCAGGCCCGCTACGGACGCGATGTTGACGACGCGCCCGGCTCCCTGCCGTTTCATGAGCGGGGCGGCAGCCCGCACGAGCTGAAATGGCCCCCGCACGTTGGTGGCGAACAGGCGGTCCCACACGTCCGTGGTGAGCTTGTCGAGGTCGGGGAACGGGACGCCGATGTTCCAGGCGGCATTGTTGACGAGAACGTCGAGGCGCCCAAGAGCGTCGGCGGCCGCGCTGACGGTGGAGTCGATGGCCAGCGGGTCGGTCTGATCCAGCTGCAGGGCGCAGGCGCGGCGTCCAAGCTGTTCGACGACCTCAACCGTCCGGACGGCGCCGTCGCGGTTGCCGACGTAGGTGAGGGCGACATCGCAGCCGGCTCGGGCCAGGGCGATGCAGATTGCCGTGCCGAGATCGCCCGATCCTCCCGTCACCAGGGCTACGCGCCCGAGAAGATCCATGTGCGCTCCGATCCCCGCTACGACAGGATGATCGAGACCGAATGCACGCGAGGCTCAACAACATAGGCATTCATGCGATGTACCCCGCCTCGTCGGCAGGGGGATTGTCGGACAGCCGCGGGAGAGCCGTCAAGCGCCTCCCCGCGCGGGCAGACGGCGACACGGCCGCGCCACCGAAGCGCGGTCAGGGATACGCGGCGGACACGCTCTCAGGACGACGTCGTGGCTCGGCCAGCCGGAAACAGGTACCACTGGGTCGGTCATCGCCTCGAAGTCGACGGTCATCCCCGCGCGGTCCGGCACGCCTCGACGAAGCCCGCCGCGAGCGCAGGATTGGAGCCCCAGTGCAGGTGGACGTAGGTCGCGAGCACGGAGCCCATCCGGTAACCCTCGGCGCGAGTGTCGCCACCGGGACGCCGGAGGCTCCACGTGCGTTCCACGCCATCCGGCAGTGGGTCGCTGGTCGAGTAGTGGAACTCTTGGCCCCGTGCGGTGAGGCCGGCGGGGCCGAGGATCGAGGGCGCGGCGAGCTCCACCTCCGTGTAGCCGAGCGTCAGCCGGCGCGGGCGCATGCGCACCGTCGTCGGCAAGAGCCCGACCATCTCGTGGGCGCGCCCCTCCAGGTCCTCGAGCGCCTTGGCCAGGTACATGAGGCCACCGCACTCGGCGTAGATCGGCCGGCCCGCCTCCGCCATCTTCCGCACGCCGTCGCGGGCGTTCCGGTTGGCGGAGAGCCGGGCTCCGTGAAGCTCGGGGTAGCCGCCGCCCAGGTAGAGCCCGTCAGCGTCGAGCGGCGCCGGATCGTCGAGCGGGCTCCAAAAGACCAGCTCGGCGCCGGCCTCGCTCAGGAGATCGAGGTTCTCCGGGTAGTAGAACTGGAAGGCGGCATCGCGGGCCACCCCGATCCGCGCTCGGGGGGCGCTGGGCGCCGGTGGACGGGACATCCGCGCGGAGACGCCCGGGCGAGCGAGGAGGCGGAGCGCGTCGAGATCCACCCATCGCGCGCAGGCCTCAGCGAGGCGGCGGCGCCGCTCGCCTGTCAGCACGCCCTCGGCCCCGGTGACCAGGCCCAGGTGCCGCTCGGGCAGCGCGAGCGCATCCTCGCCGCGCAGCGCGCCCAGCACGCGGGCCCGGCACGTGGCCCTCACGGCGTCGGCCAGCCACTGCGCGTGCACGTCGCCGCCGACCCGGTTGAAGATCACGCCTGCCACGTCCAGGTGGGGGTCGAAGCGCTCAAAGCCCAGCACGGTGGCGGCGGCGCTCCGCGACTGCGCGCCCGCGTCCACGACCAGCACGATCGGCGCGCCCAGCCACTTGGCCACCTGCGCGGTAGACCCGTCCTCGCTCGCGCCGTCGACGCCGTCGAAGCAACCCATGACGCCCTCGACCAGGCAGAGGTCGGCGCCCGCTCCGCGTGTGGCCACCGTGTCGATCACGTGCTGTCGCCCGCACATCCAGCCGTCGAGGCTGTACGACGGTCGGCCGGCCGAGACGGCGTGCAGCCCCGCGTCGATGAAGTCGGGACCGACCTTGAACGGTTGCACCACGAGGCCGCGGGCGCGCAGCGCCTCGATGAGCCCCAGCGCGACGGTGGTCTTGCCGACGGAGCTGGCGGTGCCGGCCAGCACGAGCACGGGCGGAGCCGTCGCGGTCATGGGTGCGTGACGGTAGCAGAGACCCCAGGAGGCCGCAACTCACGGCACGCTGCGCTTCGGGTACGATGGTCCGTCCATGGTGCCGCGCGTGCCGCTCGCCGACCTCGAACTCGTCGCGGCCTACGTGATCTTCCTCGCCAGCTACCTCGTCTTCGCGATCGGCAAATTCCCCGGCATGAAGATCGATCGACCGGGTGCGGCCATCATCGGCGCGGTGCTGATGGTGGCCTTCCGCATTATCGTGCCGCAGGACGCGCTGCGCTTCATCGACTTTTCGACGATCGTGCTGCTCTTCTCGATGATGCTCATCGTCGCGTATTTGCACCTCGCGGGCTTCTTCGACTGGATCACGCACCTCGTGGTGACGCGGCTGAGGCCCCACCACCTGCTGCCTACGGTGATCTTGACCAGCGGCGTGCTCTCCGCATTCTTTGTCAACGACATCATCTGTCTGGTCATGGTCCCCTTCGTCCTCACCGCCACGCGCCGCATGGGGGTGAGGCCGCTGCCGTATCTTCTCGCCGTCGCCACGGCGTCGAATATCGGGAGCGTCGCGACCATCACTGGCAACCCGCAAAACATGCTGATCGGCTCGTTCTCGGGAATCACCTATCGCGACTTTCTCTGGCATCTCGGCCCGATCGCCCTGGGGGGATTACTGCTCGACTGGCTCCTCATCTATCTGCTGCTCGTGCGCTTCGATGCGCGCGACCCGGCGGTGGCCCAGATTCCGAAAGAGCCGACGACCGTGGACCATGCACGCCTGGTCAAGCCCGGCCTCGTCATCTTCCTGGTCATCGCGGGATTCTTCGCGGGCGCACCGCCCGCGCTCATGGCGGCGTTTGGCGCGGCCATCATGCTCATCTCGCGCACGCGCGATCCACACCTCGTCTACGAGGAAGTAGATTGGGGCTTGCTGGTCTTCTTCGTAGGACTCTTCATCATCGTCGGCGGCGCCGAAAAGGCCGGTATCACCGACGATCTGCTCGGCTTCGCCAATCTCTGGAACCTGCACCACCCGGCCGGCTTCACGGTGGTCGTGGCGGTGCTCTCCAACCTCGTCAGCAACGTGCCCGCCGTCATGTTGCTCAAATCGGTCGTCCCCGGCTTCGCGAATCCGCACACGGGCTGGTTGGTCCTGGCCATGGCCAGCACGCTCGCCGGCAATCTGACCATCACCGGCTCGGTCGCCAACATCATCGTGGTCGAGCGTGCCAAGACCGTCGCTCCCATCAGCTTTTGGGAATACTTTCAGGTGGGGCTGCCCATCACGGTACTCACCCTGGCGTTCGGTTTTCTGTGGCTGTGGTGGACCGGCTGAGAGCCCTCCCCCTCCTGGGCTCCGTCCTCACTCGTTCTCGCAAGACTTCGGGCCTCTGACGCCTAACCTGCCGTTTGCGGCGGAGGTGGTCCTCGCTTACGCTCGGGGCCACGCTCCTGAACGGCAAGACGTTGGCCATTCAACCGAACACGTTCGCAACGCAAGTAGTCGGTGCCGATGATTGAGACTTTGCCTTCAATGACGTGGAGGAGAATTCGATAGATGCGTGCATTAGTCGTCGCGATTTGGATCCAAGCGGATGTCACGAATGGCCCACAGGTCCGGGCAGCCGAGCGCCGCCATCCGCGGCGGTGACGCGTCCATTGCGCGGATCTCACGGGAGGTCGTGCGTCGGTCGCGCCTTGTTGCACCTCGCCGACGAGAGGGCGGCGGTTCCTCGTTTCCGACCGCTGGGATGTCCAAGTTCCTTGACAGAGGGCGCGTGCGGTGGTATTGCGGGCCCTAAAGGAACCCGTCGTCTCTCGGTCTGTCCGTCCGCACGGGTCGTACGAAGGCCGAACGTGCGCGCGCGTACGCTTCCCGGGCAGGAAGGAGAGAACAATGGCACATCTCACCAGGCGTTCCCTGCTCCGCGGATCTGCGGCAATCGGCGCAACTCAGGTCCTCGGCTTCCCCCACGTCGCGAAGGCGGCGGCGACCACGGCGACCATTTGGTTCGCGCAGGGGTTCGTGCAGGATGAGGACGTCGCCCTGCGCAAAGCCGTCACCGACTATGAGAAGGCGAGCGGCAACAAGATCGAGCTGAGCATCATCCCGTTCGCGCCGGAGCGGCAAAAGATCATCTCGGCGATCACCAGCGGCGTCGTTCCGGACATGGTGGACTCCAACCCGGGCGAGATCCTGCAGCTCTACGGGTGGCAGGACAAGTGGGTCGACGTCAGCGACGTCGTGGACAGCCAGAAGGGTCAGTTCAGCGAGACCGCACTGCAGGCCGCTCAGGCCTACAACAGCGTCATCAAGAAGCGGGAATTCTACGGCGTGCCGCTCCGGGCCGCGGTGGTTCCCTGTCACATCTGGCGATCCCTGGTGGAGAAGGCGGGTCTCAAGGTCGAGGACATCCCGAAGACGTGGGACGCGTATTTCGACTTCTTCAAGAAGGTCCAGGACAACCTGCGCAAGCAGGGTGAGCGCAAGGTGTACGGCCTCGGGTTCCAGGTGACGGCCCTCGGGGTCGACCCCTACAACCTCTTCATGGCGTTTCTCGTCGCGTACGGCGGTCGGGACATCGTCACCAAGGACGGCAAGCTGCATCTCGACGATCCGAAGGTCAAGCAGGCGGCGATCAAGGCGGTCGCCTACATCGGCGGCGCCTACAAGGACGGCTACGTGCCGCCGAGCGCGATCAACTGGAACGACGCGGACGACAACAACGCGTTCCACGCGAAGCTCATGGTGATGGATGTCGACGGGACGCTGTCGACCGAGGTCGCGGTCAAGGAGAAGCACCCCGAGTGGTACTACAAGGAGATCGTGACCCACGGTGTCCCGGGCTACCCGAACGACAATGCGGGCAAGCCCCTGCCGAGCATCGTCGGGTACACCAATGGACTGATCCCGAAGGGGGCCAAGAACGTCACGGTGGCGAAGGAGTTCCTCAAGTATTTCATCCAGCCGAAGGTCATCGGCGAGTTCGTCGAGCTGGGCCTGGGCCGCTGGCTGCCGGTCATGCCATCGCTCGCCAAGAGTCCGTTCTGGCAGAATCCGAAGGACCCGCATCTCAAGGGCTACGTCCAGCAGGGTCTCCTCGGTCCGACCATCCCGGACTACTACGTCTTCAACCCCGCCATGGCGGAGGTCCGTAACCAGCAAGTGTGGAGCCTGGCCATGATCGACGTGGCAAAGGAGGGTGTGAAACCGGAGGCGGCAGTCGAGAAGGCGTTCAAGCGGATGGAGGAGATGTTCGCGAAGTACCCGATCGCGTGACGGCAGAGGAGGAACGATGAACGGCGCATCGGTAGCCGAGGTCGACCGCCCGGGCGTTCGGTGGCACGCGCTGTCGCGCTCCCTGCGCGGTGGCCTCAAGGGTGCGGAGTACACGTGGGCGCTCGCCTTCGTGGTGCCGTACCTCGCCGTGTTCGTGACGTTCGTCGCCTATCCGGTCGTCTACGGCTTGTGGATGGGCAGCGAGCCGAGCCTCTATCGCGAGCTCTTCACGGACCCGATCTACGAGCGCACGGTGGTGAACACCATCCTGTATCTGGCGCTCGGCGTGAACGTGAAGATGTTCCTCGCACTGCTGCTGTCGGGCTTCTTCATGCGGCCGGGATGGTGGACGAAGGTGATGCTGCTCATCTTCGTCCTGCCCTGGGCGGTGCCGCAGATCTCGACCTTCATCTCGATCCACTGGATGCTCAACGGGGAATGGGGCTTCTTGAACAACGCGCTCTACCAGCTGTTTCACATCGAGGGGCCGTACTGGCTCAACGATCGGTGGACGGCGCTGGGCGCGGTCATCGTGTCCCACATCTGGAAATGGACGCCGTTCTGGACGCTGATCCTTTTGGCCGGCCGGATGGCGATCCCGCTCGAGATCCGCGACTCCGCCAGGGTCGACGGCGCGACCGGCGTGCGCGGGTTCGTCCACATCACCTTTCCGCTCCTCGCGAACCTCTACCTGATCTGCACGTTGCTCTCGACGATCTTCCTGCTCGGCGATTTCAACGCCGTCTACTTCGTCTCCGGCGGCGGGCCGGCGAATTCGACGCACGTGCTGGCGACGCTCGGAATCCGCGACGCCTTCGACATCGCCCAGCCACGCCTCGGCGTCGCGGCCGTGATGTCCGCGCTGCCACTGGTGATCCCGCTGGTGATCGTGCTGATGCGCAAGCTGCGCACGACGGAGGTGCAGCTATGAGCACCCTGCTGGCGGACGCGGGGGTGGCGTCCTCCCGCGCGTTGGCGGAGAGCCGTCGGGCCCTGCGGCGGCGCCGCCGGCTCAGTCAAGCGGGCGTCGCCCTGCTCTCGGTGATTCTCATCGTGTGGTCGATCGCGCCGATCTACAACATGGTGCTGATCTCACTCGAGCCCGAAGGCGACGTATTCACCGACCACATCTGGCCCAGGGTCCCATCGGTCGAGAGCTTCTGGGGCGTCCTGACGCAGGGCCACTGGTACCTCGAGCATTTCTGGCACCAGTTCGCCAACAGTCTCTTCCTGGGCGCGATGGTGACGTTCTTCACGCTGTTGTTCGGCTCGATGACCAGCTTCTCGATCGGCAGGATGCGGATCCGTCACGGCTGGGTGGTGAGCAACGCCGCGCTGTTGACCTACGTGATCCCGGCGTCGTTCCTCGCGATTCCGTTCTACCGGATCATGCAGAACTACGGGCTCGCGAACAATCCGTGGTCGGTGATCGCCGCGCTGGTGGCGTTCGCGACGCCCTACGCGATCTTCGTCTTCCAGGAATACGGGCGAAGCATCCCGATCGAGGTCGACGAGTCGGCGCGCATCGACGGCGCCTCGCCGGTCCAGATCTATCGGCGAATCTACCTGCCGTTGATGGCGCCGGCCCTGGTCGCGGTCGGCACGTACGCGCTGCTCCTCGCCTGGAACGAGTTTCTCTACCAATTCCTGCTCCTCTCCACGAAGTCGAGCATGACCGTGCCGGTGGCGCTCGCGCAGTTTCTTAACAGCGATCAGTCGCCCTGGAACTACATGATGGCGACCGCGATCATCTATGCCCTGCCCCCGGTGGCGATCTACTACGCGTTCCGTCGTCGCATGACCGCCGGCCTGACCATGGGCGGGGTCAAGGGCTGACGTCGGCCTCGGGCCTCACGGCCTGGCGTGCCTCGCGTGAGGCGGAAGCTCGGCGTCATAGACCCGTCACACTCAATGACCGCTTCCACTGTCGCGGATACGAAATTCGGCGCATCCCCCCCGGCTTCCGCATAGGCGAACGGCCAGGCTAAGAATGCGCGCGGACCGTAGGCGGGGTCGAATATTGCTGTCAAGAGGTCCCGCACAGTAACCACACGTCCAGCGTCGAACGTCGCAGCCAAGCCCTCGTAGCCCCAGCCTTTCTGCTAACGACCTGGCGGCCATCATGGGCGCGATTCGCCTTGACAGCGGCGCCAGAGACGCCTAGGGTCGTGGA
>Ga0075425_100006333_pt1 | contig 12391 bp, 10 predicted proteins | sample SoiMethybrSBSTD4_FD_75300 | JGI IMG/M metagenome (GOLD analysis project Ga0075425, IMG submission 75300) | Bulk soil microbial communities from a Populus tree surrounding site in Tennessee, USA - Soil MetaG P. TD hybrid SBSTD4 | ecosystem: Environmental > Terrestrial > Soil > Tree plantation...
GGCCAACCGTCTCCGGACGCCCCCGCTGCGCGGGCGCCGACACCATCGCCGCCACGGGGTCGATGCTCGAACATACGTTCGAATACGTCAACCCTCGGCTGCGGCCGGTTCCCCGGATTCCGGGGACGGTATCGGGACGTGGCACGATCGGACGGGTGACCAGCAGACCCGTCGAGGAGCAGCGCCTGCGCGACCTCGCGCGGCTGCGCCGGGTGCGGGACCGGATCGACCGGGACTACACGCAGCCGCTCGACGTCGAGGCGCTCGCCCGCGGTGTCCACATGTCCGCCGGCCACCTCAGCCGGGAGTTCCGCCGTGCGTACGGCGAGTCGCCGTACTCCTATCTCATGACGCGGCGCATCGAGCGGGCCATGGCGCTGCTGCGCCGCGGCGACCTCAGCGTCACCGAGGTCTGCTTCGCCGTGGGCTGCTCGTCGCTGGGCACCTTCAGCACCCGCTTCACCGAGCTGGTCGGCATGCCGCCGAGCGCCTACCGGGACCGGACGGCGCCGGCTGCCGCGGAGATGCCCTCGTGCGAGGCCAAGAAGGTCACCAGACCGATCAGGAATCGAGAAGCTGCCCGCCCCGAGCCGCACCTAACGTGACCGCCATGGACATCACCATTCACTCCAGCTTCCTCCCGCAGGACGACCCGGAGGCAGCACTCGCCTTCTACCGCGACACGCTCGGCTTCGAGCTCCGGCTCGACGTCGGCTACCAGGGGATGCGCTGGCTCACGGTCGGGCCGCCCGACCAGCCGGCGACGTCCATCGTGCTGCACCCGCCGGCGGTCGATCCCGGCATCACCGACGAGGAGCGGCGCACCATCACCGAGATGATGGCCAAGGGCACGTACGCCAGCATCCTGCTGGCCACCAAGGACCTCGACGGCACGTTCGAGAAGCTGCAGGCCAGCGACACCGCCGAGATCGTCCAGGAGCCGACCGAGCAGCCGTACGGCGTGCGCGACTGCGCCGTGCGCGACCCCGCCGGCAACCTGGTCCGGATCCAGGAGGTGCGCTGAGATGGCCGGCATCGACTTCGTCACCCTCGAGGTGCCCGACGCCGCGGCCGCGGAGGCGTTCTACAAGACCGCCTTCGATCTCGACGACATCGTGCGGGTACGCGAGTCCGGGGAGCCGACGACCGGCTTCCGCGGGTTCACGCTCTCGCTCGTGGTCTCCCAGCCGAGCACCGTCGACAGCCTCGTCGGCACCGCGCTCGAGGCCGGCGCCACTCCGCTGAAGCCGGTGAGCAAGAGCTTCTGGGGCTACGGCGGCTCGTTGCAGGCGCCGGACGGCGCGATCTGGAAGGTCGCGACGTCGTCGAAGAAGGAGACCGGCCCGGCGACCCGGAAGGTCGACGACGTCGCGCTGCTGCTTGGTGTCGCGGACGTCAAGGCGACCAAGCAGTTCTACGTCGACCACGGCTTCCCGGTCGGGAAGAGCTTCGGCAGCAAGTACGTGGAGTTCGCGGCCACTCCCGGCTCGCGCGTCAAGCTGGGGTTGTACGGGCGGCGCGCCCTGGCCAAGGACGCCGGGGTCGCGCCGGACGGCACCGGGTCGCACCGGATCGTCATCGGCGGCGATGCCGGGTCGTTCACCGACCCGGACGGGTTCGCCTGGCAGGCCGCGCCGGCCTGAGGCGGCCGCGCACGATCACTGGACGGGACCTTCCCGCCCGACGGATGGAGACACGATGAGCACGGCCACGAGGCCGGACAGGCAGAGGCAGGCGCTGCAGGCTGCCGACAGTCACGACATGATCCGCGTGCACGGCGCCCGCGTGAACAACCTCAAGGATGTCAGCGTCGAGATCCCGAAGCGCCGGCTGACGGCGTTCACCGGGGTCTCCGGCTCGGGTAAGAGCTCGCTGGTGTTCGGCACGATCGCGGCGGAGTCGCAACGGCTGATCAACGAGACGTACAGCGCGTTCGTGCAGGGCTTCATGCCGACGCTGGCCCGGCCGGACGTGGACGTGCTCGACGGGCTCACCACCGCGATCATCGTCGACCAGGAGCGGATGGGCGCGGACGTCCGCTCCACGGTCGGCACCGCCACCGATGCCAACGCGATGCTGCGCATCCTGTTCAGCCGGCTCGGGCAGCCGCACATCGGCTCGCCGCAGGCGTTCTCCTTCAACGTCGGCTCGATCAGCGGCGCCGGCGCGGTCACCGTCGAGCGGGCCGGCCGGACGACGAAGGAGCGGCGGACGTTCAGCGTCCTCGGCGGCATGTGCCCGCGCTGCGAGGGCCGGGGCTCGGTCACCGACTTCGACCTGACGGCCCTGTACGACGACAGCAAGTCGCTGAGCGAGGGTGCGCTGACGATCCCCGGCTACAGCATGGACGGCTGGTACGGCCGGATCTTCGCCGGCAGCGGCTTCTTCGACATGGACAAGCCGATCGAGAAGTTCACCAAGCGGGAGCTCGACGACCTCCTCTACAAGGAGCCGACCAAGATCAAGGTCGAGGGCATCAACCTCACGTACGAGGGGCTGATCCCGCGCATCCAGAAGTCGATGCTGTCCAAGGACGTCGACGCGATGCAGCCGCACGTCCGGGCGTTCGTCGAGCGGGCGGTCACGTTCACCACCTGCCCCGACTGCGACGGCACCCGGCTGAGCAAGGAGGCCCGCTCCTCGAAGATCGACGGCATCAACATCGCCGACGCCTGCGCGATGGAGATCAGGGACCTGGCCGAGTGGGTGCGCGGGCTGAACGAGCCGTCGGTGGCGCCGCTGCTGATCGCGCTGGGGGAGACGCTCGACTCGTTCGTCGAGATCGGGCTCGGCTACCTCTCGCTCGACCGGCCGTCCGGCACGCTGTCGGGCGGCGAGGCGCAGCGGACGAAGATGATCCGGCAGATGGGGTCGGCGCTGACCGACGTGACGTACGTGTTCGACGAGCCGACGGTCGGCCTGCACCCGCACGACATCCAGCGGATGAACGACCTGCTGCTGCAGCTGCGGAACAAGGGCAACACGGTGCTGGTCGTCGAGCACAAGCCGGAGGCGATCGCGATCGCCGACCACGTCGTCGACCTCGGCCCCGGCGCCGGTACGGCCGGTGGCGAGGTGGTCTTCGAGGGCACCGTCGACGGGCTGCGGACCAGCGACACCGTGACCGGCCGGCACCTCGACGACCGCGCCTCGCTCAAGCCGAGCGTACGGACGTCGGCCGGCGCGCTGGAGGTGCGCGGCGCGGGCACCCACAACCTGCGCGACGTCGACGTCGACGTCCCGCTCGGCGTGCTCGTCGTCGTCACCGGGGTGGCCGGCTCCGGCAAGAGCTCGCTCATCCACGGGTCGGTGTCCGGCCGGGACGGCGTGGTCACGGTCGACCAGACCGCGATCCGCGGCTCCCGCCGCAGCAACCCGGCGACGTACACCGGCCTGCTCGAGCCGATCCGCAAGGCGTTCGCGAAGGCCAACGGCGTGAAGCCGGCGCTGTTCAGTGCCAACTCCGAAGGCGCCTGCCCGAACTGCAACGGCGCCGGGGTCATCTACACCGACCTCGGGATGATGGCCGGCGTCTCGACCACCTGCGAGGAGTGCGAGGGGAAGCGGTTCGACGCATCGGTGCTGGAATACCGGTTCGGCGGCAAGGACATCAGCGAGGTCCTGGAGATGCCGGTCCTCGAGGCGCTGGAGTTCTTCGGCGCCGGCGAGGCGCACACGCCGGCCGCGCAGAAGATCCTCGAACGGCTCGCCGACGTCGGGCTCGGTTACCTCACCATCGGCCAGCCGCTGACCACCCTGTCCGGCGGCGAGCGGCAGCGGCTGAAGCTCGCCGCGCAGATGGCCGACAAGGGCAGCGTGTACATCCTCGACGAGCCGACCAGCGGCCTGCACCTCGCCGACGTCGAGCAGCTGCTCGCCCTGCTCGACCGGCTGGTCGACGCCGGCAAGTCGGTGATCGTCATCGAGCACCACCAGGCCGTCATGGCGCACGCCGACTGGATCATCGACCTCGGCCCGGGTGCGGGTCACGACGGCGGGCGGATCGTGTTCGAGGGCACCCCCGCCGATCTGGTCGCCGGCCGGTCGACCCTCACCGGACAGCACCTGGCCGAGTACGTGAGCGGCCGCTAGCCGAACGTCGCCGGGTGGACCGTTCGGGTATGGACCAGGACCTCGAACCACTCGGCCAGGGTGCCGCCCTCGATGACCGAGGCGGGCCCGTCGTCCGGCAGGCCGCGGGTCACGACCGGGTCATGCAGCCAGCGCCGCACGGGCCCGGGCACGGGTCGGCTGCGCAGGTCGAGGGTGAAGGCGGGGTACGGCACGGCACCGAGCGGCGCCTCGAACCAGCCGGGCGCCGGCGGGGTCAGTCCAACGGTCCGGCGCGGTCCGGTGCCGACCGCGCCGTGGTCGACGGTGAACCCGATCGAGCGGTAGCCATCGCCGTACCAGCGGCGCAGGTACGAGCCCGCGCTGGCGAACCGCAGGTCGGTGCCGCCGGGCCGGACGATGCGCAGGTCCGGGGCGTCGGCGGTGTGCGCGCTAGCCGCCCAGTAGGCCGTGCGGTCGCCGGTCAGGCGCTGCCACCAGCGCAGGCTCCGGGCCGCCCGCGCCTCCCGGTAGATCGTGTTGGCCGCCTCGGACATCGCGTAGTGCTCGTGCCAGGAGACGATCTGGGTCGTCGCGTGCAGGGCGATCGCGTGCGCGCGGTCGCCGCGGCGGTGGGGGAGGCGGGCGACGAGGTCGCGGACCGCGTGCGCGTGGTGGAGGTAGGGCCGCTTGTCCTTGACCCGGCCGTAGGCGTCGATGTGCGCGAACGGGTCGTCGCCGGGCGGCGGCCGCAGCGGGTCCAGGTGCCGGCGCAGCTCGCCGAGCCGGCGCTGGTCGGTCGCGGCGAGGTACCGCTCGACGGTGTCGTAAGCCAGCCGGCGGGTGAAGTAGTACTCGACGCCGAAGAACGAGACCGTGTCCCGGCGGCCGGCGTTGAACCGGCGCAGCCAGGCGAGCACCGCGGCGACCTCCGCCGTCTGGTACTGCGGGCTCATCCGGGCGGTGAGCCGGTCCAGGTCCTGCGGCCCGCCGTGGATGTATCGGTCGATCTCGACCCCGGTCGTCCAGTCCTCCTCCCAGGCGACCGTACGGACGCCGAGCCGCTCGACGAGCAGACGCAGGGTGCGGTGCTTGAGCGTGGTCTCCTCGGCCGCGCCGTGCGGCGCCTCGCCGAGAGCGACGATCCGGGCGGCGCCGATCGACCGGCGCAGCGGGGTCAGGTCGCGCAGCGGTGCGGCCGGGTCGGTCGACGCCAGGGGGTGCGCGTGCCGGTCGGCCCAGACCGTGACGGCGCGGTTCGGATGGGCCGCGCCGGACGTGGCGCCCGCCGCCGGAGTACCGAGCCCGACGGCGAGCGCCAGCGCGGTGCCGACCCCGATCGGGATCCGGAGGGTGCGGCGGGTGCTCATGCGACCTCCGTCCCCGGGTCCTCGCGGTCGGCGGCGGTGAGCGGGTTGTCGAGGAGGATCAGCCAGCTGCCGGCCTCGGTCCGGCGGGCGACCATCGTGCCCAGCCCGCGCAGCGGCGACCGGCTCCCGGTCCCGGTGAGGGTGAGCCGCCACCGGCTGTGACTGAGCGCGAACCCGTCGGCCAGCAGCGTCCGCACCACCGCCGTCTCCAGCCGCGGCCGCATCGCCAGCACCGGCGCCATCGCGGCCCGGATCTCGTCGTGGCCGTGCGCGGGCCGGCCGCCCGGCGGCACCACGACCGTCGCCGCCCCGTCGTGGGCGGCAAGGAAGGCGTCGAGGTCGGCCCGGTTGATCGCGTCCTCGATGATCGGCAGGAGGTCCTGCGGCTTCTCCGCTCGGGTGGTCGGCATCCCAGTCGGCTCCTCGGTCGTCGGCGCTGCCGTCCACCGTGCGACCGCCCCGGGCGTGCCTCCATCCCAGAAACCTGGGTGATCCCAGCCGTGCCGGTCGGGTAGGAACGGGACGTGGCTGCGACGGCTGCGACGCTCGCCCGGGTCCGCGACGATCTCGTCCGGATCGTCCACCGCACGTCGGGGCTTCCGGCCTTCGCCCGGGACATGGGCAGCACGTTGCGGCACGCGGTCCCGTTCGAGGGCGTGTGCCTGCTCACCGTCGACCCGGCGACGCTGCTGCCGACGGCGGAGATCGTGCAGAACGGACTGCCGGCCGCGGCCCGCGAGCGGCTGACCGAGATCGAGGTGGGGGAGGCGGACGTCAACAAGTTCGCCGCGCTCGCGGGCGGCCCGGTCCCTGCGGCCAGCCTCAGCGCGGCGACCAGCGGAGAGCTCGACCGCAGCCTGCGCCAGCGCGAGGTCCGCCGGCCGTACGGCTTCGCCGACGAGCTGCGGGCCGTGCTCACCGGTCCGACCGGCAGCTGGGGCACGCTGACGTTGCTGCGCGAGGCGCGCCGCCCGCACTTCACCGCCGCCGAGGTCGGCCTCGTCGCGTCGCTGGCCTCGACGCTGGCCGACGGGGTGCGCCGCGCCGTGCTCGTCGACGCCGGGATCGGCGACGGTCCGCACGAGACCGGGTTCCTGGTGCTCGCTGCCGACAACACGGTCGAGCTGGCGAACCCGGCCGCCGAGCGGTGGGTCGAGGAGCTGTCCCCGCCCGGGCCGGCGGCCGGTCCGCTGCCGGTGGTGATCCGGTCGGTGGCCGCTCAGACCCGCCGGGTCGCCGCCGGCGACCGGAACGTCCTGGCCAGCGCGCGGATCAGGACCAGGTCCGGGCGCTGGGTCGTGGTCCGCGGCTCGTTCGCCGGGCCGGACCGGGTGGTCGTCCTGCTGGAGGCGGCCCGGCCGGCGGAGCTGGCCGAGGTCGTCACCGGCGCGTACGGCTTCACCGAGCGGGAGCGGATGATCACCACGCTGGTCGCTCGCGGGCTGTCGACCGCTGAGATCGCCGCCCGGCTGCACCTGTCCGGCTACACCGTGCAGGACCACCTCAAGGCGATCTTCGACAAGTCCGGCACCAGCTCCCGCGGCCAGCTGGTCTCCCGGCTGTTCCTCGACCGCTGACCGGCCCGCTGCTCGGACGTCACCCGCGCGAGCACCGGCCGCCGCCGTTCCGCGCACCGCTGGATCGACCGTGACCCGGCCGCTCTGACGCCGGATGTGCTTCAATCTCCGCGTGATCGTGGACGGGTCGTACTGGGTGGGTCGCCGGGCCCACCACTTCGACCAGCGCTGTAGCTGACGCCGCCGACCTCCGGCGCGCGTCGCGCGAGGGTCGGCAGAAGCGCCCGCCGACCGCTCCGTCCCGAGGAATCCCGTCATGTCCGCCGTCCTGGCGCCCGCGCGCATGCCGCAGCGCACCCTGTCCGGCCGTACCGTCGTCGTCCTGCACGCCCACCCCGACGACGAGGCCATCTTCACCGCCGCCACCATGCACCGGCTCGCCCGCCGCGGTGCCCGGGTCGTCCTGGTCACCGCGACCGCGGGCGAGCTCGGCCCGGTGCTGCGCCCGCTGCGGCGCAACGAGACGCTGCCCGGCCGCCGCCGGGCCGAGCTGGAGCGCTCCGCCGCCGTGCTCGGCGTTGCCCGGCTGGTCCTGCTCGGCCACCGGGACTCCGGGATGGCCGGTTGGACCGACAACGCCCACCCGTACGCGCTGGCGGCCGCGCCGGTCGACCGGGTCGCCGGCCGGCTGGCCGCGCTGTGCGAGCAGGAGGGCGCCGAGGCGCTGGTGCACTACGACCCGCGCGGGATCTACGGCCACCCCGACCACGTCGCGGTGCACCGGATCGGTGCAGCCGCGGCGGTCCGGGCCGGCATCCCCGGGTATGAGGCCACGGTCGCCGCCGACCGGCCGCGGACCCGCCGGCCGCACCTGGTCGACCGGGCGGCCGGCGCCGACGTCGGCTGGGACGGTGGCGGGATCACCACGGTCGTCACCGCCGACGCCGCCGACCTGCGGGCCAAGCGGCGCGCGATGGCCGCGCACCGCACGCAGGTCCCGCGGGATGCCGTCCGCCGGGCCGGCTTCGCCGCCGCGTACGGGCGGGAATGGTTCCGCCGCACCGGCGGGCCCGGGCTGCTCGACAGCCTGTTCTAAAGGAACTCTCAAGAATCCCCTCTACGTTGGCGGGGTACCACGTACTGACCGACGCGAGGAGGCAACACCGATGGGACTCCTGGACCGGCTTCTCGGCCGTGAGGACCAGAGCCGGCGTGGGCCGGCGTGGAACACGCCGCCGGGGCCGCCCCGGCCGCCGCAGCGTCAGCGCACCGACGACGAGGTGGCGATCGACCGCTACCGGTACATGCTCCGCACCGCTCCGCCCGAGCAGGTCGAGCAGGCGCACGCGGAGGCGTTCGCGAAGCTCACCCCGCAGCAGCGGCAGCAGGTGCTGGCCGAGCTGTCCGACGCGGTGCCGGTCGCCGAGCGGGTGCAGTCCGACGACCCGCGGTCGCTGGCCCGGATGGCCACCCGGGCCGAGATGCGCCAGCCCGGCACGATGGAGCGGGCGCTCGGCGGTCGCGGCATGGGCATGGGCGGGATGATCGCCGGGGGCCTGCTGGCGAGCGTGGCCGGCGCGTTCATCGGCACCGCGATCGCAGACGCGATGTTCGACTTCAACGACAGCGGGGAATCGGCCGAGGCGGCGGACGCCGGTGGTGACGGCGGCGGCGATGGCGGTGGCGACGGTGGCGGTGACGCCGGCGGCGACTACGGTGGCGGCTACGGAGACGGCGGAGGCGTCGACGGAGGCGGCTTCGACGGCGGCGGCTTCGGCGGCGACTTCGGCGGCGGTGACTTTGGAGGTTTCTGATGGCTCGGGACGACCGGCCCACCGGTGACGAGGTGGTCGAGGACGTGATGTCCGCGCCCGGCCCGCCGGAGGTCCGCAGGGACCGGCGGGAGCACGGCGGCGGTGGGATGCCCGGCCACGTCGACGACGACGCGCTGGCCGAGCGCACCGAGCAGGAGCGGGTGGAGCTGGGGCTGGACGACTACGACCCGAACGACGTGCCGCCGGCGACCGACGACCCGGTGCCGACCGACATCACCGAGTCCGCGCAATACCAGGACGAGGTCACCGAGATCGAGGTCGAGCTCGACAAGGGCGAGCTGCCCAGCGGCCCGCGGCCGGAGTTCCCGCCCAGCCGCTACCCCGACAACTGAGCCCGGGCAAGCCGGTCACCGGGTAGGCGAACGGCGACCAGCCGGTCGGCGGCGCTGCCGGGCGGGCGCGCGCCGTGCTCCTGCCCGGTCGGGTCTGGTCCGGGGTCAGCCGGTCGGCTGGGGGGCGCGGGGCGGCTCGAGCTCGTCCGCCCTGGGCCCGAGCCATTCCGCCAGGCCGGCCGGCGTCATCGCGTCGCCGACGATCGCCCCCTGCACGACCTGCACCCCGTACGAGCGCACCTGATACAGCAGGCGCTCGGAGTCGACGCCGTCCGCCGCGGCGCGGATGCCCAGGGACTGGACCAGGTTCACGGTGGCCCGGACCACCGACTCGTCCTGCGCGCTGTTCATGGCCGAGGCGACGAACGACCGGTCGAGCTTCAGCTCCTGCACCGGGAGCGTCCGCAGCCGGGTGAACGACGGCGCGGACCGGCCGTAGTGGTCCAGCGCCAGCCGGACGCCGAGGGTGCGCAGTTGGCTGAGCGCGCGGCGGGTGCGGTGCGGGTCGACCAGCAGCAGGTCCTCGGCCAGCTCGAGCTGGATCGACGCGGGCGGCACGCCGGCCTCGCTGACCAGCCGGGCGAGCTCGTACGGCAGCCGGCTGTCGAGGACGTCCGTGGTGGTGAGGTCGAGGGTGACTCCGAGCTCAAGCCCGCCGGACCGCCACCAGGCGCACCGGCGCACCGCATCGGCCATGAGGACCCGGGTCAGCCGGCGGGTCAGCCCGGCCCGCGCGGCCAACGGGCGAAGGGTTGCCGCGTCCAGCACCCCGAGCTCCGGGTGCACCCAGCGCAGCTTCGCCTCGAGGTCGATCGCGGTCCCGCTGGTCAGGTCGACGATCGGCTCGTACGAGGCGACGATCAGACCGCTGTCGAGCGCGCCGATCAGCTCCGGCAGCAGCCGCGGGCCGAAGTCCCGGCCGACGTCCTGCGCCGGGTCGTACACCTCGACCTCGGACTCGGTCGCCTTGGCCTGGCGCAGCGCGTCGGCCGCGCACCGCAGCAGCCCGCGGCTGTCGGTGGCGTGCACCGGACCGGCCGCGATGCCGGCGGACAGCTCGATGTCGACCTGGCCACCGGGCAGCCGGACCGGCTCGCCGATCGCGGTCAGCAGGTCGCGCATCCACTGCTCGGCCTGTACCAGGTTCCCGTCGAACGGTTGCAGCACCGCGATCTCGGCGCCGCCGAGCCGCGCCGAGACGGTGCGGTCGTCGAGCCGCTCGCGCAGCCGGGTCCCCAGGGCGGCGAGCAGGCCGTCGCCGTACTCGTACCCGAGCGTCTCGTTGATCTCCGGCAGGTGGCGGATGCTGACGATGCTCAGCAGCAGCGGCCGGCCCTGGGTGCTGTCCGCGACCAGCGCCGGCAGCCGGTCGTCGAGCACGCGCCGGTTGCCGACCGTGGTGAGGTCGTCGGTCAGGGCCTCGGTGCGGCTGCGGCGCAGCGCCTCGGTCTGCTCGTAGGTGAGGGCGGCGACCGAGGCGACCAGGCAGGACGCGGCCAGCGCGATGGTCAGCGGGTGCAGGTGCATGAACGCGCTGACGACCAGGACGGACAGACCGACCAGGGAGAACAGGACCTGGACGACCACCGCGGTGAGGCCGCCGAGCACGGCCGGCGCGACGCGCCGGCGCAGGGCGCCGGCCAGCGGGATGAGGGCGATGCCGGCCATCCAGGTGCCGTCCACCCAGCTGCCGTCGTCGTACCAGCTGTTGGCGCCGAGCAGGTATGCCGTGTCGGCGACCGCGAACAGGCCGAAGCCGGCGAACAGCAGCCACCACACCGGGTCCGCGGGCCAGCCGACCATCGACAGCGTGGCCACCACGACGACGATGAGGACCAGGTCGCCGAGCGGATACGAGAGGTTGGTGATGATCTCGGCCGGCGAGCCGCTGATCCCGGTGATCACCCGGGACACGGTGAACGCGGAGACCAGCGCGCCGACGGCGAGGGAGGCGACCAGCGCGTCCAGCACGACGCTCAGCGACACGCGCTTGAGCTGCGACCGGGCCAGCAGGATCAGGCCCACCGAGGCCAGCGGGTAGAGCGCGAGGTAGCCGACGTCCGCCGGGGAGGGCAGCGGGATCTCGTCCGCGTCGGCGAACATGATCGTCCAGTACTGGTCGCCGACGGCCCAGGAGATCGCCGCCAGCGCGAGCAGCAGCCAGGGCACGCGGTCGCGCTTGACCAGCAGCGGGCGGGCGAGCCCGCCCAGGGTCACCGCGAGGATCGCGATCCCGTAGAACCAGGTGTCCCACCAGGCGGGCTTCGCGTCCTTCGGGAGAAGCGTGGCCAGCGCGTACAGGCCGGCCATGCCGCCGAGCAGCCACCGCCCCAGCCGGAATCCGAGCGAGTCGAGGACGGCATCGTCGGCTTGCGTGTCCGGGCCGATACCCGGCGCGGTCGCCATGACCGCGCAGAGTAGGACCGCTGCAGCCGCTACGTCCGGCGTTCACCGGATAGAGGCGAGAGAAACATTTCTGCAACGTGAGTAGTCGGCACGGCGAAGCCGTTGAAGCCGCTCGCGTAGCTTGTCGTGTACGCACCGGCCGTGCCGAGAAATATCCGGTCATCGACGGTCAGGTCGAAGGAGAGCGGGACGTCGATCATGATGGTGTCCTGGCTGTCGCAGGTCGGCCCGGTCAGCTGGGCCGGCGTCCGCAGCGCCGAGCCTCGCGAGTCGGTCACCGGGAAGCGCAGCCGGTTGCCGCTCTCCAGCGCCTCCATGAACCCGTTGAACGCGCCGACGTCCAGGTGCACCCAGCGGCGGCCGGCGCGCTGGGCCAGCCCGATCACGGTCGCGACCATGACCCCGGCCTCCGCCACGAGCGCCCGGCCCGGTTCCACCGCGAGCCTGCCCGGCTCATACGGCAGGTGCGTGGCGATGCCGGTCCGGATCGCGGCCGCGAACTCGGCCAGCGGCGGCGGCTCGACGTCGGCGTACCGGGCCGGGAAGCCGCCGCCGAGGTCGAGCAGGTCGAGCCGGATCCCGTGCGTGGCGAGGTCCCGCAGCACCGCGCCGACCTGCCGCAGCGCCGCGTCCCAGGCCGTGGGGGAGAGCATCTGCGACCCGACGTGGAAGGCGAGCCCGTGCGGGCGCAGCCCGGCCCGGCCGGCGGTCCGCAGCAGGCGGGCGGCGCGGTCGGCGCCCACGCCGAACTTGCCTTCGCTCGGGACGGTGTTGCCGCCGGTCGAGGTGCGCAGCCGCACGTACACGGCCGCGCCGGGCGCGTGCTCGGCCAGCTTGGCCAGCTCCGGCTCGCCGTCGGCGGCGAACCGCCAGACCCCGGC
>Ga0075425_100006334_pt1 | contig 12391 bp, 9 predicted proteins | sample SoiMethybrSBSTD4_FD_75300 | JGI IMG/M metagenome (GOLD analysis project Ga0075425, IMG submission 75300) | Bulk soil microbial communities from a Populus tree surrounding site in Tennessee, USA - Soil MetaG P. TD hybrid SBSTD4 | ecosystem: Environmental > Terrestrial > Soil > Tree plantation...
GGTTCCGCGGACGGTGCCGACGGTGGCGAAGAGTGCAGCGAGAAGCAGGTGCGTCATGAGAACTATCTTGATCCTCGGTGACGGCCATCAGAGAAACATGTTCGTGAGATGCAGGTGGCGGATTGGTCTCGCGCTCACCGCGCCGGGCGGCGTTGACGACATCTCGCTCGGCAGCACGTGCACGTTCGGGAGACATTGCGGTGTCCGCTGCCACCAGCCATGGATGGTGCAGCGAACCGCGCGAGGGTTCACCGCAATATCCATGGATGTTGTAAGTGGTCTCGCGCGGGTTCCAGCTGGCCGCGATTGCATTGGGTCTGGTCTCGCGAGATACCGTCCCAACATCCATGGATGTTGCGTCTGGTCTCGCGCGGATTCGCCGCACCCTGCAACGGGTTCCGGCAACATCCATGGATGTTGGGGTCTGGTCTCGCGAGACCAACGGCAATATCCATGGATGTTTTGCGTGGGGGACCGCACGTTCGCGCTGGTCTCGCGAGGGATGCGGCGTTGCTTCGCGCAGCCGGTCGCAATGGCCATGGATGTTGCTGCTGGTCGTGCTCAGGTCACCGCCGCCGGCGCGCTCACTCACTCCCACCTGAGCGCATCGATCGGGTGCAGCGCGGCGGCTTTCCAGGCGGGGTACCAGCCGAAGCCGATGCCGATCATCGAGCAGACGGCGAGGCCGGCGAGGGTCCAGCCCCAGGGAAAGACCATGGCGATGTCGAAGTAGAGCGCGACGATGTTGCCTCCGCCGACGCCGAGGATGATGCCCGTGAGGCCGCCCACCTCGGAGATCACGACCGCTTCGATCAGGAACTGGCGGACGATGTCGTCACGCCGCGCGCCGATGGCTTTGCGCACGCCGATCTCGCGCGTCCGTTCGGTCACGCTCACGAGCATGATGTTCATGATCCCGATGCCCGCCGCGAGCAGCGCGATCGCGCTCACGACGAACGCCCCGACGCGAATCTGGCCGGCGATCTGCGCGAACGCGGAGACGAGCGTGTCGTTCGAATAGATCTCGAAGTCGTTCGGCTCGTCGACCTTCAGGCCGCGCGCGGCGCGCATCGCGCCGATGGCCCGGTCCAGCGTGTCGTTGTACGTCAGCTGCGACGTCGACTGCGTGGCGATGTTGACCGTGCGGTTCGCGTGTCCGAAGTCGGAGAAGAACTTCGTGATCGGGACGGCGATGAGGTTGTCCTGATTCTGTCCGAACGACGAGCCCTTCTCGCCGAGGACGCCGACGATCTGATACGGACGGTGATTGACGGCGATCGTTTTCAGCAGCGCCGATTCGTTCGGGAAGAGCTTCTTCGGCAGCTCGGCGCCGACGACCGCGACGGGCCGCCCGAGGGCGATGTCTTCCGCCGTGAGATTGCGTCCGTAGCCGATGGTGTAGGAGTTCGCGGTGATGAAGTGCTCGTTCGTGCCGACGATCGTCCGGTCCTGCAGCGTCGTACGCCGGTACTGCGCCGGCTTGCCGCCGTCGAATACCTTCAGACAGACCACGTTCGCCTGGCCGCTCATCAGCCGCGCGTACTCGGTGGCCTGCTCGAGAGTGATGTCGCCGCGGTTCTGAAAGCGATCCCGATCGTCGCCGCCGCTCATCACCGGGTACTTCGCGAACTGAAAGATGTTGCTGCCGAGGAAGCTCAGACCTCCCTCGATCGACTGCTCGATGACGCTGAGAGCGGTCATCACGCCGATGACCGAGAAGACGCCGATCGTGACGCCGAGCATGGTGAGGATCGACCGCAGCTTGTTGGTGCGGATCGCGGCGAGGGCCATGCGGACGATTTCACGAAAATGCATGGACAGTCTTCTCGTCATCCTGAGCGAAGCGAAGGACCTCGACGTCGCCGAATGTGGCGCAGGCGAGTTCCTTCGCTTCGCTCAGGATGACGTCATTCATATCGGAGTGCTTCAATCGGGTCGAGGCGCGATGCGGTTCGCGCCGGCGCGAAGCCGGAGAAGACGCCGGTCAGCATCGAGACGATCAGTCCGATGAAAACCAGCCGGAAGGAGAACTGCAGCGGGAACGACGGGAACGCCAGGACGACCGCGGTGCAGAGCGCGTACGACAGCACCAGTCCGGCGACGCCGCCGACGAAGCAGATGGCGATCGCTTCGATGAGGAACTGCAAAAGGATCGAGCGGCGGCGCGCGCCGAGGGCTTTGCGCGTGCCGATCTCGCGGGTGCGCTCCTTCACGCTGACGTAGGTGATGTTCATGATGCCGATCGCGCCGACGAAGAGCGCGAGGCCGGTGACGAAGAGACCCGCCGTCGCGATGGCCAGCTTCACGGGACCGATCGTCGACCGCACGGCCGACTGTTCGTTGATCGAGAAGTCGTCCTTCTGCTCGGGCTTGAGGCCGCGCACGCGGCGCATGTCGCCCGTCAGCTCGTCGATCGCGGCGCCGAGGCGGTTCTTGTCCTTCACCTTCACGCGGATCTGCGTGTCCTGACGATTGCTGAAGTTGCGCGTGAACGCGTTCATCGGCACGACGGCGTACGTGTCGAAGCTGAAGAGTCCGAGGAATGTGCCCTGCTTTGCGTAAACGCCGACGACCTGGAACGGATTGCCGTCGATCAGCACGGTGTGATCGAGCGCCGACGTTCCCGGAAACAGCGCCTCGGCCACGTCGTATCCGAGAACGCAGACGTTGCGGCCGTTGTGCGATTCGGTCTCGTTGAAGAAGCGGCCTTCCTGAAAGCTCGCGGTCGACGTCACGAGGAAGTCGGCCGTCGTGCCCTGGGTGAAGACGTTGGTCACGTCGTTGTCGCCGAAGCGGATCGTGCGGATGGTGTTCAGCGTCGGGACAGCGATGAGGAGCTGCGAGTTCGGCGTCGCATCGATGATGCGCTGCAGATCGGCGGCGTAGCGCACTTCCATGCGCCGCCGGTTGCGATAGTTCCACCAGTCCTCGACGCGCCGCCACGGCCATTTCTGCACGTAGAGGATGTCGTCGCCGATGACCGCGAGCGAGCGCTCGAATCCGGTCTCGATGCCGCCGATCGCGGAGCCCATCAGCGTGACGGCGATGATGCCGATGATCACGCCGAGGGCGGTGAGGACCGAGCGCATCTTGTGCGCGCGGATCTCCGCGATCGCGATGCGGATCGATTCGATCAGTTCAAAACGCATAAACCGGTGGTCGGTAGTCGGTAGTCGGTAGTCGGTGTTCATGCGGTGCGCGTCGCACGAACACCGACTACCGACCACCGACTACCGACTACCCTTTCTTGTCTTCTTTCTCGATGGCCACCTTCGCCCCATCCTTGAGGCGGCGCGAGACGGCGGTGTAGCTGCCGGAGACGACTTCGTCGCCGGGCTTGATGCCTTCCTTGATCTCGATCCAGGTGTTGTCGGCGATGCCGGTCGTCACTTTCTGCATGCGCACGGTATCGCCGTTGCGGATGAAGACGACGCGCTGCAGTTTCTCGCGGCGCTCGCGCTCCTTTTTTTGTTCGAGCTGTTCGTTCGTGACGTTAGCGCGGTTGTCGGTCTGGTCCTCCGACTCCTGCCGCTCCTTCCGTTTCTCCATCTCCTCGGGGGACAGTTTGCTGTCCGTCGAGCGCACGGTCACGGCCTGAATCGGCACGGCGACGGCGTCCTTCACCGTGTCGGTCTCGATGTCGCCGGTCGTGCTCATGCCGGGGCGGAGATGCAGCGAGGCGTCGGGGATGCTGATCTTCACTTCGAAGTTCGTGACTTCTTCCTGCGAGCCGGCGTTGCGCGTCAGCGCGGTCGAGGCGATCTCGCGGACGAAGCCCTCGATGTCGCGATCGGGCCACGCGTCGACGTGGACGCGCACGCGATCGCCGATCTTCACGTTGACGATGTCGTTCTCGTTGACGTTGACGCGCGCCTCCATGTGATCGAGATCGGCGATGCGCATCACTTCGGTGCCGGCGAACTGGCTCGTGCCGACGACGCGCTCACCGACGCGGCTCGTGAGCGAGCTGATCGTGCCGTCGGCCGGGGAGTGGATCGTCGTCTTCGACAACGCTTCTGAAATCTGGCGCAGCGCGCCTTCGGCCTGCTGCGCCTGGAAGATCGATCCCTGGAGCGCGGCCTTCGCGACGTCGTACGTCGTCTTTGCCGAGTTGCGCTCGGAATCGGAGAGGAGGCCGTCGCGGAAGAGCTTGTCGGCGCGGCGGTAGTCCGCTTCCGCTTGATCGACCTGCGCGCGATTGCGAACGCTCTCCGACCTCGCGGCGGAGAGCGCGGCGGTCTGGGCCTCGACCTGCGCGCGATAGCTGTCCGGCTTGATGCGCAGGACGAGATCGCCCTTGTGCACGAGCTGCCCTTCCTTCACCGGAATGTCGATGATCTCGCCCGAAACCTCGGGGGCGATCTTGACCTCGATCTCCGGCTGAATCTTGCCGGTGGCCGTGACGACCTGCGTGATCGTCTTGCGGAAGGCCTTGTCCGTCGTGATGAGGATCGGCTTCTCACGCCGCTTCGACGCGACCGCCGCGCCGACAGCCCCGAGAAGGACGAGGATCACGATGAGCCAGATCCAGCGTTTTTTCGTCATACCGTCATTGTCCTACGGACGACGACGGCAAGGGTTTTGGCGTGACGCGCGAAGCAGTTGAAAGTATGGAGTGCGGCGACCGCAGTCGCCGCTTTCCCGGCGCGAGCCGCAGCTCGCGCTCCTGTGAGCAGCAGAACGACGCAGCGCGAGCTGCGGCTCGCGCACGACAAAGCGGCGACTGCGGTCGCCGCACTCCAAAAGGGCTGCTTCGGCTTCGCGTCCGGGTGACGGGACGGCCGCGCTCCTCACTTCACGGCGACGCGCCCCGTGTAATCAATGCGATGGAGCAGGGGAGCATCGTCGATCGCGGCGAAGTATTCGTCGGTCGCCTGACGCGCGCCGCGCCAGTAGCCGTAGTCGTCGATGATCAGCACGCCGCCTTTCACGAGCCGCGGATAGAGGTGCTCGAGCTCGTGGCGCGTGGTGGCGTACCAGTCGGTGTCGAGCCGTAGCAGGGCGATGCGCTCCGGAACGTTCGCGGGAATCGTCTGAAGGATGTCGCCCTCGACGATGCGAACATGCGGATAGCCGGTGCTGGCGATGTTTTTCTCGACGATGTCTCTCGCCGCGACGCAGCGAAACAGCTCATCTTCCGCAAGAACGTCGGCAGCTTTGCGGCCGGACATCTCCTGAACGTCGGCATCGGACGGCGGCGTCATTCCCTCGAACGTGTCGTAAAGCCAGAGCGTACGATCGGTGTCGCGCTCCTCGAGCAACGTCATCGCCGCAAGCATCACCGACCCGCCGCGCCACACGCCGCACTCGACGACATCCCCTTCGATCCCGCGCCGCGCGATGTGCCTGACCGCCTGCCAGAGCGCGTACTGCCGCTCGATGGAAGTCATCGTCTCGCTCGCGCATTTGTTCGCAAGGGCGAGGAAGGAAGGTTCGAGGTCGAAGTTCAAGGCTTCATCCTTCATCCTTCATCCTTCATCCTTCCGCCTTCCGCCTCACCCACCCATCCACATTCCACGTCACGTTCCTGCCGAAGTAATCGCAGTAGCGCCGGGAGATTTCGTAGCGGCCGTGCGTGCGCGCGACGAACTCGCGCACGGCGTGCGCGGGGCCGCCTTCGTAGAGGTCGGCGACGCGCATGTCGGAGAGGATGCCGTCCTCGATCACGATCCATTCGCCGGGCTCGAGCCAGCGGTCGAAGTAGTCGAGCACGGCGGCGGTCGTGCTTGCGCGGTGATCGGAGTCTTCGACGACCATCAGCGGGCGCGCGTACGTTGCGATCGGGAGATCGAGATGACGCGCGTCGCCGCGGATGCAGGTCACGCGCGGATGATCGATGACCGGCGGCTCGAGATCGACCGTCACGACGTCGACGCCCTGATGCGCAAACAGATCGGCGAACCACATCGCGCTGCCGCCCTGGTGCGTGCCGATCTCGATCAGCGTGCGTGGGCGCGCTTCCTCGAGCAGCAGCGGGTAGAGCGCGAGATCGAACGGATTCTTCAGCATCGGGACGCCGCGATACGTGTACGCGAGCGTGCCCTGCTGAATCTTCATCAGCAGCTCGTACGGGATGTCGCTGTCGCTCACGACGCCTCGAGCATCTCCAGGAAATGGCGTTTCGCGGAGACGAGCATCTCCCGCTTCGCGCCGTCGTAGCGCGCCGCCGCGCGGTCCATCAGCGCGGCCTTCTCGTCGTGTGTGAGGCTCTCGACCGTTTTCTCGCGCAGCACGTCGTCAGGAATGCGTCGCGCGTAGCGGAACACGGCCGAGTTCACGTCGGTGTCGCCGACGTATTCGAAGTAATCGCGGTAGAACTCCATCGTCACGTGCAGCCAGCCGACCCAGTGGTGATAGAGGTAATCCTGCTGCACGACGATCGAGTGGCCCGGAATCAGGCTCGGGAAAAACTGGCGCGTGACCCAGTCGCAGGTACGCACGTTCTTCGCGACGTCGATGAAGAGGATCTCGATCGGACCGCCGTTCCACGGATGCGACGCGATGTCGCCCGCGTGCACCTCGATGAGGTTCGCGAACGGCGCGATGTTCTTTTCGAACTGATCGCGGAAGCTCGTGCCGAGGGGCGTGTCGTTCGGAAAGAACGTCCCGCGCGTGTACTCCTCGACTTCGAAACGATCGAACGCGTGAATCCGTTTGCTCGCGGGAAGTCCGCGTCGCTGCAGATTGCGCGAGAGTCCGTCCGCGAGCGCCATCGTCGAGCCGCCGAGGAACGAGCCGGCGTCGACGATGCAGCCGATGCCGCGGAAGTGCGTGTCGGCGAGGCGATTCAGCATCCGCAGCTCATCCGTGTTGAGCATCGTCGGGACGTTCATCGACAGCGGGCCAGGCCAGTGCCGCCACTCGCGAAGCAGAGGATTGCTGTCCGGCGGGCGGACGAATACGGCCTGAAACGTGTTCGCGTTTTTCTTGACCTGCGCGTCCGTGCGGAACGAGAACCGCGTCAGCAGAAACGCGAGCGTCCACGCGATGGCTCTGCGAACGCGCCCGCCGCGCTCGAGCGCCCACTCCCACAGAATCCAGCCGATGGTTTGCGCGATCGAATGGACGGGCAGCATCGCCACGACGTCGAGACCGGCGCGGCGGCCGAGGTCGGCGAGACCGTCGGCGGTGTAGCGGCGGAAATCGCCGGGACAGGCGTGAAACGGCTGCAGAAACGGAACGGCCGCGATGACGTGACCGCCCGGCTTCACGACGCGCGCGAGCTCGCGCATCGCGGACTCCGCGTCGCCGACGTGCTCGAGCACTGCGTTGCAAAGAACGCTGTCGAAGGATGCGTCGGGAAACGGCATCGACTCGAGCGGCCCGATGACGACGGCGGGATCGTTCGAGGCGATGTCGTAGCGCGTGGTCTCGCTGACGCCGCGTTTCTTCAGAAAATCGCTGATGTCGCGCTCACCCGCGCCGGCGTTGAGGAGATGTCCGGTCAGATACTGCGCGACCGGCGCGAGCTCCTGTTCGAGCGACTGGAAGTGCACGGGACCGACGCGGACGAGCTTCGCGGTCACGCCGTCTCCACTGAGATGGTCGCATCGAGATCGGTGATGCCGACGAAGCGCGACGACGAGACGACGGTGAGATGCAGCGCGGCGTGACGCGCGTCGAGGACGATCACCGCACCGCTGACGACCTCGAACACAGAGAGATCGACGAAGAGATCGTGCATGGCAACGTCGAGGTCGAAGGCGATCTCGACGCGGCGTTTGTCGCCGGCGCTCGCGGGCGACGGCAGCGATCCGAGCATGGCGGTCGAGGTCACGTAGACCTGAAGACCTTCACGCGTCGTGCAGCTGAATCCGAAATGCGGCTCGGCGACGTCGCGATCGAACGCGACCTCCATCACGATCCGCACGCGCTCGCCCGCCGTGAACGTCTGCTCCTCCGTTGCGCCATCGCGCGAGGCGAACCCGCGTACGATCGCCGCGCCGCCGCTGCCGTAGCGCCGCGCATCGTCGGCATCGCCCTTCGCGGTGAAGAAGAGCCGGTAGTAGCGCTCGACGCCGGCGACGGGATCGCCGTCGAACGCCACCTCACCGTGATCGAGCACGATCGTGCGGTCGCAGAGCGCCGGCAGCGCGAAGACGTTGTGCGTGACGAGGAGGATCGTCGTGCCGCGATCGCGCATCTCGCGCATGCGCTGGAAGCACTTGTACTGAAAACGCGCGTCGCCGACGGCGAGCACTTCGTCGATGAGGAGGATGTCCGGAACGACCGCCGTCGCGCTCGCGAACGCGAGGCGGAGGAACATGCCCGACGAATACGTGCGCACGGGACGATCGAAGAACTCGCCGATGTCGGCGAAGTTCTGGACGTCGCGCTCGTGATCGGACCAGCGGCCTTCGCCCTTGAAGATCACTTCGTGGAAGAAGCGCGCGTTTTCGCGGCCGGTGAGATCGGGCAGAAAACTGCCGCCGAGCTCGAGGAGGCCGCGCACGTTGCCTTCCACGGCGAGCGAACCCGAAGTCGGCTGCAGCAGGCCGGCGATGAGATGGAGCATCGTCGATTTGCCGACGCCGTTCGGACCGATCACCGCGACCGATTGCCCGCGCGGGATCTCGAACGTGACGTCGCGCAGGACGGGAACCGGCGCGTGGCGAGGGCGGCCACCGAGGGCTTCGCGGAGGCGATGCAGCGGCGAGGGGAAGTGGCCGAAGTCCTTCGACACGTGATCGAAACGGATCGCGCTCATCGTTTCCCCACGAGCCGCGCGACGCGCCGCGCCGCGCGCAGTCCCCACACGCCCGCCCGCACGAGCGGCGCGAAGCCGTGATCGATCAGCGCGTACGCGATCTGCCGGCGGCCGAATCGCACCGGGCCGCCCTGCGGCGCGCCGCCGTACGCCATCGCGGTAATGTAGAGGCGATCGCTCGGCGAGCATTCGCTGTACGCCGCGACGCGCGCCGGATGCTCGCTCCCGGTCGCCTTCCAATGTTCCGGAATCTCGAACGCGACTTCGGGAAACGGCCAGATCTCGCCGCGCACGACGCAGAAATCGGCGAGCCCCATGAACGGACTCTCCGGCGCGAGCGTGCGATGCGACGTTGCGCGCAACAGGACGTCGGCGCGAACGAAGAGACCTCCGGTGAAGGTCGGGCCTTCGAACAATGCGAACGGAGCGCTGCCGCCGATGTGCGGAACGACGCGGCCCTCGTCGTGCGCGCCGATTCGCGCGGCCGGAAGGAATCCCTCGACGCCTTCCGCGCGCAGGCAGACCAGCATGCGCGCGACCGGCTCCGGCTCGACGATGACGCCCGCGTGCACGAAGAGCACGGCGTCGTCGGCGAGCGAGGCGAGGACCTCGCGCAGCGATTCGGGATTCGTGCGATCGAGCACGACGACGCGACGAACGTCGGCGCAGCGATCGAGCGATGCGAGCGTGGCGTCGAGATCCTTGGACTGCGGCAGACCTGCATCCACGATCGCGACGATGCTCCTCGGACCGACGTGGCTGTATCGCGCTACGCCGGGCAGCAGCGCGCGCCAGTTCTCGTGCATCGCGATCCAGGCGCGGCGCGCTTCCTCCTGCGTCGTCGCCGCACGCGCGATCGATCCGCCGTGGTCGAGCGCGTCGACCAACGCGGCGCGCAGCGCATCGGTCGTGTAGTCGAAGAGGACCTTGTCGCGATCGTCCGCGTGCACGAGCTCGGGAATGCCGCCCGTGCGCGCGGCGACGAACGGCAGTCCGTGCGCGAGCGCCTCGTAAACCGTGCAGGGGGAGTTGTCGAGCGGCGACGCCATGACAGCCAATCGATTGCCGCCGCGGAGATATTCGATCGCCTCCGGCTGCCCATGATCGGTGATCGTCTGCATGCGGAACGTCCACGCGGCCGATCGCTTGGCGAGGTAGTCGAGGCTGTTCATCCCGCCGCACGTGTGCGGCTTGCCAAGGAACGTGACCGTGACGTTGCGCTGCGCGAGGTCGTCGTTCAGCGCGTCGAGCGCGTTGCAGAAGAGACGCAGTCCCTTGCGCTCCTCGAGCCGGCCGAAGAAGACGAGCTCGTGGATCGGATGGCGGATGTCGGATGGCGGATGGCTTTCGGGAACAGCCGGGATCGCGTAGCGCTGCACGAACGTGTTTTCGGGAAGCACGAAATCGTGATCGCGGGCCCAGCCGAGCATGTACTCGCTCGGGCTCCAGATCACGTCGGCGCATTTCGAGCTGAGGCGCTCGCAGTACGAGAACGCGGCGAGCACGGTGCTCGCCGGCGAGGTGTGATTGAGCTCGAGCACCCACTGCGACGGGCTGTGCATCGCGACGACGAAGAGCGTTTCCTCGAATCCGAGACTGAGGCGCTTCGCCGCGAGCGCGAGACTGCCTTCGCCGCGGCACTCATTGAAGTGCACGAGGTCGAAATGGTGCTCCGCGAGCCACGTGTAAACGAGCCACGGGACGCCGAGCGACGCGTGACGCAGCGGACCCTGGATCCATTCCGTGTCCTCGATCGTCAGCGCGACGAGCTCGATGTTCTTCGCGTTGTAATGCTCGCGCCACGTCTCGAATCCGAGGAGCGCGGTGCCAGCGTGGCCGGTGTAGAGCACGGTGACGCTCATGCCGCCCGACGCGAGCGTCTCCGCAAGACCGGTCATCGCGGTGCCGATGCCGCCGTTTTTGAAGGGGCCGATCAGTTCGTTGGTGACGATGCAGACGCGCGGGGGAGTGGGCGAGTCGGCGAGTGGACGAGTGGGCGAGTCGGCGAATCGCTTGCTCGCCCACTCGCCCACTTGCCCACCCGCCCACTCTCCCGCGATCGGCAGATCGCGCAAATGCTCCGGCACGACCCATCGCACATGCGGATCGGGGACGTGTTCGACGGGCGTCACGTTGCCGCGCCACGCGATGCCCATGATCTGCGCCGTCTGGTAGAGCAGCACGTGGAAACCGTCGTCGCGGAGAAAGCGGATCGCGTTTGCAACTGACGGCGCCGCGAGATCGTGAAAGACGAACGCACAGTCGTGCGTCGCGTACGGCCGGCACGCGAGCGTGTCGAGCAGCGGCGCGAGGCCTTCGTGATCGCCGTCGATGAAGAAGAGACTCCACTGCTTCGCGAGCTCGTCGATCTTCGCGGGACTCTGACCGCCGGCGAGGTGCACGCGATCGGCGATGCCGCATTTATCGAGCGAGTCCTCGACGATTGCGCGCACGTCCGCGTCGTCGTGCGCGGGATCGATCACGTCGAGCTCGACGCCGGCCAGGGCGAGATGGCACGTCGACCATCCCAGCCAGCTTCCGATCTCCAGCGCCCGCTTTCCGCGGAACTGGAGCGCGATGTTGTGGAGGATCGTCGCCTCGTCGCGATTGAGGAATCCCATCAGCGGATAGCGCTCGTCGGTGTACCAGCGATGCGGAATCTCGCGGCGGAGGTACGGCCACGCATTCGCGGCGCGATCGGCGGGCCGCATGCGCGGAAATGCCGCGTCGGGATGCACCACGGCGAGGCCGGGCGATACGTAGTCGCGATCGTCGCGATCGTCGATCAGGGCGCTCACACGCAGTCCCAGAAATGAACGCGCAGACGGCGAAAGCAGGTCGCCGCCGCGGCGAGCATCATCGTCATCACGATCCAGAAGGCGGCGGTCTCGAATGCGGTCGGAGGAGGAAACGACTTCGGCATCAGCGCGCAGCGATAGCCCGCGACGATGTAGCTCGCCGGATTGAACGCCAGCACGGTCCGCGCGAGCGGCGGCAAACGGTCCGGCGACCACGCGATCGGCGTCAGCCAGAACCAGACGTGCAGCACCGATCCGAGCGCGTGGCGCACGTCGCGCAGCACGACCACGAGTGACGAGAGCAGCAGGCCCGTCGTGATCGCGAACAGCATCAGACAGGCGAAAAAGTAGGCGAGGAGCGCGATCGACGCGCCGCCGTAGCCCGCGATGGCGCACGCGACGGCGACGATCGTGGCGAGAATCGCGTGCGGCAGCGCGTGCACGAACGGAGGATCGGCCGGAATGATCTCGATCGGAAAGACGACGCGCTTGATGAGAAAGCGATGCTCGATCAGCGCGCCGGCCGAGCCGTTGAGCGACGACGCGAGAAAGGTCCACGGCACGTAAGCGGCCGCGAACCCGAAGATGTACGGAGCGTTGCCGAGGGGGAGGCGAACGGCCCAGGAGAAGACGGCGGAGAAGAACGCGATCGGCAAAAGCGGCGTGAGCACGGCCCAGGCGAGGCCGCCGACGGTGTTCGCGTAAGTCTTGCGGAGATCGTGGAGGACGAGGGAACGGAGGGCCCGGCGATGGGTCCAGAGGGAGATGAGCTCGCGACTCATGGGACGATCCGCTAACTGTATCATTCGCGACCGAACCTCATGCTCAGGGCCTACGTCCGCCGGTGGCGAAATTCCATCCGCACTCTCACCAATCGCCGCCATCT
>Ga0075425_100006335_pt1 | contig 12391 bp, 9 predicted proteins | sample SoiMethybrSBSTD4_FD_75300 | JGI IMG/M metagenome (GOLD analysis project Ga0075425, IMG submission 75300) | Bulk soil microbial communities from a Populus tree surrounding site in Tennessee, USA - Soil MetaG P. TD hybrid SBSTD4 | ecosystem: Environmental > Terrestrial > Soil > Tree plantation...
GTTCGGGATGCGCTGCACTTCGTTCGCGCCGACGGGCGGGATCGAACGGAACGTCTGCAGGAACTCCGGGTTCGGCGCGACGACCGGCGCGGGCGGCGCGCTCAGCACGGGCTCCGTCTTGTGATGCGCGGGCTTCGTCTTCTCGTCGCGCCACGTGTCGTCGACGCGGAACGTGAGGAACTCGCCCGGGAACCCCTGGATGTTGTTCAGCGCCGCGAACGTCGATTCCTTTTCGGCGGATGCGTGACAGCGGATGCAGTACAGACCGAAGCCGGCGTTCGGATACGCGAACGGGTACTGATGGTTGTCGGGCACCATCCCGTCGAAAAGCTCCGCCCAGAACCATCCGTCCGCGGAACCCTTCGAGTCGCGGATCATGATCGTCCAGTCGGTGATCGGCGGAACGGGCTGCGTCTCGTAACGCGCCGCGGGCGCGTCGATGCCTTCCTTGATGATCATCGCGCCGTCGGGGATCGCGCCTTTGCGTCCGTGCACGAGCCAGCGGATCACCGCCGGCGAGTAATAGATGCGCGCGGCCTTGTGCGTGCCGTAGTAGACGTCGTTGATCCACGGACCGGTGTCGCGCACGCCCTTGTCGCCGCACCACTTTTTATAGTCGCCGCTCTGCAGCCACCGCAGCAGCTGCGTTTCATATTCGCCGAGCTTCTCCGGCGCGACGCTTCCCGGCCGCGGCAGATTCGCCTCGGCGCCGCGACCCGTGCAATCCGCGAGCGTACGCACGGCGAATGCGAGGACGAACAGAGCAACGAGCAAACGAGCGATGCGATGCACGTGGACCTCCGCGATGTCGATGTGGGGGTTGGGCTGTGGCTAGGTTAGCGGATATCGTCCTTTCCCATGCGACGATTTCTCGCAGCGGCGATCCAGGTCACCTCGACCGAAGACCGCGAGCGCAATCTCGATGCGGCTCTATCCCTGATCGACGCCGCCGCCGCGCGCGGTGCGGACCTCGTCGCGCTGCCGGAGAACGTCGACCTCATCGGACCGCAGGGCGTGAAGGTCGCCGCCGCGGAGCCACTCGACGGACCAACGTTTACGCTGTTCGCGGACAAGGCCCGAGAGAAAAAGATTCATCTGCTCGCGGGCTCCATCGCGGAGACGTCTACGATTGTCGGCAAAGCGCGCAACACGTCGGTGCTCTTCGGACCGGACGGAACGCGGCTCGCGGTCTATCGCAAGATCCATCTCTTCGACGTCGACCTCTCAGATGGATCGCGCTTTCGCGAGAGCGACGTCGTCGAGCCGGGCGACGAAGTGGTGACCGTCGCGACGCCTCTCGCGGTGCTCGGGATGTCGATCTGTTACGACCTCCGCTTCCCCGAGCTCTATCGCGCGCTCGCCGCGCGCGGCGCCGAAGTCCTGATGGTGCCGTCCGCGTTCACGATGATGACCGGGAAGGATCACTGGGAAGTGCTGCTCCGCGCGCGTGCGATCGAGAACACGTCGTGGCTGATCGCGCCCGCGCAGTCGGGTCAGCACGGCCACGGCCGATCGAGCTACGGCCATTCGATGATCGTCGATCCGTGGGGCGTGGTCGTCGCGCGCTGTTCGGACGGTCCGGGATTCTGCATCGCCGAGATCGATCCCGAAATGCTCGCGCGGGTGCGCGGCGCGATCCCGTCGCTCGCGCATCGCCGGTTGTTCACAACGTGAACAAAAAGTAAACCCGCCAAAGTGCCAGCAACTTCGTTCGATGCCAGTCGTTTCAAATGGCATGAACAACAAGCTCGCACCCATCGTCGTCCTGCTGCTCGCCGCCGGCTGCGCCACAGGGCCGATGACTTCCGCTTCGACCGCGGCGGAAGACAAGCGCGCGATCGCGAAGACAACGGAGTACGTTCTTCTCTCGTCGCCCACCGCGGTGCGCGACTGGAACGCGATGGATCCCGAAGTCGGTCTGCACGTGCGCGGCACGATGACCACTCACGGTTTCGTTCCCGTCGGCGGCGTGCAGGGCCGCGGCAAGCTGTGCACCGACGGCAGGGACTGGGTCAGCTTCGCCGATCTGAGGATTCACAAAGCGACCGAGGGCGGCACACCTGCTGCGCCGTACATCCTCGGCTGCGCTTCCGGTTCGAAATTCGTTCCCGCGTCGCGAGAGATCGTGGCGCAGGAGTAGTGCCCCTCATCCCTCCTCGGCCGCCGGCGTCTGGCTGCGGCGCCGGCGGCCAACCTTGGAAGGATGAAGGATGAAGGTTGAAGGATGAATACCCGGCGAGAGTCATCCTTCGTCCCTCATTCCTGATCCCACCACCACAGCCCACCTGGTCGCCGGTGCCCTGGCTGCGCACCGGCGGCCCCTCCCCTCCCTCACCTTCCCATAAAATCGGCGAGTGCAGCCCGACCAGACTGTTCTCGTTCTCGACTTCGGCTCTCAATACACACAACTGATCGCGCGGCGGATTCGCGACAATCGCGTTTTCTCCGTCGTCCATCCGTTCGATCTCGCGGTCGAAAAAATTCGTGAGCTTCGCCCGCGCGCGATCATCCTCTCCGGCGGACCGCAGTCCGTGTACGGCGAGTCCGCGCCGTACTGCTCGCGCGAGGTCTTCGATCTCGGCATCCCGATTCTCGGCATCTGCTACGGCATGCAGCTCACCGCGTATCTTCTCGACGGCGGCGTCGAGGCGGCGATGGAGCGCGAGTACGGCCGCGCGGAGATCGACGTCACCGCGGAATCGCCGCTCTTCGCGGGAACGCCGGCGCATCAGCGCGTATGGGCGAGTCACGGTGATCGCATCCTGCGCGAGCCTCCCGGATTTCGCGTCACGGCCTCGTCGCCGAGTGCGCCGATCGCCGCGTTCGAGAACCGCGAGCGCGCGTGCTACTGCATCCAGTTTCATCCCGAGGTGACGCACACCGAGGCCGGCGGACAGATCCTGAAGAACTTTTTGTTCGACATCGCCGGCTGCACGCCGACGTGGGACCTCGGCGATTTTCGCCGCCGCAAAGTCGAAGAGATCCGGCAGCAGGTCGGCAACGCGAAAGCAATCGCCGCGGTCAGCGGCGGCGTCGACTCCACCGTCGCGGCGCTGCTCGTCGCGGAAGCGATCGGCGATCAGCTCACCGCGATCTTCGTCGACAACGGCGTGCTGCGAAAAAACGAAGCGGTGCAGGTCGCGGGGCGGCTCAGCGATCGCCTCGGCCTCCACTTCATCGCCGTCGACGCGCGGCAGCGCTTCTACGACAGGCTCGCCGGCGTCGAAGACCCCGAAGTGAAGCGCAAGCGCATCGGCAACGAGTTCATCGCGGTGTTCGAGGAAGAAGCGAAGAAGATCGAAGGCGTCGAATTTCTCGTCCAGGGAACGCTCTATCCGGACGTCATCGAATCGGTCTCGATCAAGGGACCGTCGGCGGTCATCAAGACGCATCACAACGTCGGCGGTCTGCCGGAGAAGATGGGTCTCCGCCTGGTGGAGCCGGTTCGCGAGTTATTCAAGGATGAAGTGCGCCAGCTCGGGATCGAGCTCGGACTCGAAGAGGAATTCGTCTGGCGCCATCCGTTCCCCGGACCGGGACTGGCGGTGCGAATCGTGGGCGAGGTCACGGCCGCGCGCTGCGCGACACTGCAAATTGCCGACGAAATCGTCATCGAAGAGATTCGAAAGGCGGGCCTGTACCGCGAGATCTCGCAGGCTTTCGCGGTCCTGCTGCCGGTGAAAAGTGTGGGCGTCATGGGCGACGAGCGCACATACGAAAACGTGCTCGCGGTCCGCGCCGTGACCACCACTGACTTCATGACCGCGGACTGGTACCGGATGCCGTACGAGGTGCTCGACCGGATCGCCAGGCGGGTCGTGAACGAGGTACGTGGCGTGAATCGAGTGGTTTACGACATTTCTTCGAAGCCGCCGGGAACGATCGAGTGGGAGTGAAAAAAAAGTTGGCGGCTTCTTCACGCCTTTCCGGCGTTATCCCGTGAAACCCAAAATAGAAGGACAAACCGGACGAATGGCAAAAATGGTCTCTTTTAGGTTCCGATCCATTTCGCTATAGTGACGTCTCCCTGTCCAACAACAGATCTCGTTCCCGTAGGGTCAAAAGGGTCTGCGTCAGCTTTATTCGGGCGACGCATTCCCAAAAATAAGGAGGAAGCCCATGCATTCTCGTTCCCTCGTTTCGCGTTTCCTGGTTTTCATCGTGGTGGTTCTGCTCCCTCTCTCAGCACTGGCAGGCAATGAGGTGGGTAAGCTCAACGGCAATGGCTCCGGAGTCGAATGGGCGCTGTCGATCAGCGGCCACGACTCCATCACTCTCACCGTCCAGGGTCCGGACGGCACGCTCTACGAAAAGACGTTCAAAGGCGGACAGACGCCGTCGTTCCGCTCGAGCGATCTGAAGAAGAGCGGCAACGTCGACGGCGTCTACACGTACGAGCTTCGCGTCAATCCGCAGATCAACGGCGCCGTCAAAGCCGCTCTCCAGGCGGCGCGCGCCCAGGGTGACGACGCGAAGGTCGCCGAGATCATGAAGGCCAATGGCCTCAACAGCCAGGTCGTCCAGTCGGGCGCTTTCGGCGTGGCGAACGGATCGTTCCTCGATCCGAACGCGACGGAGCCGACGGCTCATGACTCCGCGGCAGGCCGCGGCGGTGTGACTTCGTCGGCTGCGACGACGGGACGCACGCCGGGCACGGTCACCGCCGACGACCAGGTCATTCCTGATGACCTCATCGTTCAGGGCAGCACCTGCACGGGCCTCGACTGCGTCAACAACGAGAGCTTCGGTTTCGACACGCTCCGTCTGAAGGAAAACAACCTCCGCATCCACTTCGACGACACGTCGGTGTCGGCCGGCTTCCCGGCCAACGACTGGCGCATCACCGCCAATGACTCGGCCAGCGGCGGCGCGAACTACCTCTCGTTCGACGACGCGACCGGCTCGAAGACGCCGTTCAAGGTCGAAGCGGGCACGCCGACCAACTCGCTGTACGTCGACTCCACCGGCAATATCGGCTTCGGCAACTCGTCGCCGGTCCTGAACCTCCACATCACCGACACCGACACTCCGGCGATCCGCCAGGAGCAGACCTCGGGTGGCGGCTTCACCGCACAGACGTGGGACATCGGCGCGAACGAGGCGAACTGGTTCGTCCGCGACGTGACCGGCGGCTCGCGCCTTCCGCTGCGCATCCGTCCGGGAGCCCCGACGAGCTCGGTCGATATCGCCGCCACCGGTGACGTCGGCATTGGCACCGCCAGCCCTGATACCGACCTCCACGTCGAGAAGACCCAGGACGCCGCCTACGTCGAAGTCGAGGTCGAGAACGAGAGCGCGACCGGCTTCGCGCGCATGCTGCTGCAGGCCGGCAACGGCACCGCGGGCTCGGACTTCGTGCAGATGAACTGGAATTCGAACAAGACCGGCGGCCGCCAGTGGACGGCGGGCATGCTCGGATCGACCACGTGGAAACTGCATGACGCCACCTCGAGCACGGACCGCATCACGGTCGACACCTCGGGCAACGTCGTGGTCAACGGCAACTTCAGCGTGACCGGCACCAAGGCGTTCGCGATGGTCGACCCGGCCGACGACAAGAAGGCCATCTACTACGTCGCCCTCGAAGGTCCGGAAGCCGGCACCTACTTCCGCGGCACGGCGAAGACGGTCAACGGCGAAGCGGTCATCGAGCTCCCGGGCTACTTCTCGCGCATCACCGAGCCGGAAAAGATGACCGTTCAGCTGACCGCGGTCGGCAAGTTCGGTCAGGTCTACGTCGCCTCCAAGAGCCCGAGCCAGCTCGTGATCAAGGTTCCGGAAGGCAACGACGATCAGGAATTCGATTACCTCGTGCAGGGCATCCGCAAGGGTTACGCGGACTTCCAGGTCGAGCGTGAGAACGACCTGCCGAAGCCGGCGAAGTTCCAGAAGTAATCACACCCTCAACGCAACGAACGAAGGCCGGCGGCAACGCCGGCCTTTTTGTTTTTGTGGAGATCTGACCCGAAACGAAAAAGCCGGGGCGCGATCGGAAGAATCGCGCCCCGGCGGAGCAGCTGGTCCCGGGGCCCTCTCCCCCGGACCGTTTGCGGCGCACATGAGGGGTGTGCCGCTTGGCCGTGTGCGATAGCCACGGCGGGTAAAACGCAAAGATCAGTCGGACAGGTTTCGAATCACCGTCGGAATATCGAGGTCATTGCCGAAATCGCTCGACGCCATCGGTCCGAAGCCGCCGGACCCGTCGGGCCTGGTGAACGCTCCTCTGCGAAAAAAGGGAGGATCGTAGATCTCTCCCTCCGCGCCGATCTGCGGCGCGGGCGCCGGCTCTTCGTGCTGCTGCGCGATGTCCTTCGGCGCGAACGGGCGATACGGCTCGCGCGGAGCCGCGGGCTGCGCCGCGCGCGCCGACGGATGCGACGACGAGAGCGCCTCGCCGCGCGCGTTGAGCAATCCCTTCGTCGCGGCATCGAATCCCGTCGCGATCACCGTGACCTTGATCTCGTCCTTCATCTTCGGATCGATGACCGTGCCGAAGATGATGTTGGCCTCTTCGTCCGCCGCTTCCTGAATGACCGACGCCGCCTCGTGCACTTCGAAGAGGGTCATGTCGGTGCCGCCGGTGACGTTGATCAGCACGCCCTTCGCGCCTTCGATCGACGCCTCCTCGAGCAGCGGCGAGGAGATCGCGCGCTGCGCCGCTTCGACGGCGCGATGCTCGCCCTGCGACACGCCCGTGCCCATGAGCGCCATGCCCATGCCGTGCATGATCGTCTTCACGTCGGCGAAGTCGAGGTTGATCTCGCCCGGCACGGTGATGAGATCGGAGATGCCCTGCACCGCCTGGCGCAGGATGTCGTCCGCGATCTTGAACGCGTCGGAGAGCGATGTCCCGCGCTCGACGAAGTTCAGCAGCCGTTCGTTCGGAATCGTGATCAGCGTGTCGACGGTGTCGCGCAGCGCGCGAATGCCCTGCTCCGCCTGCACTCGCCGCCGCTTCCCTTCGAACGCGAACGGCTTGGTCACGACGGCAACCGTCAGCGACCCCAGCTCCGCCGCCAGCGACGCGATGATCGGCGCCGCGCCGGTGCCCGTGCCGCCGCCCATGCCCGTGGTGATGAAGATCATGTCGGCGCCGTGGAGCGCCTCGAGAATGCGATCGGTGTCTTCGAGCGCGGCCTGCTTCCCGACTTCGGGATTCGCGCCGGCGCCGAGGCCTTTGGTCAGCTTGCCGCCGATCTGAATCCGGGTCGTTGCGAGCGACGCGCGCATGGCCTGCACGTCGGTGTTGGCGACGAGGAACTCGACGCCCTTGATGCCCGCCTGGATCATCCGGTTGACGGCGTTCCCGCCACCACCCCCCACCCCGACGACCTTGATCTTCGCTCCGAGATGCTCTTCGTCGAGTGTGACTCCGAGCGATCCGTCAGCAGGTCTCTCGTCAAACGTGATCATTTATTTGTCTCCCAAATTGTAGCTGCTAATTCGTGGCTGTAAAGACTTCACAGCGTCCTCACGACCACGCGAACCACGCCCGCACCGACTCCGCCACCTTCGCCAGGCCTTTTCGCGGCTGCCGCCGCACCCTGGACTGATTGCGGAAGCCCCACAGCAGCAGTCCCGCCGCCGCGGCCCATTCCGGTCCGTTCACCGTGTCCGCGAGACCGCCCAGTCCGCGCGGCACACCCTTGCGCGCCTGCTGGTCGAACACCTGCTCGACCATCTCCACCATCCCGTCCATCTCCGCGCCGCCACCCACGAGCACGACGCCCGATCGGATCTCCTTCTCCAGTCCGACTTTCTCGAGATCGCGATAGACCAGCTTCGCGATCTCCGCGGCGCGCGGCTCGAGGATTCCCGTCAGCTCCTGCTTCGAGAGGATCTTCGGCGCGCGGCCGCCCACCGTCGGCACTTCGATCGGATCGTCTTCCGTCACCAGCGACGCCAGCGCGCAGCCGTAGCGTTTCTTGATCCGCTCCGCGTCCTCCATCGGCGTGCGCAGCACGACCGAGACGTCGCTCGTGAAGTGACCCGCGCCGACCGGCAGCACGTTCGTGTGAATGACGTTCCCCTCGAGGAACACCGCGTAGTCGGTCGTGCCCGCGCCGATGTCCATCAGCAGCACGCCCATCTCGCGCTCGTCCTGCGTGAGCACCGCTTCGGCCGCGCAGAGCTGCTCGAGCACGAGCTCCTGCACCGCGATGCCGGCCTTGTTCACGCACGTCAGCACGTTCTGGTTGTGCGTGCGCGCGCCGGTGACGATGTGCACGTTCGCCTCGAGCCGCGCCGCGGTCATGCCCAGCGGATCGTGAATGCCGTCCTGTCCGTCGACGACGAACTCGCGCGGGATGACGTGCAGCAGCTCGAGCTCCGCCGGAATGGCGATCGACTTCGAGGCCTCGATCACGCGGTCGATGTCCTCGCGCGCGATCTCCTTGTGCTTGCCCATCACCGACACGACGCCGCGCGAGTTGACGGAGCGGATGTGATCGCCCGCCAGCCCGACGTACACCGCCTCGATCTGCAGCCCCGCCATCACCTCGGCCTCGTCAATCGCTTTTTTGACTGCGTCGATGGCCTGATCGAGGTTGATGATGTTGCCGCGCCGCGTGCCCTTCATCGGCGAGGTGCCCTTGCCGATGATCTCGAGCTGGTTGCGGTCGTTGACCTCGCCGACCAGCACGCAGACCTTCGACGTGCCGATGTCGAGCGCGACGATGTATCTCTCTTCAGTTCTGGACATTCGGAGCTCCTTCAGCAGGCTTGATGACGACGCGATCGGCAAAGCGCAGGTCGGCGTACGCGATCCTTGTCGTCACCCTGAGCGGAGCGAAGGGCCTCTCCGGCGATGGAGATCCTTCGCTGCGCTCAGGATGACGAGGCAGTAATCCCTCGGCTTCGAGAATCGAATACAGGCTGCGCCACTTCGCGGAGACGTCGTCCGCGTTCACGTAGACGAGTGCATGGATCTGCCGGTCGAACACCGCGAATCCGCGCGGCGGCACCGGCCGCACCTCGGAAATCCGCGCGTAGACGTTCGGATCGCGATGGCGCAAATCGGCGAGGAAGGCGATCGTGCGCGTCAGCTCTTCGCCGCTCGCGTTCGCAATCAGCGGGAGATCGTCGTCGCCCACCGACGGCGAGAGCTCCGCGAACGCGACGCCCTTCTCATCGGCGTAACGCAGCGTGTCGTTCACGCGCACCAGCGCGACCGGCTTGCGCTCGACGATCTTGATCCGCAGCGTGTTCGGAACCTTCTTCTCGATGTCGATGCGGCTCACCCACGCGAGGCCGCCGAGATCGTTCTGCACGCGGACGATGTCGATCTGGAAGAGATTCAGTCCGATGTAGTGGCTGGTGATGCGGTCGAGGTCCGCGCGCGGCGTGTGCAGCGCGCCGTCGATCTCGATCGTCTTCACCGCGAATCGCACGTCGGACTGCGTGCGCGTGTACGCCCACGCCCCGCCGGCGATCGCGATCGCGACGAGGAGAACCGCTCGCGCGATGACGAGAAAACGGCGCACCTGAATGCGCCGCTGATTGCGCGGACGCGCGATGTCCGTCGGACGGAGGAAGCGCGAGGCGGTGTTGTCCAGCGTGTTCATGCCACCTCCCCCCGCACCAGTTCTTCCGCCACCTCGTGCACGTCGCCCGCACCCATCGTGATGAAGACGTCGTTCGGTGCCAGACGGCGGCGCATCTCGTTGACGATCTGCGCGTTGCTGCGATCGAGGAACTCCACGCCCGGAAGCGCGTCGGCAATGATGCGCGCCGAAACGCCGTCCAGCGGCTGCTCGCGCGCCGCGTAGATCGGCGTCACGATCGCGACGTCGGCCACCTTCAGCGCGCGCGCGAAATCGGTCGCGAAGTCGCGCGTGCGCGAGAAGAGATGCGGCTGGAACAGCGCAATGATGCGGCGCTGCGGATAGCCGCGGCGCGCGGCGTCGAGCGTCGCCCGGATCTCGGTCGGATGGTGCGCGTAGTCGTCGACCACGATGCAGCCTTGGTACTCGCCGAGGATCTGAAAACGGCGATCGACGCCGAGGAACTTCGCGAGCGCGCCGGCGATCGTCGTGGCCGGGATGCCGAGCTCGCGGCCCACCGCGATCGCGGCGAGCGCGTTGCGCACGTTGTGCTCGCCCGGCACGAAGAGCTTGAAGAATCCCGCGCCTTCCACCTCGAAGGCCATGCCGCCCTCGCGGTGCTGGATGTTGATCGCACGCACATCCGCGCCTTCGGACATGCCGTAGCGGATGACGTTCGGCAGCGCGGCGGTCAGTTTCGCGACGGCCGGATCGTCGACGCACGCGACGATCTTTCCGGTCACGTGCGAGAGGAAGATGCCGAAGGCCTCCTCGATCGCGGCGAAGGTGCCGTAGTACTCGAGGTGATCCGCCTCGACGTTCGTCACGACGGCGATCTCGGGATGGAGCTGATGGAACGTGCGGTCGTATTCGTCGGCTTCGACGACGAGCATCTCGCCGCCGCCGTTCTTCGCGTTGGTGCCGAAGTTCCGAACGATGCCGCCGATGAGGATCGTCGGATCGAGTCCCGCCTCCTCGAGGACGAGCGCGATCATCGCGGACGTCGTCGTCTTCCCGTGCGTGCCCGACACCGCGACGGCGCGCTTCGCGTTCACGATCGCGCCGAGGAGCTCGGAGCGCTTCATGATGCGGATGCCTTTCCGGCGCGCGGCGTCGACTTCGGCGTGATCGCCTTTGATCGCCGACGTCACGACGACGAGATCGACGCCGTGCTCGAGATGCGCGGGGTCGTGTCCGATGGTCACGGCGATGCCGCGGCCGGTCAGCAGGTCGGTCGCCGCGGAGCCCTTCAGATCGCATCCAGACACGGCCACGCCCGCATCCGCCAGGACCTCGGCGATGCCGCTCATCCCGATTCCGCCGATCCCGACGAAATGGATGTTCTTAATGTCACTGAAATTCATTCGCTAAGTTGGCGTATAAAAAGAATTCTAAGTTTGTAAACGCTTCACGGCAATTAATTTCTCTGAATTTTCTCGATCAAATCGACGATGGTTTTCGTGGCGTCCGGCGCGGCGAGGGTCTTCGCAGCCGAGCCCATCCGCCGCGTGCGATCGGGATGGCTGATGATTTCGGAGATCGCCAGCGCCAGACGCTCCGGCGACAGCTCCCGTTCGGTGATGACCATCGCGCCGCCGGCGCGCTCGACGACGCGCGCGTTGAGCTCCTGATGGTTGTTCGTCGCGGCAGCGAACGGGACGAGGATCGCGCCGCGCCCGGCCGCCGCGAGCTCGCCGACCGTCATCGCGCCGGCGCGGCTCACGACGAGATCCGCCGCCGCGATCTCGTCGACGATCGGATCGAGATACGGAACGACGCGCGCGCCGGTGAACGCGGAGGCGCGATACGCCTCCTGCACCCTCGCGAGATCGTTCGGTCCCGTCTGATGCACGATCTCCAGACGGCCCTTCAGCGGCGCGAGGAACAGCAGCGCGCCGGTCATCGAATCGTTCAGGATGCGCGAGCCCTGGGAGCCGCCGAAGACGAGGAGACGTTGTCCGGTGTCCGATGTCCGGTGTTCGGCGATTTCGAAAAACTCCTTGCGAATCGGATTGCCGGTGACGACGGCGTCTTTGCGTCCAAGGCGCGGCGCGGCGTCGGCGTAGGCGACGGCGGCGACTGTGACGAACTTCGCGAGCGCGCGGTTCGTCACGCCGGGAAATGCGTTCTGTTCGTGGATGATCGTCGGGATGCGGCGCATGCCGGCGGCGGTGAGCACGGGGCCTGACGAATAGCCGCCGACGCCGAGAACGACGCTCGGCGCGTGTCTGCCGACGTGCCTCCACGCCTGGACGAAGCCCTTCGGCAGCTTCGCGAGATTGCGAATCAAATCGCCGCCGCTCTTCCCTTTCAGTCCGCCGACGTCGATGAACTCGAGCGGGAAGCCGGCCTTCGGGACGATCTGCTTTTCGAGCCCGCGCTCGGTGCCGACGAAGACGACGCGGCGCGCTGCGTCGCGCGCAACGTACTCGCGTGCGATGGCGATCGCGGGATAGATGTGTCCCCCCGTGCCGCCACCCGCGATCATCAATGTCTGCACGCCCATCACGCCCATTCCGTCCCTAACCTGATTGTTGTGAGAAATTCAGCAGCAGCCCGACCGCGATGAGACTCGCCATCAGCGACGATCCGCCGTAGCTGACCAGCGGCAGCGGAATCCCTTTCGTCGGCAGCAGGCAGAGCGCGACGCTGACGTTGAACAGCGCCTGAATCGCGATCATCAGCGTGCAGCCGAGCGCCGCGTAAAACGCGAAGCGGTTCTCCGTCGTGCGCGCGATCCGGTACCCGCGCCACGCCAGAAACGCAAACGCCGCGAGCAGAAGCACCGCGCCGATGAAGCCGAGCTCCTCGCCGATGATCGAGAAGATGAAATCGGTGTGCGGCTCGGG